>Ga0180216_1004110_pt1 | contig 11179 bp, 7 predicted proteins | sample eDN3rd37CBELigMG_FD_128879 | JGI IMG/M metagenome (GOLD analysis project Ga0180216, IMG submission 128879) | Enriched Miracle-Growth compost microbial communities from Emeryville, California, USA - eDNA 3rd pass 37_C BE-Lig MG (version 2)... ...
CGGCGGCACGCTGGCGCCGGGCAATTCGATCGGCGCGCTGAAGGTCGATGGCGACCTTCTGCTGTCGTCGGGTTCGATCCTCGATTTCGAGTTGGGCAGCTCCGGAACAACGCCCGATGCAGGCGCGAGCGACCGCATCGACGTGAGCGGCGACCTGACGCTCGACGGCACTCTCAATCTGGCGCAGAGCGGCGATGCCGCCGACGGCACGGCAGCGCTCGGCTATTACCGGCTGATGACTTATAGGGGGAACCTCACCGACAACATGCTCGCATTCGGCGACACTCCGGCGCTCACTGATCCCGCCGCCTATCAAATCCAGGCCGACGGCGGCAATGTCGACCTGTTCGTGGCCGCAGCGGGCGACGACACGCTGCAGCACTGGCAGGGTGGCGACGGAACGTGGAACGGCACGGACGCGACGTGGCAGAACGTGGGCAAGGATGCCACGCCCGGCGAAATCCCTGTTGCCTGGGCGGGTAACCACGCCGTGTTCGAGAACGAGCCCGGGGGCTTTGATGGGGGCACCATCGCCGTTGAAGGCACGCTGGATTTCAAGGGTCTGCAATTCCGCGACGAAGGCTTTCGGCTGGAAGGCACTGGCGCGCTTGAGACCCAAGCCGGAGGTTCGGAGATCCGCGTCCTGGCCGACAGCGCGCAAATCGCCACCGAGATCACCGGCGCCGGCGGCATCACCAAGACGCAAGGCGGTACATTGGTGCTCGAAGGCGCCAACACCTATACGGGCGGCACCCGCCTTCTCGGCGGCGCGGTGGAGTCCTCGCAGGACGCAAGCCTGGGTGCGGCGTCGGGTGGGCTCGCCTTCAATGGCGGCACCTTGCGCGTGACGGGGACCGGCTTCACCCAGACCGGCCGCGCCATTGACTGGGGCGCCAATGGCGGCGGCTTCGACATTGCCGAGCCGGCCAATACCTTTACGCTCGGCCAGGACCTCACAGGTGGCGGCGATCTTCACAAGCTGGGCGCCGGAACGCTCGTGCTCGAAGGGACCAACAACTACGGCGACACGGCCGTCATTGGCGGCGAGCTGATCGGCGATGCCGGCTCCATATCGGGCAATATCGCCAATGCCGGCACCGTCACCTTCGACCAGGCGGACGACGCGAGTTTTGCCGGCGATATCGCCGGGCTGGGCGGTACGGACGGCCAGATGGTCAAGCAGGGTGCGGGCACGCTGACGCTTGCCGGCACCTCCGCGCTCGACTGGACCGTTGACGCCGGTGGGCTTGTCTCGGCGGCAGACCGCTTTGCCGGTAATGTCGAGATTGGTGGAGGCGGCGCCTTCACCTTCGATCAGGACAATGATGCCCAATATGCCGGCGCTCTCTCGGGCACTGGCCGCTTCACCAAGACAGGCGACGGCGCACTCGCCTATGACGGCGACGGCTCAGCCTTTGCCGGCACCATTGATATCGGCGGCGGCGCGCTGATCGTCGGCTCGGATGCGGCCCATGCCAACGCCGTGCTCGGCGGATCGTTCGACGTTCAGGACGGCGGCACGCTTGGCGGTCACGGCACAGTTGGCGGCGTCACACTCGCCCCCGGCGCTATTATCGCGCCGGGCAATTCCATCGGCACGGTCACCGTCAATGGCGACATCGCCTTCAATGCCGGCTCAACCTATGAGGTCGAGGTCGATCCCGACGGCGCCGACAGCGACCTGATCCATGCCACGGGAAAGGCATTTCTGAACGATGCCAGCGTGGCCCATATCGGCCTTGACGGCAGCTACGATCCGTTCTCCACCTACACGATCCTCGTCGCCGACGACGGCATTGACGGCAGATTCGGCGACGTCACCTCGCTCTATGCCTTCCTGACGCCCGAACTCTCCTATGGTGTCAACACCGTCAACCTGGAACTGACGCGCAACCAGACCAGCTTTGCCGATATGGCACGAACATTTAACCAGCGCGAGACCGCCCAGGGCGCGGAAAGTCTCGGCCAGGGCAATGTGCTCTACAACGCCATTACCGCACTGCCCAACGACAACGATCTTATCGCGGGTACCTTCGACCGGCTTTCCGGCGAGATCCACGCCTCGGCAAAGGCGACGCTGATCGAAGACAGCCATTTCGTGCGTGATGCCGTCAACAATCGCATCCGGTCGGCTTTCGGCGACGTTGCCGCGACCGGCATGCCGGTCATGGCCTACGGCCCCGGCGGACCACACTCGGTAGCCGCCGACAGCATCGGCACTGCCGCCTGGGGCCAGGTCTATGGCGCCTGGGGCGAGACGGACAGCGACGGCAACGCGGCCCGCCTCGAGACCTCGACTGGCGGCTTTTTGGCCGGCATCGATGGCGCGATCACGCCCGACATCCGGCTCGGCCTGCTTGCCGGTTATGGCCATTCTTCCTTCAATGCCGACGACCGGGCATCGTCTGGCGCGAGCGACGATTATCATCTCGGCCTTTATGGCGGCGGGCAGTGGGACGCGTTCCGCTTGAGCGGCGGGCTCGCCTATAGCTGGCACGATATCGAGACGGAACGCGCAGTGGCCTTCCGCGGTTTTACCGACAGTTCTTCAGCAAACCAGGACGCCGGCACCTTCCAGGCTTTTGGTGAGGCCGGTTACCGCATCGCCACGGACTTCGCCACATTCGAACCCTTCGTCGGGCTTGCCCATGTCAGCACTCACACCGCCGGCTTTGTCGAGGATGGCGGCGCCGCGGCGCTCTCGGGGGACAGTCAGAGCATGGACACCACCTTCACCACGCTCGGCCTTCATGCCGCCACGCAGTTGGTTCTCGGCGGCATGAGCGCCACGGCACACGGCACTTTCGGCTGGCGCCACGCCTTCGGCGACACCTCCCCCGCCTCGACCCAGGCCTTCGCCGGCGGCGGTGCCTTCACCGTGGCTGGCGCTCCGATCGCCGAGGATGCGGCAATCATCGAAGCCGGGCTCGACCTCGACCTTTCAGACAACGCCACATTCGGCGTCACCTATTCCGGTCAGATCGCAGGCGAAGCGCGCCAGCATGGCTTCAGTGCCAAACTCAGCGTAAATTTCTGAACGTGCACAGATCTTCACTTGCTGTTCCGGTCGGCGGCGTAGCTGCTTTGCTGGGGCTTGCTTGCCGTCACGACGGCGTAGCCGAGCTGACCGCGTTCGATGGCATCAATCGCTTCCCGCGCCATCTGTCGCGCCGCCGAAAAGTCAAGGCGAGGCAGGCGGGGCTCGCGCAATCCAACGACTATTTCTGCAGCGAGAAGTCGCATCTGCACCTGCTCTGCAAGCCCGATTAGTGCTTCGTCGTGCCTTTCGATCGTCTCGATGTTCAGCCCAGTCCTGCTGAGGCAGTCCGCGTAACCCTCAATCGGCAGGGCGTCGCCGATGCAGGAAACCCAGGCCAGAAGGCCAGAGAGCCCGTCGGCCAGCGGCCCCTCACGTGTGAGGTCGCTGATCGCAACGCGTCCATCGGGGCTCAAGAGGCGTGCCATCTCCCACACGGCCGCATCCTTGTCGGGAAACAGGCAGAATGAACATTCGCAGAGGATCGCATCGAAGGTGCCATCGTCAAAAGGCAACGCCTCAGCATCGGCTCGGGTGAAGGTGACGCGCTCTGCGAGGCTTTCCGCGTCAGCGCGAGAAGTGGCTTGTTCGACATTGGTCGCGCTGTAATCCACACCGTGCACCATGCAACCGAAGCGGCGTGCGAGAAAGAGCGCGCTTGCACCAGTTCCGGCGGCGATGTCGAGCACGCGACTGTCGCCATCAAGATCCAGCAATTCTCCGAGCCGCGCAGTCAGCTCCAGGCCACCCGGATGGTAGCTGTCGCCGAGGAGATAGCGGGCCGCCTCGCTCTCGTAGGCGCAGGCACAACTCGTCTTGATGGCCTGACGGCTCATCGCGAGCTCTCGAAATGGAAATGTATGGCTTGGGGCTTATACGGTCGCCCTTCGGCTCGCGCCCGGCGACGCTCCGGCTCGGCTGCAACCAGTTGCTTACGAGCCTGCTCGCGGTACCCGACCGAGTTATAGGCGCAAAACGGCACCTGCTTGCCGCCGGGTAGAAGGAACTCCTTACAGCACTTCATCAGATTCTTCTGGTTGAAGGTCCAGGGATCCATGAAATCCTGCAGCATGATCATTATGATCCGGTCAGACATCTCCTTGATGCTCGCACCCTCGGGAATGCCGCAGGCCTCGCAGGCGAAATTCACCTGCTCCAGCGATTTGTCTGAGCCGGCAACCGAGGACGACGACCACAACCCCTCCAGCGCCGTCCGGATGTCCATCGAGATGTCCGGCACCACTCGATTGGTGACATAGTCGAGATAGTCGTTGACGTTGATCAGGCGAGGCAAAGGGGTGACTTCGTCGCCGTCGATGAAGGCATAGGTTACCGAATTGCAGGTGGGGAAGCAGCATGGCACCGGCACGAAATCGCTGGCGACGAACTTGCCCCCGGTCTGACTCTCGATCTGCCGGACGACGTCTGGAATCGTCATCCGCTGCATCGGATCGTGATCAGCATGCCGGCCGGCGTGAAAGGCCGGCTGGAAATTAATACCGCGCACTGCGGGGTGAGCGATGGCAAAGTCGATAATCCGGCCGATCTCGTGCTCGTTGACGCCGCGTTCGATCGCCGGCACCAGGGTGACACTGAGGCCGACCGCGGCAAGACGGTCGAGGGCGCGCAGCTTTTCTTCGAGAATATCCGGCTCGCCGCGCAGCTTTGCGTAGGTTTCGGGCTCGAAGCCGTCGAATTGGAAGTAGAACGCCGGCCGGACCTCGGCGAGTTCGGCAAGGAATCGATCATCGCGGGCGATCCGTTTGCCGTTGGTGTTGATCATCACGTAGGAGATGTCGCGGGCCTTGGCGGCGCGCACAAAGTCGATGATCCTGGGATGAACTGTCGGCTCACCACCCGAGAACTGAACGACCTCCGGCCTGCCTTCGGTTCGCACGAACTCGTCGAGGATTTCCTCGACTTCCTCGAGGGTCAGGTTGAAACCCGGCGCCGCGTCGGCAAAGCACAGCGGGCAATCCATGTCGCAGGTGCTGTTGACCTCGATGATGCCGAGGCAGGCATGCTGCTCATGGTCGGGACAGAGGCCGCAATCGTGTGGACAACCATTGGAGATCTCACTGCCGAAGGCTAACGGGATGCTGCCCGGCTTGTTGTAGCGGCTGAATTTCGCGTAAGCCTCGGCGTCGGCGTAGACCATACCCTCGAAATGGCCGTGCTCGGGGCAATGCTTGCGCATATAGACCTTGCCGTCGCGGAACAGGATCTTGGCGTCGATCACCCGTCGGCAGGTGGGGCAGATGCTGCGCGTCAGTTCATAAAAGACGTAGTCGGCATCCTGCCGGCGCGAAGGGCCAGCGTCTCTAGTCGCAATGCCAGGCTTCAGATCGGCGATATCCATGATTTTCCTTTTCAACCGAAGTTCTTGGCGAGGTGCAAAGCGATCTTGCCAGGCAGGCTTGCGAGCGTGCGTTCAACCGAGAGGTCCGCTGCGATCTGCTGCACGGCGGTCGAATAGGTTGGATAGGGATGGATGGCGGTCGCCAGGTGGCCCATCTTCATGTTCCGGCTGATTGCGAGGCAGAGTTCAGAGAGGCTCTCCCCGGCGCGTTCCGCGACGATCGTCGCCGCAACAATGGTGCCATCTTGCTTCATCGCGATGCGGACGAAGCCGTCCCCATCATCTTCCGTGACTGCGCGGTCGATCTTTTCGAGCGGGGTCGTATGGACGACCAGGTCGGCGCCATATTTGTCGCGGGCCTCCTTCAGGCTCGGGCCGACATGCGCCACTTCCGGATCGGTGAAGGTGACCCGCGGGAGCACATCGGCATGCCGGTCGCCGCCGAACGGCAAGAGCGCGTTGCGAGCAGCATAGAAGGCTTGCCACGCGGCGAGGTGGCTGAATTGCGGGCCGTCCAACACATCGCCGGCGGCAAAGATTGTGCCCACGTTTGTCTGGAACCGCGCGTCGACGGGAATGCCACGAACACTGTGCGCGACGCCAGCCTTGTCGAGGTCGAGGCCTTCGAGATTTGGTTTTCTGCCGGCCGCAACCAGCAGCATGTCTCCGCGTGCGGTGCCGGCGTTGCTGCTGACGGCGAGCTCTTCGCCATCCCGACGCACCGACTCGGCCCGTCCCTGGATAATCTCGATGCCCTCGCGCTCGAAGACGCGAATTATCGCGGCGCGCACGTCCTCGTCCTCCTTTGGCAGCAGCTTCGGCGCCACCATCGTTACGGCCGATCCGAGCCTTCGGTAGGCTTGGGCGATCTCGGCGCCGACTGGGCCACCACCGATCACGACCAAGGCGCGAGGCAGTCGCTCGTTTTCGAAGAAAGTCCGGTAGGTGAAGTGAGGTACCGCATCGAGCCCCTTGATCGGCGGGGTGACAGGGCGTGCTCCGGTGGCAACCAGGAAACGCTTCGCGCGAATGATGCGCTCGCCCACAGCGACGGCATCGCGTCCGACAAAGCGGGTCGCGCCCGTCAGAACCTCGATGCCTTTGGATGCGAGCGCTTCCGGAGTTGTCCCCCGATAAATCTGGTCAATGCACTTCCGAAGATAATTGCGCACTGCTGGCATATTCACTGAGGGAGGACCCAGGCCGATGCCAAATTCGTCGGCAATACGGGCGTCATGAGCCGCGCGCGCGACACGCACCAGGGCCTTGCTGGGCACGCAGCCCGTCCACGTGCAGTCGCCGCCGATGCGATCTTGCTCGACAAGAACAGTCCGCATGCCAAGTCGTGTGACAAAATCGGCCGCGGTGAGCCCTGCGGCTCCGGCACCGATCACGGCGAAGTCATATATGCCATCCGAATGTCCCGACCGCCGGGCTCGTGCCTGGTCCGTCCTGGACCTCATGCCCCCTGGCCCATGTTCATCATGAGACCGCCGTCGAGCGTGAAAGTCTGACCGCCGCCGATCTCGACGCGAACACGCTTCGGACTGCGGTCATACCTGATGGGCTGTTCGCTCTGCATCGTGCCTCTCGACGGGTTGGTAGACCAAGCCCAGCGCGAGGCCGAACATAGCGTGAGAGAAGATCGCGATCCAGCCGCGGGCTTCGGCGAACCACGGGAAAACGGCGGTGAAGCCGTAGAAATTGATCACGTAGATCACCAGTCCAAATACGAGGCCGACGATGCTGGCGCCGCCCAGGCCCATATCCCAACGGCTAACGATCCAACCCAGGATGAGGGCGTAGGCGATCGACAGCACGAAATGAATGATCATTGCCACCATCAGCACCATGAAATCGAAGGTGTCCGGCGGCGGCAGCACGTTCGGGCCCATTGCAATAGCGGCGATCATGCGCGGCGGACCCCACATGCTCATCGGCTGCAAGAATTGGACGAGCAGCATCTCAAGCATCATGAAAACGATGCCGGCGACGACACCTGCCCATATGGCCGCTTTCCAATCGAGTGACTTAGTCATGGCGAACTCTCATGTGCCTTGCGCGGATGCGTTGGATGCACTCTTTCGTCCGCGATTATCACCAGCCTAATGACCGGGACGGGGAACCGTTCCCGGATCCGGATGCCCGCGCACTCCGCCGCGCACAGGTCATTTCCGATATCCAACAGCAAGCGGCTACTAAACCGAGAGTGGCGTTCGGGTCTCCGCCGGAGGAAGCCAAATGGCCTGCCCATATCTTCCCTCGGAAACGCTCGGCCGTCTGGTCTCGAACTTCTCGAGTACCTGTGCGCAAGTGGCAGCATTGGGGGCCCGTTGAGGCCATTTAGGCCTTCGACCGCGGAGGTAGCTCCTACCTCCTGCATGATACCTTTGAGAGAGTGATTTACACGGTTCACATCAACGGTGACACGAAGGCTCAGGAAAACCAAAAGCCCCGCCAACATATTGTTGTTCGGGGCTTTTTTGGTTGCGGGGGCAGGATTTGAACCTGCGACCTTCAGGTTATGAGCCTGACGAGCTACCGGGCTGCTCCACCCCGCGCCAAAGTGACCGAAAAATGCCTTGGGAAGGCCGTCACTGGCGGCCAGTGCGGCCGCGACTGAGGCGTATATAGGGGGTCGCTGCGCAGACCTCAACCCCCAATCCCCACTCATATGATAGTTTTTTGACGGTGGGCGGAAACCGCCCCCGCAAGCTTGTTTGTGTACGCCCTCGCTCTTAGGGTGCCGCGCGAGATTCGCGCGAAGGAGCAAGGCCTTATGAAGTTGAAGCGTCTGGGCAGGACCGATCTGACGGTGACTGAGATCTGCCTTGGCACCATGACCTGGGGCAGCCAGAACACCGAGGCCGAAGGCCACGCCCAGATCAACCATGCACTCGAAGCGGGCGTCAATTTCATGGACACCGCCGAGCTCTATGCCGTGCCGGGCAGCAAGGAAACCTCCGGGCGCACCGAAGAGATCATCGGCAACTGGTTCGCGGCCACGGGCAAGCGCGATAAGTGGGTTCTCGCCAGCAAGATCGTGGGCGGTGGCAGTGCGTTCATCCGCGACGGCCGGCGCGCCGATGGTGCTTCCATCCGCGAGGCTGTCGATGCCAGCCTTAGGCGCTTGCGCACCGACTATATCGACCTTTACCAAATCCACTGGGCCTCGCGCGGGCACTACAATTTCGACCACGGCTGGACCTATGCTCCCCACACACAGGACACCGGTGACGTCCTGGCCAATATCGGGGAAATGCTCGAAGTGCTGGGCGACCTGGTGAAAGCCGGCAAGATCCGGCATGTTGGTGTCTCCAACGAGACGACCTGGGGAATTGCCCAGTGGCTGCGCATCGCCGAGGACCGCAACCTGCCGCGGCTCGTGTCCGTGCAGAATGAATATAATCTCATTCGCCGCCAGTTCGACCTCGATCTGGCCGAGCTCAGCCATCACGAAACTGTCGGGCTGCTGGCCTATTCGCCGCTCGCCGCCGGGCTGTTGACCGGCAAATATGCCGGGGGCGTGATCCCGCCCGGCAGCCGCGCCGAATACCAGAAAGGCATGTGGCGCATGAGCGAATATTCGCTCCCACCTGTCGGCGAATATGTGACATTGGCACGCCAGCATGGCCTTGATCCGGCGCAGATGGCGATCGCCTTCTGCCTTACCCGGCCGTTCATGACCTCGGTGATCATCGGCGCCACCAGCATGGAGCAGCTCAAGACCAATCTCGGGGCACTTGATGTCACCCTGTCCAACGAGGTGTTGGCGGGCATCGAAGCGATCCATCGGCGCTATCCACGCCCGATCTGAGCTGTTGGCGAACGGCCGTTGCCCGTCGCAATTGCGCGCATCCACGCTATGATGCGCGCAAATGGGGGAACACCGCATGACACTGCTGGCGACGATCTTTCCGCTGCTCTGCTATTTCGCCTATAACCTCGCCATTCCACTTGTCGAGCGCCACCGTCCCTCGCTTTCGGTGATCATGTCGATGGAACGCCGGCGCTGGGTGGCGAACGCCGCAAGGCGCGAATCGCCGTTCGACGCGATCCTCTCGGGCAATCTGATGAGTTCGGTCAGCTTCATGGCGTCGACTTCCGCCCTGCTGGTTCTGGCTGTTCTGGCGGTATTCGGCCAGCTTCCCGCGCTGATGACGGCGCTCGAGACAATCTCGCTGCAGCGCGCACACGACGTTCACGACGTGGTCGTACAACTCGTCGTCATGCTGTCGCTCTTCGTGCTCGCCTTCTTTGCCTTCACCCTGTCGCTGCGCCAGTTCAATCATTTCTGCATCATGCTGGGCGCCATCAGCCGCGATGCCGTCCCCAACCCGGCCGAACTCGACGCACTGGCACAGCTCAACTCACTTGGTGCCCGCAATTTCAACTCGGGCATCCGCGCCTACTATTTTTCCGTCGCGACCGTCGTGTGGTTCGCCGCCGAGTGGCTGTCGATCGCTGCAAGCCTGGTGACGATCCTCATTCTCATTCATCGCGAGTTCTTTTCGACCGCCCACCGCGTCGCCGCCTCCGCCGCAGTGCTCGCCAGCCGTCGCGAGCGCGGCATCGGCGAGTAGGCGGTTCCGTTTCCTCCCGAACACTCTGACCGTCTCAACGTGAACTTGCGCCCCGGCGAGGGGCTTTGCGATGGAGCGGGCGGAAACCTCAACCTCGTTATCCTCTTAGGAAGGACAGACGCCGGAGCCAGGCATTTGCACAGAACCTATGTGCTCCAGTGCTGGGGCACCAACCTGCACAGATACCATCGTCATTCCGGCGCAGGCCGGAAACCATCCTGAGATACCTCCCCCGCCGCCAGGCGTGAAGCACGCACGATATGGTGCCAACAACGGGGCCATCTTGCGACTGCGGGTTGATCCGAGATGAGCCTGACCGGGCGCCGGTAACGAGCGGTGGCGGGAGCCGCGTCGTAAACCCCAACGGCGGCGTCAACTAACCCGGCTTTGCGCGAGGGAAGATATCCGCTGGCACCAGTTGGTTCCATGCCAACCAGCCAGCGCCGGAGCCCAAAACGCAAAAGCCCCTCACCGTTTCCGGTGAGGGGCTTTGCAATTCTATTTCGACAGGTAAAGAGAAATCAGTTGTTCTTGGCAGACCTGGCAGTGACCTACTCTCCCAAGCCTTAAGACTTAGTACCATCGGCGCTGAAGGATTTAACGGTCGAGTTCGAGATGGGATCGGGTTCTGGGCCCTTCGCAAAAACCACCAGGTCGGCGAAGAACAACTGACGTGAATTCTGGGTTATCGTTTGGTTAGCATAGCTTTCGAGCTGTGCTGGGATGTATCTGAGCCGATCTCTCGAACCGTCTATGCGGACATAGACTAATGAGAACGATCAAGCCAATCGAGCTATTAGTACCGGTAAGCTTCACACATTGCTGCGCTTCCACACCCGGCCTATCAACGTGGTGGTCTTCCACGGCTCTCAAGGGAATACTCGTTTTGAGGGAGGCTTCCTGCTTAGATGCTTTCAGCAGTTATCCCGTCCGAACTTAGCTACCCTGCAATGCGGCTGGCGCCACAACAGGTCCACCAGAGGTTCGTCCATCCCGGTCCTCTCGTACTAGGGACAGCTCCTCTCAATATTCCAACACCCACGGCAGATAGGGACCGAACTGTCTCACGACGTTCTAAACCCAGCTCACGTACCACTTTAAATGGCGAACAGCCATACCCTTGGGACCTGCTCCAGCCCCAGGATGTGATGAGCCGACATCGAGGTGCCAAACGATGCCGTCGATATGGACTCTTGGGCA
>Ga0180216_1004111_pt1 | contig 11178 bp, 8 predicted proteins | sample eDN3rd37CBELigMG_FD_128879 | JGI IMG/M metagenome (GOLD analysis project Ga0180216, IMG submission 128879) | Enriched Miracle-Growth compost microbial communities from Emeryville, California, USA - eDNA 3rd pass 37_C BE-Lig MG (version 2)... ...
AAGACCATCGGCCGTGGAATACTCATCGAGCTGCCGCTCCAGTTGCAACAGACCGTCTGGCACTACGCTCGCTCGCAATGGCGGCGGCAAATGGCCGAGTGTGACCGCCGCGAGCCGCCGTTTGGCTTGTGCTGCCTCGCCGGGGTCGTTGACAATGAAGGGGTAAAGGACGGGTAGGCCGCCGAGCAGCACGTCCGGCCAGCACGTGCCGGAGAGCGCCACCGACTTTCCAGGCAGCCACTCAAGTGTGCCATGCGTTCCGACATGAACAAGCGCATTGATACCCTCGGTGCGCAGCCAGAGGTAGAAGGCGACATAAGCGTGAGTGGGCGTGTGGGTGAGATCGTGGTACTCATCGCTCCGGTGCCGGGGATCGCCGCGCTCGGGCTGGAGGGCGACAAGCGCATTCCCGCTCCGGATAGCGGCGAACTGGAACGCGCCGTCCGCGACAGAGGAGTCTTGCTCAGGCTCACCCCAGCTTCTCGCGAGATCGGCACGGAGCGCCTCGGAAAGTTGCTGCAAGGCGGTCCGGTAAGCGTTCACCGGCCAGGCGATTTTCGTTGCGGTTAATCCTGCAGCCAAGTCTGTGGCCTGCTCGACGGAATAGCCCTCATCCGCGAGGTCGCCCAGGATCGCTTCGCAGGATGCGAGGGCATCAAGCCCCACGGCATGTGCCAGCTGGTAATCCTTTCCAGGATAGGTCGAGAGGACCAGCGCAAGCTTCCGTGCCTCTGCCGGTGTGACCGAGAGCTGATGCCAGCGCGCCACGCGTTCGACGACTGCTGCCACGCGCTCTTCGTCGGGCCGGTGAACCATCCGGGAGAATTGAAGATCAGGGTCGTAGGATGCTGCGGATTTGAAGCTTGCGACCCCGGCAAAGATCCGCCCGTCAACTTCGGGCATGACGACATGCATGGCGAGATCGGCCGGCGAAAGACCGCGATCCGAAGCTTGCCAGGCCTCGCGCTCGGCGGTCGAAAGTGCAACCTGAAACACCGGGCAGCCGGGCTTATCAAGTGGTGAGCGGCCGTCATCACCTCGCGCCGAGAAGGCCGTAGCATTAACGACTGCAACCGGGTTGAGAGAGGCGAGCGCCGACTCGATCCATTCTCGCGCGCCATCCGCTTTCAATGACGGCACGAAAAGACCGACAGCCTCGAAGCCGCGTACGCGCAGGCTCCTGATCAGAGCATCGATAGGTCCCGTATCAGCAGCGGCGAGATAAGCGCGGTAGAAGATCACCGGAACCATCGGCATCCCGGCAATCGGCGACGCCAAAACGCCCCGATCGGGATCGTAATATCCGTAATCCGGAAGCCGCTTGTCGCCCGGGACCGGACCCGCGTAGAGCCCGGCGGCAAGCGCGAGTTGCGCAAGGGCTGCCTGCGCCGCAATTGCGCCGCCAGCGTCACACAGCTGCGAAAGTCTCCGCAGCGTCGAGATCGGGAGAGTGGAAATCTGATCGAGCCGCGCGTCTTCCCGCCCATCTCCGGGAAGTATGGCGAGTTCGACGCCGTTTCTGCGCGCCAGTCTGGCAAGCTCGGCCAGACCATAGGCCCAGTAGCTCTCACCGCCGATCAGCCGAACGAGGATGGCCTTGGCCCCGCTTAGCGTCTGCTCAACGTAGGTGTCGACGGAAAGGGGATGGCGCAATGCCGCCAGATTAGCGAGACGCAGGCTAGGCAGGTTACCCCGACCCCGCTGCCACCCTGCTGCGAAGGCACCAAGGTCACTGTCGGAGAACGACAGCACAACAAGATCGGCCGGGCTTTGCCCGAGATCTTGCGGTGTGGCGGTCTCCTCCAGATCATGGCTTTCGCGGAAGATGACATGCATGAGGGTCAGGCTCCGAGAGCGGCTTGGATCGCTTCTGCGTCGATCGCGTCGCGCTCGGCGATAACCACCAACCGGGAGCGGCGCGGCTCGTCACCCCAGGCGCGGTCATACTGCAACCGGACCCGCTCCCCGACCGCCTGAACCAGCACCCGCATCGGTTTGCCATCGACCGCGAGATAACCCTTCACGCGCAGGATATCGCGTTCCCGGGCAAGGCGCCGGATCGCGTCGGCTATCGTCTCCGGATCCTGCACCGAGGGCAGCTCGATCACCGTCGAATTGAAATCATCATGCTCGTGATCGGCGCCGTCATGATGGGAGGGCCGGGCATCCAGATCGTTCTCGGCTGCTGCGTTGAGCCCCAGGATCACACGTGGATCAATGACGCCATCGGTCAGTGGCAGGATCGGTAGCTTGCGCGGGGCCTCGGCCTCGATGACCGCGCGGGCGGCGGCAAGTCCGGCCTCGTCCACGAGATCCGCTTTGCTCAGCAGCACGATATCCGCACATGCGATCTGGTCCTCGAACACCTCGGACAGTGGCGTTTCGTGATCGATGCTGTCGTCGTTCGCCCGCTGAGCTTCGACTGCCGCAACATCTGGAGCAAAGCGCCCTGCCGCCACTGCCTCGGCATCGGCCACCGCGATAACGCCATCCACCGTTATGCGCGAACGAATCGCCGGCCAGTCAAAGGCCTTGAGCAACGGCTTGGGCAGCGCCAGGCCCGAGGTTTCAATCACGATGTGATCCGGTCGCTGTGGCAGCGCCATCAACGCTTCGATCGTCGGGATGAAATCGTCGGCTACGGTGCAGCAGATGCAACCATTGGCCAGCTCAACAATGTTTTCGGCAGGACAGTACTCATCGGCGCATGATCTCAGGATTTCTCCGTCGACGCCGACGGTTCCGAATTCGTTGACAAGAATGGCCAGGCGTTTGCCCTGCGGGTTGCGCATCAGATGGCGGATGAGGGTGGTCTTCCCCGCACCGAGAAAGCCTGTGATGACGCTGACGGGAATCTTGGACAGGTTGGTCATTGTTCCTCCAGAGGGGGGATGCGTGCGAGCGAGTTCTTGCGGAAAATCTCAGGGCGCTCGCGCCAGGGCACGATGCCGTCATCGCTGGCGCCATACCTCGCCGCCCCCTGAAGGATGTCTGGAATGTGTTCAGCGGGATCGAGCCGGCCGTAGACGTAGGTCCACTTGCCCGGACTGCTCAGCGCCACGGCGCAGCCCTGCGAACAAGCAGACAGGCATTGCACCGGCTGCAGTCGCATGCCGTCGGACAGGCCCGCGGCCATAAGTGAGGAGTACATCCGTTGACCCGGGCAAGGGCCCTCAGGGTCGGTAGCATCGCCCCGGCGACAGGTCGTGCAGACGAAAATTGTGGTCATCCGGCACCTTGAAAAATAGGGGTGCCGAGCCAGGAGGGGAGACGCCAATCGAACAGGCGATCACCTGCCGGTCGCGAAACACCCCGTTCGCCCGTTCAGTCATAACGTTGGCAGGTCTCCCGGCTTGCGGATTATGGGCTCTGCGAGCCCTGCGGTCGTCCTGCCTTCCCAGCCGATTAAGCCAGTGGCGATGGACGACCTCTCCGGTCACGGTCGCGGGGGCGGCTGTGCTTGGGCTTCGGACCAGACTGGTCCTCATGCTTGTCACATTCCCTCTTCGCCTGTCATAGACAGGACCAACGAGACTCCAACTAAGGACGAATGCCTTCGGTTGTCAAGATGGAGGAGGCCAGGACGATGGATGAGGCTGAGTTCGATGCGCGGCATGCCGCCAAGATGGCGAAGATCAAGGCCGCGCGCGATCGCATGATGGCGACGAAGGAGGGCGAGAAGGGGCTGATCATCGTCCACACCGGATCAGGCAAGGGAAAATCCTCGTCAGGATTCGGTATGATCATGCGCTGCATCGCCCATGACATGCCCTCTGCGGTCGTGCAGTTCATCAAGGGTGCCTGGGATACCGGCGAGCGCCGCCTGATCGAGACGCATTTCCCGGACCTCTGTCAATTTTACGCGATGGGAGAAGGGTTTACCTGGGAGACGCAGGATCGCGCCCGCGACATCGCCGCTGCGCGCGCGGCCTGGGAGAAGGCGAAGGAGATGATTCGGAACCCTGAGATTGCGATGGTACTGCTCGATGAAATCAACATAGCGTTGCGCTACGACTACCTGGACGTGGCGGAGGTCGTTGCCTTTCTCAGAGAGGAAAAGCCGCCGCTCACCCATGTTGTCCTCACGGGGCGGAACGCGAAGAGCGAGCTGATCGAGATTGCAGATCTGGTGACGGAAATGACGTTGGTAAAACATCCGTTTCGGGCTGGCATCAAGGCCCAGCCAGGGGTGGAATTTTGAGGACAGATCTCCTGAAGCTTCGCGTGTGGCCGCCCCTCCTGAAGGACCTTCCGAATTGAAAGCTCTCATGATCCAGGGGGCAGGTTCGAACGTCGGCAAGTCGCTGATCGTTGCCGGTCTCTGTCGGGCAGCGAGGATGCGCGGCCTGCGCGTTGCCCCCTTCAAGCCGCAGAACATGTCCAACAACGCGGCAGTGACCGCAGATGGCGGCGAGATCGGGCGCGCGCAGGCCTTGCAGGCTCTGGCCTGTGGCCGCGAACCCATCACCGACATGAACCCGATCCTGCTCAAGCCCCAGTCGGAGACGGGATCGCAGGTCATTGTGCAGGGCCGGCACCTGACGACCGTGAAGGCCCGCGCTTACGCTGCGCTGAAGCCGAGCCTGATGGGCGCTGTCCTGGATAGCTTCAACCGGCTTAAAGCGGACGTCGATCTCGTGATCGTCGAAGGCGCGGGAAGTCCCGCCGAGGTCAATCTCAGGCGTGCGGACATCGCCAACATGGGCTTTGCTTGCGTGGCGGATGTACCGGTCATTCTTATGGGCGACATAGATCGGGGCGGGGTAATCGCGCAGATCATCGGCACCCAAGCGGTGCTCGATCCGAACGATGCATCAATGATATCCGGATTTCTCATCAACAAGTTCCGGGGTGATCCGAGCCTGTTCGACGATGGCTATCGCTTTATCGAGGAGCGCACGGGATGGCCCGGATTTGGGGTCCTGCCGTTCTTCCCTGAGGCCGCGAAGCTGCCTGCTGAGGATGCACTCGATCTACGCCGAAGTACGACGGGAGAAGGGCTTCACATTGCCGTCCCGGTGCTCTCTCGCATCGCGAACTTTGACGATCTTGACCCGCTGGCCCAGCATCCGGGCGTCCGTCTCAGCATGATCGGGGCTGGCCGTCCGATACCTGGAAACTGCGATCTCGTCATCCTGCCGGGTTCGAAATCAACCTGTGCGGACCTGGGCTATCTGCGCGCGCAGGGCTGGGATATCGATCTGCGGGGACACATCCGACGCGGCGGCCGTGTGCTCGGAATTTGTGGCGGATACCAGATGCTGGGCCGCGCAATTCACGATCCCGAAGGCGTCGAGGGTGCGCCGGGCGGTGTCGAAGGGCTAGGCCTTCTCGATGTCGAGACGGTCATGACGCCTGACAAGACGTTGTCTCGAACGCAGGCAATACATGTCGCCACCGACGCCATGATCGACGCTTACGAGATCCACATAGGGCGCACAGCGGGACCCGATTGCAAGCGGCCCTTCGCCCTTGTCGATGGACAGCCCGAAGGGGCCACTACGCCGGACGCCCTCATTGCCGGTACCTACCTGCACGGAATGTTCATCAACGACGCCTTCCGCAGTGCATTCCTGGCTGAATTGGGTGCGGCACCTGCCTCCTATTCTTATGGCGCAACTGTCGAGACCACCCTCGACGCGCTGGCCCGACACCTGGAAAAGCACCTCGATATCGACGGTCTCCTTGCGCTGGGGCGGTAGGCACATCGAACCCGTTCAGCGTGCCGTCGATTGATGTCCGTTCTACTGTGGCCCGGCACGAGGCAGTGAGGCAAGGTCTCCGAAAGCGGTCTCTATCCGCGTCCATTCCGCTTCGGCACCTGGCAAGCCCAACCTGATCCAACCCGGAGAGTAGGGGAAAATGCGAGACCAGATCGCATGCTCCGCAAGAGCCGATTGTGCAGCTTTCGCATCCCCGGTCTCATAGAGGCGGAACAGCGGCGTCCCGCCTGCAAGACGCCAGCCTGCACTCTGGGCGATCCGGTCGAGCCGGGCTGCATCATGCGTCAGACGTGTCCTGGTCGCGGTGGTCCAGGCTCGGTCAGCAAGAGCCCGGCACCCGATCGCAATTGCAGCGCCGGAGACGGGCCAAGGCCCAGCCATCGCCGAGAGCGCGCCGACGTCGGCACTTGATCCCAGGACGAAGCCAAGGCGCAGCCCGGCAAGTCCGTAGAACTTGCCGAACGAGCGCAGGACCAGCAGACCGGGCACATCCAGGTCGGGAGCCAGCGACAGCTGCGGAGTTACATCAACGAAGCTCTCGTCCACCACCAGCCGCCCCACGGAACTCGAAAGCTCTTTCAGTTGTTCAGCCGGCCAGCTTCGACCATCGGGATTGTTGGGGTTGACCACCACGGCAAGATCGGCGCCAGCGAGTTCGGCCAGATCTGCCACTTCGTCCACCTGCCAGCCCGCTGCCCGCAACGCGGCGGCATGCTCATTGTAGGTCGGCGATAGAATCCGGGCGCGCCCGGGACCGGAGAGGTGCGGGATGAGTTGGATCGCAGTCTGAGCGCCAGCGACTGCCAGGACACCGGCGGACGTGCTATAAGCGGAGCGTGCTGCGTCATGCAACTCGGCCAGCGCCTTGCGCGTCGGCAGGGCCGTCCAGGCGGTCCCGGGAAGCGGCGGTACCGGATACGGCTGCCGATTGATGCCGGTCGACAGATCGATCCAGTCCTCCTCGGCCCGACCGTGGCAACGGATCGCCTCGTCGAGATTGCCGCCGTGATCGCGCATACGTCGTTGTTCCAAACCTAGAGTGCAGCCAGAGCGATGAGCAGAATTCCCGCGAGAAGCACGACGCGGCGGTAAAGCACAATGCCGGCATTGATGTCAGCGGCGCAGGGGTCGCTCGCTCCGGCATTGAGCCATGGCTCTTCGACGATTCGGTCACCATAGATGCGGGGACCGGATAACCGTACTCCAAGACCTGCCGCCAACGCCGCTTCCGGCCAGCCAGCATTGGGCGAACGGTGTTTCCTCGCATCACGAAGCATCGTGCGCATGCCCTCCAGGGGATGCTTTGAAGACAGCGCAAAGGCAAGGCCGGTCAGCCGGGCGGGAATGAAGTTTGCGACGTCATCGAGCCGCGCAGAGGCCCAGCCGAATGCCTCGTGGCGAGGGGTGCGATGGCCGATCATGGAATCGAGGGTGTTGATTGCCTTGTAAGCAACGATGCCCGGCAACCCTAAAAGAACGCCCCAGAACAATGGCGCGACAATGCCATCGGACGTGTTCTCGGCAAGGCTTTCCAGAGCAGCGCGCGCAACGCCTGCTTCGTCCAGAACGGATGGATCACGACCGACGATCATCGAGACGGCGTGTCGGGCAGCAGGAACATCACCACGAACGAGCGGCTGCGCCACGGCAACGACATGCTCATGCATTGAGCGAACAGCAACAAGCGGCCAGGCCAGAATGCCAGTCAGGAGGGCTCCGGCCCAACCACCCGGAAGCAGCGCCTGTATCACGGCCGCACAGGTTGTCGGGAGGCCCACCACCGCAATCACGGAGACAACACCCATCACCCGTCTTTGCGAGGGACTGTACGATTCCCGATTGAGACGGAAGTCGAGACTGCGGATAAACCAGCCGATCCAGGTCACCGGATGACCAATCCGGGCATAGATTGCGGCGGCCCAGCCCAGTGCCACATCGATCGCGACCGCCACCGCCATGGCGGCTGCAAACATCATGTCTCTCTGCTCACCTGCAACCGCATGATCCATCAGGAACGAGAGCCAACTGTAACGCTTGCTCCGCCCAGCAACATGCGACCTGATCGACGCATGGGTGCTAGGACGGGCTGCGAGGCGCTAAAGTTTGAGCTCGATCGTCTTTTGTGGCAGCCAGCGGTATCGATCGTTGGTCCGATAACAGGTGTCAGTTAGGTACAGCAGAAGCACTCGTTAGCACTTCCGCCGCTTGGCCTTGAGATCCTGATCTAAGTGTTCAAAAATCCCCTTACATTTTGAGGTTCCGCGCGTCCATTGAATCGGCCTCATTCTACTCTAAGGAACGATTGTTCAATAATCATTTGATTTATGAACATCACGCGGTATTATTGTGCATCCACAGCAGGGGGTGCAATGCCAAAGCGTGTCGCGATCTATACCCGGGTGTCTACCGACCGGCAGACCACCGATAACCAGCTGCAGGCGCTGCGCGAGTGGGCGGATCGCGCTGGGCACGAGGTAGTCGCTGTCTATGAGGACAAGGGCATCAGTGGTGCCAAGGGCCGCGATCAGCGACCGCAATTCGATGCCATGCTCAAGGACGCCGCGCGCCGCAAGTTCGACCTTGTGGCCGTGTGGTCGACAGATCGCTTGGCGCGTTCGCTGATGGACTTGATCGAGGCTCTACAGACCATTCGAAGCTGCGGCGCCGGCTTGTTCATCCACAGCCAGGGGCTCGATACCAGTACACCAGCTGGCAAGATGCTTTTTCAGGTTCTTGGCTCAATTGCTGAGTTTGAGCGCGAGTTGATCATTGCTCGAGTCAACGCTGGCCTTGACCGAGCCAGAGCTCAGGGTAAGACGCTAGGCCGGCCGGCGATCTCCAGGGGTAGGCGGGAGGCGATCCGCCAGGCCCTCATGGAAGGAGCCTCGGTTCGTGAGGCCGCCAAGAAAGCGTGTGTAGCCGTCGGGACAGTCGCTGCATTGCGCAAGGACCTGATCGCTGAAGGAGCGCTCTAATCGCAGCGCGCTTCATCTCAGAAGCGGGACAGTGCGTGCTCAAGTGAAGAGCTGATGTGCGACTCCCACGACGTCCGAATCTTGGCCCTAGGTCGACTTCCGTAGGCCATGTCGCGATGACCGCTTTGCGCCCATTTCGGCCGTTCAGGTCGATGTCACATTTCGCCAAAACCTGCCATTCACCCGGATCGGATTTATCGTCGCGAGGAGGGGGCCGGTTGTCCGGTTAGCGGCCTGAAACGAACACGGTCGAGCGCCTCACCGGGTCCGGCCGGCTCTTGTTGCGATACAGTGGACGAATTGTTTGACAGCGAGATATACTTTTCATGGGGAGCGACCGGGATGGTATGGCCAGAAGGCCGCTGGCTGTCCCCGGCGAACCGAGGTGGAGTTGTTCTTGGCCGGACCTCGAACATTGAGCCAAACTGCGGTTGGCGTGGCCTGGCTGGACCAGTTCGGCCCTGAAGACCGCGCGACTGCAGCCAGCCTGTTGGACGCGATGCTGCTTCTGAATGAGGAGCAAGTGGCTTCGTCGATCCGGTCGGCCCTGGATCGGATCGCAGAGGGGCAGCGTCACCGCAAGCGACGCGTTGCGCTCTACGCCGAACGCGAATTCGATGCGTCTCTGATTTTTGAGGTCCAGATGCTTCCTGACGCGGCCGGTCGCTTGCGGCAGCGGGCGGTCGGCTACAATGGCCCCCCGGCTGTCAGGCCAACTCGTGGCCGGGCTCGCGTAGGAAGCGAGGGTTTCGTCGCGCATCTGATATCCCAGGCATCGGAGCGGTGGACCGGAGTCTTTATGAACCATCCCGGCCCGAACAGACTACGGGGGAAGACTGCACCGGCAGGTGAGATAATTATCGTCACCGACTTCTTGGGATCGGGCACGCGCGTGTCGAACATGTTGGACAAGTTCTGGGCTGTTCCCACGGTGCGATCGTGGAAATCGCGCGACATGATCCGATTTCGAGTAGTGGCAGCCGCTGCCACCCCATCGGCGCTCAGCAAGGTGCGTCGCCATCGGCTGCGACCAGAGGTGGAGGCCGAGTGGATCGCTCCCACGGTCAAGTCCACCTCCGACTATCGAACCGTGTGGTCTTGGACACGGTTAATCCAAACAAATGGGCCTGAGGAGGGGCGTGGTGCCGGCCGTTTCGGTTTCGGTGGTGATGGTGCCCTAATTGCATTCAACTACCGGCTCCCCAACAACACCCCAGCCATGATCCATCACGGCGAGAGCGGATGGCGCCCGCTCTATGTCGGAGCCGCGCCCCCTGAATTGCGCGATGTCTTCGGGGTGCGATCGCTCGACCAGGCAGTCGCTTCCGCCGCCCAGTCGAATGGTGTGGTGTTCGGTCGAGAACTGACCGAGGAAGAACGACTGACGGTACTCGTGTTGAGCATGCTCAAGGGTCGATGGTACAGGGGCGCCGAAGTCGCGCTCGCATCCAGGACGTCTTTGCCCGTGCCCATCGTCATGGACATACTTGTGCGCGCATTGAAATCAGAGCTGATTACTCGCACGGGACGAATAACTGACAAAGGGTACAAGTTCATGGATTCGGGACGCGCAGGTGAGCGAAAGACTCCCCTCATTGAAACTTCGCTGGTTCCATATTATCCAGAGACCCTGAGGATCCCAAAGGCTCGGCTCATCTAGACATGCCGTCTTCGGACGGCCAGGACTGCGGGTACGAACCTGTTGTCTAGGGGGACGGGGCTTCCCGTCGCCGTTGAAAGAGCTCCAGAATGCAGGTCCACGTCGCGTCATCCATCGTTGCCCTTTGGGCAACCCCCTCGGAGGCTCGTTTCGATAGACGACGCGACGCCGCCAGGGCCGATCTAAAGTAGATGAAGCACCCTTGGGATCCTCAGACATTCACTAGGGGCGCCAAGGCGGAAGGGCGATCCGCCGAAACCGTGGCTGCGTCGATCGCGGCAGCGTTCGCGATAAAGAAGCGTCACCCCGACCTGCCGGTCGTGCTCACGCTTAACCATTTGGCGCATCTGTCCGACGTCTCCTCGGACTTCCTGCAAGAAGTCGCTCACCGGAAAATTGATCCGTACCGCGTGTTTCGGGTCAAGAAGCGCGGCGTGCCGAACATGGTCCCGGCGCCGCCACGTCGATACCGCACCATTTGCGTACCCGAGCCACGCTTGATGCGGGTGCAGCGATGGATCGCCCAGAATATCCTTCAGGTCATGCCCTCCCATCCCGCGAGCTTTGCTTTCATCAAGAATCGCGACCTGGTCGACGCAGCCGAACGTCACGTCGGTGCCAAGTGGCTCGTTAAGATGGACGTCCGGCACTTCTTCGAATCGATCCATGAGGACGCCGCGTATCGGGTTTTCCGCGGCTTCGGCTACGGAGCCTTGCTCTCGTTTCAGATGGCCCGCATCTGCACGCGATTGCCGACCCATTCGCGAAGTGATCCAAGGAACCGGTTGGGGCGAGGCGCGGATGCGCAGCCATATCGCAC
>Ga0180216_1004117_pt1 | contig 11165 bp, 16 predicted proteins | sample eDN3rd37CBELigMG_FD_128879 | JGI IMG/M metagenome (GOLD analysis project Ga0180216, IMG submission 128879) | Enriched Miracle-Growth compost microbial communities from Emeryville, California, USA - eDNA 3rd pass 37_C BE-Lig MG (version 2)... ...
TAGGCGCTGCTCGAGGCGCTGCTCCAAATGCCTCTCCAGTGCCTCTCCAGGCGCTGCTCGAGGCGCTTCTCCAGGTGCTTCTCCAGGTGCCTCTCCAGGTACTTCGCCAAGTGCCTCTCCAGGTACTTCGCCACGCGTCCGCAGCCGCCACGTGGCGCTGTCAATGACGTCATCGAATGACGTCATAAATGTGCCCCTCAAATCATATGACGTCATTAATGTGCCCCTCAGATAGCATGACATTATCGATATGCCCCTCCAATAGCATGACGTCATTGAGATGGTGCCAGCGGTGGCTGAAGCGGAGGAGGAGGGAGGACGACGAGGGAGGACGAGGCGGGAGGCGGCAGGAGGAGGACGACGCGGGAGGACGAGGCGGGAGGCGGCAGGCGGCAAGACGAAGAAGAGGAGGAGGCAGGACGAAGAAGAAGAGGAGGAGAAAGAGGTGGACGACGGAGGCCGAGGACCTCAGTGGAGGACGGTGTTGGCGGACGTCAGAGGACACGGCGCTGGTGGACGCTGAAGGACACGACGCTGAAGGACGCTGGAAGCTGCTGGGGACGAGGCCGAGGTGACCGCGGAGGAGGACGTGGAAAGGAGCCGCCAAGCGGCACAGGCGGCAGTCTCAATCTACACCGGCCGACACACCCGCCCGCTCGGCCGACGCGCCTTGAGGCAAGCGACGCTCCGGCCGCCATGGCGTACCGCCCGCCGCCGTACGCGCCGCCGCACCGTTCGCGTTGAGCTGCACGTGGCTGCTTGGCTAAACGCGCCCGCCCGCCCTGTTTTGCTCCCACGGCGATCGCTGCAGCGGCGGCGCGGGCTACCCACCGCAGTATGGCTACCCGGCGCAGGCGCCGCCAGGGTTCGGCGCCGTGCCGCCCGGCTACGGGCACCCTGGGCAGGCGCCGCCGGCGTTTGCCCAGCCGCCGCCTGGCTACGGCCAGAGGCCACCGGGCTTTGGGCAGGCGCCGCCCGGCTACCCGGCCGCCTACGGGCAGGTGCGACCAGGGTATGGCTCCGCCCCGGGCCACGGCCAGCCGCCGCCCACTGGCTTTGGGCCCGCGCTCGGGTATCCGCCGGCGGCGGGGTACCCGCCGCAGCCGTACGCGGCGCGTCCCGGCCAGCCGCCGGCGCCGGGCCAGCCTGCCGCGAGCCCCTATGCCGCAGCGCCGGCCTGGCCGGCGGCCGCCCCCGGCGCCGTGCCGCCAGCCCACGCCGCGCCGGCCAAACAGCCGGGCAAGCCTCAGGTACGGGGCCGGTCGCGCGCCCACGCAAAGGCAGGACCCCGTCGCTGAGGATCTGGGTTGTCTCCATGCGGCTTACCCTTGTTGACAGTTCACGGCCGCGGACTTTGACCGGCCGGCGCCCAAGCCGCACCTGATCGACTCGCTGTTCAGCTCTCCCAAGCCGGCCGCGCTGGCGGCCGCACGGCCCCCTCCCGCTCGGCCCGCCGCTCCCGCGCCAGCTCCGGCAGCAGCGTTTGCCAACAGCGCCCATGACGACGACGAGTTTGGCAGCTTTACGTCGTCTGCGCCGCCGACAGCGGCCGCGCCTGCCCCGATGCGCCCGGCGGCGGCACCGGCAGCGGCACCCGCGTCGGTCCCGGTACCCGCTCCCATGCCCGCGCAGCCGCCACGGCCGGCGGCCGCGCAGACGCCCACGGACGATTTCAGCGACTTTGCGGCCGCCGCGCCTGCCGCGCACAAGACCGACATTTCGCAGCTCATGATGCAGTCGCTGTCCAACGTCCAGGCCGGCAGCGGCGCACCGACGTCCAAGGTACGCGGGGGCCAGGGCGGCGGAAACCGGGCGCGAGCGCGCCGCTCACCGGTGCTTCTGTTTGAGTTATGGAATCCCGTCGCACGCACAGCCGGTGTTTGCCGAGGCCAAGAAGGGTGCGTGCGGCTCCTAGCACACGCCTGACGAGCAGGCCTTTTGCTCATCGACGCGCCGTCGCAATGCCCGCTTTGCGTTCCCGGCAGCAGAGCCGCTCAAGCCGGCCGCCGCCTTTGCCATGCGTATGTCCCAGACGGCGGTCAAGCACCAGGACAGCAAGCAGGCTGCCAACTGGGCGGCGCTCAGTGACGACATCTTTGCCGAGGCGCGCCCGGAGCCGCCACCGCCGGCGAGCCAGCCAGGGGCAGCGCCTGCACCCGCGCTAGCTGTTGCGCCGCCGTTTGGTGGATCGGGCGTCCCGGCTGGGCTACCGCCAATGCCCCAAGCTGCCATACCGGGCGCCGCCCAAGTTGGCGCGACCCAAAGCCAGCCTGGCATTGGGCCAACGCCCAGTTTCGGAGCGCCGCCTGGCTTTGGCTCGCCGCCTAGTCAAGGTGGCTTTGCCTCGACGGGCTTTACCTCGCCGGGGTTTGCCTCGCCTGGCTTTGCCCCGCCGCCTGGCGTGCCGCATGCGCAGCCAGGAATCGGCGCACCAGCAGGCCAGCCCGGCTTTGGGATGCCGCCGACGCAGCCACCGGCGCCCACGTCGGTCGCACCGCCGGGCGCGGCGGCGGGCCCGTGGGCGCAGCCGCCGGCGCACCAGGCACCGGCGGACGACGACTTTGACGATTTCGCGGCGGCGCCGCCACCCGCAACGGACGTTACGCCCGCCTTTGCTGCCGCACTGGCGTCGACCGCGTCGGCGTTCCAGCCACCGCCCGCGCTGGCGCCGGTGGCCGCGTCGGCTCCAGAGCCGCAGGCCGAGCCGCCGACGCCGACGCGCAGCCGCATGCGCCGCCGTGACTCCTCGCCGAACCGGGGCGACCGCGTGCTCCCGCCCATCTCCGGACTGGTCGACCAACAAACGACTGCCGCGGCGCCTTCCTGGGGCAGCGCCGCGCCGACAGCAGCCACGACCGCGGACGACGACGACTTTGGCACCTTTGCCGCATCGACCACCGCCGCCGCCGCCGGCCCTGCTGCTGCTGCCGCCGCCGCCGCCGCCGCCGCCGCCGTGCCAGTCCTCGACCTGTTTGCGACCGCCCCGGCCGCCACGACCGCGTCGACGCCAGCGACGGCAGCGCCCAAGCCCGCTCCGACGCTGGATCTCTTTGGCACGTTCGCCGCGCCGGTGCTCGCCTCGCCGGCGCCAGCCGCACCGACGGCGCCGGCGGCGCTTGACGCCGTCGCGCTGGCGCCGTCGACGGCCGCGGAGCCCGCTGCTGACGACGACCCGTACGCGGCGCTGCGCGGCCTCGCTGTCGAGCCAGCCGCGTCGGCGCCGAGCAGCGCGCCGGCGGACGACTTTGACGACTTCACCGCCGCGCCTGCGCCGGCCGCGCCGCCCGCTCCGGCCGCGCCGCCTGCGCCGGCCGCACCGCCCGCTCCGGCCGCGCCGCCCGCGCCGGCCGCGCTGCCCGCTCCGGCCGCACCGGTTGCTGCTTCGGACGACTTTGACGACTTTGTGGCGCCGGCACCGGGTGCGAGCACGGTGACCGCCGCGCCCAGTGCGCCCGTGCCAGGGTCCGCGCCGGTGCCCGCGCCGGCCGTGACGGTGACGGCCACCAACGACGACGACGATTTCGGCGACTTTGGCGAGTTCGAGTCCACCGTGCAGGCCGCGTCTGGCGCGCCCGACACCGCCGACGGTACGGCAGCGCGTGCCTCGTGCTGTGTGCCTTTCCCCAGCGGCCTGCTCATAGTTTGCGTCAAACTGGCTCGGGTGTACTGCGCGCAGTACTGGCGCACGGCGCGGATGCCAAGCCGGAGGCGGCGTCGGACGGCGGCCTGCGCGAGGCCTTTGCCGCGTCGGCCAAGTACCGCCAGCAGCTGGAGCACGCGGCGGCATCCGACGCGGCGCACGACCCGTTCGCCATGTTCACGACGGTCGTGCCGGGCGCCAAGGGCGGCCTCACGCTGGCCTTGTCGCCGACCGCAGCCGCGCTCGCGCCCCCGTCGCCGGCCTTTGGCGGCCCAGAGGCGGCGGCGTCGCCCAGCGCTGTGCCCGCCCCCGCCACGCCCGCCGCCGCGCCGACCAAGCGGTATGGAGTCGCCCGCTGTGCGCACGTAGTGGTCGGCCATGGCAGGCTGCTCACCGCGTCGTCCTGCCGCCTGTCGTTGGGCTGGTTGCAGCTATGTGCCGCTGCGCACAGTGTACGAGTACCTGCTGGACGAGGAGTGCCTGCTGGAGGCGCAGGCCTTGCAGCCGCACCTGGAGCGGCTCGGCACGGCACTGGACGCCGTGCTGGAGCGGCTGGCAACGGCGCCGGGCACCGAGGCGGAGGCCCTGCAGGCCGAAGCGGACCAGCTGCGGCGCACGCTGCCCAGCGACTACGGCCGGTGGGAGCAGGCGGCGCGCGGCGCGGCGCCCGCCAGCACGCTACTGCGGCGTGCGCCCACGCTGGACGCGATGCGGCACGAGATCGAGGCCGCGCACGGCTTGGACAAAGTGTGTGCACCGACGTTTTGGGTCCGACTAGGTCGAGGCTAGCAAGCATGCTGACGCCTTTCGCGGCAGACGCCAACTCTATGCTGTGTGCGCTGAATCGCAGGCCCAGGCGTGGCTAGGCCAGGCGTTCGTCACGAGCTTGCCGGCGCTCGCGCGGCAGGACCTCGCGGCCGCCATCCGCCGGCAAGCCGAGGCGCAAGACCTGCACTGGTGCGTGCGAGGCGTGGATCGTTACGGTACTCATGCGGCACGGCGCCTGACTCGCACCGGCGCGGACTGCATCGGGCACGGTCGGACAGGAAACTGACCACGCCGGCGCTGGGCGACCAGCACGGCAAGTGGATCGCGGTGCTGGAGGCCGCGGCGCCGGAGCTGCGCTTTGCTGCCGACGCTGTGCGCCAACTGGGCGCGTTGGACGCCGCGGAGCGCTCGGCCACCGTGGCCACCGACCGATGGACGACGTATTGGAAAGGTGCGCGGCCATCCAAGCAGGGCTTGTTTTCGTACCCAGCGCTAACGTGCGCCGTGCGGGTGGCGCCACACTCGTCGGCGTTGCGGCAGGCCTCGTCGAGGTGGTGCGTGTCCTCGGCCGCATCCGCCACAGCGCGCGCGCGCACGCCGAGCTGCCGTCGCCACGCGCGGCCGAGGTCGCCGCCGCGCTTGCCACGGCGGCGCAGGCGCTGGACCGCCTCGCCAGTGCGGCGTCCCAGGCCAACGTGCGTGCGCATCTCGCGGCGCAATGCTGGGTGATGCGCGCGCGGCTCACAGTCTTTCGCCGCCGCGCGGGGATGCCACCGACCTACAGCTGCCGTGGGACGTCGACGTGCCGCCCCGGCCGCCGGCGCACATCCTGAACGCGTCGTCTGTCTGCGGTACGTCCCGAGGCACGTAGGGGCCGCGTGCCAACGTCGCCGCTGACGTGGCCTCTGCCGGTCGCGTTGCGGTGCCACGGCGAGCGGTGATTAGCTCTGTGCTGGCAGGAGATCGACGCTGCCGCCGACGGCGCGCCGCGCGTGGCGTGGGGCGGCGACGTCTTCCACGCGCCATGCGGGAACCTGTGGTACAACCGCGATCACCTGGCGGCGCCGGCCCCGCGCTCTGCAGCATCGGCGACGCCCGCGCCTGGACCCACCGCGGCGCCAATCGCCGGCGATGGCGGGTTTGGCGACTTTGCCCCCGTGTCCGAGGGTGGCGGCTTTTCTGGCACCCTTGCGCCTGCGCCGCCCGCGGGCGACGACGGGTTTGGCGACTTTGCGCCGGCGCCGGCCGTCGCTGCTGCCGGATCCATCGACGACGACGGGTTCGGGGCATTCGCCGCGGCCTAAGTGGCGGTGTTCGAGCAGAGCACATCTGTACAGTGACTCGCCTGGCATGTACTTTCTTTTTTTCCCGGCATGCCACCTGTATCCTCCTGCATCGTAAACCATGCACGCGTTCTTCGCCCGCATGCTCGCGTGCACACGTGCAGGCAGGCAGGCTCGCGCGTCGATCGATCCCTCCCCTCCTTGTGGTTGTTCCCACCAGACATTCGCGTCGCGATCGACGTCTCCGCATGCGCCTCCCATCCGTGTCGCCGCGAGCGCCGCGTCGACGCCGCGCAAGGGCGGCCCCACGCGCTGGAGGGGATCCCTTCCGGCGATGGCCTCGATAGCATCCCAGGATCGCCCTGTATTCTGTGGCGCATAGCGCTCACGTTCTCCTTAGCGTCAGCATGCCAAGACCAACAGGCCTACCACGCCCGGCCCCCTCCCGCCGAGGCGCCCGGAGCGCACCGACGCCCCCAGCGGCCGCATGCACCCGCCTGCGTCATCACTCACCACGTGGCCGCCCACGCCGTGATGACGTCATCATGGCGCGGCGGACGGCGACCGCGGCGCAGCAGTTCCGCGCGCTGGTGCGTCGCGCGGCGGGCGGGGCGGGCGGGCGCTGGCGCCCCTCGGGGCGGCCGCCGACGCGGTCCACTGACGCAGCGGGACCCCGGGCACGCGGCGGTGTGCGTTTGGGGGGCGGTGGAAACGCGCAGTTTTTGAAGAATCTGGCGCTCCAGCGGCACCAAGTCGGCGTCACCATCGTCCAGCTGGTCGTGCCGTGCGCGCTCATCGGCCTCGTAGGCCTCATCCAGGTGCTCGTGGACCGCGCCGCCGTGCAGAACACGGCGCCGACGCCCGAGCTGTACAGCCCGCTCAACGTCTCGCGGACCATCCCGCTCGCAACGCACTGCAATGATACCTACCTCCCGGACGGCTGCGTGACCCTGCCCGAGTACGCCGCCGCGCGAGGCCACGCTCACGCAGCAGGGCGGACGCTGCACTGACGCGCTGGGCTGTGCTCTGGCCGTGCACGTGCAAACCGCATAGCTTCGTGAGCCTGCTGTACTCGCTGCCGTTCTTCTACTACACGGCGCCCGCGGAGCTGCAGGCCGCCGTCGGCGAGTGCGACTACAATGGCACCTGCAGCGGTGCGCCGCCCGGGGCGAGGGGGCGACGGTGGCGCGTGCCCGAGGGCCCCACCGGCCAACTGACGCGTCGCGAACGTGCTGCACGCGGCGCGCCGTGCCGCAGGCCTGCTGGGCCAGACGGAGCAGGTCGGCCTCGGCCTCGACCCGGTGGGCAACCGGACGCCGTCGCTCTTTCCGTTCTTCCTGCCCGAGGAGGACGCGCAGGAGCTGAACGACCACCTGGTCGACGGTGCGCCTCGGCCGGCTGCGGCCGGACGGGCCTGCTGTGCACGCTGCTCACGCGTGCTGCGGTGCACTGGGTGGGACGCACGCGCGCAGTGTACACGCTGTGGAAGGTGCGGCTCAACGACGACGGCTTGGGCCCGCAGCCCGAGCTGACCGACTTCCCCTACCTGGTCAACGAGACCATCAAGTGGATCTACAACAAGCAATACGATAACCTGCTCCCATACGGCGGTGCGCTCGCCAGGAACGGCGCGCCAGTGCCGGCTGCTCCCGCGACTCATGCGCTGCGCTCCCGTGCCTTGGCGCGCGCCGCCGTCGGCCAGCGATCATCTTCCGCGACCTGCGGACGACGGACGAGTCGGTGCTGCTGAGCTACACGGCGATGGCGGCGACGCGCTACGGCGGCATGCCGCTCACGCCCGTCGACAACGGCTCGCTCTCCTACGCCCAGCTGCTGTACCCGGACATTGACCGGCGCGGCAACCTGCTCAACCTGCTGCACAACAACCTCGGTACGCGGCCGCCGGGCGGTGGGCTCGATCGGGCGTCGCCCGGCCTAACAGCGCGGCGGTCGCAGAGGTACGGCACCGCGTCGCACTATCCAGCCAAGTACGCGCACAACAACGCGTCGTCGCCGCCGCCCGAGATCCTCACGATGTACCAGGTCGGGCCCATGCACGGCGCATGGGGCGCCCTCCCCCCGCCTGCTTACGCCCCGCTGACCGCATGGCTGGTGCCGGCCCTCACTGCTGCCACACGATGGCGCCACAGGGCCAGCCGCAGCAGCCGGACCTGTCGGTGGACATCGCGTCGCTGTGGGGCGTGTTCCTCTACGGCTTCTGCACGTCGCTGCTGATGCCGGTGTTCATGGCCAACGTCGTCACCGACAAGCAGGTAAGCGCAGGCGGATCTGCGCGGAGCTGGCGCAGGCGGGGCGCGTCCTAAGCCGCCGCCTCGGTCCGACCCTGTGGGTGTCGGCGGCCGGTGGCAGGAACGCATTCTGCTGATGATGCAAATGAGCGGCCTCAAGATGGCGGTGTACTGGGGCGTGACGTTCATCTACAACTTTTTGCTCTACGTGCTCGTGCTGGGCGCGCTGAGCGGCGTGTCGCTTGCGTTCCAGTTCCGCCTCTTCACGCAGACCAGGTGCGCTCTCGGTCCGCCCGCGCTGGCGGGACCGTCGTCGGTGACTAACGGAGCACGCAGCGGCCACGCCCCGCCCACCCTTCGGCGGCGGCCTTCAGCCCGGTGCTGCTGCTTGTCTTTGGCCTGCTGTGGGGCAACCTCCTGATCGTCTTTTGCTTCTTCATGTCGACGTTCTTCTCGCAAACGCGCACGTCGTCGATCATCGGGTACCTGCTCGCCATCATCGGCGTCGGCGTGTCCAACCTGCTCAACCTCAGCATCTTCCTCGGCGACCGCCCGCCCTTCTGGTACGCGCCCGCGCGAGGCGCCCGTGCGCCCGTGCGGGGCGGCGATGAGGGCGGCTCAACGCACGACGAGCCGCAGCAGCATGCCTATGCGGCCATCGCCAGGTACATGATGTTCCCGCCGTGGGTGTGGTACCGCCTCATCTTTTTGATGGAGAACGCGTGCCTCAACTTCCAGTGCTACCAGCTGGACGACATGTTTGGCGTCCGTTGCGCGCTCGCGAACGACCCCAACGGCGGATGCACGGCGGGACCGGCTAACCGCGGCGCCTGGTTTTGGGCTGCCCTGCCGCCGCATCGCTCAGAACCCGGAGGTGGCGGCGTGCTTCTGGTACATGCTGGCGGAGGGCATCGTCCTGTACCCGCTCACGTGGTACCTGCAGCAGGTGCTTCCGAACCAGTTTGGCGTGCGGCGCCACCCGCTCTTCTTCCTCGCGCCGCTGAAGAAGCTCGTCCAGCGCAAGCCGCCAGCGGGTGCGGGGCGCGCGCGAGAGCGCGTCGCGTCTGCGGACGCTGGCGCTCACCGTATGCACCACCGCCGCTGCCGTTGGGCCGATGCGCGCGGCCGCAGGGTACGACGCGCTGGCGACGGACGAGGCCGGCCCGGCGTCGGCCACGTCAAACCTGACGCCCACGAGCGCCATCGTCACGGAGGAGCAGCTGCGGTACGACGGACGGCGCTGTCGGCGCCCGCCAGTCGGCAGCGGGCTGACCGCGCGGCGCGCCATCCCCCGGGCAGGTGCTGCGGCGCCACACAGCACGCCGGCGTCGCTGACACGCAAGGTCTCCGTGGACTTTTACCAGGACGAGGACGTGGAGCGCGAAGAGGAGCGGGTGGCGCGCGGCGACGTGCCGGACAACGCGCCTGTCGTCATCCGCAACCTCCGCAAGGAGTACAGCGTACGGGGCCGCTCGGAAACATGCACGTGCTGTGGGTGGGGCGGGGGCCTGATGGGGCGGCGATGGCGTTGCGTTGCCAGGTTCCGCGTTGCAGGGCCGCATGGGCCAGCCGCCCAAGGTGGCGGTGCACAACCTGTCGCTGGTCATCGAGGAGAACGAGTGCTTTGGCCTGCTCGGCGCCAACGGCGCCGGCAAGACGACCCTCATTTCGGTGCTGACCGGCGTGTACAGCGCCACCAGCGGCACCGCCCGGCTGGCCGGCCACGAGATCACCGAGGACATTGCCGCCGTGCAGGTGCGCCGTCGCCAGCGCCGCCGCACCGTGCGGCAATGCCTTCTAACGGCGTGACCGTCGGAGGCGCCTCCTCGCCTCTACACGCAGCGCGAGATTGGCGTGTGCCCGCAGTTTGACGTCTTCTACCCGGACCTGACGACGCGCGAGCATGTGCTCTTCTTTGCGCGCCTCAAGGGCACGCCGCGCTCGGAGGAGGCCGACGTCGTCGTACGTGGCGCCGCTCCTTTACAGGCGAGTTTCGCGTGCGGCGCTGTTCACCTGACGGGTCCACCGGGGTGGCCGTCGGCGTGCGGCCGCGCCGCGGATCCAGGCGCACTCGCTGAAGCAAGTCGGGCTGACCGAGCAGGCGGACAAGCTGTCGAAGCACCTGTCTGGCGGCATGCGGCGCCGCCTGTCGATGGGTACGCGGCGGCCGTGGCCGCCGCCGCTGCGTGGAGCAAAGCGTCTGACGCGCTGCGGCCCCGCCGGGCGTCGCGCGCGGCGGCTGCGGCTCGCAGCGATGGCGATCATCGGCGACCCCAAGATCATCATTCTGGACGAGCCGACCACCGGCTTGGACCCGCTGACCCGCCGCCAGATCTGGGAGATCCTGCAGCACCTCAAGAAGGGCCGCTCGACCATCCTCACCACGGTAGGCACCGCGGATGATCGCGGGACGGGGTGGAAGCTTGTCGCTCACGGAGGGCGGGGGGTCGTGCAGGAGCGGCGCGAGTGCTGTGTGGCGCAGCACTCGATGGAGGAGGCCGACTACCTGTGCACACGGATCGGTACGGCGGCGGGCCGGGCGCGCGCGGGCGTCGGTGACGCCGGCTGGTGATGACGGGATGCCTGCGTTTGCTCGGTTGCTCGTCCGGCGCGCCGGTGTAGGCATCGTCACGCGCGGGCGCATGCGGTGCCTGGGCACGTCGGAGCGCCTCAAGACGCGGTTCGGCAACGGCTACGTCCTGTCGGTCGTGGCCACCGAGGGCCGCCGCGACGAGGCCGAGGCGTACATCCTGCAGGTCGCGCCAAGCGCGCAGTTCATCGAGGCCTTTGCCGAGACCGTCCGCTACCGCGTGGCCAAGGTGCGGCTCGCTGGCCAGGGCGCGGTGGCAGCGGGCCTGTGGCGCCTTAGCGCTAAGGGGTGCGCGAGGCCGCCCGGCGTGCTCGTGCAAGCTCGGCCGCGCAGAGCGACGTTGTGGTTAGCAAGGTCTTCCGGGCGTTCACGGAGCAGCGGCCGCCGTTCGTGGCGGACTGGGGCCTGACGATGACGACGATCGAGGACGTCTTTTTGCACATTGTCCGCCGCGACGACGAAGCGGCCGCGCAGGAGGCGGCGGCCGTGCGGCGCGCGAGCGGCGACAGCCTGTAGATACGCGACGGCCTGTAGATAGGTTTTGCAAGGTCGCGGCGCACGCTGTCCATACACTGCGTTGTCACGATGGTGCGCTACGGATGCTGTCATGTACATGCCCACCATGACCGCGAATA
>Ga0180216_1004119_pt1 | contig 11157 bp, 10 predicted proteins | sample eDN3rd37CBELigMG_FD_128879 | JGI IMG/M metagenome (GOLD analysis project Ga0180216, IMG submission 128879) | Enriched Miracle-Growth compost microbial communities from Emeryville, California, USA - eDNA 3rd pass 37_C BE-Lig MG (version 2)... ...
CATGTCGTTGTCGTTGAGGATGACGATCAGGCGCTCGTTGCGCGCGCCGGCATTGTTCATCGCTTCGTAGGCCATGCCGGCGGACATCGCGCCGTCGCCGATGACGGCGATGACGTTGTTGTTGCCGCCGTCGAGATCGCGCGCCACGGCCATACCGAGCGCGGCCGAAATCGAGGTCGAGGAGTGGGCGGCGCCGAACGGGTCGTATTCGCTCTCGGCGCGCTTGGTGAAGCCGGACAGGCCGCCGCCCTGGCGCAGGGTGCGGATGCGGTCGCGGCGCCCGGTCAGGATCTTGTGCGGATAGGCCTGGTGGCCGACGTCCCAGATCAGCCGGTCGGCCGGCGTGTCGAACACGTAATGCAGGGCCACCGTGAGTTCCACGACCCCGAGGCCGGCGCCGAGATGGCCGCCGGTCTTGGCAACGGCATTGATGGTTTCGCTGCGCAATTCGTCGGCGAGCTGCTTGAGTTGCTCAGCCGAAAGATTCTTCAGGTCCGCAGGGATGCGGACCCGGTCGAGCAGCGGGGTATTGGACGTCTCGGGCACGAGCAACTCCGAAGTTGGCCTCAAAAATGGCCTGGCCGCCGGTCGGGCAGCCTGTGAGGCTTACACCACATGGCTACTTTTGAGCAATTCGACGATACAGGCCGCCTCGGCCCCTTTTTGGCGCCGTTACGGACCCAGATAGGGCTTCCTCGCCTGGAAAAAGGCTCCTGAGGCGGGCGACAAATCAGGTCGGTGTCATATGCCGTGCCGGACCGCTGGTTGGCGAGCAGAAATTAGGCACTTGGCCTGGGAAAACGCGCCCGCGGCGGAAAACGCCCCCGCGCCGCGGATCACGAAAGATGTCGGCAGACCAATAATTTGACCCGATCAGAGCCGGGCACAGCGGCCGAATGCCGCCTCAGTCGACGTCCAGCGGCTCGCTGCCGGACGGTTTGCCGGAGGCATCGAGGGTTATCTTTTCCACTCGGGCTTCGGCCTGGCGCAGCAGCTCCTCGCACCGGGCCTTGAGGGCCTCGCCGCGCTCGTAGATGGCCACGGACTCCTCCAGCGGAACCTTGCCTTCCTCCAGCCGCTTCACGATCGTCTCGAGTTCGTCGATCGCCCGCTCGAAGGGCAGCTTTTTCACGTCGGTATTGTTCTCGGCCATTTCAGCGTCCTGGGGGCTGGAGTCTTCCGTATAATATGTCGGCGCGGGGCGGGCCGGGTAGACCCCCCGGTTATCCACCGCGGGCGTGCCTCCGCCAGCGCCGGGCCATCACGGCCAGCACCAGCCAGCGCGGGACCAGCCGTGGCAGCACGGTGATGATCCGGTTGACGGTGCCGGGCACGACGACGCGATGCCCGCCCATCAATCCTGCATAGCCTTCGCGCGCCACCCGGTCGGCGGGGCGGGCGAGGAAGTCAGGGAAATATTTGGTGGGCAGGCCGGCGCGGTGAAAGAAGGCGGTCGGCACCGGGCCGGGGCACAAGGCGCAGACTTTCACGCCGTCGCCCTTCAGTTCGGCGTGCAGCGCTTCGGTGAAGGAGAGGGTGTAGGCCTTGGTCGCGTGATAGACGGCCATGCCGGGGCCGGGCATGAAAGCCGCGATCGAGGAGACGTTGAGAATAGCGCCCTTATGGCGGACGATGCTGTCGAGAAAGCGCAGCGTCAGGTCGGTGATCGCGCGGGCGTTGAGGTCGATGATGCCGAGCTGGCTCGCCAGATCGCTCGCGGCGGCCTCGCCGAGCAGGCCGAAGCCGGCATTGTTGACCAGGATCGACACCTCGAGCCTGCCGGCGCGGATGGCATCCGCCAATTCCGCGCCCGAGCCGGGCTTGGCGAGATCGGCACCGATGAGGGTCGGGCGCGGATGGCCGCTCGCCGCGATCTGATCGGCCAACCGCGCCAGTTCGTCCGTGCGCCGCGCCACCAGCACCAGCGGATGACCGTGCTGCGCGAATTCACGCGCGAGCGCGGCGCCGATGCCGGACGAAGCGCCTGTGATAAGGCAGACGGGTGCCGTAGATGACATAGCCAGATGAATGATCGACAATGAATAATAAAGCAATGTGGGAGGGCGTGCGTGGACTTGTCGGGTAAGGTCGTGCTCGTCACGGGGGCGGCCGGCGCGATCGGCGGTGCGGTCACGCGTGGCATCCGGGGCGCCGGCGGTACGGCGATCGCCAGCGATCTGGCGAGCGGCGCGGGGATCGACGCGGTTCTCGACGTCACCAGCGAGGCGAACTGGCAGGATGTCGTCGCGCGCATCGACAAGGACCATGGCCGGCTCGACGGGCTGGTCAATGCTGCCGGGATCGCGGTGGTCGGCTCGATCGAGAAGACGGACTTCGCCACGTATCGGCGCGTGATGGCGATCAATCTCGACGGCACCTATCTCGGCTGCCATCACGCCTTTCCGCTGCTGCGCCGCAGAGGCGGCGCCATCGTCAATCTCTCGTCGGTGCTCGGCTTGATCGGCGGTCCGAACCTTGCGGCCTACAGTGCTTCCAAAGGCGGCGTGTCGGTGCTGACCAAATCGGTGGCGTTGGCCGGTGCGCGCTATCAGCCGCCCGTGCGCTGCAACGCCGTCTGCCCGGCCTTCATCGAGGGGCCGATGGTCGAAGGCATCGCGCAAAGCACACGCCATCCCGACACGGTGCGGCAGAAGCTGGCGCTCGACATTCCGCTGCAGCGGCTCGGCCATCCGGAAGAAGTGGCGTCGCTGTGCCTATATTTGTTGTCGGATGCGGCCGCTTATATCACCGGCATAGATATACCGATCGATGGCGGGCTGACGGCGAAGTAAAAGAAGAGCCGGGCGCGGCTTCACCCTCGCCATAAGGGGAGGGTAGGGGACAATTACCCCCGCATCAGCGCCGTGACATGCGCGGCGACCGAGCGTGACAGGCCCTGCAGGTCGTAGCCGCCTTCCAGCACCGACACGAGGCGGCCGTTGCACGACGCATCCGCCACTTCCATCAGCTTCTGCGTCACCCAGGTGAAGTCGGCTTCCACCAGATTGAGGTTGGCGAGCGGGTCGCGCGTATGCGCGTCGAAGCCCGCCGACAGAATGAGGATGTCGGGTTTGAAGTCGCGCAGCCGCGGCAGGATCGATTGCTCGAAAGCCTGGCGGAATTGTTCGCCGCCGTCGCCGGCGCGCAGCGGCGCGTTGACGATGGTGTTGAAGGCGCCGCGTTCGCTCACCGCGCCGGTGCCGGGAAAAAGCGGCATCTCGTGCGTCGAGCAGTACATCACGGTCTTGTCCGACCAGAAGATGTCCTGCGAGCCGTTGCCGTGATGCACGTCGAAATCGACGATGGCGGCACGTTCGGCGCCGTATTTCTTCTGCGCATGGCGCGCGGCGATGGCGACGTTGTTGAAGAAGCAGAAGCCCATCGGCCGCGCCGTCTCGGCGTGATGGCCGGGTGGTCGCACGGCGACGAAGGCGTTCGGCGCGCGGCCGGTCATCACTTCGTCGACCGCCATCACGGCGCCGCCGGCGCCGCGCAAGGCCGCCTCGAAGGAGCCGGGCGACATCGAGGTGTCGGCGTCGAGCCGCACCATGCCCTCGGACGGTGAGGCGCGTCTGATCTCCTCGACATAGTCCATCGGATGGGCGAGCGCGATCAGCTCCGCTTCCGCCATCGGCGCCTGTTCGCGCGCGAGCGACTGGAAGCGTTCGTCTTCGAGCGCGCGCTCGATAGCGCGCAGCCGGTCCGGCCGCTCCGGATGGCCGGCGGGCGTCACGTGATCGAGACAGGCGGCGTGGGATATGAGGAGCGTGGACATGGGGTTTATGTAGGACTTCGGTTGGATCGCGTAAATGGTGAAGCGGTGCAACATGCACGCTTCCCCTCTCCCCTTGTGGGAGAGGGCGCCCGAGCGAAGCGAGGGCGGGTGAGGGGGCGGCGCCGCGTTGTCACTCCTAGCCCCTCACCCGGCTCGTTCGCTGCGCTCACTCGCAAGCGGCTACGCTTTCGCCTTGAAGCTTACGCCCGGCGGCGGCGGCATATCGTCCGGCACGAAGAAGTCGACCTGCAGCGGCTGGGTCGGGTCGGCGCGGTACTGGTCGAAGTCGGTCACGCCTTCCGCCGCCAGGAAGGTGTCGTCGATCAGGAAATTCCCGGTGAAGCCGATGGGCTTCTGGAAGATGCGCCAGGCGGCGTCGGCCAGGATGTCCGGCATGCGCGACATGCGCATCATCACATCGCCGCCGAGCAGGTTCTTGATCGCGGCGGTGGCGATGGTGGTGCGCGGCCACAGCGCGTTGACGGCGACCTTGCCGCGCATCTCGCCGGCCAGGCCGAGCACGACGAGGCTCATGCCGAACTTGGCCATGGCATAGGCGGTGGCCGGCGCGAACCACTTCTCCTTCATGTCGAGCGGTGGCGACAGCGTCAAGATGTGCGGGTTCTCCGATTTTGTGAGATGCAGCAGGGCATGCTTCGACACCATGAAAGTGCCGCGCGCATTGATCTGATGCATCAGATCGAAGCGCTTCATGTCGGTCTGAGCCACCGGCGTGAGTTGGATCGCACTGGCGTTGTTGACCACGATATCGAGGCCGCCGAAGGTTCTGGCGGTCTTATCGAGCGCCTCGGCGACGGAGGCTTCCTCGCGCACGTCGACCTGCAGGGGGAGGGCGCGGCCGCCGGCCTTTTCGATCGCGGCAGCGGCGGTGTGGATCGTGCCTTCGAGCTTGGGATGCGGCTCGACGGTCTTGGCGGCGATGGCGACGTTGGCCCCATCCGCCGCCGCTTTCAGGGCGATCGCGAGTCCGATGCCCCGCGAGCCGCCAGTGATGAAGAGCGTCTTGCCTTTGAGGGACATCGGGCCTCCCACTTTTTTTGTCGTCCCCGCGAAGGTGGGGACCCATACGCCGCAGTCTATCGAAAGTCGGTGGTTATGGGACCCGGGCCTCGCTTCGCTCAGGCGGGACGACAATCACTCTGCCAGCGCCGCCTCCGCGTTGGTGACGCTATCGGCGCCTTCGGTCACCGTCCGTTCGAGACCATTGGCCTGCACCGCGACGTTCTCGGCGAAGAAGCGCGCCAGCGCCGTGCGGCTTGCGCCGTCGCCCGCGCGCAACGCCGCAAGCGCCTGCTCGGCGAGCAGACAGCCGCCGGCCGCGTTGCCGAACAGACGCAGATAAGGCGTCGCGCCGGCGAGCGCCGCGGGCGAGCCTTTCTGCGCCAGCAGCCACTTGGTGGCGCGCTCCAGCGAGTCGACTGCCTCGGCGAGGCGCGCTGACGTCTCGCCAAAGGCCGGCGCGTTGCTCTCGCGCACGGCTTTCACCGTGGCGCGCAGCTCCTCGATATAGAGCGCGACCGTCTTGCCGCCTTCGAGCGGCAGCTTGCGCGTGACGAGATCGATGGCCTGAATGCCGTTGGTGCCTTCGTAGATCGCGGCGATGCGCGCGTCGCGGTAATGCTGCGCGGCGCCCGTTTCCTCGATGAAGCCCATGCCGCCGTGCACCTGCACGCCGAGCGAGGCGACCTCGATGCCGACGTCGGTGGCGAAGGCCTTGGCGACCGGCGTGAGCAGCGAGGCGCGCTCATGCCCGGCCTTGCGCGCGGCCTCGTCCGTGGCGCGCAGCGAGCGGTCGAGGGCGACCGCGGTCGCGTAGCAGATGGCGCGCGCGGCGCCGGTGAGGCTGCGCATGGTGAGCAGCATGCGCTTGACGTCGGGGTAGTTGACGATGACGCCGCCCGCGCCCTGCTTGCGCTCGCGCGCATAGTGCATGGCCTGCTGCAGCGCGCGCTCGGCGATGGCGACGCCCTGCAGGCCGACGGCGAGGCGCGCACGGTTCATCATCGTGAACATGCAGAGCATGCCCTTGTTCTCTTCGCCGATCAGCCAGCCGACGGCGCCGCCTTTGTCGCCATAGACCATGGTGCAGGTCGGCGAGGCGTGGATGCCCATCTTGTGCTCGACAGAATGCGCCCGCACGTCGTTGCGCGAGCCGTCCGGCATCACCTTCGGCACGAGGAACAGCGAGATGCCCTTGGTGCCGGCCGGCGCATCCGGCAGCCGCGCCAGCACGAAGTGGATGATGTTGTCGGTGAGGTCGTGCTCGCCGTAGGTGATGAAGATCTTCGAGCCGAAGATGCGGTAGGTGCCGTCGGGGGCGCGTTCGGCCTTGGCGCGCAGCGCGCCGACGTCGGACCCGGCTTGCGGCTCGGTGAGCTGCATCGTGCCCATCCATTCGCCGCTGATCAGCTGGCCGAGATAGCGCTGCTTCAACTCCTCACTGCCGTAGGCATGCAGCGCATCGATCGCCGCCATGGTCAGCACCGGGCCGATGCCGAAGGCCATGGACGCCGCGTTCCACATTTCGATGCAGGCGGCGTTGACGGCGTGCGGCAGGTCCTGGCCGCCGAAGTCGGCGGGCGAGGCGAGGCCGTTCCATCCGGCGGCGGCCCAGGACGTGTAGGCCTCCTTCCAACCCGGCGGGGTGGTCACCGCGCCGTCCTTGAACGGCGTGCCGAACTGGTCGCCGACACGGTTGAGCGGGGCGATGACGTCGGCGGCGAACTTGCCGGCTTCCTCCAGGATGCTGTCGATGGTGGCTTCGTCGAGGTCGCCATAGAGACCATCGGCGATGGCCTTGTCGACGCCGGCCGCGTGCTTGAGGGCGAAAGCGATGTCGGAGAGGGGGGCACGATATGTCATGTCGGGCAATCTAGCCCGGGTGGCCTAACGGTCAATGCGCGGTGCTTGCGTGCCGAAGGGCCGCCCGGAGGAAGGGGCGGGGTGGCCGCCGCGTCCGGCCACTCGCCGGAGAGCCCTCTGTTTTTGCACGGGAAATTCCCTCGGGAAACGCCCGCGCGGGCGTTGATCGGGAACGGCTTGGCGGTTATGGTCCGCGCCGCCGATATAAAGAGTAGCGGAGACCACGCCGCGCATCGGCGCGACGCCGATGACGTTCCGGGCTCTCGGGCGCTGTCGGCACGACCGGCAATTGGGGCGTAGCCAAGTGGTAAGGCAGCGGATTTTGATTCCGCCATTCCCTGGTTCGAATCCAGGCGCCCCAGCCAGTTCTAAGCTATTTCGCTATACCGAGTTTGGCCCGCTCCGCCTCCGGCGTATCACCGTCAGGGGCGGTTCCGTCACCTTTGCGAATAGATGACGCTCGGCGCGAAGCGTCACTTTCGTGGTGTAGATCGCGCTGGCGGACCTTGGCGCCGGTCGAACGAATCGCAGCGGCAGCACGATCGGATCAGGCCACCTTCAGGGTAGTGCGGGCGCACTGACCGGCCGGATCACGGCGGACACAGCGACCGCGACGGCGCGCGGGCGAAGCTGGCCCCCCGCAGCCGCTGCAACGCGTGCGGTCGCGTGCCGCAAGGACATTGAGCTTGCCGCAGCCGCGAGGGCGTGAAGCATGCGGCCGGCGTTCGTACAATTCACATCGCTCGCGAGGCCAAACCGAGCGCTCCGCCGCGCAAGGCGCGTCATCATCTCGGCGAAGCGTCCCGGCGGCTGCCGCTTTTCGCGGCAAAATTCGTCCGATTGCCGACAGATTCACGTTGACCGCCGAATGTTGTCCGTACAAATTTTACGCGGGTGTCCGAAGCCAGCGAAGGTGCGGTCAGTGGGCGACGATCTGCAGAGCAATTATAGCGGCGTCTACGAGAACCGGCTGGGCTTCGGCAGCCGGCCGGCGCTGATCCTGGTCGACTTCGTTCAGGCCTATTTCGAACCCGATTGCGATCTTTATGCCGGCGTCGACGACGCGCTCGCCTCGGCCATCCGCGTGCGTGATGCCGCGCGCAAGGCGGCGATCCCGGTGATCTACACCAACGTCGTGTATCAAAAGCACGCGCTCAACGGCGGGCGCTTCTATCAGAAGGCCAAGCCGTTGCGGCACTTTCTCGAGGGCAGCCCGATGGGCGCCTGGCCGGCGGGGCTGGATGTCGGCGACGACGAACTCGTCGTCTCCAAGCAGTATCCGAGCGCGTTCTTCGGTACGTCCCTGGCGCCGACGCTGACGACCTGGGGCATCGATACGCTGCTCATCACCGGCCTGACGACGAGCGGCTGCGTGCGCGCGACGTGCCTCGACGCCTGCTGCCACGGCTTCATTCCCATCGTCATCCGCGACGCTTGCGGCGACCGGCATCAAGCGCCGCACGAGGCCAATCTGTTCGACATGAATGCGAAATATGCCGACGTGGTGAGCGAGCAGGAAGCGCTCGCCTACATCGCGGGCCGTAACAGCCCGTGAGCTCGGCGGCGGATGCAAAACGATAATCAGCCGTAAGGCACTTGGTCAGGAGACGATCGTGACAGTCGCTAGCAAGATGGCTCTCGCGGTATTGGCCGCTTCGCTCGTTTTCTCAGGATCCGCATCCGCGGCGACGGACTGGCCGACGCGGCAAGTCACGGTCGTGGTGCCGACCGGCGCCGGCGGCAACACCGACCTCATGGCGAGGCTCGCGGCGCAGCATCTCGCCGAGAAGTTCGGTCACCCCTTCGTGGTCGAGAACAGGCCGGGCGCCGGCGGCGCGGTGGCGAGCGCACAGGTCGCGAATGCCGCGCCCGACGGCCACACGCTCATGTTCACGCCGAGCTCGATGATCCTGCTCACGCCGCTCGTGCAGAAGATGAGCTTCAATCCCGACAAGGAACTCAAGCCCGTCACCAATGTCGGCACCGGCTCGCAGGTGATCGCGGTCAAGCGCAGCCTCGGCCTGAACACCATCGCCGAATTCCTGGCCTATGCGAAAGCCAATCCGGGCAAGCTGAACTTCGCCGTGGCCGGCACCAATAACATCAGCCATCTCGCGCCGGTGCTGCTGTTCAAGCGCGCGGGCGTCGATCTCGTCATCGTGCCCTCGCGCGGCGAGCCGCAGGCGGTCGCCGACCTCAAGGCCGGCAATGTCGACTTCTATTTCGGCAACACGTCGGTGCTGTTGCCGATGAAGGACGATCCGGCGATCAAGCTCCTCGCGGTCGGGACGGCGCAGCGCGTCGGGGCGGCGCCGGACATTCCGACCGTGTCGGAGACTCTGCCGGGCTTTGTCTTCGCCTCCTGGAACGGCTTCATGGTGCCGGCGGCGACGCCCGACGACATTGTCGAGAAGCTGCGCAACGAAGTGATCACCTTCGTCAAGTCGCCGCAAACAATCGAGCGGCTGACCAAGCTGGGCATCGTGCCGGGCGGGGAATCCAAGGCCGAAGTCGCGGCGGGGTTCTCGCGCGACCGCAAGGCCTTTGTCGAGGCCGTCGAGGCGGCCGGCATTCCGAAGCCTTGAAGGATTTCTCCGCCGTGTCGGCCGGCGCTTTGAGCGCGCGGGTGTCGCCGGCGCGAGCGCGACACTGGAGGCCTTTGTGAGCGTGCCTGTTCCGATCACCGAACCGCAGGAAACCTGGATCGGCGCCCGCGGGCGCATCGGCGTCGTCATTCCCGCGACCAACACCGCGGTGGAATACGACTGCCAGCAGATACGCCTTTCAGGCGTGTCGTGGCACTTCGGGCGCTTCCCGGTCGCGTTGCCGGATCTGTCGAGCGACGATGCCTTCTTGAAATTTCTCGAGGCCATCCGGCCGCATATCGGCACGGCCGTCGACGATCTCATGACGGCGGAAATGACCCACATCATGATGGGCATGTCGGCCGAGACCTTCTGGGGCGGCATCAAGGGCAATGCCGAATTCCTCGACAGCCTGGCGGAGCGCATCGGCACCTTGAAGCTGACGACGGGCGCCAACGCGATGGTGGACGCGCTCAACTGCTTCAAGGTCAAACGCATCGCCGTGCTCACGCCTTATCAGCCGGTCGGCGACCAGCAGGTGAGGGACTTCTTCGGCGAAACCGGCTTCGAGGTGGTGCGGATCAGCGGCTTGCGCTGCGCCAGCGCCACGTCGATCGCGCACACGCCGCGCGCGCGCGTGATGCGCACCGTGATCGACGAGCTCGAGGGCGACGACGTCGACGCCATCATTCAGGTCGGCACCAATCTCTCCACGGCCGAACAATTCCCGGCGCTGGAGCAGATGCTTGGGAAGCCCGTCATCCCGATCAACATCGCCACCGCCTGGCACGCGGTGCGCAGCATCGGCGTTACCGACCGCATCTGCGGGCACGGCCGGCTGTTCGAGGAATTTTGAAGCGAGAGCGGCTCTCGCGGCCGGGCCGCGACCGGCGCGCGAGCCCATCACAGAAGCATAGACTATCCGCTCAGGGAGCTACCGAATGCGCTATCCGTTCGTGCCGATGCCTCATCGCAAGCCGCTTCGCTGGCCGAACGGCAAGCGCCTGGCGCTGATGATCACGACCAATCTCGAATACTGGGATCCGGTCAAGGACACCAACAAGCCTTATTACCCTGGCGGTCCCGGCATCGTCGGCGGCGACCTGCCGGGCAATGTCTACGACAATCCGAACTTCACCTGGCGCGAATACGGCCAGCGCGTCGGCGTCTGGCGCATGTTCGACATCTTCGACGAATTCAATATCCGCTCGACCTGCACCATGAACGCCAAGATGGCGCTGGAGCGCCGCGCGGTGGTCGATGCCGCGCTGGAGCGGAACTGGGAGATCGTCGCGCACAACTACGTGCAGACGGAGCTGCTCACGGACTATATGTTCGACGAGGTCAAGGAGCGTGAGGTCATCCGCAAGACGCTCGATATCTACAAGGATGTCTGTGGCAAACCGGCGAAGGGCTGGCTGTCCTGCTCGCTGCGCTCGACCTTGAACACGATCGACATCATCGCCGAAGAGGGGCTCACCTTCGTCACCGATCTGCTGAACGACGATCAGCCTTACATGGTGGAAACGCGCTCGGGTAAGCCGATGGTGTCGATCCCCTATACGTCGGAAGTGAACGACTTCACCGTGTTCATGCGTCAGGGGCTGACGGTCGACGATGCCTTCAAGGTCTTCAAGGAGCAGTTCGACTGGCTCTACCGCGAAGGTGAGAAGAGCGGCCGGATGATGAACATAGGCCTGCACCCGCACGTGATCGGACAGCCGTTCCGTATCCGGGCGCTGCGCGACTTCGTCGCCTACGCCAAGCAGTTCGACGATGTCTGGTTCGCGACCCGCGAGGAGATCGCCGACTGGTACATGGAGAACCACGAGAGCCACATCGGCTGATCGCGGGACGTTTATCCAGAACGCCAGCGATAGTGCCCTCTCCCTTGCGGGAGAGGGCATGACCAGC
>Ga0180216_1004121_pt1 | contig 11153 bp, 8 predicted proteins | sample eDN3rd37CBELigMG_FD_128879 | JGI IMG/M metagenome (GOLD analysis project Ga0180216, IMG submission 128879) | Enriched Miracle-Growth compost microbial communities from Emeryville, California, USA - eDNA 3rd pass 37_C BE-Lig MG (version 2)... ...
AAAGCGATTGCGCTCGGCATCCTGCTCGGCTGCGGGATGGCGGCAAAGCTGAGCCCGATCGCGCTCGCGCTCGGCCTCGCGGCGGTGGGCGCCGCATTCCTGATCCGTCCGTGGCTGCGCAGGATTCCGGGCGTGCGCTCGCTTGTCGACTACCTGGCGCATGGGGCGGAGCAGCGCACCGACCGGCTGGGTTGGATGCTACTCTCGCTGCCGGCCATCACCGCCGCCACCTTCGTGCTGCTCTACCCCTATGTCTGGTCCGCGCCCTACTCACGCACCAAAATCCTCTTTGATTTCCGGGCACAGGAGATGGCGAGCCAAAGCCGGATCTGGCCAGATCGGGCCGTGATTGGCCGGATCGATGCCCTCGAAACGCTCTGGCACGCCTTCCAAGACGATTACCCGACGACGGGCCGCTTTTTCGAGTGGCTGGCCGGACTGGGAGTCTTCCCGCACGGGGTACCGAGCCTCGATATCGTGATCGCCGGCGTTGGCCTGGTAGTGGCGATCGTCGCCGTGATCCGGACAGGGGTCGCCACGCCCCTGTCGTTCGCGTTCATTCTGCTCGGTGGCCAGGCCGCCGCGATCGCCGCCGGGCTGCGGGTCGACTTCAATCGCTACTACCTGCCGATCGTGCTCTTCCTGGCTCTCTGCATCGGCTACCTCGCCGGTGAGCTGGTGGAGCGGGCCATACGCTGGATGACACATCGCCGGGAAGCACGTGATCCGATGCTTCGATCGGTGCCCGAAGCGGACTTTGGTCCGGCGACGCCACTCGCGCGCGAGCAGCACTGACCGTGCCCGTTACTGCATGACGCAGGGGCGCCGCTTGCTACGAGCGACGCCCCGTTCAGTTGTGCCCTGGCCTGGCCTACTGGTAAATCACCAGATCGGGTGGCGGATCGAAAGCAAGCGTTTCCGCGGCTGACATCAGCGGGTCATCCTGCCGGTAGAAGTGCTTGATGCCGTGAAACTCGATCGGCGACTGGGTGATCACGACCTCATACGAGGCCAGCTTGTCCTCGGGCGGCCCCCAACCGTCGGCATCGATCACCAGCTGCACCCCGTCGACCGGCTTGAGCTCTTCCTTGTTCTCGATCATGTAGTAGTTGAACTGGTGGACGATCAGGAATTTCGGCGGAATGCCGTCTTGGCGCGCCCATTCCGCCACCCGCTTCTGGGCGTATTGGATCTTGTCGGCCGGGATTGAGCCGAGATCGACTCCGGGTTGCTCGCCCGGCTTCATCATGAATTCGGGATCGAGCGCCGGGTGGACATGCGGGTATCGCAGGTAGTCCCGGAGCCGCTTCAGCTCGTTCGATACTGTGTCGTGGCCGAACTGGACGTCGAGAATCAGGAGCATGTCGTTGGCGGCCGTGAAGTCGATGTACTCCTGGATCACGGCCGGGTCGGTCGGCATGATGTAGAGCCCGTCAGCGCCGGCGTCGGCCTGCGCGACCGAGGCGATCACCTCGAAGGCCAGCTTCCAGGGCCGGCTGTTGTCGACCGCTTCGTATTCCGCTGCCTGGTCTTGCAGCAATCCGAGCAGCGTCTCCTTGTCGTACTCGCCAAGGATGCCCATCAGCGGATTGCCCGGGAAACCGTAATAGGAGAGCACGCGGTGATCGGGAAAGATCGCCCCGGCCAGATTGCTCGCCGGCTCCGGGGTGGGGGTCGGCTGCGACGGCGGTAGCGAGCCGCCCTCCTGCTCGTGCGGATCGGGCACGTTCGTGCCATCGTCCTGCGCGCGGACGGGCATGGCTTGCGAGGCAAGTGCCAGCGCACCGGTCGCCAGGGCCGTCCGTCGTGAAAATCGGTATGACAACGTGAGCGCTCCTTGGATGCATCGTTCGCGCGTTCACCAGTGGTGACCCATGCGGCCAATGGCCACACGCGCGCGTCACAATAGTAGACGAGGCGGCATTCCCTGCACCGTGCGCCGGGGGTGTCGCTGACCAGTGGCAATGCTGATTGCGGATGTGGCGGGGGCAGATTGGAGACAAAATGAAACCGCCGGGCATTCAGTGTGGAGGGATGGGCTCCAACACCAGTCCGGCGGCCTCGGCGGCCTCAGGGAGGGATCTCTGAGGTGTACGTACAATACCGGATCGAGCGGCAAACGTCAAGTCCCGTTCTGAATGTGTATGCCAATCGAGCCGCTGGGGTGGCCCCATCTCACTCCGCTACCCGAGCGGGCGTTGATTAAGTAGACTCGCAGCGGGGACACGTCTCACTGCCCCGCCCGACTTCGGCATGGAAGGGTCCCCAATGCGGGTTGCTCGTCTCCGGTCACTGCATTACGCCTGGATCGTCGCCGGAGTTGTCTTCATCACGCTGCTCGGCGCCGCCGGGTTCCGCTCGACGCCCGGCGTCCTGATCGTGCCGCTTCAGGATGAGTTCGGCTGGAGCCGGGCCACGATTTCCGCCGCCATCTCGGTCAATCTGTTGCTCTATGGGTTCATGGCGCCGTTCGCCGCCGCCCTCATGCAGCGCTTTGGCGTGCGGCGCGTGTCGATCGCTGCGCTGCTCACCATTTCCACCGGGGTGCTCCTGACCACGTTGATGACCGCGCCCTGGCAGCTCGTCCTGACCTGGGGCGTCATTGTCGGGCTCGGCACCGGGTCGATGACCCAGGTGCTGGCGGCAACGGTCGTCAACCGCTGGTTCGTGGAGCGCCGCGCTACCGTGCTGGGGGCGCTGACGGCTGCAGGGGCAACCGGCCAGCTGGTTTTTTTGCCGTTCCTGGCCTGGATCACCAGCAATTACGACTGGCGGTACGTCTCCGTCGCGGTGGCAGCCGGGGCGCTCGCCGTCGTGCCGCTGATCCTGTTCCTGATGCGCGAGCACCCCGCCGACCTCGGGCTGCGAGCGTACGGCTCCACAAGCGACGATCCTCCGGCGTCACCGGCCCGTCGAGGGTCACCGATTCGCACGTCGATCGAAATGCTCCGCACGGCCAGCAGCTCGGTCGATTTCTGGCTCCTGGCCGGTACGTTCTACATCTGCGGCGCCTCGACCAACGGCCTGATCGGCACGCACCTCATCCCGGCGGCGGTCGATCACGGCATGACGGAAGTCGTTGCGGCCAGCCTGCTCGCGACGGTCGGCGTGTTCGATGTGATCGGGACGACGGCGTCCGGATGGCTGACCGACCGCTGGGACGCCCGCAAGTTGCTGTTCGCCTATTACGGACTGCGCGGGCTCTCGCTCCTCTACCTGCCGCTGGCGCTCGACAGCCGGAACGCCGGACTGATTCTTTTCATTGTCTTCTATGGGCTCGACTGGGTCGCCACCGTGCCGCCAACCGTCACACTGACCACCCAGGCATTCGGGCGCTCGGATGGTCCGATCGTGTACGGCTGGATTTTCGCGGCCCATCAGGTCGGGGCCGCCTCGGCCGCGTTTGCGGCCGGTGCGATCAGAACCAGCTTTGGCGATTACGTGGTGGCATTCGTGCTGGCCGGCGCATTGTGCCTGGCCGCCGCCGCCATGGCCCTTCGGATCGGACGCGCGACTCCGCAGCCGATCGAGATCGAGGATGCGCCCGCGCCCGCGTGACGCCACGTATGATGCGCGGCAAGCGGCCAGGTTCGCTGACCGGAATGTGTTCCCAGGTTGAAGTAGAACCAGTGCCGCACCTGCTGCCTGAGCGACCCGCTTCACCGGGACTGGAGAAAGGCCCGGTCTGCCCGGCCCGTCCGGCGGTGCTAAGATTGGCGCATCGATGTGCGGCGGGTCTCAGCGCCCTGGGCGAACGGCCGGCAGCCGCACGAGTCGCTCCGGGAGCCCGGACAGCCAGCCGCGGTTCACGCTCGGCGCCGGCCTCCCGGAGGCAGGTCGCGGCATGTCGCCGCGCTACGCGCCCGAATGCGGACATGCCGCAACGATCCCGGGCGCTGAACAACGATGGAAGGAGCACGCCGCATGGGTTCGACCACCGCAACCGCTTCCGAGATTCCTCTTCCCAAGCCGGAGGGACTCGAGGGCGTCGTGGCGGCGTACACCGCGCTGAGCCATGTCTATGGAGAGCAGGGCAAGCTCGTCTACCGTGGCTACGACATTCACGAGCTGGCCGGAAAGGCTTCATTCGAGGAAGTCGCGTATCTGCTCTGGATGGGTCATCTGCCCAACCGCTCGGAGCTCGACTCTCTGACAGAAAAGCTCGACGCAAATCGGGCATTGCCTGACGCCGTCCTCGACGTCATCCGCTCGATTCCGCACGACGCTCCGCCGATGGACGCCCTCCGCACCGGCGTCTCGGCGATCGGCCCGAATATGCCGGAGCTCTTCAGCCTCGAGCACCCGGCCAATCTCGACTCGGCGATCGCGCTCACCGCGCGCTTTCCGAGCATTCTGGCCGCGTTTCACCGCATCCGGAATGGGCAGGAGCCGATCGCGCACAAGGCCGGACACAACACCGCTCAGAGCTACCTCTACCAGCTCACCGGCAAGGAGCCGGAGGAGCGGCACTGGAAGCCGCTGGAAACCTATCTCGTGCTGCTGGCCGACCACGGTATGAACGCCTCGACGTTCACCGCCCGGGTCATCGCTTCCACCCTCTCCGACATGTGTTCCGCTCTGACCGGAGCGGTCGGCGCGCTGAAGGGGCCGCTGCACGGCGGCGCTCCGTCGCTCGTGCTCGATATGCTGAACGAGATCGGCACCGCTGAGAACGTCGACAGCTGGCTGACCGCCGCGCTCGACCGCGGTGACCGGCTGATGGGCTTCGGGCACCGCGTCTACAAGGCGGAAGACCCGCGCGCCGAAATCCTGCGCGGTCTGGCGAAGACGGCGAGCGATCCCGACTTCTTCAAGCTTTCGCTCCGAACCGAGGAGCGGGCGCTGGAAATGCTGAACGAGCGCAAGCCGGGCCGCCGGCTCTACACGAACGTCGAGTTCTACTCGGCGGCGGTGCTGGCCGCGGTCGGTCTGCCGGGCGACATGTTCACCCCGACCTTCGCCGTGTCCCGCTCGGTTGGCTACAGCGCGCACGTGCTGGAGCAGGTCGAGCACAACCGGTTGATCCGGCCGCAGTCGGAGTTCGTCGGTCCGACTGACAAGACGTTCGTCCCGATCGACGAACGCTAGTCAGCAACCATGCGATCACCGTCGGAACGGGTCATTGTGCCCGTTCCGACGGTTTTTCGTGCCTGCGCCACAATGGGCGTATCAAGCGCACATTCGGTCGGGGTGAACGAACAGTCGGAATGTGAGACGCTATAGGACAGAAGGATTTCCGTTTTTCTTCTGGAGGAACCATCCATGCTCGCTGTTGGCGCTCCCGCCCCGGAGCTCGACCGCCCGCTCGTTACCATTGACGGCGAGGACACTACCCTGACTCAACTCGCCGATGGCAAAGCGCTGCTGCTCATCCTGCTCAAGACCTCCTGCAAATCGTGCAAGGTCGGGCTGCCCTTCGCTTCGGAGCTGGCGAAGAAGGTCGGAGACGCGCCGCTTCGGATCGTGGCGGTCTCCCAGGATTCCCCGAACGTGACCCGCTCGTTCCGGCGCCGCTACGAGGTCGACGTTCCCTTTGTGATCGATCCCCACGCGGACTTCCCGCTTTCTCGCGCCTACGACATCGAAGCGACCCCAACCTGGTTTCTGATCGGCGCCGACGGCATTATCAAGAACACCGGTTTCGGCGTTTTCCACCAGCCGCTCAATTCCCTGCTCGACACCATCGCCGATGAAGTTCCCGGTGCGCCACGCCTGACCTTCAGCGATATTGACCCCGAACTGCCCCCCTTCATCCCGGCTTGCCCGAGCAAGCACCTGCAGGAACCGCTGGCGAAGTGGTGAGGTGGAGCGTTGGTGTCACGCACGCCCTGAGATGCGACTCAGGGCTAGGCAATGAACGCTCCTTCGGAGCTTCAACGCACCGAGTGAGCGGCGCGGAGAACCCCGTAGGGGTGTTCCTTGCGTAGCCCCGAGTCGCATCTCGGGGCGATCGGCCAGACCACCTCCGAGGCCGGATCCAAACGTCAGAGAAGCGAAAACACCCGGCGAACCGATTGGTTCGCCGGGTGTTTCTCATCTCGCATATCGCGTCTGAATTACCCGAGCTGTCCCTCGATCAGCTCGGACGCCTGCAGCAGCGTGTCCTCGATGCGGTTGCGCTGGCGGCGGAGCTTGGTGAGCAGGAACTGGTAATCGTCGATCTTCGGGTCCATCGTCGCCAGCTGCTTCATTGGGGCGAGTCCGGGAAGCACCGGCAGCTGAAGCGCGGGATCGAATTCATACGGCCCGTCGATCGTGAAGAGCGCCGGGTTCACCAGGTGCGTCAATTTGCGCATCATGGCGTTGCGCGCCTGCGCGTCTGAGGCAGGCGAGGCAGCGAGCTGCTCGGCAGCCGCCTTGAATCGGTCGGCCAGCGCGAGTGTGCTCGCCAGATCGAGGTGGGTGCCCGCCGTCTGCTGGAGCTCCGAAAGGTGCTCGATGAAATCATTGGCGCTCGGCACGAAGTTGTACGGCACCACCTCCGGCGCGCACATCCTCACGGTCATCGCCACGTAGACCGCCACATCCTCGGCCAGGATAGTGGCGTCGGCCTTGTCGAGGGTGTCTTCCGGCGAGTGCCACCAGTACCCGCCACCGCAGCCGCCGACCGCTTTCCGCTCCGGGTGATCGATCGGCAACATGCGGTAGGCGCCCATGCTCGGCAGACCGACTCCGAGGAACGACTGGTCGCCGGCCTTGAGCGGTCGCCGGACATTCGGATCCTGCCCGGAGAGTTCGCGCACCACGGCGCCGGTGATGTGCTCGATTTCGCCCATGTTGTAGCGGCAATCCCATTCCACCGTTTCGCGCACACCGGGCGAATCGATATTGAGATAGCCGATTGCGTGCGCCCGCAGCTCCATGAACTGCGTGTCGGCGAACCAGGTCGAGCCGGAGTATCGACCGGTTGAGTGACCGGGCCACCAGCCAAAACGAACGCCCCGCTTCAGGGATTCGCGGTGCTGCCCCAAAACTCGCGCCATTTCGATCAGCGCGGCGTCGCCCGTGGCGTTGTCGGTGATCCCCTCGTACCAGGAGTCGATGTGCGCACCGACAAGTAGATAGTCGTCAGACGCGGAGCCGGGAATGAAGCCGGTCACCAGCGGGACCCGCATCCACTCCGTCTTGACATTCGACTCGACGCGAACCTGCACCGGGCCGTTTTTGATCAGCTCGGCCAGACGGTTGCCATCGCTGTTCTTGACACCCATCGCGGGAATCGAGGGGAGACGCTTCGCTGACTCGGGTGTCGGGGTGCCCCAGACGCTGGTGCCGATCATCTCGTGGATGACATCCTCATCGGAGGGCCAGATGTGGATATGCCCGGCGGCGCCACGCTCCTGGGCCCGTCGGATGCCATCCGGCCCGCCGTCGGCGGTGATCACGAACTTGCCGGTCACATCGAGCCCGGTGTAATCACCAGCCACCGCCCGGTGGGAGAAGATCATTTCGCCCTTCGCGGGCGCGGCGAAGGGGACGAATACCAGCTCGGCGGTGACGCCACCCTCAGGCGTTTGCTTGCCGAAGGCGCGGGTACGGGTCGGAATCGACTCCGTCACCTTTCCGTCAGCGTCGAGGAGTTGCAGTTTCCCTTCGAGTGGCCAGGAGATCAGCGAGTCAAACTCCAGAATCTCCGTCTGCACGCCGTACTCGGTCAGACGGTCGGCGTTGTACCGCGCCGCTTTCCACTCGTCCTCACTGCCGCTGTCGCGGAAGAGCGTTGAAAAGGTGTTGAGATGCTCCTGGAGTTTCTCGGCCGAGATGTCGGCGAGAATTCCCTTTTCAATGTCCGCCTGGGTTTCTTGAAGCGTCATGGTCTCTCCGTTTCTCGATTAGGCGAGCACGCGGCTCGGCTGGGGAATGAGCTCCGCGACCACCCGAGCCAGGATCGACTGGGCGAGCACGACCGGGGCATCGACGATCTCGGAGACCGCATCCCGCATGGCCCGGTCCATGCCGATGCAGGTCATCCAGACCAGATCGCAGTCAGCCTCCCGCAGCTCCCGGGCGGCCGCCTGGGCGAGATCGATCCGCTGGTCGCCGGCGTAGGGCGAGGCGGAGGTCACCACCGCGTCAATGCCGAGCGTGGCGTAGCGGGCCTTCTCCTGCTCGACCTGACCGGCGGATGGCTTGATGATGCCGAGCCGGCGACCGTGGGCGAGACTGCTGATCACGCCGGGAAAGACGCGCCCCGGGTTGATCACCAGCCGGTCGCAGTTGATCGCCGTCCAGTCGGCTCCGCAGAGGATGACGATAGTGTCGGCGCCTTCATCGTTCACCAGCTCATCAACGCAGCGCTGCATGCGGGGCAGGATCTTCTTGTGCGACAGGAGGACGGAGTCGCCGCTTTTCAGCAGGGTGACGATGCCGACCTCCCCGGTATCGGGTCCGAGCGCGGCGATCGCGTCGCGGTTGAGCCCGTCGAGGCAGCCGCGTTGAACAGCAAGCGTACCCGCCGGAAAATAGGGCATCATCCCGGGCACGACATCGTCTCGCGGCGATTCGCCGATGGTGGCGAATCCGATCGTTGCCATCGTTCTCCTCCTTTTGCCTACTGGCAGGCAGCGGCCAGCAGCTTCGGCGGCACCGGATAGGAGCGCTTGCTGTGGCTCAAGCCGCTCGACACGAGCAATTCGCAGAGCTTGATCGCCGCGCGCAGCGGATTGACGACCGGAACCCCTATCCGCTCCTGCAGATCGAGCGCCCGGAACGAGAGCGTGCCGCAGCCGAGCACGATCACGTCGGCCCGGTCGCGCTCCAACAGCTCGCGGCTCACCTCGACCAGCCGATCGAGGGTCAACGAGGGATCGTCGTTCATCCCGAGCACCGCCACACCAAGCGGCCTGACGCCGGCCAGCTTCTCGTCGAGCCCGTGATGCCTTGCCAGCGTTTCGGTCGGGCGGACATCGCCTTCGAGCGGGGCGATGATGCCGTAGCGGTGTCCGAGATTGCACGCAGTCATCATGCCGGCCAGACCGGGACCGATCACCGGAATTCTTACCAGCTCGCGCGCGCCGTCGATGCCGGGGTCGCCGAAGCAGCCCGGGATAATGGCATCGAAGCCCTCGCGCTCAAGCTCGACGACCGTTTCCATCAGAATCGCGGCCGAGAGGAACTCCTCGTAGACTGATTCGATACTCGCCGGGCCGTTTGGCTCCGTGCGGGCGACGATCTCCGTGCCGGGCGCCGCGAAGGCCTGCAATCGTTCCTGCCGGCCGGGCGGGCCAAGGTAACAGATACGCATGTTCGTCCCCTACACCGTCGCCAGACCGGCGGCGATCTTCGGCGGCGTGGGATAGGAGCGCTTGCTGTGGCTGAGACCCGACGAGACAAGCAGCTCGGCCGTCCGCAGCGCCGCGCGAAGGGGATTGACCACCGGCACGCCGACGGCTTCCTGCAGCTCTTCAGAGCGGAACGAGAGCGTACCGCAACCGAGCACCAGCACATCGGCGCGGTCGTTTTCGACCGTTCGCTTCGCGACCTCGATCAGCTGGTTGAAGGTGCGATCGCGGTCGCTGTTCAGTTCCAGCACCGGGATGCCGATATCGCGAACAGAGGCGAGCTTCGAGGAAACGCCGGTCAGCAGCGCCAGGTTTTCGAGCGGCCGGATCACGTTCTCCAGCACGGTGATGATTGAGAATTTGTGGCCGAGGCCGGCCGCGACCAGCATCGCTGAGGAGCCGGGCCCGACGACCGGGATCTTGACGAGCTCACGAATGCCGTCGAGACCAGGATCACCGAAGCAGCCGGGAACGATCGCGTCGAAGCCCTCCCGCTCCAGCTCGACCGCCATCTCCATAATGTAGGGAACGGAGAGGTACTCCTCCCACATCGATTCGATGCTGCGCGGCCCCTCGTTGTCGCGGGTTTCCAGCTCGACGCCCGGGCTCAGGAACGCCTGCAGGGCTTCCTGCCGGCCGCTCGGTCCGATGTAACAGAGACGCATGAGATTGGCCCCAATTCCCGCTGCTCCGAGGCAGCGATACGGAGTGGGGAGGGAGGATCCGCTCCGTCCCTCCCCGCTCACCGATTCAAACGGTCGTCGCGTTTTCCACCGTTTCACGCGCCTGTTCCAGCGCCCAGATGAGCCGGTTCTGCCCTCGCAGCAGCGACGCCTTGAGCACACCGCGAGCATGCTGGTCGTCCTTGACACGCGGCATCGTCAGTGCAGGCTCCAGATCGGGGAGCGCCGGCACCTCGATCGCGGGATCGTGGTGGAACGGCAGCGCCCGGCTGTAGTTCACCGGCACGAGGATGCGAGCGAGCATCCGCTGCGCCTTGTTGAAACGGCGGGCTTCCGGCGAATCGGGGGCCGCATCGACGGGCGCGTTCGCGTAGAACGCCTTGAGCGCGTCATCGAGCGCCTGCACCGCTTCGGCGGCCGGGGTGAAGTCGAACTGGTCATCGGCGGCTTGCTGGTACTTCCCGAGCGTCTGCCGGAACTCGGCCGTGACCGCCCGCCAGTCGAAGGGGAGCGCGCCGGCGTTGACGACGCGGAGGACAGAGGCCGCGTACATCCTGATGTCGCGGAGGAGGATGTCGCGGTCGGCGACGTACATCAGGTCGTTTTCGGTGTGCCATTCGATGTTGGCGCCGCAGCCTCCGACCGGGTAATAGCCCTTCTCATCGCACAGCTCCTGCGCCATCGTTGAGGAGAGCATGTAGAACGATGTCAGCCCGATGCCATTGAACGAGTAATCGCCGGCGCGGGGCGGCCGCTCGGCCTGCGGAGTGATGCCGGTCGTGTCGCGGATGGCAGTGTCGATGAACGGCACCGTCTCGCTCATCGCGGTCAGCTCGTTGTAGGTTTCGGCCCAGCGGCAGCCGGGGGAGTCGCAGTTGATCTGCGCCACGCAGCCCTTCGCAAGCTGGATGGCGAATGCGTCGGCGAACCAGGTCGAGCCGGCGTAGCGGCCGTGGCTGTGTCCCGACCACCAGCCGATCTTCACGCCTCGGGCCAGCTGGTCCCGGTTCTGCCAGAAGACGCGCGCGAGCTCGAGCATGGTGGCATCGCCGGTCGCGTTGTCACCAACACCCTGGTGCCAGGAATCGACGTGGCCGTGCAGCAGCACGAACTCGTCCGGCACGGTTGAACCTGGAATATCGGCGACCAGCACCGGAATTTGACGCCAGCGGGTGTCGACCGTGGTCGA
>Ga0180216_1004123_pt1 | contig 11152 bp, 13 predicted proteins | sample eDN3rd37CBELigMG_FD_128879 | JGI IMG/M metagenome (GOLD analysis project Ga0180216, IMG submission 128879) | Enriched Miracle-Growth compost microbial communities from Emeryville, California, USA - eDNA 3rd pass 37_C BE-Lig MG (version 2)... ...
CCGGCTCGCGCGCGAAGCCTTCCTGCAGGCGCATGAGTGCTGCCTTGAGGGCTTCATCAGCGACCATCGGCACCGGCAGTGGAGCCTTTCTCGCCGCCGGGACCTTGACCTTGGGCTGGGTCGGGCGCAACTGCTCGCTAAACCGCTGAGACTTGCCGACCGGATCCAGGGGTGCCTGCAGAATGCGCAGATCGGCGATCGCACGATATCCGAAATAGCCGTTGATCCGCTCGATCAGCTGTGCGGCCGAATACTGCACATCAAGAGCCCGCGCCGGGTCGACCCGCAGGATGAGGCATGCGCCCGGCCGGCCTTGACACCCGCTCTCGACATCTCCACCGACTGAGACATTGCGCGGCCACTTGATTCGCTCCGGCCGCGTGTAGGCAGCAAGGTCCCGGCCTGCGATCACCGTCCAGTCGGTCAACAAGGCAACTGTTGAAAACCCGTACTTCTCAAAGGCTTTCTGTGTCAGCTCGGGCACAAAGCTGCCGACTGTCCTCACCGAAACCATCCCCAGCCGCGTTCGCTGGGAGGTTGCAAGAATCGCTTTGCGGGGAGACGATACCACTGTTACTGCTCCGGATTTTTGGCGCACCGGGATAACGGCAAGACATCCATTTCCACGAACACCCGCTATGGTTAGCATCTGAGGGATGATTCGTGGCGTCCGTCATGGGGGATACGAATGGGCGCTGTTGCTCGAAAGCAACTACCTCTCCGGCCTGCCGGGCCGGACACGGTCGCAGCCCTTCTCGACTGGTATGACAGCGAAGCACGCGAGTTGCCGTGGCGCAGTCCGCCCGGAAAGCGCCGCCCGGATCCTTATCGGGTCTGGCTCAGCGAGATCATGCTGCAGCAGACCACAGTCAAGGCTGTAATCCCTTATTATCTGAGCTTTCTGGAAAGCTGGCCGAATGTCCGCGCGTTGGCTGCAGCTGATCTCAACGACGTTCTGACGAAATGGGCAGGGCTCGGTTACTACTCGCGCGCCCGCAATCTGCACAAGTGCGCCCGGGTCATCGTCGAGGAGCACGGCGGCCGCTTTCCCCGCAGTGAAAAGGCTCTGAGCAAACTGCCGGGCATCGGCCCCTACACAGCCGCTGCCATCGCCGCGATTGCCTTTAATGAAGTTGCGACTCCTGTCGACGGCAATATCGAACGGGTCATTGCCCGCCTGTTCGCGCTGCGCTTGCCGCTTCCTGGCGCCAAGAAAGAAATAAAGCGTCTGGCATCGACCCTTGTGCCGAACGACCGTCCGGGAGATTTTGCCCAGGCGATGATGGACCTGGGCGCCACCATCTGTTCGCCCAGGCGTCCGTCCTGCCTGATGTGCCCCGTCCAGCCGGACTGCCACGGTTACGCCAAGGGCCTCACCGAGAGTCTTCCGGTCAAGCTCGTGAAGCCGACCCGGCCGACACGTCACGGCTACGCCTTCTTCGCCTTGAGCGAGGACGGGCACATCTTGTTAAGGCGCCGGCCCGAAGCCGGTCTACTCGGCGGCATGATGGAGATTCCCTCCACCGACTGGATCGACGAGCCGCTGCCCCATATAGAGGCCCTTCGCCAGGCTCCGCTGTGCACTCAGTGGTGGCCTGTTGCTGGTACGGTCACCCACACCTTTACCCATTTCCGTCTGGAACTCAGCGTTTACCGCAGCATCGTTCCGTCCAACGCCACGTTAACGATATGGTCAGATCCCGACCGGTGCCGTTGGGTCAGTCGTCATGATCTGGATAACGAGGCTCTGCCCAGTTTGATGCGCAAGGTCATCACGCACGCCCTCGCAGCATAGTCTGCACCACAGCCCTGAACGGCATGATAGTCAGGGTTTTGTGCGGTTCAGATCAGGCTACAGCCGCCGCCTCTCACCTGCGCGGTTTCGTCCTATAAATACGGCCCTTTGAAGCCCTGAGGCTTTCTTGACACCCCCAAGGGCTGTCTCTATGTTCGCGCCGTCAAACAACCCGTCTAGAAGCTGCCTGCTTTTAGGTACGAGGACGCCCTCCATGACAGACGAGTTCAAATCCAACGCACCTCGAAAAGGGGCGCTGAACTCTGAAGAAAGAGCGGCGATCGAACGGCGTCTGGAAGGGCTGGATGAACGACTTGGAAAACTGAGGTCTGAAGAAGCCGCCAAAGCCGAGGCCGAAGAAGACGCCAGGATACACAGCCGTGGCATGGCCTACGGCCTGCGTATGGCGAGTGAGCTCGTCGGCGCAATCCTGGTCGGAGGATTGATCGGATTTGGGCTCGACAATTTGTTGGGCACGGCTCCTTGGTTTTTCCTGCTCTTTTTCGTGATCGGCATAGTTGCCGGTATGCGCAATGTAGTACGCGGATTCTCACGGTTACAAGCTGAAATTGAGGCCTCGAAGGGCCACGATATAGGCAAGTCGATCCGTGACGATGACGACGACAATTGATCGGGGGAGCTACGTGGCATCGACGCAAAATGGGTCTGCAGTTAGCATGCCTGATCCTATCCACCAGTTCGAGATCAAGCACTATCTGCCGCTTGAAATCTTCGGGATCGACGCGTCCTTTACCAACTCGGCGCTGTTCATGGTGCTGACGGTAGCACTGACGTTCGGTTTCCTGATGTACGCGACCCGGGGGCGTTCACTGGTTCCCACGCGGTTGCAGTCCATCGCAGAGCTTGCCTATGAATTTGTTGCCAAGATGGTGCGGGATTCTGCCGGCAAGGAGGGGATGAGATTTTTCCCCCTCGTATTCTCGCTGTTCATGTTCGTCCTGATGGCAAACATGCTTAGCATGCTGCCGGGATCGTTCACTGTCACCAGCCATGTCGCCGTTACCGCAGCCCTGGCTCTGCTTGTCTTTGCCACGGTCATCATCGCCGGCTTCATCAATCACGGTCTTGGCTTTTTGAAGCTGTTCGTGCCTTCGGGTGTCCCGATTTACGTGTTGCCGCTGGTGAGCCTGATCGAGATCGTCTCGTTCCTGTCTCGCCCCGTCAGCCATTCGGTGCGTCTGTTTGCCAACATGCTGGCTGGCCACATTACGCTAAAAGTGTTTGCTGGCTTCGCTGTCATGCTCGTTGATTCGGGGACCTTCGCAGCTATGACGCCGCTCCCGGTGTTCATGGCCATCGCGATCACCGGTCTCGAATTCCTCGTTTCTTTCCTGCAGGCATATGTCTTCGCCATGCTGACCTGCATGTATCTCAATGATGCGCTGCATCCGAGCCATTAGGGCGCAGCCGTCTAATCCGCTACCCACCTCAGCAACACCAGTTTGAACAAAGGGAGAAGTCAATGGATCCAGCAGCTGCAAAGCTCATCGGTGCCGGCCTTGCCGCAATTGGCCTGGGCTTCGCCGCCATCGGCGTAGGCAATCTTTTCGGTCAGTTCCTGCAGGGAGCGCTCCGTAATCCTTCTGCTGCTGACGGCCAGTTTGGTCGCCTGATTTTCGGCTTTGCCGTTACCGAAGCGCTCGGCATCTTCGCACTGCTGATCGCCTTCCTGCTGCTCTTCACCTGATCAGTAGCACATGCGCTTCGGGGAGTGTGACGGGATGACACTCATCCCTTCCGCCCCTGGAGCAGCGACCGTCAGGCGCCACCCGATTTACAGCATTCGTCAGGAATGCGGGTCAAGACGCGGACACATTACCTATGGTCAACACCGTCAATACAGGCACCGAGGTTCCGCACGACGCGGCGGCTCACTCTGCCTTCCCTCCTCTTGATGGCACCCTTGTCGCTCCGCAGCTTGTCTGGTTGGCGATCACGTTCGGGGCGCTGTATCTGCTCATGTCGCGCATCACGCTTCCGCGGATCAGCGAAGTGATCGAGGAGCGACGCGAGCGTATTCAACGTGACCTCGACTCAGCCGAACGGCTGAAGAACGAGACTGAAAGGGCTCTTGCTTCCTACGAGCAGGCCCTTGCGGATGCGCGTGCCAATGCGAACGCGATCGCAAGTGAAACACGCGAACGTCTGAACGAGCGGACCGTATCCAGGCAAGCCGAGGTCGATGCAAAGATCGAAGCTCAGATTGCCGAAGCGGAACGGCGCATCGATCAAACTCGTACACAAGCGCTTTCGAACGTCGATGAGATCGCATCCGAAGTGGCTGCGACCCTCGTCTCCGAGCTTATCGGCAAGACCCCGAGCGCCGACGAGATCAAATCAGCGATTTCCGCGCACTCAGCCAAATAAGGGATCGAGATGCTCGCCAGTACCGATTTTTGGGTTGTCGTTTCGTTCATAGCGTTCTTCGCGATCGTGTTCTACCTCAAGGTTCCGGGCATGATCAGCAAGGCGCTTGATGACCGCGCCGAGAAGATACGCCGCGAACTTGACGAAGCCCGCCGCCTCCGCGAGGAAGCCCAGGCTGTGCTGGCGGACTATCAGCGTCGCGCTCGTGAGGCGGAAGAAGAAGCCAAGAGCATCATCGACCAGTCTCGCCGTGAAGCCGAAGCTCTTGAGGCTGAGACCGAGCTCCGGCTCAAGGAGAGCCTGGAGCGCCGCACCCGGCTCGCCCAGGAGAAGATTGCACGGGCGGAAGCTCAGGCAATTGCTGACGTGCGAGCGACTGCAATCGATGTCGCCGTCGCCGCCGCCGAGGCCATCCTGAAGGAGAAAGCCAGCGGAGAAAAGGGCAACGCGCTGATCGAGGACGGCATCCGCAAGGTGTCAGCCCATCTCAACTGAGAGCGCTAGCTCAGCCGGTTGTTTCGACCTGCATTACCTTAAAAAAGCCGGACACCCGTCCGGCTTTTTTTATATTCTGGATATTCTGGTCTCTGGGATCATCGAGACCGGGACGCGTTCTCGGAAGTCTTCCTGCTCGAGTATCTAAGCTGGGCTAGGAACGTCGGTCCGCAAACAACAAGCTGCGACCCAGAACCCACCACTGATCCGATCCGCTCAGTTCCTCACCCACGATATTTTGGAGGAGAGCCAGCCCGTCCCTATTCGAGTGCACACACCAGCACAACAGGCTCTCGCGCAAAGACCCCGCTGAACATCCGGCGGCCGTGTCCTTGTGAAATCAAGAGGCCAGTAGGCAATCCGGGCGCGGCCTAGCCGGCGCCTGGAACATTGCGGTCAAAGCCGACAAACATTTCATACTCGCCGGGCCGCGAGCCCTCGGCGACGTCAAAGGTGATCGACTGCACGGCAGAGAAGTATCCGATCGGCTGATCCATCACCATGTCGACAGAGACCTGCAGGGAATCTGTCGCTATTCTTTCGCGCTTGGCGTCGGTTACAAACACATTGACGGGCAGCGTCACGGGGCCTGACGACCCGCTCGGGCCCAGCAGCACACGCCCGGAGAACCCGTACTTGATTGTAACGCGGCCGGATTCGATCACGCACTCCCGGGCCGTCTTGGTGATTTCGCCGCGATGCCTGATAGCCAGCCCGTCGCCGATCCGGCCTTCCTGATAAATCGTGACGTGGTTATCGCGCGGCCAGACTTCAAATTTCGGACAACCAGGAGCAACACCCGCCGCACTGGCTGAGGTCCCGCCCGTCACTTCGGCTTTGGCGGCCGACAGAAGCTGTTCTTCGCTGACCGATTGAACCTGCGCACTTTGCTGGCTCGCGCCGCCAAATGCACCAGACCCGAGGCCCGAGCTCAACGAAGGCAATCCACAGCCCCCCAGCGCGCAAGCCATCATCCCCGCCATCACAACACTGGCATTCCGGCTGAGCGGCTTTACGACAGATTGCATCCTGAGGTTCCATTTCCCATAATCGGCCAGACGCTTATGCATCGGCTTCACTGTCCCCCAAGGCCTTGACTTTGAGCCTTCAGTGCCGTTTCGAGTCAATTTCACCACCCCAACCTGCGACCTGCGGAATGACGCCGGCCGCCAGCGTAGTCTCCAGCTTGGATCGACCAGTCCTCACGACGGTAATGTGAGTGCGATCGACCGGGCAACTGAAGGAAAGAACTCTGTGCCGAATAAAGCAATCACGATCCTGCTCGCCGCACCACGTGGCTTCTGTGCCGGCGTCGATCGGGCGATCAAGATCGTAGAACTTGCTTTGGCCAAGTTTGGCGCTCCTGTCTACGTTCGCCATGAGATCGTCCACAATCGCTACGTCGTTGACGCACTGAGGGAAAAAGGTGCCATTTTTGTGGAGGAGCTGGACGAGATTCCTCAAACTGACCAGCCAGTGATATTTTCAGCACACGGCGTCGCAAAGTCGGTCCCCCAGGCGGCCAAACAGCGCAACCTGTTCGTTATCGATGCCACCTGCCCCCTCGTCTTCAAGGTTCATTTTGAAGCCATCCGCCATCACGAACAGGGCCTCGAGGTCTTGCTAATCGGTCATGCCGGCCATCCGGAAGTCATTGGCACCATGGGCCAGTTGCCTGAAGGCGCGGTGCATCTCATCGAGACCGTGGCCGACGCACGCGCATTTACGCCGCGCGACGCTTCCCGGCTGGCGTTCGTCACCCAGACCACCTTGTCGGTTGACGATACTGCCGAGATTGCGGCTGTCCTGCGAAGCCGATTCCCCGGCATTGTGCATCCTTTGAAGGAAGATATCTGCTACGCCACCACGAACCGGCAGACTGCAGTCAAGGAGATCGCCGGGCGCTGCGATATCCTGTTTGTGGTGGGCGCTACCAACAGCTCGAACTCCATGCGTCTGGTAGAAGTGGCACAGCGCGCAGGCTGCAAACGGGCCAAGCTGGTGCAGCGCGCCTCTGATATTCCTCTGGACGACATTCCGGATGGAGCAACCATCGGGCTGACGGCCGGCGCTTCTGCACCCGAAGTTCTCGTCAACGAAGTGATCAGCGCGCTCCGCCAGCGCTTCGACGCGACCGTTGAATCCGTTACCACGGCGGAGGAAAACGTGGCATTCAACATCCCCCGTGCCCTCCGTGACGCCCCCGTGAATGCCAGCAATTAGGTGCGCCCGACACACCTGGCTCACGCCCTCAGGAACTTCCCCCCATCAAGGACAAGCGACACTCCAATGGCGGTTTATACCGAAGTCAGCGACGATGACCTGGCCAACTTCCTCGGCCGCTACGACATCGGCGAGCTGCTCTCCTACAAGGGCATCGCCGAAGGCGTCGAAAACACGAACTACATCGTCCACACCACGAGCGGCCCGTACATTCTGACGCTCTATGAAAAACGGGTTTCCGCCAGTGATCTGCCCTTTTTCCTGGGGCTGATGGAGCATCTGGCCAGCCGAAACGTCTCCTGTCCGACGCCCGTCCGTGACCGCTCCGGCAGCAACCTTGGAGAACTATGCGGGCGCTCGGCGGCACTCGTCACGTTCCTTGAAGGCTTCTGGATCCGCCGGCCCAAGCCTGAGCATTGCGCCAAGGTCGGGCACGCGCTGGCGCAACTGCATCTCGCCGGCGCCGATTTCGAACTGACACGCCGCAATGCACTCTCGCCCTCCGATTGGCGTCCATTGTTTGAGCGCTTTGCCCCCGAGGCGGACACCATCGCGCCTGGCCTTGGTAAGGTGATTGATTCCGAACTTGATCTGCTGAAAGCCAAGTGGCCCCGTGAATTGCCGCAAGGCATCATTCACGCCGATCTGTTCCCGGACAACGTCTTCTTCATTGCCAAGGAGTTGTCCGGCCTGATCGACTTCTACTTCGCCTGCAATGATGCACTCGCCTATGACATCGCCATCTGCCTGAACGCCTGGTGCTTCGAACCGGATTTCTCGTTCAACATCACAAAGGCCCGTGCCCTGCTGCGGGGCTATGAAGAGCTGCGTCAGCTGACCGACGCAGAGCGGGAAGCGATGCCGCTCCTGGCGCGTGGCGCCGCCCTGCGCTTTCTGCTGACGCGCTGCTACGACTGGCTGAACAGGCCGGAAGGCGCGGTCGTCAATCCCCACGACCCGATCGACTATCTGCGGCGCCTCCGCTTCCATCAGGGTGTGCGCTCGATTGCCGACTATGGCTATGGAGACGGGCTGCGATGAAAGCCCCCCGGACACCGAAGGCAGCGACTGAGAAGGCAGCGGGCACCGCCACGCCACCTCTTCCCGATGCTCCCTATGTCATCATCTACACCGATGGAGCCTGTTCAGGAAATCCCGGTCCTGGCGGCTGGGGTGCAATCCTGATGTCGGGAAGCCACCGCAAGGAACTCTCGGGCGGTGAACCGCAGACGACCAATAACCGCATGGAGCTGATGGCCGCGATCATGGCGCTCGAGGCACTCAAGCGACAGAGCAACGTCGAGCTTCATACCGACTCAAACTACGTCAAGAACGGTATTACCCAGTGGATTCACGGCTGGAAGCGCAACGGCTGGCGAACCGCAGACAAGAAGGCGGTAAAAAATGCCGAGTTGTGGCAGCGCCTGGACGAGTTGCGCCGTCTCCATAACGTTGACTGGCGCTGGATCAAGGGACACGCCGGCCACGTTGAAAATGAGCGCGCCGATGAGCTTGCGCGCCAAGGCATGGCACCCTTCCTGCGAAGCGCCCGATAGAAGACTTCCGGTAGAAAAACCGGCGAGCCTCTGGACCTTCGCCGGTTTTCTGTCGATCAGACGCGATCAGCAATCATGGAGCACAGCGTCTCGGCGCTCGATTTGTCATGAACCGGAGGGGCTTCATCGACATTGAGGGCCTGCACAACACCGTCGTCAACCAGCATCGAATAGCGCTTCGAACGCACGCCCAGGCCGTGGCTGGTAAGATCGATCTCAAGACCGATCTTCCTGGCGAACTCCGCGCCGCCATCGGAAAGCATGACAATCTTGCCGTCGGCACCGGTCTGTTTCGCCCAGTTATCAAGGACGAACACGTCATTCACTGACGTGCAGGCAACAGCATCGACACCCTTCGACTTGAGCTCGTCGAGATGTTTCAGGAAACCCGGCAGATGCTGCTGGTGGCAGGTGGGCGTAAAGGCGCCTGGAACTGCAAACAGGGCGACCTTCCTGCCAGCGAAGAAATTTGTCGTCGTGGTCTTCTCCGGGCCATCTGCGCCCATCACAAAGAAAGTTGCCTCTGGCAGTCGATCACCGACGCTGATCCTCATGGGCTAGTCTCCTCCCGCGCTTAGGGGCACGACTGTGAATATCGCACCGGATTGCAAGGCCTGATCGACCTTAGACGATGGTCCGCGTTGCAGCCAGATCCTCGGGTTGAAATTTCAATCGATGTAGAGGCTTGCTTCGGACGCGCCGCCAGCCCCCACCATCGTGACCCGAAGCGTCTTGCCCTTCAGCTCCGCCGGATCATTGGCGGCAAGCAGGTCGATCTCAAACCGCCGTGTCGTCCTGCTTCCGCCGGCCTTGGGCTGAGGCATCGGCAGATAAATGCCGTCCGAAGCTTCGGCGAACACGTCTCCCGCTTCCGGTTCCTGGCCGAAGTCCACGTCCAGCACGATCCGGGGCTGGTCACCGTTGAGTTTCACCTCATGATGGACAAGTTTCGGGTCTCCGGGCCGAATGTCCTTGCCATGACGCGGAATACTCTCGAGGGCATGGCTGAGTGCCATAGGCAGACCGGGCGCGGCTTCGCGGGGCACCTCGAGCGTTAGTTTTTGTTGAACCGGGATGCAGATATCTCCGCACAGGCCGAAATTGATCCCCGGTTTGAGCACCACAGGGCGATCAGGGTCGACAGGCTTGACCAGCACCGGCAACACCACGCTGCCCTCATACCCGATCGTTTCACCGGAACGATCCTTGAAACGCCGCGGCGCAGGATAGAGCAGGGTTGCACTCTCGACGTTTTCCGATTCGGTCCAGTCGAGTTCCGGCGGCACCCCGCCGGCATCGCCCGGGTTGCGCCAATAGGTCTTCCAGCCATCCTGAAGCATCATCTGGAGTCCTGCGACAATCTCCTGGCCATCGGCGCCCCGCCGACCAGCAATCAAGCGCACCTGCGACGACTGCACCGGCTGCCATTGCGTGGCCAGAGCGGCCTCACGGCCAAGGTTATGCTCGTCATTCTGAATTTCTGCGCGACTGAGCTGCCCGGCAAGGGCTGCCTGTTGCGTCACTGCCAGAAGCAGGCCGCCCGCTACGAACCGAGCTGATGCGCACAGCAGCCGCGACAATCCGGATGTCTTCATTTTGATCCCCTCGGCGGCGCGCATGGCCATCTGATCTCGCGATCCACGCCAGCCTTCTTTACGCGCATACTCTCCCCCACGAGATACCTCACTCTCAAGTCACGTATTACTGAAGTGAATGTGCCCGGGCCGGACCGCCGATTGCTGGCCATACAGTAGGAAGTATGCTCTAAATCACATAACTTTATAGGGGTTTAGAAGATTCCATCTTCACATTGATTGAAGCCACAGTAATCTAGGGACATGCAGACCTTACCCTCAACTTCGCCCGGCGACACCTATCTGGACGGCCAGCTCCTGATCGCCATGCCGTTGATGACGGACACCCGGTTTGCCCGCTCCGTCATTTATCTGTGCGCTCATTCCGAAGATGGCGCCATGGGGCTGATCATCAATCAAACGGCGCCGAACATCACATTTCCGGACCTTCTCGATCGCCTCGACATCATGCCCAAGGATCGCAGCCGCGCGTGGGCCGGCGGTGATCTCGCATCGATGCCGATTTATGTCGGAGGGCCGGTGGAAACAGGCCGCGGCTTCGTTCTCCATAGCTCCGATTATTTCGTATCGGAAACCACTCTCGCGATTAACGAGGGCATCTGCCTGACTGCGACTCTGGATATTCTCAAGGCAATTGCCGATGGCTCCGGACCGTCCCGCGCCATTCTGGCGCTCGGCTACGCCGGATGGTCACCGGGCCAACTGGAAAGTGAAATCCAGGCGAACGGCTGGCTACATTGCCCTCCAGATCCCGACATCATCTTCTCACCCAATAACGCAAGCAAGTACCATAGGGCGCTTGCCAAGATCGGGATTGACCCGTCGCATCTCGTCTCCGACGCCGGACACGCCTGACGCTGCCCTTTCCTCTGGAGCAGCCCGCCTTCGTTGCGGTCAGCCGCGCACCCCATTTTCATTTTATTAGGGACTTGGCTACCTGCCCTCCGGCTTGCCCCCGAGCAGAGCGGCAACCGTGCTCGACTTTGCAGCCGGACCGCTTGCGCCACGGCCTGCGGTTGTGCTGCGGGACCCTCCGGCGAGCCTTGCAAGGCTTTCGGCAATTCCTGGAGGGAGAGAACTGTATTCGGGCTTTTCAGGCG
>Ga0180216_1004124_pt1 | contig 11150 bp, 9 predicted proteins | sample eDN3rd37CBELigMG_FD_128879 | JGI IMG/M metagenome (GOLD analysis project Ga0180216, IMG submission 128879) | Enriched Miracle-Growth compost microbial communities from Emeryville, California, USA - eDNA 3rd pass 37_C BE-Lig MG (version 2)... ...
AATCCTACGCCGCCGTCGCGGTCGTCTCCCTGGAGCGGCAGGTCGGGAACGGCCAGCGCCTGGGCCACGTCTGCGCCCTGACCAAGGGGATGGAAGTCCAGTGCTGGGGAGACAACTACTCCGGCCAGATCACCTTGCGGGGAATCGGGATGTCCACCCTCCCGGTCGCCATCGAAGGCGGGCCCTGGACCGGCATATACGTGGGGGCGCACGACCTGGACGGCCTGAGCTGCGCCATCGAGGTCGGGGGCACGGCGCACTGTTGGGGGAGCGATCTCGTCGGTTGGGCCTTCGGCGGAAGCTTGCAGCCGAATTTCTTCGAGCCCACGCCCGTGGGGATGGGGATCTCCTTCCGCTCCCTGGATCTCTCACCGGAGCGAACCTGCGGCGTCGACCAGGAAGGCAAGGCCTACTGCTGGGGACTGCTCCCCGCTCCGGGAGCCGGAAGCGGCACCCAGCTCTACGAGAGGCCCAAGTGTCTGCGCGGCCAGGTCTGCTGAATCCTCCGCCCGGGCGCCATCTCGAGGGTCGTTTCGTTGACAGGCGAGGGGCCGCTTGCTAGGTCAATTTTTGGATTATTTCCCCCCTTGCCGACATACCCATGAATCGTCCCCTAGACGCACCGCATCCCTCGCCGGCCGAGCTCGCCGACTTGGAGCACGAGTTCGCCACGGACCCCTCCGGTCAGGCCTACCGCCCCCTCGCCGAGGCCTATCTCCGGCTGGGCCGCTTCATGGAGGCGATGGTGGTCTGCAAGAAGGGGATGCGGGCCCTTCCGCAGTCGCCCGAGCCGCACTTCCTCCTGGCGCGGATCCAGCACGCACAGGGCCGCATTCCGCGGGCGATCGAGGAACTCTCGAACGCCCTGGATCGAGACCCCGAGCACCTTCCCTCGCTCAAGCTCCTCGCCCAACTCCACTTCGACCAGGGGAAGGCGGAGGAGGGGAAGGCGGTCCTGGCGAAGGCGCTGGCGATCGCGCCCTCCGACGAGGAGGTCTCGAAGCTCGCCGACGCCCATGGGCTGAGGCCGGAGGCGCCGAAGGAGCCCGAACCGCCCCCCGCCGAGCCGACGCCCGAGCCGCAGCCCCAGCCGGAGGCCCGGCCCGTGACGAGAGAGGCGGCCGCGCCCAAGCCCGCGCCCGTCGAGGCTCCGGCCGCGGCGCCGGCGCGCCCGAAGGCGAAGATGGTCGCGGCGACCGCGACGCCTCTTCCCGCCCTGGATCCCGACGCCTGGGAGGACGAGGTGGATCGGGATCCGACGGGGAGGCACCGGCTGGAGAAGCGCCGCTTCGTGGTGACGGCGGCCGCCCTCCTGGTCGCGCTCGTCGGCTGGTACGGCTATGCCCGCAGCCAGGCGGCGAAGGAAAAGGAGATCGCCCGCCTCCTGCAGGAGACCTCGGACCTGGTTCGCAAGGACGGCTACGGCGCGTACCGGGAGGCGACCGAGACGGCCCGGCGCATCGTGGACCGCGACGGCGGAAATGCCGAGGGACACGCCTACCTCGCCTACGTATCGGCGCTGCGCTGGGGTGAGCAGGGCGAGGGGCAGGACTTCCACCGGCAGGCCCGCACACACCTCGAGCAGGCGGAGAAGCGGGCCCCGGACCATCCGCGCGTCATCGCGGCCAAGGCCCTCGTCACCTTCTTCGAGGGCGATCCCGCCCAGGCGGAGAAGATCCTCACGGACGCTTTGCAGGATCGGCGAGGCGCCGGGATGGGCCTGCTGTACGAGACCCTGGGCCGCATCCGCATGGCCAGCGGGGATCTCGACGGAGCCGCCCAGGCCCTCGGGGAGGCGCAGGGCTACGACTTCAACAACGTCCGCCTGCTCTCCACCCTCGGCTCGGTGCACTGGCGGCGCGGCAGCGCCCCGGAGGCGTGGGCCGTCCTCGACTCGGCGCTCCGCATCGACGACACGCACGCCGATTCCTTGCTCGGCAAGGCGCTCGTCGTCCTCGATTCCCTCGCCAGCCAAAGCGAGGAGGATCGCAAGCGGCTGCTGGACGACGCGACCGCGCAGATCGACAAGGTGCTCTCTCTGCCCCAGGGCTCGATTTCCACGCGGCAGCTCGCTCGCGCGAAATTCGCCCAGGCCCAGCTCGCGCTCGTGAAGGGCGACGAGGCCAAGGGCCGCCGGCTCGAGCAGGAGGCCTTCGCCCTCGACCCGAACGACGCGGACCTCCGCGTCCTCCGCGGCCGCCGGCTTCTGCGCGACGGCAAGGCCCAGGAGGCGGCGCGCGAGTTCGAGCAGGCCTTGGAGAAGCAGGCGCGGCTCTCCACCTACGTGGACCTCTACGCCGCGCTCGCCTCCGAGCCGAGCCGCCTCGTCTCGGCCATGGAGGAGGCCACGAAGAGCTTCGGGAAGTCGCCTCGCGCGTGGCTCCTCCTCGGCGACGCCAAGCGCCTGGCCGGCGACGCCGCCGGCGCCCGGGCCGCCTACGATCGCGCTCTGGAGATCGGGGACGATCTCCCCGAGGCGCGGGTGCGGATCGCCGCGCTGTACCGCGAAGCGAAGGAGTACGAGAAGGCGAAGGCCGAAGTGGAGAAGGCCCTCGCGAAGATCGGCCGCCGCACCGGTGCGGCCGCCGCGCAGGCTTTCACGGAGATGGGACGGATCCAGGAGGAGGGCGATCGGGACGTGGTCGCGGCCTTCGAGAGCTACGCGAACGCGCTCGGCGCCTGGGAGAACCACGCTCCCGCCTACTTCCACATCGGAAGGATCTCCGCGCGCCAGAACTCCGCGACGCAGCGCAGGCAGGCGATCGAGTCGCTCGAGACCTACCTGCGCCTGGATGGGCATGGCGAGCTGGCGGCCGAAGCCCGGCGCCTGCTCGCCAGCCTGCGCTGAGGGAGGGCCCCGCGGCGCAGGCCGCGGGGTTCAGAAATCCTCCTCCTCGTCCTCGAAACCGACGCCCTCGTCCTCGAGGTCGTCTCCCTCCTCGAAATCCTCCTCGTCTTCGAGCGTCTCGGTTTCCTCGTCCGCGAGCGCGGCGGGGCGAACCTTGCGCGGAGGCTTGGGCTCGGAGACGGCGGGGGCCGCCGCCTTCGGCGCCTCCCGAGGATCGGCACCGCACTTGGGACAGGCAGGGTTGGGCTTGTTCAGGTCGTAGAACTTCGTTCCGCACTGCCAGCAGGCGTAGCGCGTACCAAGATGAGTCGGTCGGCTCATGCACGGATCCTCATGGTTCCGAATCGCTGGGCCGGGGATTAGAGCCCTACCGTCGGAGAAGTCAATGGCCAACGGCCGGGCGGCGGATAAGATGGAAACATGACCCAGGACGCGGGAACGCCGACGGCACGGCCGCTCGATCCCACCCCTTACGAGTTGATCCATCGCAAACGCGACGGCGGCCGTCTCTCCCCCGAGGAGATCGAATGGTTCCTCTCGTCCTACACGGCGGGCGAGATCCCCGACTACCAGGCCGCCGCCCTCCTCATGGCCGTCTACTTTCGGGGGCTGGACGAGGAGGAACTGGCCGCGTGGACCCGGGCCATGCTCCACAGCGGCGTGGTCCTGGACCTAGCGGAGATCCCCGGCCCCAAGGTCGACAAGCACTCGACCGGCGGCGTGGGGGACAAGGTCTCCCTGGCCCTCGCCCCGCTCGTCGCCGCCTGTGGCGTCACCGTCCCGATGATCGCGGGGCGCGGGCTGGGACATACGGGAGGGACGCTGGATCGGCTGGAGGCCATCCCGGGGTTTCGCGTGGACCTCGACGCCGAGGCCTTCCGCCGCCAACTCGCCGATTGCGGAGTGGCGATCGTCGGCCAGACCGCCGAGATCGCCCCCGCGGACCGGAAGCTCTATGCGCTGCGCGACGCCACGGCCACGGTCGAATCCATTCCCCTCATCGCGAGCTCCATCCTCTCCAAGAAGCTCGCGGAGGGCTGCGAGGCCCTGGTCCTGGACGTCAAGGTGGGGAAGGGCGCCTTCATGAAGACCCTGGAGGACGCGCGGACCCTCGCCCGGACGATGATCGGGATCGGGCGCTCCATGGGTCGGCCGATGATCGCCCTGCTCACGGCCATGGACCAGCCGCTCGGCGGCGCGGTGGGCAATGCGGTGGAGACGCGCGAGGCGATCGATCTCCTGCGAGGCGACGGCCCCGAGGACCTGCGTGCCCTCACCGTCGAGCTCGGCGCCGAGATGCTCGTTCTCGCCCGGGCCGTGGGCGGCGTGGAGGAAGGGCGGGCCCGGATCGAGGATGCGATCGCATCCGGGCGCGGCATGGAGCGCTTCGAGAGGATGGTGCGCGCGCAAGGGGGGAATCTGGCGGGCCTGCCCGAGGCCGAACGGGTAAAGCCCGTGCTCGCGCCCCGGTCCGGTTACGTGCAGGCGATCGATGCGGAGGAGGTGGGCCTCGCGGCCATGGCCCTCGGGGCCGGCCGTCGCAAGAAGGAGGACCGCATCGATCCCACCGTCGGTTTCGTGCTCTGCAAGAAGGTGGGGGATCGCGTGGAGCGCGACGAACCCCTCGGCTTCGCCCACCTCCGCGATCGCCCGGGAAGCGACGGCCCGATCCGCCGGTTTGCCCGGGCGTTCACCCTTGGCGACGAAGCGCCCGGCATCGGGCCCCTCATCCTGGAGAAGATCTCGTAATGCGACGCGTTTGGGTCTCGGTTCTCCTGGCACTTCCGCTGGCGTCCGTCGCCTCCCCGGCGAAGGACGACGATTTTCCCGCCATTCCGCCCGAGGTTCCCCGGGAGTGGCACGCCTTCTTCCAGTCGGACATGCCCTCCGGCCAGAAGGTGGCGCAGACCATCGTGGCGGACCTGGATCTCGACGGGGAGGAGGACTGGATCGTCCTCTCCGAGCCCACACGGAAGGGAAAGACCTGGGCCCACGTATACACGCCGGCGACGCAGGAGAAGTATCCGGAGCGGAAGTGGCGCGCGCCCCTCTTCGGCGAGAACTTCTCCATGATCCGCGGCTTCCTCGCCGAGCTCCGACCCTTCCCCACCGTGCTCGTGGTCGTGCAAGCCGAGCCCTTCCACACCGGCGACAGCCGCTTCCGCGTGCAGGTGATCGGCTGGCACAAGGGGATGTTCCGCCAGCTCGTCCCGGAGCACGCCGAGTTCCGCAGCCAGGGGGGCTTCACCATCGAAGAGGCCCTGCCCGGATTTTCCGGCGACTCCATCCTGGTCTGGACCTACCTCCGCGAGCCCGACGAGCTCCTCTACGACTACCACCGCTACGAGTACTTCCGCTTCCACTTCGACGGCACGCGGTTCGCGGTCCAGGACCAGCCGGACGTGACGAAGGAGAAGCACCCCAACCCCGAATCGGCGGCGAAGGAGGCCGGCGCGACGGGACCCGATCTTCGCCGTCGGGTGGACACGATCGCGGAGGTGCCTTGATCACCTACGAAGCGGTGCGGGAGGCCGCCGACGCCGTCCTCGACCGCGTCGGCCTCGAGCCGGAGGTGGGGATCGTCCTCGGCTCGGGGCTGGGCGGTCTCGCCGACGAGATCGAGGATCGGCGCGTCGTCCCCTACGGCGAGATCCCGGGCTTCGCCGCGGCGACGGTCGCCGGCCATGCGGGCCGGCTGGTCGCGGGATGGCTCCGCGGCAAGCGGGTCGTCGCCTTGCAGGGGAGGCTCCATCTCTACGAGGGCCATCCGGCCTGGCGGGCGACCTTCCCCATCCGCGTGGTCGGGATGATGGGGGCGAAGCGCCTCGTCCTCACCAACGCCGCGGGGGGCCTGGACCCCGCGCTTGGGCCCGGAGATCTGGTCCGGATCACCGACCACCTCGACCTCGGCGGAGACAACCCGCTCTTCGGGCCCAACGACGAGCGGCTCGGACCTCGCTTCCCCGACATGAGCGCCGCCTACGATCCGGGCCTAGGCGCGCTCCTCGAGGAGGTCGCCGCCGCCGCGGGGGAGCGGGTGCGACGGGGCGTCTATGCCTTCGTCCGCGGCCCGAGCTACGAGACCCCCGCGGAGGTGCGGATGCTGCGGGCGCTCGGCGCCGACCTCGTGGGCATGAGCACCGTCCCGGAGACCATCGTCGCCGCCCACATGGGCCTCCCCGTGCTCGGCCTTTCTTTGGTGACGAACCTCGCCGCGGGCCTTTCGCCTACCCCCCTCTCCCACGAGGAGGTCGAGCGCGTCGGGCGTGCCTCGGCGGAACGGATGGTCCGCCTTCTCGGCGCCTTCATCGAACGACTCTGAACGCTTATCCTCCTCGCATGCGAACCGGCCCATCCACCCCCGTGGGCGACCCGAGCCTCCGCCAGCTCTTGGCGGCGGCGCTCGCCGTGCGCCACCGCGCCTACGCGCCGTATTCCCGCTTCCCGGTGGGGGCGGCGGTCCTGGCGGACGACGGAAAGATCTACGCCGGCTGCAACGTGGAGAACGCTTCCTATCCGGTGGGGCTCTGCGCCGAGCGGAGCGCGATCGGCCAGGCGGTGGCGCGGGGTGCCCGCCACATCCTGGCCGCCGCCCTGGTCTGCGAAGGGGAGCCCCTTCCCTGCGGCATGTGCCTGCAGGCCTTCGCCGAATTCGCGGACGCCGAGATGCCCATCCTCCTCGCCACCCCCGAGGGCAAGGAGCGACGGGTGCGCCTCGGGGATCTCCTGCCGCAGGGATTCCGCCTCGAGCGGAGTTGATTTGCGCGGTCGACGGGCGTAACGAGACGCCGATGCAGGTCTTTCGACAGATCGAGGCGGTGGGAGACTCTCTTCGGGGTTGTGCGGTCGCCATCGGAAACTTCGACGGCGTTCATCTGGGCCACAGGGCCCTCCTCGATCTGGCGCGGGAGAAGGCCTCGACGAGGGGGGCGCCGGCGGTCGTGCTCACCTTCGAGCCGCACCCGGCCAAGGTCCTCTCCCCCGACTTCGCGCCCCTGCTCCTCGCCACCCCCGCCCGCAAGCTCGAGCGGCTCGCCGCCCTCGGCATGGACGCCGCGGTGGTGCAGCGCTTCGATCGGGATTTCGCCCGGAACTCGCCGGAGGACTTCGTCGGCCGCTTCCTGGTGGACGGCCTCGGCGCCCGGGACGTGGTGGTGGGCTGGGACTTCACCTTCGGCAAGGGCAGGGCGGGCAATCCGGAGGTCCTCGCCCGGCTCGCGGACGGCGCCTTCGAGGTGCATACGGTCGAGCCGGTCCGCCAGGGCGGCCTCCTGATCTCGAGCAGCAAGATTCGCGAACTCCTGCTGGAGGGCCGGGTGGAACCCGCCGCCCAGCTCTTGGGTGAGCCCTTCGTCCTGGACGGGGCCATCGTGCCGGGGCGAGGACGGGGCCGGGGGATCGGCTTTCCCACCGCGAACGTGGCCCCCGAGACCGAACTGGTCCCCGCCAACGGCGTCTACACCGTCCTCTGCGCCGTGGAGGGGATCGAGGGGCCCGTGGGTGGTGCCGCCAACGTGGGGCGGAAGCCCACCTTCGGCGAAGAGGAACGCACCGTCGAGGTGCACCTCTTCGGCGGATTCGACGACCTCTACGGGCGCCGGATCGCGGTCGCCTTCCTCCACCGGCTGCGTCCGGAGATCCGCTTCGCTTCCGTGGAGGAACTCGTGGCCCGCATCGGCGAGGACGTGCGCGTCGCCCGAGAGCAGGTGGCCCAGTGGCGCGGCACCGCTCCCGTCCTTCCCCATCTTTCGAATCTTTGACCCATCCCCCTTCCGGCCGTATGCTCCGCCGGGGTTTTTCCCTGAGGGGTAAGTCATGTCCGGACGTCTGGGTGAGCTGCTCGTTCGCGAGAACCTGATCTCCCTGGCCCAGCTTCAGAAGGCCCAGGAAGAGGCCAGGCGAACGGGGCAGCGCATCGGCGCGACGCTGATCCGAACCGGTGCGATCGACGAGTCGAAGCTCACCGAATTCCTGAGCAAGCAGTACTCGATCCCGTCAATCAACCTCGACGACTTCGAGATCGAGGAGGAGGTCCTCAAGCTCGTCCCGCGCGAGACCTGCGAAAAGCACCTCCTCATTCCGGTCAATCGGGCGGGCGCTTCGCTCATCGTGGCGATGGCGGATCCCTCGAACATTTCCGCCATCGACGACATCAAGTTCCTCACCGGCTACAACGTGGACGGCGTCCTCGCCTCCGAGTCCGCCATCCGCAACGCCATCGAGAAGTACTACGGCGCCAGCATCTCCTACGAGGAGGTGATGGAGGGCTTCGACGAGTCGGAGATCGACTTCGAGGTCATGGAGGACGAGGGCAACATCGTCGACCTCGAGAAGGCCGCCGACGAGGCGCCCGTCGTCCGGCTGGTCAACCTCATCCTCGTCGACGCCATCAAGAAGGGCGCCTCCGACATCCACGTCGAGCCCTACGAGAAGAGCTTTCGCGTTCGGTACCGCATCGACGGCGTGCTCTACGAGGTGATGCACCCTCCGGTGAAGCTCCGGAACGCCATCATCTCCCGCCTCAAGATCATGGCGCAGCTCGACATCGCCGTGCGGCGCCTGCCCCAGGACGGGCGCATCAAGCTCAAGCTGGGCAAGTCCAAGGAGATGGACTTCCGCGTCTCGGTCTGCCCCACGCTCTTCGGCGAGAAGGTCGTGCTCCGTCTGCTGGACAAGTCCAACCTCCAGCTCGACATGACCAAGCTCGGCTTCGAGCCGCAGCAGCTCGAGTGGTTCCTCGAGGCGATCGAGCGGCCCTACGGGATGTGCCTGGTGACGGGCCCCACGGGGTCGGGTAAGACCACCACGCTCTACTCGGCCCTCGCGCGGCTGAACCAGACCACGGACAACATCTCCACGGCCGAGGATCCGGTCGAGTTCAACTTCGCGGGCATCAACCAGGTCCAGGTGCAGGAGGACATCGGCCTCACCTTCGCCGCGGCGCTTCGCACCTTCCTCCGTCAGGACCCCGACGTGATCATGGTCGGCGAGATCCGTGACTTCGAGACGGCGGAGATCGCGGTCAAGGCGGCGCTCACCGGCCACATGGTGCTCTCGACCCTGCACACCAACGACGCGCCGGGAACGATCTCCCGCCTCCTCAACATGGGCATCGAGCCCTTCCTCGTGACCGCGTCGGTGAACCTGATCCTCGCCCAGCGCCTCGCGCGCAGACTCTGTCCCGAGTGCAAGAAGCCCGCGGACGTGAGCGAGGAGACGCTGCTCGACATCGGCGTTCCCGCCGAGGAGATCGGGAGCTTCACGGTCTACGAGCCCAATGGCTGCAGCGCCTGCAACGGCCGCGGATACAAGGGCCGGGTCGCCGTCTACGAGGTGATGCCCTTCTGGGATGCGCTCAAGGATCTCGTGATCCAGGGCGCCTCCACGGCCGAACTCAAGGCCGAGGCGATGCGACTCGGCATGAAGACGCTGCGCATGTCCGGCATCTCGAAACTCAAGGAAGGCATCACCTCCATCGACGAGGTGGTCGCCAACACCGCACCCGATCGGTTCTAGGAGACGTCTTGGTCAATCTGCACGCATTGCTCAAGGCGATGGTGGAGAAGGGCGCGTCCGACCTCCACATCACCGTCGGTTCGCCCCCCCAGCTCCGCATCGACGGCCACCTCGTCCAGTTGAACACGCCGCCCCTGCAGGCCGCGGAGACCAAGCAGCTCTGCTACTCCGTCCTCACCGAGGCGCAGAAGCACCGCTTCGAGGAGGAGAACGAGCTGGACTTCGCGTTCAGCATCCGGGGGCTGGCGCGCTTCCGTGGCAACATCTACATGCAGCGGGGCGTCGTCGCCGGCGCCTTCCGCCTCGTCCCCTTCCGGATCGTGCCGCTCGAGGAGCTGGGCCTTCCGCCGGTGGTGGGCAAGCTCGCGGAGAAGCCGCGGGGCCTCATCCTGGTGACCGGTCCGACCGGCTCGGGTAAGTCGACCACGCTCGCGGCGATGATCGACAAGATCAACCGCGAGCGGCGCGGGCACATCGTCACCATCGAGGACCCGATCGAATTCGTGCACCAGCACCAGAACTGCCTGGTCAACCAGCGGGAGGTGGGTGCCGACACCGAGTCCTTCGCCAAGGCGCTCAAATACATCCTCCGTCAGGACCCGGACGTGGTCCTCGTCGGCGAGATGCGCGATCGGGAGACGGTGGAGGCGGCGCTCAAGATCTCCGAGACCGGTCACCTCGCCCTGGCGACGCTGCACACCAACTCGGCGGTGCAGACCATCAACCGCATCCTCGACATCTTCCCCTCGAGCCAGCAGGGGCAGATCCGCGCCCAGCTCTCCTTCGTGCTCGAGGGGGTGATCAGCCAGGTGCTGATCCCCCGCGCGAACGGCCACGGCCGCGTGCTCGCCTGCGAGGTGATGATTCCGAACTCCGCCATCCGGAATCTCATCCGCGAGGACAAGCTGCATCAGGTCTATTCGCAGATGCAGGTCGGCCAATCGAAGTTCGGGATGCAGACGCTCAACCAGCACCTGGCGCTGCTCGTACAGAAGCGCGTGATCCGGATCGAGGACGCGGTCGCTCGTTCGTCCGACGTGGACGAACTGCGAAACATTCTCGCCTCCTCCGGGATCCGCATGTAGGTGACGAACCCTCGAGGGATACGCCATGGCGATGCCTTCCGCTGCACAGAGGACTCCGGGCAAACGGCCCGAACCGCCCAAGCCCAAGAAGAAGAAGAGGCTGCCCGTCTTCCTCTGGACGGCGAAATCGCCTTCGGGCGAAGAGCGCAGCGGGGAGATGGAGGCCGCCAGCCGAGACGACGTGGAGGCTCGGCTACGTCAGAGCGGACTCGTCCCGGTCAAGATCAAGAAGAAGCCGGCGGAGATCAACTTGAAGCTCCCCGGCTCCTCTGGCGTCACGCGCAAGGAGCTGGTGATCTTCACCCGGCAGTTCTCCACCATGATCGACGCGGGGCTCCCCCTGGTGCAGGGCCTGGAGATCCTGGCGGCGCAGGCCGAGAACCCGCACTTCAAGGAGGTGCTCCGGGAGGTCAAGGAGAAGGTCGAGTCGGGTTCCACCTTCGCCGACGCCCTCCGGGACCATCCCAAGGTCTTCGACGACCTCTACGTCCAGCTCGTCCAGGCCGGCGAGATCGGCGGTATCCTCGACACCATCCTCCAGCGTCTGGCGGTCTACATCGAGAAGGCCGAGGCCCTCAAGCGCAAGGTCAAGGGCGCGATGATCTATCCGTCCATCGTGCTCGTCGTCGCGCTCGGCGTGGTGGCGGTGCTCCTGATCTTCGTGACGCCGGTATTCGAGGAGATGTTCGCGGCCGCGGGCG
>Ga0180216_1004125_pt1 | contig 11148 bp, 7 predicted proteins | sample eDN3rd37CBELigMG_FD_128879 | JGI IMG/M metagenome (GOLD analysis project Ga0180216, IMG submission 128879) | Enriched Miracle-Growth compost microbial communities from Emeryville, California, USA - eDNA 3rd pass 37_C BE-Lig MG (version 2)... ...
CGCATCCGCCTTACGCTTGGAAGAGAATCGACCACGCTCTTTTCCGGACTTCTGCTTTCCCATCGGTACGCCTTTCCGCGGCCATCATGCCGCAGTTGGGTGTCCCAGGAAATCGTGGTGCGGGGGACCAGCGTCGGCGCTGAGATCCCTGGGGAGGCGACCGCAGGTCTCGGCGATTCTGTCGAGCATGGGAGCAAAGTGTTCCGTGTCGGGAGGCTGGTTGGTTACCGCATGGGCCACAATGACCTGGGCTTCGCTGTCGACCGCCGCCTGGGCATTGAAGCCCTGGATGTATCCACTTCCGTCCTTCAGAATTCGGCTATCGGGGTCGGTGAAGTTTCTCTGTGCATGAGGCTTCGGAGTGCCGTCGGCGTAGGCGGGCACCTTGTGCCTGGGGAGGTCCCCAGAACGCCCGCCTTGCCCGCCTTCCTGGTCGTCGTCATCGTTGGACCTCGCCGCCTCTTTCCGCTCGTGGTTGGCTTTCGCCTCTGCCTCGAGCGCGGCTTTCGCCTCACGGATGCGCCTGAGCCTATCCTCGGTCCGGCGCAGCTCCTCAGGAAGTTCGTCTCCCCGCACCCCTGCGCCGTAGGCACCGTCCTCCTGGGTGTCGGCATCCTCGGCGGCCTTCAAGAGGGCTCGAACCTTCGCAACCAGCTTGGCCTCTTCGGCTTTCATCCGCTTGTAGCTCATCGCCTTGTGCTTCGACGCGTTCGCCTTGATTTTGGTGCCGTCGATGGCGATGTGCCCGAGCTTGACCAGCTTGGCCTTGGCGCAGAGCTGGAGGACCTGGACGAAGAGCCTCTCGAGCGACTCCAGGTGGATGCGCCGAAACTCGCTGATCCTGGTGTGGTCCGGATGCGTCCCACCGGCGATGACACGAAACGCGATGTCCTCGTGAGTCCGCCGCTCGATCTTCCGAGACGAAGGAACCCCCACGGCATAGGCGTACAGCAGAAGCGCCACCATCATCTGGGGGTGGTGCGGCGGGTAGCCCCGCAGCTCTCGCTCGTAGTGGTCGAAGATGGGCCGGAGGTCCAGCTCGGCCACCAGGTCGAGGATGAAGTAGGCCAGATGACCCTCGGGGAGCCAATCCCGTGGCGAAGGAGGCAGCAGGTAGGCCTGGTCCGGGTGGTAGGGACGGTACGTCTTGCTCACGCCCCCTAAGAGATCACACCTACCGGCCCGTGTCGATCGTCGTGCGCTTACTGCAACAGGCTCCTAGGGCGATCCAGAATAGGAATCTCGGGACGCGTATCTTCAGGATGGCAGGCGAGCATCTTTGCGAGGGTAGAATTGTCCATAGGGTCGCGTGAGCAGGTCGGATAGGGTAGGTTTCGATCAGGAGAGAGCCGGCCTCCAGGGGTGTTGATATGAGCACATCTGCGCGATGGGCGATTGGGACCGTGATGCTGCTTTCGGTCTGCCGGGCGGCGGCGGCTTATCCGGTCTCGGACCCGATCCGCAAGGATACCTGGAAACGGATCGGCACTGTCGAGGAGCGCATGGTGAACTTTGGGATCGTCCCCGCGCAGGTCTTCGCGGAGCGGGAGGACGGCCCGATCGGCCGCGGGGAATTCGTCCACTATCTCGTGGTGGCGTTGGGGAAAGGCGAGGAGGCGAGCCAGCGCCAGGGCCTGCCCTCCTTCATCGACGTGGCCCCGGGGAGTGGGTACTCGGGCGCGGTCGCCTGGGCGAAGGAGAGAGGCCTCGTCGAGGGAGACGACGCCGGGCTCTTCCAACCCGAGCGCGACCTGACCCGGCTCGAGGCGTTGGAGATCGCCGCGCGGGCCGTCGAGTTCGAGCCGCGCGGCGATTCCTTTCCCGACAGCATCTTGGTCCCGGCGGTGGCTGGCGGTGTGATCCCGGATGAGACGGCCCAGGGCATCCGGAGCGACGGCCACGAGCCGGCCACGTTCCGCGATGCACTGTGGCTCCTCGACCGCTTTCTCTACTTCGTGGTGGTGCCGAGCCTGGGCAGCACGGTGTACCAGCACGTCTACTCGCCCGCGGCGCCGACGCTCGAGCTCCTTTCCCCCGAGGAAGGCGAAACGATTCTCTTTCGCGACCCCTTCGTGGCCAAAATCCAGGTGGCGGCACCGCACTTGCTGCCCGCGGTTTTGCGCGTGGAGTTCGACCTCTTGGCGGAGGAGTTTCCGATCATCGTCGAGGGGATGAGTTCACGGCTCTCGTCTCATCCCAGCCATGGGGGCGGGAAGGAGCGCACGGTCGATGTCTTCGTCCGGGACCTCGCGGGTCGCGCCTCCGCACCCGTCCGGCGGACCTACAGGTTGGAGTGGCCCGTGATTCGCACCTCGGAGGAGGCAGTGGATTTCGGCGAGCAGCCGGTGGGGACCGCCAGCCCAATCCACACGGTCCGCGTCACCAACGAGGGGCCCGTTCGAGCGCTGGTGTGGGGAGAGGTGGCTTTCGGGAAATTCGAGCTTCATCATCAGAGCTGCTCGTCCGATCACGACCTGCTTCCCGAGGAAAGCTGTGAGATCGATCTTCGCTTCGTCCCCGACCGTCCGGGCCCCCACCACGACTGGCTCGACATTCGTGTGGATCGCGCAATCCATCTCATTCCTCTCGAGGGCGTGGGGGTCGCGTCCGGAGGCGAGGGTGGCCGAAATGGCTCCGGTGGCGAGGGCGGCGGAAACGGCTCCGGGGGCGAGGGTGGCCGAAACGGCTCCGGAGGCGAGGGCGGCGGGGCTGGCGTGGGTGCCGGAGGGGAGGGCGGAAGCCCCGCCGAGGACGGGCCGGTGGGGATGAGGTGGCCCGATTCCTCCTGCAGTGGTTGCGCTCTAGGAGGCCCGGCGAGCGAGGGCCTCTGGCTCCTCCTCTCCCTCGCGCTCCTCGCCATGCGGCGGAGGGCTCGCGCGAGGAGGTAGGAGAACGGCCGGGAGCATGCCGGCCGTCCCCGCGGAAGTGGATTCGCCTCAGGGCGGGCTGGGATCGCCGTAGGAGGGGTGCCCCCAGCACACGGCATGTCCATCGGAGCGGAGCGCGCAGGCCTGCGAGTCGGCGGCAAGGTCGAGGAAGCAGCCCGGAGGAACGTCGTGAAGCGCCTCCAGAGTGCCGCCGCCCCAGCAGACTGGAACGCCGTCCGGGCGAAGCGCACACGCTCCGTCGATCCGCACGAAGGGACCCGGCGGAGGAGAGGTCTCCCCGACCTTGGACTCTCCCCAGCAGTGGGCGGTGCCATCCGTGTCGAGTGCACAGAAATGGTGACTCCCGGCTCCGATGTCGACGGCGTGAATCTCGGGCGGTGCTTCGGCCACCTCACCCCAACAGACGATGTTCGGTCCTGCCTCCACATCCAGAATGCCACATGCGCCTGTGAATCCAGACGTCAGCGCAAGGAAAGTTCCACTCTCCTCCGGGCCGTCTATCGTGCCGCTACAAGTTACACGGCCATCGTCCTTGCGGATCCCGCAGATGAATCCCCTTCCGACCGCGATGGCACGGAAGCTTCCAGTGGGAGGCGTGGCGCCCCCATCACCGAACGGACAGCCCCAGCAGCGAATGTTCCCGCCCGGGTCCAAAGCACAGGCCTGGCAGAATCCAACCGAGATTGCCTCGAAGATCCCCGTGGGAGGGTCAGTTGGGAATGCACCAGTTCCACTCCAGCACGCAAGCGTGCCTTCCTCCTCGATGCCGCAGAGGAAGCCGCCGGCACTGAGGGCACGGAACTTTGCTTCGCTGACCGACGGATCCTCCGAACCGGGAACATCGGAAGGTGGTTCCGGGCAAGTCACCGGCCCCCCCCCGCCCGAACCGCCTTCGCTTGAACTACCGCCGGAACCCCCTCCACCGGCCGCCCCTCCCGCACCGCCATCAGGGGAAGGGGAGTCGGCGTTGCACGATGACAAGAGGAGCATGCCGGTCAGGAGTGAACAAGCGATCCACTTGGAAGATCGAATCCAGGGCATCGGTTCGCCAGGTCCGCTCTCGATGTCATGTCGATAGCTCAATTGCAGGCCTCCTGCGACGCGGGAAACTTCACCGTCCCCCATCGCCAATCGTATCCCCGGCGACGATTCCATCAAGTGTTCCGAAGGTGATGCTCGCACCGACTTCGAAAGCGGACGAGGGTGCGTGGCTCCTCCTCGCTGTCGCCCTCCTCGCCGCGCGTCGCGCCGAGCGGTGATGGCGACGGGCCGCGGCCCCGAGAGGTCACGACAAAAAAAGAGCGGCCGGGGATCCGACCGCTCTTCTCGTTCGGAGGATGAGGCGCTTCAGCGCTTCTCTTCGAACTCGGCGTCGACGACCTCCTCGTCGGCCTTCTTGGTCTCGCCGGCCGTCTGGGCGGTGTTCGGAGCGCCCTGGGCGGCGGCGCCGGCGGCCTCGTAGAGCTTCTCGGCGATCTTGTGCGAGGCCTGGGTGAGCTCGTCCATGGCCTTCTTGATCTCCTCGGTCGTGCCCTTGCGCTCGAGCACACCCTTGAGCTCGGAGAGCTTCGCCTCCACCGGCTCGACGACCTCCTTGGGAAGCTTGTCGCGGTTCTCGGCGACGAGCTTCTCCGTCTGGTAGACGAGGTTGTCGGCGGTGTTTCGAATTTCCACCTCCTCGCGGCGCTTGCGGTCCTCGGACTCGTGGGCCTTGGCCTCGGCCACGGCGCGCTCGATCTCCTCCTGCGTCATGCCGGAGGTACCGGCGATGGTGATCTGCTGCTCCTTGCCGGTGGCCTTGTCCTTGGCGCTCACGTTGACGATCCCGTTCGCGTCGATGTCGAAGGTGACCTCGATCTGCGGCACGCCCCGAGGAGCCGGCGGAATCCCTTCGAGCTTGAAGCGGCCGAGGGTGCGGTTGTCCGCCGCCATCTCCCGCTCGCCCTGCAGCACGTGCACCTCCACCGAGGTCTGGTTGTCGGCCGCGGTGGAGAAGATTTCGCTGCGGCGGGTCGGGATCGTGGTGTTGCGCGGAATGAGGCGGGTGAAGACGCCGCCGAGGGTCTCGATCCCGAGCGAGAGCGGGGTCACGTCGAGGAGGAGGAGATCCTTGACCTCACCCGAGAGCACGCCCGCCTGCACGGCCGCGCCGATCGCGACCACCTCGTCGGGGTTGACGCTGCGGTTCGGCTCCTTGCCGAAGAAGTTCTTCACCACCTCCTGGACCTTCGGGATGCGGGTGGAGCCGCCGACCAGGATGACCTCGTCGATGTCGCTCGGCTTCTTGCCCGCGTCCTCGAGGGCCTTGCGCACGGGGATCATGGTCCGCTCGACCAGATCTTCGATGAGCTGCTCGAGCTTGGCCCGCGTGATCCGCAGGTTCATGTGCTTGGGGCCCGTGTGGTCCGCGGTGAGGAAGGGGAGGTTGACCTCCGTCTCCATGGTCGAGGAGAGCTCGATCTTGGCCTTCTCCGCCGCCTCCTTCAGGCGCTGCAGCACCATCTTGTCGGAGGAGACGTCGATGCCGGTTTCCTTCTTGAACTCCTCGATGAGGTGGCGCATCAGCCGGTCGTCGACGTCGTCGCCGCCCAGGTGCGTGTCGCCGTTCGTGGCGATCACCTCCACCACGTTCTCGCCCACCTCGAGGATGGAGATGTCGAAGGTCCCGCCGCCGAAGTCGTAGACGGCGATGATCTCGTTGGCCTTCTTGTCCATCCCGTAGGCGAGCGCCGCCGCGGTGGGCTCGTTGACGATGCGCTTGACGTCCAGGCCCGCGATCCGGCCCGCGTCCTTGGTGGCCTGGCGCTGGGCGTCGTTGAAGTAGGCCGGGACGGTGATCACCGCCTCGGTGACCGGCTCGCCCAGGTACTGCTCCGCGGCGCGCTTGAGCTTCTGGAGGGTGCGCGCGCTGATCTCCTCGGGGGAGTAGCGCTTGTCGGAGATCTGGATGGCGACGCCGCCGTTGTCGGCGCGGACCACCTCGTAGGGGACCTGCTTCGCCTCCTCTTTGGCCTCTTCGAACGTGCGCCCCATGAAGCGCTTCACGGAGAAGATCGTGTTCTGCGGATTGGTGATGGCCTGCCGACGGGCCACCTGGCCCACGAGCACCTCACCGTCCTTGGTGAAGGCCACCACCGACGGAGTGGTTCGATGACCCTCCTCGTTGGCGATCACCTTGGCCTCCTTGCCGTCCATGATCGCCACGACGGAGTTGGTCGTTCCCAAGTCGATACCGATGATCTTGCCCAAAGTACGGTCCTCTCTACGAAAAGCCCGGCATCTCCCGATGCCTCGTCGGCGATTTCGAGGGCTACCTTAAGACAGGACCGAACCTTGTCAAACGCGCCTTTTCGCCGTCTCCGGGGCGGAAAGATGGATGTCCGTCGGCCCTCTTTGATAGGTTGACACGACGTATCGGACACGGCCGACAGGGGGTCGCGGGTGCGCGGACCGTCTCCCGGAATGAAACTTCCACAGCGCTTCGGGCGATACCTCCTAGAGGAGCGGATCGGCGGCGGGGGGATGGCGACGGTCTACCGCGCGACCTTCTCCGTGGAGGGTGGCTTCGAAAAGGAGGTCGCCCTCAAAGTGATCCGCGGGGAACTCTCCGAGGACCCCCAGTTCATCCACATGTTCCTGGACGAGGCGAGGCTCTCCGGCTCGCTCTCCCATCCCAACATCGTCCAGACCTTCGATTTCGGCCAGGTCGAGGGGATCTACTACCTGGCGATGGAGCTCGTGCGGGGGCGGACCCTCGCCGCGATCCTGGAGACCCTGCGGGAAAACCGCCTGAGGCTCGGGACCGCGGCGAGCCTCTTCGTCGCCAAGGAACTCGCCCGCGCGCTCGACTACGCCCATCGGGCCGTGGGGCCGGACGGCGAATCGCTCGGCATCGTCCACCGCGACGTCTCGCCCCAGAACGTCCTCGTCTCCCGGGAGGGGCACGTCAAGCTGGCCGACTTCGGGATCGCCAAGGCGGCCCTCCGCTCGCAGATCACCCAGCCGGGGCGGGTGCGGGGCAAGTGCTCCTACATGGCGCCGGAGCAGGCGAGGGGGCTCGAGGTGGACGCGCGCGCCGACGTCTTCGCGCTCGGCGCGGTGCTCTGGGAGTGCCTGGTCGGTCGGCGGCTCTTCGACGGCTCCACCGACGCCGTCGTCCTCCTCGACGTCATCGAGAAGGAGATCCCTCCCCCTTCGCGCTTCGTCCGCGGGATCCCGCCCGAGGTGGACCGCGCGGTGCTGCGCCTGCTCGAGCGCGATCTCGATCGGCGTCCCTCGAGCGCCGTGGCCTACCGGGAGCTGGCGGACCTCGCCTTCCGGCTCGCCCGCTCGCCCGAGGATCTGGACCTCCTCCACCTGCAGCAGAAGCTGGCCTCCGCCACGGCGGCCGTCTCCCGGCCCGAGATCGAGCTCTCCACCTGGAAGACGAGCTCCGAAAACGCCTACCCCTGGCCCGTCGATCCCGACGCGGAGACGATCGTCTCGGACGAGGAGGTGGCGCTCCGTCCTTTACCCTCAGTGGAGGACCATACGACCCGCACCTTCGCGAGCGGCGAGGGCGAGACGCTGACCCTCGGCCGGACGAGGACCGGCGCGCGCACGGCCGAGTCCGAATCGTCGCGGCGGGGGAAGGCCCTCGTCCCCGCGGCGATCGCCTCGGCGGTCGGCGCGGCGCTCGGGATCGCCGCCGTGTTCGTCTGGAAACCGTGGGAGGCGAGGGAAGAGTTCGGCTCCGAGTTGTCGATAAATCGAGACATCGCCGAGGCGCCTTCGGAATCCGTGGAGGCAATCCCTCTTGCGGTCGATGATCGCAAGCATGTATCGAATTTTCAACCGGCGGGTCCGGAGATGGAGCCTCCGGCGGCTCCTTCGACCGAGCCGAAGGCCGAGCGGCCCGCTGCGGGTGTTTCCAATTCCCTGGGATCGGCGAGGATGACCCACGTGGAGAACGCTCGGCGTGTGTCGACGCGCGCCGAAGCTCCGGCGCCCGCGTCCGAGGGATCGGGAACGCTGGTCGTCACGTCTCGCCTCGCGGGAGCGAAGGTGGCGATCGACGGTGGCGACGCCAAGGTGCTCCCCGCCATGTCTCCCTCCCTCTCGTCCGTCCGCTCCGGAAGGCGGAGTCTCGATTTTCGACACGACGACTCCGATTTTTCGTGTCGTGTTTCCGTCGACGTCGGGGCGGACGAACGCGTGGCGATCCTCTTCGATCGCGATGGTGTCTTCGCCTTGCGCGGGCTCGAGCGGCAGCCGATTCCCTGCCGTTAGGCGGGTAAGACACGGGAGCACTGTTTCCCACAGGTACGGATGCGCAGTGCATTGACGAGAGTGGGCCAGTCGAGCCAATCTCGTGATGCGAGTCAACTTTCCATCCCATGACGGTGCTGATCTGGTGAGGGAAACGATGTAGGGTAATGGGTGAACCACGCGGTCGAGCGGCAGCGGTGCCGTGCATCGTGGCCGAATTCGAGGGCCGAGCCGGCATCCAGCTGGAGGATCCATGAGCAAGGTCGAAGAACTGGCGATGGGATCTGCCGAAGAAAAGGATGATGGGGCGACGCGCAGTCGAGCGCGAACCATGTCCCGCAAGGAGATGGCTCGGGACCTTCGCCGCAGGCGAGCCTTGGGCCTCGGCGACGCCGAGGAGGAGGAGCTCCGCCGTGAAGTGGAAGCGAATCGGCCCAGGACCCGGGCCGACTGCGTCAACGGACCGCGCCCCTGTCTCTTCGTCTCCTGCAAGCACCACCTCTATCTGGACGTCAATCCCCGCACCGGGTCGGTCAAGCTGAACTTCCCCGACAAGGAGATTTGGGAACTGGAGGAGACGTGCGCCCTGGACGTGGCCGATCGTGGCGGGATCACCCTCGAGGAGGTGGGAGCGATCATGAACCTCACCCGCGAGCGGATCCGCCAGGTGGAGAGCCGCGGCCTCTACAAGCTTAGGGAGGTGGCGAAGGAGTACGGGATCGACGACGAGGATTGAACGGGCGTCGGGAACCTGCTAGACGCGCCGCACGGAGGAAACCATGGCGACCCCGAGGCGTGCGCTCCTTTCCGTCTCCGACAAATCGAATCTCGTTCCCTTCGCCAAGCGGCTCGCGGCGGTCGGCTTCGAGCTCGTCTCCACCGGTGGCACCGCCCGCGCCCTGCGCGATGCGGGCCTCGAGGTGAAGGAAGCCTCCGAAGTCACGGGGGCTCCGGAGATCCTCGGCGGAAGGGTCAAGACCCTCCATCCGAAGATCCACGGCGGCATCCTCGCCCGTCGGGACCTCGACTCCGACCAGGCGGACCTCGCCAGCCAGGGGATCACCCCCATCGACCTCGTGGTCGTGAACCTCTATCCCTTCGAGGCCACCGTCGCGCAGGGCAAGTCCTTCGCCGATTGCGTCGAACAGATCGACATCGGCGGGCCGGCGATGATCCGGGCGGCGGCGAAGAACGCCGCCTTCGTCGGCGTGGTGGTCGACCCCTCCGACTACGAACGCGTGGCGACGGAGCTGGAGGGCTCGGGCAGCCTCTCGGAGGGGACGCGTCGAGAGCTGGCCCGCAAGGCCTTCGCCCACACCGCGGCCTACGATCTGGCGATCTCCTCCTACCTCGCCGAGCAGGGCGGGGGGGCGCCGAACTTCGGCCTCCTCGGACATTCGGGGCAGGTGCTCCGCTACGGCGAGAATCCGCACCAGACGGCCGCCTTCTTCCGCACCGGGGCCCAGCCGAAGGAACCCTCGATCGCCTGGGCGGAGGTGCTCGGCGGAAAGGCGCTCTCCTACAACAACCTCCTCGACCTGGAGGCGGCGCTGGCGGCGGTCAAGGAGTTCGACGACTGCGCCTGCGTGATCGTCAAGCACAACAATCCCTGCGGGGTCGCCCTGGGGGCCACCCCCGCCGAGGCCTTCGAGCGGGCGCGCGAGGTGGATCCCGTCTCCGCCTTCGGAGGGATCGTCGCGCTCAACCGCGCGGTCGACGCCGACGCCGCGCGCGCCCTCTCCTCGATCTTCCTCGAGTGCATCGTCGCCCCCGGTTACGACGACGAGGCCCGCGAGATCCTCTCCGCCAAGAAGAACCTGCGCCTCCTCGCGGATCCCCTCCTCGGTCGCCCGCGCAGCGAGTGGGTGCGGCAGGGCAAGGAGGTCCGCTCCCTGGTGGGCGGTCTCCTCGTCCAGGATCGCGACCTGGGCGAGGTGGCCGAGTCCGATCTGAAGGTCGTCACGCGGCGGGCGCCGACCCCCGACGAGGTCCGCGCCGCGCTCTTGGCCTGGAAGGTGGTCAAGCACGTCAAGAGCAACGCCATCGTCTTCGGCGCGAAGGATCGCGTGCTCGCGATCGGGGCGGGGCAGACCTCTCGGGTGGACGCGGTGAAGCTCGCCGCGAGCAAGTCGCACCTCCCGCTCGCCGGGAGCGCGCTGGCCTCGGACGCCTTCTTCCCCTTCCGCGACGGTCTGGACGCCGCGGCCGACGCGGGCGCGACGGTGGTGATCCAGCCGGGCGGATCGGTGAAGGACGAAGAGGTCATCGCCGCGGCGGACGAGCGGGGCATCGCCATGCTCTTCACCGGCATGCGGCACTTCCGGCACTGAGGTCGCGATGAAGGTACTCGTCGTCGGAAGCGGCGGACGCGAACACGCGCTCTGCCATGGAATCGCCAAGAGCCCACGTCTCTCCCGGCTGATCTGCGCCCCCGGAAACCCCGGCATCGAGGGGCTGGCCGAGACCGCCCCCGTCCGCGCGGACGACGTGCCGGGCCTCGTGGCGCTCGCGCGTCGGGAGGGGATCGACCTCGTCGTGGTCGGGCCGGAGCTGCCGCTCGCGCTCGGGCTCGCCGACGCGCTCCGGGCCGAGGGCATCGCCTGCTTCGGACCGAGCCGGGCGGCGGCGGAGATCGAGTCTTCCAAGTCCTTCGCCAAGGAGCTGATGCGCCGGGCGAAGATCCCCACCGCGACCTTCGGCACCTTCGAGGAGCCCGAGGCCGCGCTCGCCTTCGCCGCCGACTTCGGCGGGCGCGTGGCGGTCAAGGCCGACGGCCTGGCCGCGGGCAAGGGGGTGATCGTCTGCGGCTCGTTGGAGGAGACGCGGCGCGCCCTCGATTCGATGCTCCTCGAGGGCGCCTTCGGTGAGGCGGGCCGCCGCGTGGTGGTGGAGGAGCGGCTCGAGGGCCCGGAGGCGAGCGTGATCGCGCTGGTCGACGGCAAGAGCCTCTCCTGCCTCGCCCCGGCGCAGGATCACAAGCGCCTGCTCGTTGGTGACGAGGGGGCGAACACCG
>Ga0180216_1004126_pt1 | contig 11147 bp, 10 predicted proteins | sample eDN3rd37CBELigMG_FD_128879 | JGI IMG/M metagenome (GOLD analysis project Ga0180216, IMG submission 128879) | Enriched Miracle-Growth compost microbial communities from Emeryville, California, USA - eDNA 3rd pass 37_C BE-Lig MG (version 2)... ...
AAAAGGAAGGGTTCATCAAAAAATGTGTTTAACGTGGAAAGCGCTACGATAAATGCCCCGCCACGCACCGCTGAAGTATCAACATAGATCCGAATCAGCTCGTCACTAAGGCTATGGAATCTCTCCTTCGTGTCTGCCTCTCGAATTCGTTGAAACAAATTATAGTTTGGGTTGCTATCAAGCTCATAGCCAGGCTCGACAAGAAACATCCCTACCTTTGTCGGCGGGTTAGGTGTATTCGGGTGACGCTCTGCCTTGCGCTTCACAATTTTAATAAATTCTTCATCTAGAAACTGCTGTAATGCGCTGTCCTCGTATTCATCACCGTCCATCGTCTGGAAATGCTTGAACGATTTGAAGCTTCCTGCCCCCTTCTCCGTCTCCGATTGAATAACGAAAAAAGATAAAAATTGCATACGCAAATCCATTAAATTAACACTCCTGCGATTAAAATTACGATCAATATATGCACAGCAATAATGATAGGCAAGCCAATCTTAAATTTACGATGCTGTGTTTTATGGCGATGTGCTTGCATTCCTAGATATGCGCCAACTGCGCCCCCTAATATACTGAATAACATGAAATGCCGTTCTGGTATACGAGGCAGATTTTTTTTGGCAGCATCCTTGTCTTTTCCCATCATCCAATATAAATATATGTTCAAGAAAAGAATATATCCAAGTAGCCACATTAACGTATTGTCCATCCTATATCCCCCTTTTCAATTACTGAACACAATACATTCATTTTACTATAAGCATAGAGCAATTAGTAGACTAGCCTGCAAAAGAAAAGAGAGTCGCTTCTCGTGCGACTCTCTTTTCTTTTGCAGCATTATAGCTTGTTCACTCTTGAATCGAGCGGGTATAGGATAAGGTTGAGCGGGAATGATGAGCCAGCCGGTGGACTGAACTCTATCGTAACCTGCTCGTCTCCAGCTTTCGTTTTGGCAATCGTTACTAGCCCATCGAAGGGAGTTAATGCACCAGATGCAGGGACACGCACAAATTGACCATTGACCTTGAAGGCACCCTTGAACCGTCCGCCGCGTGCCATCACCATAATGGCCATATCGCCCGGCTCTTTAATCGTCATATGATAGACGACTCCATAATTTCCGTTTAAAGCTGTTGCTTCTCCGCGCTGCGGATCATACCCCTGTAGGAAAGGATCACTTTGTCCATCACCAATCACTACACGCTGGATTTGAGGTTTCTTAGCCTTACCAGTTTTACTAGGCTCTATCGTCCATGTAATATCTGATTGATGGAAGCTGCCGCGAACATGACGCTCGTACGCAAGCTTCGGTAAAGACAGTGAGGAGCGATCAATACTGCTTGCGGCTACGAAGGAAATAAGCAGCTCTCCTGTCGACACTACATCATACATCGTATTTATACCGTACCCATCTTGAAACGTAGGAAACTGGCGATAAATGATCGTTTCTCCCGGTGCGATCGTAAACGACTCCTGTGACTCGTTATACATTAGAAAGTCGATGACCGATTCACTACCGAGCAGCATCGCATATTTTGAAGGATATACTTCCCCTTGGTTCGTTGTGTTCAGTGAAATAGCTTTCGTCGTATTATTCGTTGCTAGGATGGCAAACTCCATCGCTTGACCTGAAGCGTTGACGTGATTGGCATACAATCTTGCTTTGCCATTGATGCTGTCCTCGTATAAAATACCTGGCTGCTTAATGTTCTCAGGACTGTCGCTTACAAGCAGCTTGCGGTCACTCGAGTAATGAACAGTTTTCTTTGCCTCGGGAATCGTTAATGCCGCTGCATTGAACAAGCTGTCGGTAGCTTTTACATAGCTCCCAGGCTTGCTCGTATATACGCTATACTCAAACTCATCAAACAGCACCTGATCGGTAACCGTGATCGTTCTTGTATACGGTTCACTACGATGACCATTGCGATCCATCGCAACAAGGGTTACCTCATGCTCACCTGCTGAGAAAAATGCATCTTGCTTGCCTGTCCAAGACAGCGACACGCTCTCCGAGTCCGGATCATAGCTTAGATTCGTGTACGTAATGGTTTCACCGATTGCATAGGATGACTTATCTACTGCAAACTTGGCGATTGGCGGCGAGCCTAGTCTATCATCTACATTCTCTTTAGCCTGTGGTATATAGGTTACCAGCACCTTCCGCTGTTCCGCTGAATAAGTATAGTTGGCCCCCATATAGTCGCATAGCCATGAAAGCTGCACCAGGATTCGACCGTTGATGATGCGCGCAATATGCTGGTTCGGCCTAGATTCGCCATTCACTATAATCGTGTCATGAGCCGTATCGAAAATAATATGGTCACGCTCTGATATTAAAGTAACCTGCTTGGTTTCATTGCTATAAGTAACCTTTAACCCGAATGAATCTGCTAAAAATTTGGTTGGTACATACGATCTCCCTTGAATGACGGTAGCAGGAGAATCTAGCTTTACAAGCTCTCCATTGCGGTAGGCATCTTGCTCGTCTAAGTATAGGATGAGCTGCGTTGTCTTCGTTGCTGCAGCATGTGCAGCTCCTGGTGCAAGTATGATCAGGATAATCGCTGCGACGCAGCTCATAAGAGCTGCTTGTGCAATTATTGCTTTTTTCATTATATTCTCCTTGATGCTTAATCTTGTTGCTGGGTAGCTACGGCTGTGTAGATCGATTGATAGACTAGCCTTGCCAGCTGACAGCCTAACGTTGTCGCTGTGCCCGCATATTGATGCTCATGGCGGTATGTGGTTGCCTGACTTGCTGCTAAAAACATAGCGTCAGTTGTTGTACCCGTTGCGATGCGGTTCGTCTCTTTATCGATGATTTGAAGATCAGCTAGCGCAGAACACTTCGCTTCGGTGGCCGTCATCATAGCATTGACCATTGCAGCCTGACTCATTCTTCCATCAATCCAAATGAATACATTAATGGTCCCCGCATGATAGCCAGCATAGGTAAAACGGTTCATGCCTGCTCTTGCGGCGTTGGAGGTGCCAGCTGTCGCCATAACAAGTAGTGCAAAATCATCATCAGTCCATTCGCAGAATGCTGCATGTGTTAGCTTCGCAGCTGTCATGAAGCCGGCAGTATACTGCTCGCTAAGCTTCCCTTGCTGCAGCCATTGTACATAATCAAAGGCAGGAGTGTCGCTCGCATAATCCAACGGTACTCGCACATTAACTGCAGCTCTTGCGCTGCTGAAGCCTCCACCATACACTGCATTGCTGACTACATCCCAATGCTGATCACTTATCATTAGAATGGTTGGCTCCTCATAATATACATCCACATGCTCGATGCTGCTTGCACGAAAATGTGCCACACCGCTTCGGAACGGCTGAACAGCTTGTATGAGATCCTTATCATGACTTTGTGACATTTCGCTCATCCTTCCGATAATCCTTCAACACATCGGCAAGTGCACCCAGCATCATGTGATTACTCTTGCGTGATTTAATAGCTAGTCTAATATAGCGATCAGAAAGGCCACGAAATGTTGCAGCATCACGAATTAGAATGCCACGCGCGCCCATTAATTGCTGCAGCTGCTTACTATTAATATCGTAATGCTCACCTATACCGACTAGCATGTAGTTGGTAACTGTCGCATACGGCTTTAAGTGTAGCTGTTCAATGGCGTCTTTCATCCACGGGATTTCCTCCGCTAGCCAAGCTTTCGTCTGATCAGCAAATTCTAACTCAGAGAAGGCGATGCAGCCTAGCCTTTGAGCTAATGAATTTACACTCCATGGAACTTGAAGCTGCTTTAGTGCACGAATGGTTTGCTCATCACCCGCCATATAACCAAGCCGAATACCGGGGATTGAATAAAACTTCGTCATCGAGCGAATGACAAACAGACGATCATACCTTTCTAACCACTGCATCATCGTTAATTGCTCTTCCTCAAGATGAAAGTCAATAAAGGCTTCATCGATGACAACCGTCGCACCTTCATCAAGCAAATAAAGAATGTGTTCCATAGGAATAAGTGTTCCCGTTGGATTGTTCGGATAACCTAGCATGTATAGATCAGGACGCTTAGAAGCATGAACTTGCTGTAACTGCTCTAGTGTAGGTATGAAGCCAAGCTGTTCACTTGTCTCGATATAGATGGGTTCACAGCCAGCCTTTACAATCGCTTGTTCATATTCCACGAAAGAAGGAATCAGCAGTGCAGCCTTCGCAGGCTGAAGCTGTCGGACGATAAGATCAATTAGCTCTGCAGCACCGTTTCCTACAACAATGCTCTCCTGCTTAAGCTTATGCTTATCAGCAATTGCTGCAACGAGCTCGCGCTGCACAGGATCTGGATAATGAACGATATGCTGCCAGTAATCCTCAATCGCTTTCTTAAAGGACTTAGGGGGGCCAAGTGGATTCATATTGGAGCTATAGTCAAGCAGCTCATCTACATTCTTCCCAAAAAGCTCCGAAGCAGATCTTAAATCTCCGCCATGACCGTATTTTTCAAGCATAGATATACCTCCTAGTAAATAAAAAAGTGCAGGATCAGCTTACCTGCACAATCGGAAATTTGTATAGCATCGTAATACGTTACAGTATCCTAGCTTGATTTAATTGTCACAGAATACTGTAGATAAATATAACGACAAGAATGACATTCAGTGCTTCAACAATCTCATTCATTGCCCCGTACGTGTCGCCTGTTAAGCCACCAAGCTTCCGCTTTAGCCATTTGGCAATCAGCCAGCCGACTATCGCACTACATATTGGGATAAGTAGTGACAGCCATACATAATACAGATTACCACTAATCACGACAACATAGATCATTAATGCCATTAAGTATATGAACAACGAGATCGCTGTCGCCACACTGACATATTGAAGTTTAATGCCATTAAATAGTTGACCGAGTCCTCCTTCACGGGCCGGCTTCCAGCTTGAGATGCTAATGACCATCCACCAGCGGCTCCACATGCTAGCAGCGCCTATCGCAAGCAGCAGCCATGCAATCCCTAACTGCTGCTCTGCATGCTGCTCGAACAAATAATATAGACCTGCAAACTTTATCAGTAATATGAAGCAAGCAGCAAGAACACCGTATGAGCCAACTCGGCTGTCCTTCATAATATCCAAAATTTGTTCGCGACCTCTCCCGCTTAGCACGCCGTCTGCCGTATCCATTAATCCATCAAGATGTAGCCCTCCAGTAAGAAAAACCCATAGCAATAAGGTTAGCACTGCGGCAATCATCGGCGGTGCCGCAAAAGCTAGCAAGGCAGCAACTCCACTTATTATTACGCCGAGCACAACGCCTACAACTGGAAAAAAGATCACGCTGCGTTGGAGTGTTTTTTTGTCGAAGGGAACTTCCACAGGTATAGGTATTCGGGTTAGAAATTGAAATGCTGCAATACAAGCATACACATATTCCTTCACTTGATCGCGTTCCATATGAGACACGCTATCATCACCCCTGCCCACACTAGAATAGAAACACTATATAATATCACTACGCACTTCTTAATATGTGCAGCACGCAAGGCTTCGGTTCCCCAGCCCATAATTGCACGCTCCTGCCACACACCGAAATATCGATTACGGCCGCCCAGCTGTATACCGAGCGCACCTGCAACTGCTGATTCAGGAATGCCGCTATTCGGGCTTGGATGTCGACGAGCGAACGTAAGTATCGACTTAACAGAGCCTCTTGCGTTGCAGCCAGGTATAATGCAGCAAACGATTGCTATACATATGCCTGTCAAACGTGCTGGTATATAATTAAGTATATCATCTATAATTGCAGAGCACTTTCCAAAATACTCATATTTTTCATTACGATAGCCAACCATAGAGTCGAGTGTATTCGCCGCACGATAGCACATCGCTAGCGGCGCCGCGCCAACCAATGCCCAAAAAATCGGAGAAATAAAAGCGTCTACGATATTTTCTGAGACAGTTTCCACAGCTGCTCTTGTAATCTCTGGCTCTTCCATAACCTCTTGATCTCTGCTGACGATATAGCCAATATATTTTCTTGCATCCGCTAGATTCCCCTCAACTAAAGGATGATAGACGAGCATAGCAGCATCCTTTAAGCCTTTAACTGCAATGGTAGTGGATATAAACCAAGTATTCACTGCATAGCCAAGCCAAGGATGAATCCACCAGCTGACGAAGCTCACTAGCATCAATAAGCCAGTACTAACGAGCATGGTGCTCGCCGCAAGCAAGCCACCTCGAATTATTAATGTTCTATTTGATTGATTGTCGGTCTTCTCCTCTTTATAAAGCAAGCGTTCCACTCTCTTAATCCATCGTCCAATGAGGATAACTGGATGTGTAAACCACTTTGGGTCACCGACGAGCCAATCAATAATGATTCCAGCAGCAATCATGAGGCAAATTTCCTCTAAGCTATAAAATATCATAGCTCATCCCACTGAAACGCGAAGCGCTTCAAATCAATAGGGATGCCTGCTGTAACAAGAAACGCTTGCTCACAATGACGGGCCACCGCTTGATTCAGTCGTCCTGCGGCATCACGATACTGGCGGCTTAGCGCATCCATCGGCACGATGCCGTCTCCTACCTCATTACTTACGATAATAAGTGGATATGGATATTCGCTAACCTCCCCCGCCAGTCTTTCAATCTCATGCTGCAGCATTGTCTCGCGATTCGCTTTTGCTTCAAGCGCAAAAAACCAATTGCTAAGCCATAGCGTCAAGCAATCAACAAGCACAACGCGCCTACTCATCTCATCGCTCGGTCTTGACCCCAGTTCGCGCAGCTTATCCGATAGCTGAAGCGGAACTTCGACTGTATTCCAATTGAAGCCACTACTGATTCGATCCGCTTGATGCTTTCGTATGCGCTCAGCCATCTCATCGTCTAGCGCTTCAGAGGTTGCAATATAGATACCACTGTCATGCTTTCTTATCGCTAACTGCTCTGCAAAATGACTTTTGCCGCTGCGTGCGCCTCCAGTTACAAATATCGCCACCGTTCTCGTCCCTTCCTACACCATCATGCTTTATGCTATTACCCTTATCATGCATCAATACTTCTCTATTACTCTTTAAAAATACTTCTCATTACTTTTCAAAAAATCCTGCAAAAGATTAGTACTACTGAATACTCTCCGAGTATTCTCCCGAAATTAATTTATGTCATTAAATATAATATTACTGTCGTATTGACCAGCGACAATTAACGACATTAACTATCAACATTTTCTACCGTTAATCATCTATAAATGACAAAAAAATTCCAATTAAGACCCTTCTCATTATTGGTCGTTGCGACCATCAATGCCAGCGCTGGAGAATGTAGCCATTTCTTGCATAAGCTTAAGTGCCGCATCAATAAAATGAAAGCTCAATACAGCTCCGGTTCCCTCTCCGACACGAAGATCAAGCTGAATGCAAGGTGCTAAGCCAAGCGAGGATAACGCATGACGATGTCCTTGCTCCTGTGATTGATGAGAAGCAAGCATATACGCTGTACTATTTTCCGCAATTGCTGCAGCGACAAGTGCTGCTGCTGTTGAAATATACCCATCAAGCACAACCGGACAACGCAGCTTTGCCGCACCAAGTATTACACCAACTAAGCCTGCAATCTCAATGCCGCCAATCTTGCTAAGTACATCAAGCGGATCGATGCGCTTTGGCTCGTTTACTTGAATGGCCTGCTCGATTACTTTGATTTTATGGGCCAGCATATGGTCAGATATGCCTGTCCCTCTACCTGCGGCTTGCTCTGCGGAAAGACCTGTCATAACAGCAACAATCGCTGCACTGGGCGTCGTATTGCCGATGCCCATTTCTCCCGTAGCAAACATTCGCGAGCCTTTATCATACAGCTCCTCAACTAGCTCAATGCCAACTGCAATGCCTTGAATGGCCTCTGCTCTCGTCATCGCCGCACCCTTCGCTATATTGTGCGTGCCATACATTACTTTTCGAGACACAAGGTGTTCATGCTCCAGCTCTGCGGCTACTCCGATATCGACACAAACGACGTCTGCACCCGCTCCTCTAGCCAGTACATTGACTGCTGCGCCACCCTGTAAAAAATTATGTACCATTTGTGGTGTAACTGATTGGGGGAATGCACTTATTCCTTCGTCACACACGCCATGATCTCCTGCCATAATAATGACGGTGCGCTTAGATAGATCTGGCCACAGCTCCCCTGTCATAGCAGCGAGCTGTGCCGCGGTATGCTCCAGCTTACCTAAGCTGCCTGGGGGCTTTGTCAACTGATCGCTATGGTGCTGTGCAGCCTTAAAAGCGTCCTTGTTGGGAGGTTTAATCGTTGATACGTATTGCAATAATTGTTGTTCCGTCCATGTCGTGTTCATTACATTCTCTCCTATATATTTCATGTTGAGTTGATCATAACTTTAATAAGTATAGCTGGTTCTATATTCTAGGTATTCTGCTTATGGTCACCTGCAAAGTACCTGTAATGATTATCCTTATTCGGCTGCAGCAGCAGCTGAGGTACAGCTTGCTCTGGATGCGTAATAATTAACGTATTGGCGTCATATAGCTCTGCTACATTAGGACTAGTTAATACCTCCACAGCTGATCCAGCAGCCAGTAAACGGCCGTTGCTTAGTGCAAGCAATTCGTCACAATATAATGCCGCAGCATTCAGATCATGCAGCACCGCAATAACGAGCAGCTGCTGGTTCTGCTGCCATTGCTGCACGAATTCCATAATCATTTGCTGATAGCCAATATCCAAATACGTCGTTGGCTCATCGAGCAATAGAATGTCTGGCTGCTGTACAAAAACCTTCGCCAAAGCGACACGTTGTCTCTCTCCGCCACTTAGCTGCTCCAGTGATCGATCAGTTAATTTAGTTAATCCCGTTAAATATAATGCTTCCTCGACGATTCCCTTCCGATCATCCAAGTCACCGCCTAGCCAGCCTTGATATGGGAATCTCCCCATCTCTACGACCTCTCGTACTGTGAAGCCAAGCGCGGGAAGGCCTCCCTGCTGCAGCACGGCTATGCGTCTTGCAAGCTGTTTGCGTGGTATTTGTCTTAGCGGTACATCATCCAATAGCACGTTTCCGCTCAATGGAGCTCGTACACCTGCAAGCAGCTGCAAAAGCGTTGATTTGCCCGCTCCATTCGGACCAATAATTCCATAGAAATTCGATGGGCTGAAGCGGTAGCTAAACTGATCAAGCACGCTACGGTCACCATAGTGATACGAGAGCTGTTCTACCTTTATCATAGTGATTGAACACCGCCCTCCTTTTTATTACGCTTTACGAGTAAATAGGTAAAGATCGGAGCACCAATTAATGCCGTTACAACACCAAGCGGCAAATCCTTCGGACTTAGAACAAGTCTTGCAACGGTGTCAGCCATGATCATATAGATCGCACCGCCAATCGCCGACAATGGGACAAGCAGTCGGTAGTCTGGTCCTACCATTAATCGCAGCAAATGAGGAACGACGAGGCCAACGAAGCCAATAACCCCTGAAACGGATACAGCAGCAGCCGTTAACAGCGTACAGATCATCAGCATCACAAATTTGCTTCGTTCAACCTGCACTCCGAGATACGCTGCTTCTCGTTCTCCAAGCGCTAACAAATTCAATATCCGACTGTACATCATCATTATCGGCAGTGATACAACAACGAATGGAATAAGCAAATAGACATGCTCCCAGCTCTTCATCGCAATCGATCCCATAATCCAGAACAGAATTTCGTTGACGACACCATCAGACAATGACACCATTAACGAAACGAATGAACCTAAGAAGGATTGTATAATGACACCAGCAAGCACTAATGTCTGTATCTGCATTGAGCCCTTATGACGTGCGAGCATAATGACGCCAATAATCGTTATCATACCAGTAACAAAGGCTACAAACGGAATCGTCCATAAGCCAAGAAGCATCTGATAGCCCATTAATATTATAAATGCTGCACCAACCGAGCTGCCCGATGCAACACCAAGTGTATAGGGGTCAGCGAGCGGATTGCGAAGAACACCTTGAAAGCCAACTCCAGCTAGTGCAAGCGACGCGCCGACTAGAGCACCTAAAAGCACGCGTGATAAGCGTATTTGTGTAACGATAGCAATCTCACCAGCGCTGTACATCGTGCTTGCTCCATCATTAAACGGCAAGCTCAGCCACAGAATATGCCATACATCAACCATCGACATGCCAGATGAGCCTAGGGAAAGCGCGACGAAGATTGTTACGAAAAGAAGGAGCATTGCTGCTCCTCCATATATCATCAATTTTCTTTTCATAGATTAGTTAAACAGCTCCGGATGAATAGCAGCAGCAATATCCTGTAAGCCGTCGACTAAGCGCGGACCTACTCGAACAAGTGGATCGTTATTAACCATTACTAAGCGATCATTCTTCACTGCATCAACCACATCCCAGCCAGGTCGACTCATAATACCTGCTAGAATTGAGCTTTGCTCCTCTCCAAAATCAGGGAATATAATAACATCAGGATTTTTAGCAATAATGGCTTCTCCGTCAATTTCGTACCAGCCTGGCTGTTCTGCAGCTATATTGATACCGCCAGCAATTGTTACAAGATCATCAAGAAAAGTTCCGCTGCCCACGGTCCAGCCTGGTGAAAATTCTAAGTAGACGTTGCGTTTATCAGCATCTGCAACCTTTGCTTGAATATCAGCCTTAACCTGCTTCATATGGTCGGCTACAGCCTGTGCTTCTGCTTGCTTATTTAATAATACCCCTACCTGTTCGATATGAGCAACTGTTTCATCATAAGTAACAGGGTTGGAGGAATAGACCGTAATTCCAAGCTCTCTAAGCTTTCCAATCGCTTCTGTATTCATGCCATCGTTTGCTAACACAAGGTCAGGATTAAGGGCAACGACCGCCTCAATGTTCGTACTCATATCGCCAACTTTTGCGATATTTGCCGTTTCCTCTGGGTAGTTGCTAAATTCATCAACGCCGACAACGATGTCCCCAGCACCTACTGCAAATGCAATTTCTGTCTCACTTGGAACTAGCGATACAATGGCTTCCGGCTGCTGCTCAATGACAACCTCTTGACCCGTAATATCTGTAACCGTTAGCGGGTAAGCCGTTGCTTGATCCGCATCTTCAGCTGCATCTTCTTCCGCTGCTTGCTCGTTCGAGCTTGCAG
>Ga0180216_1004127_pt1 | contig 11145 bp, 6 predicted proteins | sample eDN3rd37CBELigMG_FD_128879 | JGI IMG/M metagenome (GOLD analysis project Ga0180216, IMG submission 128879) | Enriched Miracle-Growth compost microbial communities from Emeryville, California, USA - eDNA 3rd pass 37_C BE-Lig MG (version 2)... ...
GCGGTCTTCCGTGGCCGGCCTCCGCGCGGCCGGGACCGGCGCGGGCGACGGCCTGCGCCCCCGGGGGCACAGACCTGGCTTTTTACCACATCTCGCGAACATTACACTGTGTCCCAATTGACGTAAGTTTTATCGGATTATTGAATTATGGCTGCGGTGACGTTGTTGGTCCATGTGGCGCCGCCGCGTGGAGGGTCCAACCCGCGAGGCCGCAAGCGTTGCCGAAAGCCTCGAAGGGGCGACAGCCAGTAGCCGGGGGCGTCAGCCCCTGGGATCCCGCGGCGATCGGAGGATCGCTCCGAGGAGCGCCGATGGAGTGACGGAAGCCCCATGGCAACCGGGGTTTCCGTCACCCCTTGGGGGCTCGATGAAGACCGCGACGAGGTGGCCGGAACGTCCAGGGACTGGCGCCCCCGGCTACTGGCCGCCGCTCCTTCGGGGCTCAAGACCGACAGCCAAGCGGCCTCTGAGATGTGGTGAAAAGACAGGTCACAGACCCCGGCTGCAATGGGTAATTCGGCGCGCGGCGGCCGGTGATTCTTCCTCCGGATTCCCACCATCGCAACCCGCGCGGTCGAAGCCGAAAACTTCCAGAAACCTGAAAATCCAGCCCCTCTTCCGCTGATCTTAATTGAAGCGGGAGGGTCTCGGCCGGGCGGCGCGCGGCCGATTCGCGGATGGGCTTCCTTCGGCGCGTTGCGAAAAAGCGCGCGAACGAACCCAATCGCGGAACCCGATGTCCAGATCCCGAGCCCCCTCGTGGAACGGGCGCCTCCCGTCGGACTGAGCCGCGGATTTCTGGCGAAAAATGACCGAACGAACCCAATCGATGAATGCGATGAGTTTTCGTAAGTCAATGAAGTTGGTCGGCTTGCGTTCCAGGCTCGGCCCATCGCGTCGCGCCGAACGAACCCAGTCGCGGAACCCGCCGCGCGCCGGGAAGTCGCCGCGGGCGCGCGAAAAAATGGCCAAACGAACCCAATTCCGGCATCCGTCCCGCGCGCCGGGAAGGCGCCGCGAATTCGCGAAAAAAGCCCCCGAACGAACCCAATCGCGGATTTCGCTTTACCAGACTGAAGCGGTGGACTAAAGTAGTTGAATCCTTGTTTGAGAATCAAGCCGCCCCATGGGAGACGCCCGCCATGTTGGGTCGACGACGCGCGAATCCGACGCTTTGGCTTGCTTGCCTCACTCTGGCCCTGGGCGCTTCGGCGCGGGCCGGCGACGATCCGGAGGAAGCTTTCGAGACAACGGTTCGACCGGTTTTGGCATCCTCGTGCGTCAAATGCCACGGGCCCCAGAAGCAGAGCGGGGGCCTTCGGCTCGACTCGCGCGCGGCGATCCTCGAAGGAGGCGATTCCGGCCCGGCCGTCGTTCCCGGCGACCCCGGGGAGAGCCTGCTGGTCATGGCGATCTCCCATGAGGACGACGCCCTGAAGATGCCGCCGAAGGGGCCCCTACAGCCGGACCAGCGGAAGGCCCTGACCGCCTGGATCGCCGCGGGGGCGCCCTGGCCCGAGGCGACGGAGACGGCCGCCGCCGAGATCGAGGGCGAGCCGCACTGGGCCTTCGAACCGCTCAACCGTCCCGAGCCCCCCGCCGACCCGTCGGGCTGGGCCGAAGGGCCGGTCGACTCCTGGATCGCCGCCGCCCAGCGCGATCATGGCGTTGAGCCGGTCGGCGAGGCCGACCGCCGGACCCTGATCCGCCGGGCGACGTTCGACCTGACCGGGCTTCCTCCCGAGCCCGACCGCGTCGAGGCGTTCGCCGCCGACGACCGGCCCGACGCGTTCGCCCGGCTCGTCGAGGAGCTGCTCGCCTCCCCTCGGTACGGCGAGCGCTGGGGGCGGTACTGGCTCGACCTGGCCCGCTACGCCGACACCGCCGGCGACAATTCCGACTACCCGATCCCCGAGGCGTACCTCTACCGCGACTACGTCATCGACGCCTTCAACCACGACGTTCCCTACGATCGCTTCCTTCAGGAACAACTCGCCGGCGACATCCTGGCCGCCGAGGGGCCGGCCGAGGACCGCGACCGCCAAATCATCGCCACCGGCTTCGTGGCCCAGGCCAAGCGGTTCGGCACGTTCAAGCTTGAAGATATCCATCAGATCATCGAAGACGCCCTCAACACCACCGGACAGACGGTTCTGGGCCTCAGCCTGCGGTGCGCCCGGTGCCACGACCACAAGTTCGACCCGATCTCGGAGAAGGAGTACTACGCGCTCTACGGCTTCTTCGCCGGCGCCAAGTATCCGTTCGCCGGGGCCGAGGAGGAGCGGCGGCCAAGCGACTTCGCCCCGCTCGCGTCCCCCGAGACGGTCGCCGCCCGCGACGCCGAGCACGCCGCGGCCGTGGCCAAGCTCAAGGCCGAGGTTGACGCGGCCGTCGAGGCGAAGCGGCCCGAAGAGGAGGTCAAGAAGCTCAAGGCCGCGCTGACGGCCAAGCAAAAGGAATCGCCCTACAAGGGGCTCCCCCTGGCCTACGCCCTGCGCGAGGGGACGCCCACCGACGCCAAGATCCAGAAGGGGGGCGACCCCCGGAATCTTGGCGAGGTCGCCCCGCGCGGGGTGCCCGCCTGCCTCGACGGGTCGGGCAAGATCGACATCCCCGAGGGGCGCAGCGGCCGGCTCGAGTTCGCCCGATGGCTGACCGAGGGACCCGTCCGGGCGTTGACGGCCCGGGTGATGGTCAACCGGATCTGGCAGCACCACTTCGGCAAGCCGATCGTCGCCACGCCATCGGACTTCGGCCTCCGGGGAATCCCGCCGACCCATCCCGAGCTGCTTGAGGAGTTGGCCGGCGAGTTCATCGAATCGGGCTGGTCGATCAAGGCGATGCACCGGCGGATCATGCTGTCGAAGACGTATCGGCTGGCCGCCGCCCACGACCCAACCGCGACCGCCGCCGCCGTTGACACGGGCAACGCCTGGTACTGGCGGGCCGACCGCCGCCAGCTCGACGCCGAGGCGCTCCGCGACACCCTGCTCACGCTCGGCGGCTCGCTCGATCCGTCCCGCCCCGGCCCCCACCCGTTCCCGCCGGTGGAGAAGTGGACCTACACGGCGCATCATCAATTCAAGGCGGTGTACCCGTCGAACCATCGAAGCGTTTATCTGATGGTCCAGCGGCTGCACCCGCACCCGTACCTCTCGCTGTTCAACGGCCCCGACACCAGCGTGACCACCGCCACCCGCGACGCCTCCTCCGTCCCCCTTCAGGCGCTCTTCCTGATGAACGACCCGTTCGTTCACGAACAGGCCGAGGGGTTCGCCCGGTCGGTCCTCTCCGGGGCCGACGACGACGCGGCACGGCTCGACGCGGCCTACCTGCGGGCCCTGGCCCGCCGCCCCGCCGACGACGAGCGCCAGCGCGCCTTGGAGTTCCTCGCCCGATACCGCGAGGCGATGGCCGCCGAGGGGGCCTCGGCCGACGACCACGACGGCGCCCTCGCCGCCTGGTCCGCCCTGGCGCGGGCGCTGTTGGCGTCGAACGAGTTCCATTACGTCGATTGAGCCGAGTCCCGGTCCCCTGGAGACCCTTTCGCCATGAACCGCTTCTCGATCGATCGCCGCCAGTTCCTGACGACCGCCGCGGCCGGGGGCTTCGGCCTCGGATTCGGTCTGCGCGACCGGCTCTCGCTCGCCGCGGAGCTGAACGGCGGCCACCCCCTCGCCCCGCGCCCGGGGCACTTCCCATCGAAGGCGAAGCATTTGATCGTCTTCTTCATGACGGGGGGGCTGTCCCACATGGACACGTTCGATTACAAGCCCCAGCTTCAGCGCGACCACGACAAGACGATGGCCAACGGCCGGAAGGTGAAGGGCTCCTCATATAAGTTCCGGCCCCGGGGCGAGTCGGGCAAGATGGTCAGCGAGCTGTTCGAGAACGTCGGCGGCGTGGTGGATGAGTTCTGCTTCATCCACTCGATGCACGGCGATTCGGCGGGCCACTCGGCGGCCACCCTGGGGATGCTGACCGGCTCGGTGACGATCCCGATGCCGAGCTTCGGCTCCTGGATCAGCTACGGCCTGGGGACCGAGAACACCAACCTCCCCTCGTTCGTGGTGCTGGCCGCCAAGGAGCCGTACAACGGGTTCCAGGCGTGGGACTCCAACTTCCTCCCCGCCTACCACAAGGGAACCCGGATCATCCCCGGCCCCGATCCGCTGCCCGACATCGACGCCCCGGTCCCCTCGATCACCCGCCGCGAGCTTGAGGAGCAAATGCTCCGCGACCTCAACCAGGCCGACCTGAAGGCGCATCCCGGCGACCCCGGCGCGAGGGCGAGGACGATGACCTTCGACACCGCCCGGGGCATGATGCGCCAGGCGCCCGAGGCGTTCGACATCGGCCGCGAGCCGAAGCACGCCCTGAACCTCTACGGAGCCGACCCCGGCGACCGCGGGTCCTTCGCCGCGCAGTGCCTCACCGCCCGCCGCCTGGTCGAGCGCGGCGTCCGCGTCGTCGAGCTGTTCGACGTCGGCTCCAACACCAACTGGGACAGCCACAACGACATGGAGGACCACCGGGCCCTCGCCCGCAACATCGACCGTCCCATCGCCGCCCTGGTGGCCGACCTGAAGCAGCGCGGGCTGCTCGAAGAGACCCTGATCGTTGGCTGCTCGGAGTTCGGCCGCACCCCCTGGCAAGACCTCACCCCCAAGGGCCGGGGCCATCACGCCCGCTGCTTCACCTGCTTCCTGGTCGGCGGCGGCGTAAAGGGGGGGACCAGCTATGGCGTTTCCGACCACTACGGCGACGCCGTGCTCGAAAACCCGGTCCACGTCCACGACTTCCACGCCACCATCCTTCACCTGATGGGCCTCGACCACGAGCGCCTCACCTACCGCTACTCCGGCCGGGATTTCCGCCTGACGGACGTCTACGGCAACGTGGTTAAAGATGTGATCGCATAAACGAGTGTGATTTTGAAAGGCGAGCGGCGGGCTCACGCTCCCCGCTCGCCTCGCATCAGCGGGCCCGGGCGGTCCTGGCGTCGTCGGGGAGGTCGAGGATCTGGCCGACGATCAGGCGGTGGGGATCGTCGATGACCTGGCGGTTCAGTTCGAGGATCTCGTCGGCGCGGCGGGCGTCGCCGAGACGGTCGCGGGCGATGGTGCGCAGGGTTTCGCGGGGACGAACCTTGTGGACCGGTCGGGGCGCGCCGCGGCGCGCCGGGATCTCGGGCTCGTCGAGGAAGCGGCTCTCTCGGCTCGGGTCGTCGGAAACCCGCTCGGCGCGGGGGTCGGCGATCGGCAGATGCAGCTCCAGCTCGGATCGACCGGCGCGGCGGATCGGGACGCCGCTCGATCCCTCGTCCGCGTCCAGGAAGTCGTCGTCGGTCGCCGCGCGGCTCTGGGAGTTGGTCTCGGCGACGAGCGGATTCTGGTCGCGGTCGGCGCGCGAGGGGGGCGGGTCGATGTAGGCCGGGTCGAGGTCCTCCGGGGGTGGGACGCGGATCACCGCGCCGACGTACAGGTCTTCGAGCCGCTTGAACTGGTCGGCGTTGGCCTGGCCGAGCGCCCGGTAGTACCGGCCCGAGGTGTAGTAGGTCCGCGAGATCGTCCAGAAGTTCTCGCCGGGCCGAACCGTGTGCAGGACCGTGTCCATCCGCCCTTCATCGGCCGCGGATGAAGCGGCGGCGGCGCGGGGCTCCTCGCGGTACGGCTGGTGGATCTCGAACTCCACGGCCTTGTCGGCGTGGGCGTCGGGGTCGGGGTTGGGACCGGGGGCGAGGGGACCGAAGTCGTCGTCGTACAGACCGGGCTCGTCGCGATCGAGGTCGCGGAGCATGTACGCCGCCGACGACGACCGCTTGATCGTCACCCAGCCCTCGCGATCCGGCTCGTCCGGCTCCGGCTCCGTCGCCTTCTCGTCCTCCATCAAGGGGGACGTGGCGGGAGCCGGCGTCGGGGCGTCGAAACCGGAAGAGGAGGTCGCGGGAGCGGGCGCGGGCGAGGGGACCGCCCGGAAATCGGGCAGGCCGCCCGAAACCGCCGGGGCGCTTTGGGCCGGCGCCGGCTCGGCGGGCGGGGCGGGGGCCTGGTCAAGATCACTCAGGGGAGGGGGCTCGTCCGCCGCCGGAGGGGCCATCGCGGGCGAGGGAACGGGGTCGGCCGGCTTGGACTCGGCGTCGTCCTTCGGGCCGTCGGGCGTCGAGCCGGTCAGCGCGCCGAGCGCCGCGCTCAGCCCAGCGCCCAGACCGGCCGCCGGCCCCGCGCCCGGCTCGGGCGCATCCACTTGCGGCGGCTCGGCGATGGCGGCCTCGGCTTCGGGGGTCGGTTCGGGCTTGGAGGCGGGTTCGGGTTCGGTCTTCGGCTCGGGCTTGGCCTCGGGGGGCGGCTCGGGCTTGGCTTCGGTCTTCGGATCGGGCTTAAGTTCCGGGACCGGGTCGACGGCCGGCGCGGCGGGGTGGTCGTCCAGCGAGGGCAATTCGAGCAGCCCGTGGTCCTCGCCGATCGCCGGGGCCGGGGCGGGCGCCGACGTCGAATCAAGGTCGGGGGCCGGCTCGGCCTCGACGGGCAACGGGACGATCGGCGCGGGGTCGGGGGCTGGCGCGGGAGCCTCCCCGTCATCTTCGAGGGCCGGGACCGGCTCGGGCGCCGGCGCGGGCGCGGGCTCATCGTTGAGGGTTTCGGTAGTGGGTTCGGGGGCGGGCGCGGGGTCCGCCTTGTCGTCTTCGGGCTCGTCGCCGAGCTTCAGGTTCGCGGCGGCCAGCGCCATCGTGGGCGCGGGGGCCGCGGCCTCGGCGCCGAGGTCCGGAAGCGCGGGGAGGTCGAGGGCGGAGCCGCCGCTGGTGAGCCGTACGGCGTCGACCGCGGGAAGCTCGTCGTCGTCCACCGACTCGGCCTCGATCGCGGGGGCCGGCTCGGCGAGGTCGGCGACGGGGGCGGGCGCGGGGAGGGTTTCCTCCGGCTCGACGTCCTCGTCGGCGGGTTCGGCCTTGGGCCTGGCGTCGGTCGTTTTGACGGGCTCGTCGGGCTCGTCGCCGGGCTTTTCGGCGGCGGGGGGGGGGATTTGCGCGACGGGCGCCTTGCCGCCGCCGTTGGGGCGAACCATCAGCACGCCGCCCAGGACCACGACCGAGAGCCCCGCCGCCAGGGCCGAGCGCGGGTAATTGTAAACCAGCCCCGCGCCCCGGACGGCCGCGAACGAGGCCGCGGCCATCGTCCCCGAGAGGACCTTGGCGGCGATTCCGGGCCCGCCCGGCTCGACCGCCTCGTCGCCGGCTTCAACTTCGGCTTCGACCTGGGGCGCGGCTTCGATCTCGGGCTCGGGGGCGTTCTCCTCCGGTCCGTCGGGCGTGGGGAACGTCTCGGCGCCGTGGGCGATCGCCTCGGCCTCGGGGTTCACGATCCGGGGTTCTTCGGGTTCGACGTTTGGGTCGTATCCTGATTCGACCATCGTTCGGCCACCCTTAGTTTGGCGCTTCGAGCGCGGGGGTTGACGGCGACTTCCCGGGCCGTCGCGGTGACGGGCTTCTTGGTCAGAATGGACCACCGGGGCTCGTTGCGGAACGCCCACTTGACCCGGCGATCCTCAAGCGAGTGAAAGCTGATGATCGCCGCCCGCCCGCCCGGCGGGAGGATGTCGGGAAGTTCCTTCAAAACGGCGTCGAGATGCTTCAACTCATCATTGACCAGGATCCTCAGGGCCTGAAAAACACGGGTCGCCGGGTCGATCGGTCCATGCCGCAGCCGACCGGGGATGCACCGGCGAACCAGCTCGGCCAGTTGCCCGGTGGTTCGGAGCGGCTCGGCGTCGCGCGTCTCGACGATCCGCCGGGCGATTCGGCGGCTGAACCGCTCCTCGCCAAACTCGAAGAAGGCCTGGGCGAGCTCCTCGGCCGAGAGGTCATGCAGCAGCTCGGCGGCGGTGGGGCCCCGGGATTCGGGGTTGAACCGCATGTCGAGCGGGCCGTCGGCCGCGAAGCTGAACCCGCGATGCCACCAGGCGAGCTGGTCGGACGAAAGCCCCAGGTCCAGGAGCACTCCGCGCACCTGGTCGAAGGGGATTTCCAGATCCTCCAGGACCCGCCGCAAGTCGCTATAAGGAGCGTGAACCAGCGTGACCGGCAAGCCGGCGGTCGCCCGTCGGGCGAGCTCCAGCATGTTCGGGTCGCGGTCCAGGCCGATCACCCGCCCGGAGGACCCAACCAGCCGAGCCAGGGCCGCCGCGTGTCCACCGGCTCCCGCGGTGCCGTCGACCAGGATCGACCCCTCGCGGGGCGCGAGCCACTCGATCACCTCGTCGAGCAAAACGGGACGATGAACGGCCCCCACCTCGCGCTTGGGTTCGGGCCCCTCCTCCGACATCGACGACTCGGGCGCCACGGCTTTCCGCCCTTCCTGAAACACTGGGGACATGCCAGCGCCCACCACCCGGAACCCCCAACCCGAACGGGCCGCGCTCCGGACGAGGCGCGTCGCACTCTACCCGACTCCCCATTCCCGTCAACCCCAACGCCCACCGCCCGCGACCGGGCCAACCCCTATTCCCCCTTTATCATACGGTCGCCCAAAGTCCCGCGATGGCTTGAGGGGAGATTCCAATATGGGGGGCGGGGAAGGTGGGTTCGACCGGCCCGTCGATGCTTCCCGCAGCCCCCTCCCGACGGGCGCTGCGCGCCTTATGAAAACCCCTTGCCGGCCAGGTTGAAAATGACCTTGAGAGGGGCGCAAGGAAACGGACGCGTCATTGCGCTGGGCTCAATGATATTTGAGGCGTCGTATTTATCATTGGCGATATGCCAGGCGTCGCCTGCCATCTGAGGAGCGCGACGATGCGGAGGTTTGAGCCACCCGGTTGCTTCCCACTGGCCTTTTCGATTGGGGGCTTCGGCCGCTATGATTCGAAGGGTATGGAGGTTCGGACGAGATTTTCAGCAGAGGATGGGGCCGTGGAGGTGATGGAATCATGACGCGACGTTCCCGAGGCCGTGAAGTCGCGCTCCAGGTCTTGTACCAGATCGAGCAGAACCCCGGGTTCTCGGCCGAGGAGATCCAGCGGTTTTGCGAGCGTCGGCTGCTGGACGACGAGCCGATGGTGGCTTTCACTCGGGCCCTGGTCGCCGGGGTGAGGGAGCATCGGGCGGGGATCGACGAGGCGATTCAGCGCGTCGCCGAGAACTGGCGGCTCGACCGGATGGCGGCCATCGACCGCAACATCCTCCGCCTGGGCGCCTTCGAGATCCTGTTCGAAGCCGACGTTCCCGCGAAGGTCGCCATCAACGAGGCGTTGGAACTGGCCAAGCGCTACAGCACCGCGCAGTCGAGCCGGTTCGTCAACGGCATCCTCGACAAGGTCGCCCAGGTCCGGGCCGAGACGACCGAGGGCGAGGCCGAGACGGAAACCGAGACGGGAACCGACGCCGACGCCGAGACGGTCGATCCCGACATCGACGCTTCGCAAGGGGCATCCGACGAGTGAACCGCCGAGGAGGCGCGGACCTGCACGTTCACACGACCCATTCCGACGGCTTCTGCTCGCCGTCGGAGGTCGTGACGGCCGCGGCGGGGGTGGGGCTCTCGGCCCTTGCGATCACCGATCACGACACCGTTTCGGCCCTGACCGTCGCCCGTCCCGAGGCCCTTCGCCTGGGGGTTGAGCTGATCTCCGGCGTTGAGCTAACTTGCGAATACCAGGGGCGGGAGGTCCACCTCCTGGGCTACTTCCTCCGCGACGACGACCCCGACCTGCTCGCCGCGACGGCCCGACTGCGGGCCGATCGGGCGGAGCGGTTCGCCGCGATGGTTGACCGGCTGACGGGTCTCGGCCTGACCGTCGATCCGAAGGCCGTTCGCCAGTGCTTCCCCCGCGCCGCGCTGGGCAGGCGGCACCTGGCCGAATACCTGGCGCGGACCCGGCAGGCGGCGAGCGTTCGCGACGCCTTCGACCGCTTTCTGGCCGACGACAAGCCCGCCGCCGTCGCCAAGACGCGGCTCGACGCCTTCGAGGCGATTCGGCTGGTCCACAAGGCCGGCGGCGCGGTCTCGTGGGCGCATCCCCCGTTCAACCTGAGGCTGGAAACGCTCCGAACCCTCGCCGACGCCGGGCTCGACGCGATCGAGACGGCGGGCCCCGGCGTCGACAAGCGGGTCGGCCGGCGGTTCCGCGACTGGGCCGAGGCGCTCGACCTGATCCCCACCGCCGGCACAGACTTCCACGCCCCCGACCGCCCCGGCCGCTGGGTCGGCGCCGTCGTCACGCCCGACGCGGACGTGGAGCGTCTTCGAGCCCGCGGCGGAGCCTCAAACCCGGCTTCGGGCTAATCAGGGCGTTATGTTAAAATGAGGCCGAGACATGCGGCCAAAGGCCGGTTGAGGACCTACGGGTTTGCGGAGGCGCTTTGAGGCGGGGGCGAGAGGGCGAGGCGCCCGCCGAACCGACGCTGGGCGTGAGGGCGATCTTGGGAGGGCAATACCCTCCCGCCGAGCCGGCGCTGGGCGTGGGGCTCGGCGGGCGCCTCGCCGCACCAGATCGGCCGCCCGCCATGCTCGTTCCGCAACCCGATGGCCTCCACCCGGCCCTTTGGGCCACCCCCTCCCGGTGGGAGAGGGAGGATCGATCACGAGCGTCGGACGTAAGAGAAGGGCGGACATGGCGATCACGGGGTTGCTGGAGCGGTTCAAGAAGGGGCTGGCCAAAACGGCCAAGCTGGTCAACGTCCGGTCCTGGTTCGGTCGCAAGGTTGACCAGGAGTTTCTGGATGAGCTGGAGGGGCGGCTGATCCAGGCCGACGTCGGCCTGGCGGCGACGGGGCGCATCATCCAGTCGGTCCGCGAGGCGTTCGCCGACAAGACGGCCGACGAGGAGCTTGTCGCGTTCGTCAAGGACCAGCTCAAGGAGTTGTTGCGCGACCCCAGGCCCGGCGCGCTGACCGTCGCCGCGAAGAAGCCGAGCGTCTATCTGATCGCCGGTGTCAACGGCTCGGGCAAGACCACCTCGATCGCCAAGCTGTCGCAGCGGCTCCGCGACCAGGGGAACTCGATCGTCCTGGCCGCCTGCGACACCTTTCGCGCCGCGGCGGCCGACCAGCTTTCCATCTGGGCCGAGCGGGCCGGCTGCGAGATCGTCCGGGGCGCCCCCGGCGCCGACCCGGCGAGCGTCGCCCACGACGCCTGTCAGCGCGCCCTCGCC
>Ga0180216_1004128_pt1 | contig 11144 bp, 10 predicted proteins | sample eDN3rd37CBELigMG_FD_128879 | JGI IMG/M metagenome (GOLD analysis project Ga0180216, IMG submission 128879) | Enriched Miracle-Growth compost microbial communities from Emeryville, California, USA - eDNA 3rd pass 37_C BE-Lig MG (version 2)... ...
CCCTCGTCGCGGATGTAGCGCCAGATGTCGAGTTCGGTCCAGTTGGACAACGGGAACACCCGCATGTGTTCGCCGCGGCGGTGCCGGCCGTTGTACAGCTGCCACAGTTCGGGTCGTTGCGCCTTCGGGTCCCACTGTCCGAATTCGTCGCGAAGGCTGAAGATGCGTTCCTTCGCGCGGGCCTTCTCCTCGTCGCGGCGCGCGCCCCCGAAGACGGCGTCGAATCCCCCTTCCCGCAACGCGCGCAGGAGGGTTCCGGTCTGCAGCCGGTTGCGGGTCGCGTGCGGTCCGTCGTCCTCGACGGCACGCCCGGCGTCGATGTCGTCCTGCACCGAGGCGACGATCGACCGGAGCCCCAGCCGCTCGACGGTGCGGTCGCGGAAGTCGATCACCTCGTCGAAATTGTGCCCGGTGTCGATGTGCAGCACGGGGAACGGCAGCGGCGCGGGCCAGAACGCCTTGACCGCGAGATGGAGCATCACCGCGGAGTCCTTGCCACCCGAGAACAGCAGGACGGGACGGGAGAAGGTCGCGGCGACCTCACGGAAGATGTGGACGGACTCGGCCTCGAGCGCACCGAGCAGCGGCAGTTCGTAGATCGGTGGTCGTTGCGGTGGCACCGTGGTCACTCGTGCCCCTCTCACCCGGCGCGGTACACATGTGTACCGACGCGGTCGAAGATTACTCCGCAACAGTAGAACGAGTTTCAATTCCAGGTCAACGGGCGGTCCTCGCGGCCTCCATCAGCGCGGCGGCCGACGCCCGCCGAGATCCGCGGTGATCGCCTCCGCAACCGCCACGAGCGCCGCGCCGCACCGCTCGATCCCGTCGGCGTCCATCTCCCGTTCGAGGTGCAGCGTGAGCACGAGCGACTGGTGACCGTCGGGGTCGTAGGCCGGGGCGGCCACGAGATTGACCGCCCGCCTCTCTTTCGCGGCGAAGGCGTCGGGCATCAGCACGCGCTCGCCGGGACTGGCCACGAGTTCCGCCAGCATCTCCCGCATCTCGGGCGCGAGGTCGTGCGAGACCACCCCGGCCATGAGCGCGTAGAGGCGACGGCCGCCGGGCGTGAGGGACTCGACCAGATAGCCCGCGCGACGACATTCGGTGACGATCCGCCACAGATCGTCGCGGTCGACGGTCACGGGCAGGGTCGGCTCGCGCCGCAGCCACTGCTCGATGCGCTCGTCGGTGTCCCACAGCACGTACATCAGCCCCACCGGGGGCGCGAAGGGATACACCTCTCCCACCCGCGCCGCCGCGGCCGTGCCGTGGCCACCGACGACGTCGAGAACGGCGATCCGGTCGCCGACGACCGCCGATGCAGAGCACATCACGCCGAACTCCTCGGCGAGCGCGGCGAGGTGCCGGTGCGCGACCGGCCCGGACGCGAAGCCGCGCTGGGCGGCGCGTCCCGCGACGATCAGCGCCGGCCCGAGTCCGTAGGTCTTGTCGACGGGGTCGCGGATCAGATAACCGGCATCGGCGAGCACGGTGAGGATGCCCAGGCAGGTGGGCTTGCTCAGGTCGAGTTCGCGCGCCAGTTCCGACAATCCGAACCGGACGCCGGGTCGCACGACGAGGTGGTCGAGGACCTGCACGACGCGTTCCGTGGGCGGCGATCGGCGGGCGGCTCCCACCCCGGCGACCGACTCTCCGAGCATCCCGGTCTCGCGACGAGCCATTGACCCTCCCTGGAACACGTTCTACTCTCGGCGCAACGGAAGACTACCGCAGCGGTACATATTTGGACCACAGGAGATCGCAGTGCTCACCGATCCGCTCACCGCGGCGATAGCCGAGGCCGAGAAACTCGTCGCCACCGCCCCGCACATCCGCACCGAACAGGACCTCGTCGAGGGATACGGATATCTGGCGGGCGGGATATCGGCGTGCGTCCACGCCACCTTCGCGTACAGCCGCTCCCATCCGGTCTTCGTCACCGGCACCGGCCCCTACGCGAAGATGGGCCTCGACAATCCCGACACCCTGTACTGGGGCGCGTCGATCCGCGACGACGCCGAATATGTCGTCACCGGGCGCCGCGGCACGACCTGCGACCTCAGTTTCCAGGTGCTGGCCGGCAACTACACCGACGCCGAGGTGCCCGGCAACGTCACGGCCTTCGACGACCGCGCGTTGGCCATCGCCGACGACGGCACCTTCGAGGTGCGGTTCGGACCCGGCCCAAGAGACCCGGAACGGAACTACTTCCCGCTCGCGCCCGGCTCGTCGCAGCTCGTGGTCCGCGAGGTCTACAGCGACTGGACGCAGCGCCGCGGCATGCTGAGCATCCACCGGCTCGACAGCCTCGGCACCCCGGCCCCCGAGCCCACCCACCAGGACGTGGTCACCCGTTACGAACGTGCCGGTCGCGCGCTGGTCTCACGGGTGAAGACCTGGCTGCAGTTCCCCGAGTGGTTCTACCTGAAGCTGCCGGTGAACACGGTGACGGAACCGCGCCGCACCCCCGGTGGTCTGGACACGCAGTACTCGTCCGTCGGGCACTACGAACTCGGGGACGACGAGGCGATGGTCCTGACCCTCCCGGCGAGCGACGCGCCCTATCTGGGCTTCCAGATCGGCAGTCTCTGGTACATCTCCCTGGACTACATCCATCACCAGACCTCCCTGAACAACAGTCAGGCGCAGGTCGATCCCGACGGAATGGTCCGGATCGTGGTCTCGGCCCGCGATCCGGGGCTGACGAACTGGGTCGAGACCCTCGGGCGCAGCCGCGGGATCCTGCAGTTCCGCTGGCAGCGCCTCGATCGCGAACTGACCGCGGCCGACGGCCCGACCGCCGAGGTGGTGCCGTTCGACCGACTCTCCGAGGTCCTGCCCTTCCACGATTCGAACCGCATCACTCCCGAGGCCTGGGCGCAGCGCATCGCGGACCGCCAGCGGGGCGTCGCCGATCGGATGCTCGGATGAGCGCGGCAGCGGGACTGCTCCGAGACCGCGTCGTCGTGATCTCCGGTGTCGGTCCGGGACTGGGGCGCATGCTCGCGCTGCGGTGCGCCGAACACGGCGCCGACGTGGTGCTCGCCGCCCGGACCCGGGAGCGGCTCGAGAAGGTTGCAGCGGAGGTCGAGAGCACGGGCCGCCGGGCACTGGTCGTGCCCACCGACATCACCGACGACGAGTCCGCCGCCGCACTCGTCGAGTCTGCGGTCTCGGAGTTCGGGCGTGTCGACGTGCTCGTCAACAACGCCTTCTCCGTTCCGTCGATGAAGCCGTTGGCTCGCACCGACTTCCAGCAGATCCGGGACAGCGTGGAACTCACCGTCCTCGGCGCGCTGCGGCTCACGCAGTTGTTCACCCCCGCCCTCGCCGAGTCGGCCGGCGCGGTGGTCAACATCAATTCGATGGTGCTGCGGCACTCCCAGGAACGTTATGGCAGTTACAAACTCGCGAAGTCGGCGTTGCTGGCGATGTCGCAGTCCCTGGCGACCGAGCTCGGACCGCAGGGAGTTCGAGTGAACTCTGTTGCGCCGGGCTACATCTGGGGTCCGATTCTGCAGGGGTACTTCGAACACCAGGCGGGAAAGTACGGCACCACCGTCGAACAGATCTACGAGCACACCGCCGCCGCTTCCGATCTGAAGCGTCTCCCGACCACCGAGGAGATCGCGGATGCGGTGATCTTCCTGGCCTCGCCGATGGCGTCGGCGATCACCGGCCAGTGCCTCGACGTCAACTGCGGCGAATACCACCACTGAACGGGACAGCACATGAGCGAACGCACCACCGTCGGCACCGTCGAGGATCTGCACGCCTCCGCGACCCGCCTGACGGGCCTGACCGATTTCGGCGACGACGACTACCGTGACGGGCTCGGGATCCTGCTCGAATCGTATGCGCGGGACGAGAAGCTCACCCCGCTCGGCAGTAAGATGTCACGGGTCTTCCTGCGCGGCGCCCTCGTGGCGCGGTTGCTGTCGGAATCGGCCTGGGCCGCCCATCCCGAGCACGCGGACGTCCCGATCACCCGGCCGATCTTCGTCACCGGCCTGCCCCGCACCGGAACGACGGCACTGCACCGCCTGCTCGCCGCGGATCCCGCCCATCAGGGACTGGAGATGTGGCTGACCGAGATGCCGCAGCCCCGGCCGCCCCGCGAGACCTGGGCGGAGAACCCGGTGTTCGCCGGTATCGAGGCCGGATTCGCGCAGCACCACGTAGAGCACCCCGAATTCATGGGTGTGCACTACATGTCGGCCGCCGAGGTCGAGGAGTGCTGGCAGTTGCTGCGCCAGTCGTTCCGCTCGATCTCCTACGAGTGCCTGGCCCACCTGCCCACCTACTCGCAGTGGCTCGCGGAGCAGGACTGGACCGCGGCCTATGCGCGGCATCGGAGGAACCTGCAGCTCATCGGACTGCCGGACGCCGGCAAGCGGTGGGTGCTCAAGAATCCCAGTCACCTGTTCGCACTGGACGAACTGCTCACGGTGTATCCGGACGCGCTCGTCGTCGTCACCCATCGCGATCCGCGCACCGTGATCCCGTCGGTGTGCAGCCTCGCGGCGCAGGCCACGGAAGGATGGTCCGAAGCGTTCGTCGGGGAGACGATCGGGCGCAGCCAGCTCGACCTCTGGGCCCGGGGTTTCGACCATTTCACCGAGGCGCGCCGCCGGCACGATCCCGCCCGTTTCGTCGACGTGGACTACCGGGATTTCGTCGCCGATCCACTCGGCACCGTCGGCGGCCTGTACGACCGGTTCGGTCTGCCGTTCACCGCGGAGGCCGAACGCGCGATGGCCGACCTGCACGAAGAAAGCCGCAGCGGGGCAAGGAAACCCGCGCACCGGTACACGCTCGAGGAGTTCGGGCTGAGTGTGGGCGAGGTCGACGAGCGTTTCCGCGACTACGCGTACCGCTGAACCCCGCAGGAAAGGCACCGGAAACCGGTGTGCCCTGGCTACCTGCGCGTTCGTCCGTGGGATGATGGAGGCATGCCCGCACCACTCCCCCTCGACCCCATCGCCGAAGCCCACCGCCAGTGGACCGCCCACGGCTGGGGCGAAGTCGCCGACGGTATGGCCGCGGTCACCTCGGTGATGCGGGCACAGCAGATCATGATGGCGCGGGTCGAGGAGGTGCTCAAGCCCTTCGGCCTGACCTTCGCCCGCTACGAACTCCTCACGCTGCTGCATTTCACCAGGTCGGGAGCGTTGCCGATGGCGAAGGCCAGTGCGCGCCTGCAGGTGCACCCCACCAGTGTCACCAACGCCGTCGACCGGCTCGAGAAAGCCGGACTGGTCCGGCGTACCCCGCATCCGAGCGATCGACGGGCCACTCTCATCGAACTCACCGACGAGGGACGGGCATTGGCGATCCAGGCGACCGAGAAGCTCAACACGGAGGTCTTCGCCCGGCCGGGTATCCCCGAGGAGCACATCGACACACTGCTGCGCATCATCGCGACGATGCGGCACGACGCCGGCGACTTCGACACCGGCGGTGCGCCTTCCAAGTGGTGAGGCACGAGAGACGGCCGACATACGACGAAGGGCCGCCCCGTTCGGGGCGGCCCTTCGTCGTGTACGGGTAGTGCGGGTCAGGCGTGCTTGAACTCCGGCGTGCGCTTCTCGACGAAGGCCGCCATGCCTTCCTTCTGGTCGGCGGTGGCGAACGTCGAATGGAACACGCGGCGCTCGAACTTCACGCCCTCGGCCAGCGTCGTCTCGAAGGACCGGTTGACGGCTTCCTTCGCCATGATCACGACCGGCAGCGACATCGACGCGATGGTGGTCGCCGTCTCGAGCGCCACGTCGAACAGTTCCGCTGCGGGGACGATGCGCGAGACGAGTCCGGCGCGCTCGGCCTCCTCGGCGTCCATGTTGCGGCCGGTCAGGCACATGTCCATGGCCTTGGCCTTGCCCACGGCGCGGGTCAGGCGCTGCGATCCACCGATGCCGGGGATGACGCCGAGCTTGATCTCGGGCTGACCGAACTTGGCGGTGTCGGACGCGATGATGAAGTCACACAGCATCGCCAGCTCGCAACCGCCACCGAGCGCGTAGCCCGACACCGCGGCGACGATCGGCTTGCGCACGGACGAGAGCCGATCCCACTGCGAGAACAGGTCTTCCGCGTAGACCTCGGCGAAGGTCTTCGGCGCCATCTCCTTGATGTCGGCGCCGGCGGCGAACGCCTTCTCCGAGCCCGTGAGCAGGATCGCACCGATCTCGCCGTCCGCGTCGAGTTCCTCGACGGCGGCGACGACCTCACGCATCAACTGGCTGTTGAGGGCGTTGAGCGCCTTCGGCCGGTTGAGGGTGACGATGCCGACGCGGCCCTTGCGGTCGAGCAGAATGGTCTCGAAATCGGTCACTGGCTGTCCTTCGCGGTCGAGCGGTCTCGGATGTCGGTGATGATGGCGGAGAAGTCGAGTCCTCCCCCACCCTCGGTGTTGAAACGATGGTAGAGCTCGGCTGCACGCAGTCCGAGTTCGGCCTCGACACCGTTGGCCCGCACCGCGTTCGCGGCCAGTCCGAGATCCTTGTCCATGAGCGCGGCCGCGAAGCCCGGCTGATAGTCGTTGTTCGCGGGGGTGGTCGGGACGGGGCCCGGGACCGGGCAGTTGCTCGTCAGCGCCCAGCACTGGCCGGACGCGTTGGACGCGACGTCGAACAGTGCCTGGTTGTCGAGGCCCAGCTTCTCGCCGAGGACGAACGCCTCGCTGATCGCGATCATCGAGATGCCCAGGATCATGTTGTTGCAGATCTTCGCGGCCTGGCCGTTGCCCGACCCGCCGCAGTGGACGATCTTGCGTCCCATGGCCTCGAGCAGCGGCTTCGCGGTGGCGAAGTCGTCCTCGCTGCCGCCGACCATGAACGCGAGAGTGCCTGCGGCGGCACCGGCGACACCACCGGAGACCGGGGCGTCGACGGCACGGTGACCGGCCGTGCGTGCCTTCTCCGCCGCCGCGCGGGCGTCGGCGACGTCGATGGTCGAGCTGTCGACGAACAGCGTGTTCGGCTCGGCCGCGGGCAGGATCTCGTCGTACAGGTCGAGGACGAGCTTGCCGTTGGGCAGCATGGTGATCACGACCTGGGCGCCGCGCACCGCGTCGGTCGCGGCCTCGGCGACGGTGATGCCGTTCTTCGTGGCTTCTTCCTGCGCAGCGGGAACGGGGTCGTAGCCGTTGACGGTGTACCCGGCGCGGACGAGGTTCGCGGCCATCGGCCCGCCCATGTGTCCGAGGCCGAGGAAGGCGACGGTGGGAAGTTCACTCATCGGTCGTTCTCCTTGGGAGCGGCGAGCCCGAGTTCGAGATCGCCGAGCGGCTGGAAGTAGGCGTCGACGTCGGCCTCGGTGACATCGGCGAGGGTCGCCGGCGACCACTGCGGGTTGCGGTCCTTGTCGACGACCTGTGCGCGGATGCCCTCGACGAGGTCGTGCGACTTCAGCGAGGCGGTCGAGACCCGGAACTCCTCGTTCAGCACCTCTTCGAGGCTGCCGAACTTCCGGGCGTGACGCAGCGACCGGAGGGTCACCTTCAGCGCGACAGGCGATTTCGCGAGCACCTGATCGGCGGTCTCACGCGCCTCCGGAACATCGGACGCCCGGAGGCGTTCGACGATCTCCTCGACGGTGTCGGCTGAGTACGCCGCGTCGATCCATTCGCGCTGCGCGAGCAGTGCCGATTCCGGTGCGGGCTGCGAGTATTCGGCGAGTGCGTCCTCGAGCGAGCCGGATTCGAGTGCGGCGACGAACTTGTCGAGCGACTCGGACGGCAGGTAGTGGTCGGCGAAGCCCAGAGCGATGGCGTCGCCGGCCTTCATCCGTCCGGTGGTCAGCGCGATGTGCGTGCCGATCTCGCCGGGCGTGCGCGAGAGCAGGTAGGTGCCGCCGACGTCGGGAACGAATCCGATTCCGGTCTCGGGCATCGCGATGCTCGAGCGTTCGGTGACGATCCGGACGTTGCCGTGCGCCGAGATCCCGACGCCGCCGCCCATGACGATGCCGTCCATGATCGCGATGTACGGCTTCGGGTAGCGACCGATGGCGGCGTTGAGGATGTACTCGTCGCGCCAGAAGTCCTGCGAACCCGTGCCGCCATCCTTGGCGTCGTGGTAGATCGAGACGATGTCGCCGCCGGCGCACAGGCCGCGCTCACCGGCACCGCGCACCAGCACGGCACGCACCGAATCGTCGTTCTCCCACGCGCTCAGGGCCTTCGACATCTCGAGGACCATGGCGTGGTTGAGGGCGTTGATGGCCTTGGGTCGGTTGAGCGTGATACGGCCGATGCCGTCCTTCACGTCGATGAGGATCTCGGGTTCCTGCCCGGTCATGCCGCTCCGTTCTGCGCTGCGGCCACCACGCTCCGCGCGACGACCACCCGCATGATCTCGTTGGTTCCTTCCAGGATCTGATGCACGCGCAGGTCGCGCACGATCTTCTCGATCCCGTACTCGGCAAGGTAACCGTATCCGCCGTGCAACTGCAGCGCCTCGTTCGCGACCTCGAAACCGGTGTCGGTGGCGAAGCGCTTGGCCATCGCGCACAGCTCCACGACGTCGTCGGCGCCGCGGTCGAGCGCGTCGGCGGCACGCCACAGCATCGTGCGCGCGGCCTCGAGTTCGATCCGCATGTCGGCGAGGCGGAACTGCAGCGCCTGCGAGTCGAGCAGCCGCTCGCCGAAGGCCTTGCGCTCGGCGAGGTAGGCGACCGCCCGGTCGAGAGCGGTCTGGCCGCCACCCACCGAGCACGCGGCGATGTTGATGCGGCCGCCGTTCAGGCCGTGCATGGCGATCCGGAAGCCGCCGCCCTCGGTGCCGAGGAGGTTCTCGGCGGGCACGCGTGCACCGTCGAGGATGACCTGGCGGGTGGGCTGCGCGTTCCAGCCCATCTTCTTCTCGTTGGCACCGAAGGACAGCCCGGGGGTGTCCTTCGGGACGATGAACGCCGAGATGCCGCGGGCGCCGGTGTCGCCGGTGCGGGCCATGACCACGTAGACGTCGGACGTGCCGGCCCCGGAGATGAACTGCTTGACCCCGGTGAGCACGAACTCGTCACCGTCACGAACGGCCTTGGTGCTCAGGGCCGCTGCGTCGGATCCGGCTCCGGGCTCGGTGAGGCAGTAGCTCGCGAGGTGCTCCATCGTGCAGAGCTTCGGGATCCACTGCTTGCGCTGATCGTCGTTGCCGAACTTGTCGATCATCCACGTGACCATGTTGTGGATGGAGATGTACGCGGCGATGGACGGGCAGCCCTTGGCGAGTTCCTCGAAGATGCGGACGGAGTCGAGGCGTCGCAGCCCCGATCCGCCCACGTCCTCGCGGACGTAGATCCCGCCCATGCCCAGTTCGGCGGCCTTGCGCAGCACGTCCACGGGGAAGTGCTTGCTCTGGTCCCATTCGACCGCGTTCGGGGCCAGATACTCGGTGGCGAAGTCGCGGGCGGTGTCGCGGATCGCCCGGTCGTCGTCGGAGAGAACGAACATCGATGGACCGCCTAGTTCATCGTCGGGATGACGAAGTGGTCGGTGTCGGCCACGTGCGCACCCTCGATGTCGCCTTCCTTGACACCGGACGGCCAGCGCTGCGTGACCGTCTTGGTCTTGGTGTAGAAGCGGAAGGCGTCGGGGCCGTGCTGGTTGAGGTCGCCGAAGCCGGAGGCCTTCCAGCCGCCGAAGGTGTAGTACGCGATCGGGACGGGGATCGGGACGTTGATGCCGACCATGCCGACCTCGACGCGGGCGGCGAAGTCGCGGGCGGTGTCGCCGTCGCGGGTGAAGATCGCGACGCCGTTGCCGTACTCGTGCTCGGTCGGCAGGCGCAGGGCGTCCTCGTAGTCGCGCGCACGCACCACGGTGAGCACGGGGCCGAAGATCTCCTCCTTGTAGATGGACATCTCGGGGGTGACCTTGTCGAACAGGGTGGCGCCGGAGAAGAAGCCGTTCTCGTGTCCTTCGAGGACGAAGTCGCGGCCGTCGACGACCAGCTCGGCGCCTTCCTCGACGCCCTGGGCGATGTAGCCGTGCACGCGGTCGCGGGCGGCGGCGGTCACGAGCGGACCGAAGTCGGCCTTCTCGTCGAAGCTGGTGCCGATACGCAGTTCGGCGATGCGCTCGGTGAGCTTGGCGACGAGCCGGTCCGCGGTCTCCTCGCCGACGGGGACGGCGACGGACAGCGCCATGCAGCGCTCACCGGCCGAGCCGTAGGCGGCGCCGACGAGTGCGTCCGCGACCTGGTCGAGGTCGGCATCGGGCATGATGATCGCGTGGTTCTTCGCACCACCGAAGCACTGTGCGCGCTTGCCGTTCTTCGCGGCCGTCTCGTAGATGTACTGCGCGATGGGGGTCGAGCCGACGAAGCCGATCGCCTTGATGCGCGGGTCGTTCAGCAGGTAATCGACGGCGCTCTTGTCGCCGTTGACGACGTTGAACACACCGGCGGGCAGGCCGGCCTCGAGGAAGAGCTCGGCCAGGCGGAGCGGCACGGAGGGGTCGCGCTCGGAAGGCTTGAGCACGAATGCATTTCCGGCGGCGAGGGCAGGACCGGCCTTCCACAGCGGGATCATGGCCGGGAAGTTGAACGGGGTGATCCCGGCGACGACACCGAGGGGCTGACGCATCGAGTAGACGTCGATGCCGCCGCCTGCGGACTCGGTGTACTCACCCTTGAGGAGGTGCGGGGCGCCGATGGCGACCTCGATCACCTCGAGGCCGCGCTGGATGTCGCCCTTCGCGTCGGGGACGGTCTTGCCGTGCTCGCTCGACAGCAGGTGGGCGAGTTCGTCCATGTTCTCCTGCACGAGGTGCACGAACTTCATGAGGACGCGCACGCGCTTCTGAGGATTCCAGGACGCCCACACCTTCTGCGCCTCGGCGGCGTTGGCGATGACGGCGTCGACCTCGGAGTCGGCCGCGAGCGGCACGCGGGCCTGGACCTCTCCGGTGTTGGGGGCGAAGACGTCGGCGAAGCGGCCGGAGGTGCCGGCGACGTGCTGTCCGCCGACGAAGTGGGTCAATTCTCGAACGCTCATGTCCGATCCCGTCCTTTACTGGTGTGCGATGACGTGGGATGTGCGATTTTCGGCGCGAACGGGCGAAGGCCCGAAGTCTTCGCTCATCCTATAGTTGGAAGTCCACGTATGTCTACCGTCACACCGGACCGGATCGGCCGGCACCC
>Ga0180216_1004129_pt1 | contig 11143 bp, 4 predicted proteins | sample eDN3rd37CBELigMG_FD_128879 | JGI IMG/M metagenome (GOLD analysis project Ga0180216, IMG submission 128879) | Enriched Miracle-Growth compost microbial communities from Emeryville, California, USA - eDNA 3rd pass 37_C BE-Lig MG (version 2)... ...
ACAAGGAGATTCCTCAATACACCGAGATCAATCACGGGATGAGTCTCGAGGCGTTCAAGGCGATCTACTGGTGGGAATGGAGCCATCGGTTGATCGCCCGCTCTATCGGTGTCGTCTTTCTCCTGCCGTTTCTGACTTTTCTCGCGCTGCGGCGCATTCCCTGGCGATTGGCTCCGAGGCTGGTGCTGCTGTTCGCGCTTGGCGGCCTTCAGGGTGCGATCGGCTGGATCATGGTGCAGTCGGGTCTCGTCGATCGCGTGTCCGTTCATCCTTTGAAGCTCATGCTGCACCTCGGGTGCGCGGTGCTCATCTTCGCGCTGCTCGTGTGGACGGCTTTCGAGACGGTCGAAAGACGTGACCGTGCCGTGCATCTGGCGACCGTGTCGCTCCGTGCCGAGCTCGGTGCGTGGGCGCTGGTCGTGCTGGTCTATCTCCAGATTCTTTCAGGGGCTCTGGTAGCGGGCCTCAAGGCCGGAATGACTTACAACACGTGGCCATTGATGGATGGCCGCTTCATTCCCGACGGGCTGGGTACGCTGTCGCCCTGGTGGGCCAATATCGTCGCGAACATCACGACTGTGCAGTTCAATCATCGCATGCTGGCGTATCTGGTGGTGGCGTTGGGTCTTTGGCGAGCCGCGAGCTTGTGGCGGAACGCAGATGACCAAGCTGTGCGCCGCTCGGCCCAATGGCTTGGAATTGCTCTCATCGGCCAGATGACGCTCGGTATCTGGACGCTGCTCGCGTGGGTGCCGCTGCCGCTCGGCGTCGCGCACCAGGCGGGAGCCCTGACGGTCCTCGCCCTTGCGCTATGGCATCTTTTCACTGTGCGCCGCGCCCGCGCCGATTGAGTTGCCATCCGGCTGCCGACGTGCGTACGCTTTCCCCCAGTCGCCTGCAGAGCGAGATGGAGGAAAGTCATGAACGATCTTGCGACAACCGCGAAGCTCGACGTGCGGCCGATCGCCGGTGCCTGCGGTGCCGAAGTCCACGGCGTCGATCTTTCTCAGAACCTGTCGGATGCGACGATCGCCGGCATTCGTCAGGCATTGCTCGACCATTGCGTGATCTTCTTCCGCGACCAGGAGATCGATGTCGACCAGCACAAGGCGTTTGCGCGGCGCTTCGGCCAGATCTTCGTTCACCCGAACTACAAGGGCGTCGGCGCAGATGACGAGGTTGTCGTCATCCGCCGCGAGCCGGGCGACAAGAAGATCGTCGGCGAGGAATGGCATGCCGACACGACCATGGTCGAAGAGCCGCCCATGGGCGCCATTCTCTATGCGCTCGAGGTTCCGCCTTATGGCGGGGACACGATGTTCGCCAGCCAGTATGCGGCCTACGACGCCCTGTCGGACGGCATGAAAAAGATGCTGTCAGGCCTTCGCGCCTACCATTCGGACCGGAAGGTGGCGGGTCCGCAAGCCAACATGAATGCGTTCCGCACGACCAAGGTGCGCGAGGATGACGGCTGGCGCGAAACCGTCTCGCTGCATCCGGTGGTGGTCACGCACCCGGAGACCGGGCGCAAGCTCCTCTATGTCAATCACTCGTACACTTACGCATTCGAGGGAATGACCGAGGCTGAGTCTCAGCCCTTGCTCGACTACCTCAAGGACCATGGCCACAGGCCCGAGTTCACCTGCCGCTTCCGCTGGGAGAAGGGCTCGATCGCCTTTTGGGACAACCGCGTGTGTAAGCATCTCGCGGTGCACGACAGTCACCACGTCACGCGCCATATGCGCCGCATCCAGATCGCGGGGACGCGTCCGGTGTAGGATCGCTCGCTTGAACGCGATCGGCGCCGCGACGGTGCCGATCGCGTGAATGCTTTACGCGATGATGGGTTCGGTGACGGACTGGCAGAGGAGGCAGGAGTCGAACCCACCAAGAGCCGTCTTGCGACCCTCTCCGGATTTGAAGTCCGGATGGCCCACCGGGACCAATTCTCCTCCGCAGATCGACCGTCGTCTTCTTGCTTTGCGCTTCGCGCATCCGATTTTGCTAGCACCCCGCCGCCCTGCGCACAACCGGCCGGCGTCGTGACGGCCGTATGACCTGCTGGCCCCTTCGTCCGCTCGGTATTTCCGCTGCAAATGTCTTCCGATGAGCGTTCGGCGCGTCTGGACGTTATCGAGGAAAGGAGCAATCATGCGTTCGGACCGTCCATCAAAGAAGGCGGGCTTCATCAATCGACGAGAGGAAACGCATAATGTCTCAAAGACAGCTTGGGCTGTTGGCGCGTGTTCTGTGCGCCGCGGGCGCTTTCGGCCTGATGTCGGCGACCGCCGGTGCGGAGGACGTCAAGCTGCCGCGAACGATGACCGTCACCGCTTACGATACCGGCACTTCGGGCTTCAATATCACCGTCGCAGTCGGCAAGGCCCTGAAGGAAAAGTATGGAACCGACGTGCGCGTTCTCCCGGCGGGTAACGATGTCGCGCGTCTTGCGCCGCTCAAAGCGAAGCGCGCGCAGCTCTCGTCGATGGGAATGGGCAGCTACTTCGCTCAGGAGGCCGTGCTCGAGTTCGCGGTGAAGGAATGGGGCCCGCAGGCGCTTCAATTGATCCTCTCGTCGGTGGATTGCAACGGCGCCAACCTCGGCATTGCTGCCGATACCGGCGCGAAAGAGCTGAAGGATCTGAAAGGCAAACGCATTGGTTTTGTTGTCGGCTCGCCGGCCCTCAATCAGAATGCGCTTGCGATGCTGGCCTTCGCTGGTCTCACCAAGGACGACATCAAGCCGGTCGAGTTCGCCAGTTACGGCGCCATGTGGAAGGGACTCGTCAACAACGACGTGGATGCGGCGTTCGGCTCGACGATCACCGGCCCCGCCAAGGAAGTTGAGACGAGCCCTCGGGGCCTGGTCTGGCCAACACTTTCGCCTGACGACAAGGCCGGATGGGCGCGGGCGAAAAAGATCGCGCCGTTCTTCTTTCCGCACAAGGCGACCTGCGGCGCCGCCGGTATATCCCCGCAGACCCCGAAATACATGGGCAATTTCCCCTATCCCGTCTACGTCGTCTATGGGGCGACGTCGGAGGCTGACGCCTATTCGATCACGAAGGCCATGATCACGACCTATGACGCCTTCAAGGACGGGGCTCCGGGCGCCTCCGGGCTTGCGGCCAACCTGCAAACCACTCAATGGGTTGTTCCCTTCCATCCCGGTGCTACGAAAGCGCTCAAGGAGGCGGGCAAGTGGACCGACTCCGACGAAGCACACAACCAAGAGCTTCTCAAGCGGCAGAAGGTGCTTGCGGATGCATGGGCCGCCTTCCTGAAAGGTAACCATCCGGACGACAAGGAAGCGTTCCGCACCGCCTGGATGGGTGCCCGCAAAGCGGCGCTTCAGGCTGCAAAGATGGACGTCGTCTTCGATTGAAATGATCGCGTCGGCCAGGGACTGCATCGTTGATGCGGTCCCGATACCTGTTGATGTGCCTTTGGCAGCAGCCGAGCGAGCCCGGATATGACGACGACTGCCACGACAGATCCGACCGTTGCGAAACGCGTCGAGTTCGAAGACCCGCATGCGATCAGCGGCCCGCAGGAATCCGAAGTCACCCGGCTCCGCCGACCTACAGGCTTTTGGCGCTGGCTGCTGATCACGCTCACCGCGGCCACGATCCTGCTGTGCATCAATCAGCAGTTCAACCTTCGGTTCTTCATCAACTACACGCAGCTCAACACCGAGTACTTCTATCTTCTTATCGTACTCATGCTGCCATTCACGTTCGTGCTCTTTCCGGGTAGCGAACGTGCGCCGCTCGACCGCGTGCCTTGGTACGATATCGGTTTGTTCCTGGCGACGGTCGCATCAGGCATCTACCTGATGCTCAATATCCGCCATTCCGCGGAACTCGGTTGGGAATTCGCCGGTGCGCCGCAGCCCGTCATCTGGGCAGGCATCGTCATGTGGATTGTCTTGATGGAGGCGCTGAGGCGGACCGGTGGATGGAGCCTGCTACTCAGCGTCTTTCCGTTCACGGTGTACCCATTGGTTGCGGAGTCGAACTGGCTCGGTCCGCTCAGAGGCACGCAATCGACGCTCGAGCAGGCCACAGCCTATCACATGCTTTCGACCGAGAGCCTGCTGGGGATTCCGATCCAGGCTTTCGCCGACACCGTGATCGGCTTCCTCGTCTTCGGCACGGCTTTGATGATGACGGGCGCGGGGAAGTTCTTCATCAATCTCGCGTTCGCATTCTGCGGCACGTTTCGCGGTGGGGCGGCGAAGGTCGGCATCTTCGCGTCGGCGCTTCTCGGAATGATGTCGGGATCGATCGTGTCGAACGTGCTGACGGCCGGCACGATGACCATTCCCACCATGAAGAAGACGGGCTTCACGCCTTCCTACGCGGGCGCCATCGAGGCTTGCGCCTCGACCGGTGCCGTGCTGGCGCCGCCGGTAATGGGCGCGACGGCTTTCGTCATCGCCCAGTTTCTCAACATCAGCTATGCCGAGGTGGCGCTCGCCGCGGTCATTCCGGCGCTCCTCTACTACGTCGGTCTCTTCATGCAGGTCGACAGCTACGCTGCGCGCCGGGGGCTGAAGGGCCTCAAGCGCGAGGAGCTTCCGAGCGCTTGGGAAACCTTGAAATCAGGCTGGTACTACGCGTTCGTGATCGCGCTGCTCATCGTCATGCTGCTGCATTTCAAGCGCGAGAGCCATGCTCCGTTCTATGCGACCGCCTTGTTGCTCGTGCTGAACCAGCTGTTCAACAAAGAACATCGCTGGAGCGTGAACTCGGTCGTCAACTTCCTGGAGGCGAATGGACGGACGTTCGTCGAGCTGATCGGCATCCTGGCGGGTTGCGGCCTGCTCATCGGCGCGTTTTCCATGACCGGTGTCATCTCCAGCTTGGCCACGGACATGCTTCGGATCGCCGGCAGCAACGTGTTCCTGCTGCTCGCCATGTGCGCGATCACCAGCCTGATCCTCGGCCTCGGGTTGACGACGACGGCGTGCTACATTTTTCTCGCCATTCTGGTCGCTCCGGCGCTCGAGAAGCTCGGCCTCAACAGAATGGCCGTGCATATGTTCATCTTCTATTGGGGCATGCTGTCCTCGATCACACCGCCGGTCGCGATCGCGTCGTTCGCGGCGGCCGGCATCGCCGGCGCGCCCGCGATGAAGACGGGATGGGAAAGCATGTGGGTGGGCTCCATCATCTACTTCATCCCGTTCTTCTTCGTCATGAATCCGTCCTTGGTGCTACAGGGCGACGGCATCTACCTCGAGGCGCTGCAGCTTACGGTCGAGGCGATTATCGGTATCGTGCTGATTTGTGGGGGAATCCAAGGCTATCAGGCAGGCGTTGGCGATACGCGCCATGCGGGTTCGCTTCAGTGGCCACTGCGGGTCCTGCTGGTGATTGGCGGTTTGATCCTCGCGACGCCGGGAGGCGGAATTGCGCCTCTGTCGCGGACAACAATGACGTTGCTCGGCTTTGGCGTATCCGTGCCGACGCTCGCGATGCTCTGGTATTTTGTGAGGCGCGCCAAGGCCTGATTGACGCTTCTGCAATCGCTCCCGTGGTTTTCCGGGCGAAGGTCATCGCGGTCAGCGATTGCAGGCGACGGGGTGCATCGCAAGGCAATAGGAGTTGCGGCTCAGTCAGGTGCGTGAAACGTGCTGCCGAGAACGGGATCGAGGCGCGGTGGCGGTACCCCGGCGATTCTTTCAATTGCGGCAGGGCGGGCATCCATGCTGGCACGGACGAGGTCCCAATCGGCTCCGTCGGGGTAGGCGCCTACCACTGAGAGGCCGGCCTCCGAGCCGATACGGCAGTGGCCTACGCCCGCGGGGATGAGCACGGCATCTCCCGCCCTCAGCGTGACAGTCGGGCCTTTCGGTCCGCCGAACTGCACGTCTACAGTTCCCGCAGCTATGCCGAGCACTTCGTGAACTGTCGCGTGGTAGTGGTGGAACGGATAGATGCCGTTGACCCACGCGTTGCTCCACCCGTTGCGACGGAAATGCTCTTCGATCTGATGCGCTGTCCATTGTTCGCGAAACGCATGGCGATAGACGACCGCGGGCAGGGTCGGATTGTTCGGTACCAGCCCATCATCATCCAGCCAGAGCGCTTCGATCGTGGGCTGCATTGCTCAGCCTCCATGCGCGGTTTGCGATCTTCTGTCGAACGTTTCGTGGAGTTGAACGCATCATCCTCCCGTTCAGCTCCGCGATATCTCATCCGGCCGACTGCGGAATGCGTGCCAGCCAGTCCTTTGCGAGCGCGAACTCCACTGTCCAGCCGGCAGCGCGCAATAGTCCTGGATACGTGACATAGCGATCAATCACGTCCGCGACGGCGTAGTGGTTTGCATTGTCCGTCAGAATGGCCGTCGTGAATGGGCCGCCGCCCGGCGCCTGTACGGCAACATCGCAGCGCGCCGTCGATTGGCCAACGCCGCGGGCGACCGAACGGCCTTCCCGCCGTAAGGTTTCGCTGACGAATGCGGCGAGCGGGTCACCATCCTCCAATGCGCGGGCGATATGCGCTGCGCCGGGATAGCCATCCAGCGCGTCCTGCATGGCCTCGGCGTTGCCGGTCGAGACCGCTGCGGCATACATGAGATACCGCTTCAACGCCTTTGCACCTTTATTCCAATCGTTCGTGATCTGCTCGGGATCGAACGAGCTCACCACCGCCACGTGATGCTTGGCGCGGCTGAAGATCACGTTCAATCGCTTCTCGCCGCCCTCCTGGTTGATGGGGCCGAAGTTCATGATCATGCGGCCCGATGCCCCCGGCCCATACGCAATCGATACGATGATGATGTCGCGCTCGTCACCCTGCACGTTCTCGAGGTTCTTGACGAAAAGCTCTTCCTGGTCGAGCCCGAGCGCGCGTTCGAGGCGATTGCGGAATGGGGCGTGCTCCACTGCAAGGCGTTCGAGCGCATCTTCGATCGCTGCTTGCTGGGCCTGCGAGAAGGCGACGATGCCGATCGTCTTGCTTGCATCGTGGCTGAGCAACGCGCGGACGAGGTTGGCGATGTAGGAGGCTTCCTGCACATTGTGCTGCGCGACGTAGCTCGCGTCGGTCAGGCGATGAAAGCTAATCGGCCGGTTGAGAATGCGTTGCGCCAGATCGCGGATCGACGCCGTCGCTCCCGTGTCGATCGGATTGGACAGCAGTAATGGCTGCCGGCTCGGGATCGTACGCAGCCGTCCCGCATAGAATGCCTGATTGCAGAAGCCGATCAGGCTCTCGTGGCGGCTGCGGTAGTGCCACTCGAGGCGTGTGGCCGGCAACGCAGCGGCGGCTTTGTCGAGCAGGCTCTCCGCCTGCATGCCGAAGGCGATGTAGTCGGGCAGGTCGACATCCTCGGAATCGAGCTTTCGGCCGAAGTAGCTCGGCGGAGGCAACTGCATCTCGTCGCCCACGACGACCATTTGGGGGGCGCGATAGAGCGTCGGCAGCGCATCTTCGATGGGGATCTGGCTCGCTTCGTCGAAGACGACCACATCGAACAGGTTTTCGTCGAGCGGCAGCGTATCGGCGACGCTCAACGGGCTCATCATCCAGATCGGCTTCAGATCGCGAACGACGACACCAGGAGCACCCGTCAGGAAATCGCGGAGCGCGGCGCTCGGGCGAAACAGCGAAAACTGGTGCTCCAGGAACGCGCGACCGACATCGTAATCCTCGTTCGGCGCGCCGATACGTGCGCGAAAACGCGACTTGCGCTCATCGAGGATGCGTCGCGCGTTGAGTGTGCGCAGCTCCGCGAGCTTTGCATCGAGAGTCTCGGCGATCCGTTGCAGATCGCGGCCGTTCGCGCGCTGCGCGGCAGGATGCTGTGCGAAGAAGCGCTGAAGCTCGAGATGGAGCGATGCGCTGCGAAGCGTCTCGAACGTCATCGGTGCGCGACGCAGAGCCTCTCCCAAGGCCGGCGAGGCGACATCGAGATCCCGAAGAGCGCGCGCGAGACGGATGATCCGGTCCTTGATGCTGTCGAGCGTGTCGATCTGCTCTGCGAGCGACGCCATGGTCTCGCTTCGGTACCTTGGAAAAAGTGCGGAGATGGCGCCGCGGGCGCGTTCCAATGCGCCGTGGTCTGCTGCTAGCGCCAGGATGCGCGGTGCTGTTGCGGCCGGCTGCGCTGCGGCGGCGCGGAGGAGGGCGCGTTCCGGGGACGTCAACGAGCCTTGTCGGTCCCAAAGATCAGCGAGAGTTGTTCGCAAGGCATCGAGATCGTCGATGCAGATCGACTGCCTGATGACGTCCGCATGACGGTCCCGCTCAATGCAGACCTCGTGCTCGTGCATCATGCTTTCGAGCGCGGTGGTGAAATTGGCGGGACGGCCATCGATATGGCCGGAAAGCTTCTGTTGGACAGCGCGCCAGTCCGACGAGAGGAAGCCCCACACGCGGCCCTCATGGCGTCGCGCGGTGGCGAGCCAGGCACGGGTCTCGGCGTATGTCGGCTTGTCGCGCCATCCCCTGTTCTGCTCGATCGCGATCGACACTTGAGCATCCCATCCGTCGAGCGCCTGGAACCGATCGCGAAGCTCCTGCGAAGCTGGCGCAGATGAATCGAGCAGATCGAGGCGTCCGAGCATTGCGAGAGGTTGAATGCGCGCCGCCATTGCGGACTGGGCGAAAAGCGCATCGAACGTGATCTCGTCGCCCTCCTTCGCGAGCACCGCAGCGGACGCTGCCTTTTCGCAGTCGATCAGCGCTTGCCGTGCCGCCGGCAGAAGGCATTCGATACGGTCGGTCGCGTCCGGAAGATCGGAGAGGTTCTGCGGGAGGGCGGAAAGCGCCCGGATAATGCGCTCGCGATCGAGTGGCAGAGCCGCAAGGCATTCATCGAGGGCCGCCAACTCCCGCTCGCCGGCGACGAAGGCGCTCCAGGACGGCGTGGCCTCTCGCTCACGAAGCGATGTGCGCGGCTTCGCAATAGCGTGTCGGATCGCCAATTCCATGAGCGCGCGCGAAGTCGTATCGCCCGCGCCGATGTAACGCTGCATGGTCGACGAGAAGACAGATAGCTCCTCGGATAGGCTTGTGATCTCGCTGGTAACCGACGCGCGCTTGTCGCGGATCGTGCGGTTCGCACGGCTGGCGAGCCAGCTCTCATACAGAACCTTCAGGTTGGCAATGAAGCCGAGGCGGTCCTCGCGGGCATCGTGAACGAGACTTGCGAGGTCGCCGATGCCAGCCTCGCGCAATCGCTTGTGCACGACATCGAGCGCGACGCGCTTTTCGCACACGAACAGCACCGACTTGCCGTTGGCGGCCAGATCGGCCAGCAGATTGGCAATGGTTTGGGACTTGCCTGTGCCCGGTGGTCCTTGAATAACGTAGCTTTCGCCCTTTGCGGCACGAAGCACCGCATCATCCTGGCTGGGATCGGAGGGCAGCACCGTGTTGCGCTCGGTGTGCGGCGGCCTGTCGATCGCCTGAAGCTCCGGGCGCTGATCGCACTCGAACAAGCGCCCGTAGTTTGCATGGGGACCAGTGTAGCGATCGAGAAGAATTTCGTAGTCGCGCACGAGGCTCATCTTGCGCGTATTGAAGTTGGCCAGCGTCACGGCGCAAAGGTCGATCTCCCAGACGTTGGGATCGTTGGCCGGCGCAGTTTCGCTTGAGCCTGCGCGAGACTGCACAGCGGCAAGGTCCGCCACGGTGGGCATGCCGCTTTCGACGTTGGGAGGCGGGCCTCTTTCCCCGTCCAGTACGAATGCGGGGCTTGGTCTCACGAAACGATCGAACAGCTCGAGCCCGAGCGGTTGGTAGCTGTGGGCTGCGTAGGAATAGCCGATGCCCCGCCAGTCCTTGAGGGCCGCTGTCGCGCGTCGCTGCCGTCTGCGATGCTCGTCGAGCTGGTACCGGATTGCCGACTGCAGCAGCGACACGCGAGGCGTGTCGGAGAGCCGAACCGAGAGCCCACGGCGGATCTTTCCGACCGCCGCCTCGATTTGATCCCGAAGCTCGCGAATGGCGTTGGGCTTAGCGAGATCGATCGTGTCGGGCAGCAGCAAGCGATAGCGGTCGTTGAGAATGTAGCGCAGAACGGGATTGATCTCGGCTTCCGCGACCGGTGCTTCGAGGACGAGACTGAACCCGTCGGACGTTCCCGCTTGCTTCTTCAGCGCCACGGGCAGCATCACGAGCGGCGAGTTGATCGGCTCGTCCCCTTCGTCGTCGTGCCAGCGCAGGAAGGCAAGCACGAGGCGAAGCTGGTTGAAGCCGAGCTCGCGCGAATCCTTCCGCGCCGCGCTGCGCATCTTGTCGAGGCTCGGCGTCAGAAATGGATAGTCGGCACATTGCAGCCAACGGCGCAGGTCGAGCTCTCCCTTGCATCCGCTGCGTTCGTCGATGCTCGCGAGCCGTTGCAAGAACTCGGGGCCGGCGGTCAGGAGTTGGCGCAGCTGCAAGGCCTTGTAGTCGAGCAATACGGGTAGCGAGCCGCGAGTGAGGTTCACGCCGTGGCGATCGGCGAAGTAGAGCAGCTTGTTGCGTCGCGTGACCTCGAACAGCCGGTTGCGGAAATATTCCTGCGTGCGCTCGCGGCGTAAGGTTGGATCCGCGACATTGGCGAGATCTCCGGCTTTGACCGGCGCGTCGTCGACCTCGACCGAGCGATAATCGTCGACGAGATCGATCAGCGCGGACAAGTCAGCCGCGCGCTCCGAGCGCCGCAGCTTTGTCATGTCCGTAATGACGCGCGCGAGAACGGGATGCAGGTTCGGATTGAGCCTGCAGAGATTGCCCTGGTATCGGACGAATTGCGCCAGATCTCCGGCATCGCGAAAATCGAGGCGTGCAGCCAAGCTCGCCATCAGCATACCGAGATGGAAAATGTCGGTCAGAGCATCGTGATGGCCTAGGAGGCGCTCCCAACTCGTATAGCCGGTGCAGTAGAGCGGTTGGCGCGGCGTTTCGCCCGGTGCGCCGATGCGTTGTGCCTCATCGGCAGTCCCGTCCTCCGGTACCGCGTCTATCTCGGCGACGACTTTGCCTTCGATAGGGCCGCCGATGGAAACCTTGCCGAGTGCAAGCTCGCCGCTCGGCGTTACAGCCAAAAGCTCGATCCTGTCGAGGTCTGCGACTTGCCCATTGTCGTGAAGATCACGGCAGTCCTCGAGCAGCGAGCGTATCGCACCGACGACATCGTCGCT
>Ga0180216_1004130_pt1 | contig 11140 bp, 9 predicted proteins | sample eDN3rd37CBELigMG_FD_128879 | JGI IMG/M metagenome (GOLD analysis project Ga0180216, IMG submission 128879) | Enriched Miracle-Growth compost microbial communities from Emeryville, California, USA - eDNA 3rd pass 37_C BE-Lig MG (version 2)... ...
CAACAAGAAGCCGATGGCGAAGCCGGCTTAATCATCCCTGCCGACGCAGGGGCAGCATCACAGCTTGTGCCCCGCGTCGGTCCCTTGGTTTTTTCCACGCATCTCCCATAATTGCGCCCCCGACCTGGCGTCTTTCAATATGCCGAGCAAGCGCCGGTGCGCGCTCGCTTCAAGGGTCTCTCGCTTCGCCTTCGAGCCCTCGGCTTTCGGCTGAAGCCGGCCGCCTCGCCTGCGGCTCGGTTCCGCTCTCGCTCATCACCGTCGCCTTCGACCGGCATCGAGACCGCCATTCGGGCGGGCTCGCCAACGAAGGAGAGCGATATGTCTGCATCAATCCAAGATCCCACCGGCCCTGGCACAATTCTGACCGAAGCCGACCTGCGCCAGTTCACCGGCACAGAAAATATCTACCGCCATGCCCTTGTCCGTCGCATCCGTTATACGGACGGCGTGCAATACCTCGCGGAGGCGGGGCAAGCCTATTGGCTTCTCGACGCCATCGCCTGTGCGCAGCTCGAGCCGGAGATTGCAGCCGAGGGCTTCCAGTTATGGACCCTGACCGTCCATGGCGATCATTCAGCCGATCTGCGGTGCACGGACGGCGACGGCAACGAGATCAAGTTGGAGCGTATCCGCTTCACCGACTTCCCGCTCAAGTCGATCAGCCTCTATTGCACGGACAACACCGTGCTCCTCCCAAGCGAGTACTAAGTATGTGGCCGCACCCCGCATGAGGGGCGGCCACATAAAATTTCACTGTAGGTTGTTCTACAGAATAAACGACTTGACTGTCTGGTGCTTTTGATCTACTGTAGGTTTAGCTACAGAGGATTTTTATGCAAACCCTTGCCCAAATGTGCACTATTCAGATCGGCCATACCGTCAGGGGTCGGCTTGAGGCCGAAGCGAAGGGCGTTGCCGCAATTCAGCTTCGGGATACGCGTCCAGAAGGCGGCATGGCGGGCGGCGGGATCGGGCGATACCGGATGGACCCGGTGCCGGATCGATACTGGGTTCGCCCAGGCGATGTGCTCTTCAGATCGCGCGGGGACAAAAACACCGCGACCGCCCTTGGTCCTGAATTCCCACCCGCTGTCGCGGTTATGCCGCTCGTCATCCTTCGTCCAAATCCCAACACCGTAGACGCGACCTATCTTGCATGGTGGATCAACCAGCCGGCCGCGCAGCGCCATTTTGATGAATGCGCGCAAGGCCAAAACATTCGCATGATCCCAATCGGCTGTCTTTCGGCTCTCAAAATCGCTGTTCCGGATATCGCAACTCAACGCACCATCGCCGAAGTCGATCGGCTTTCCGATCACGAATACGACCTATCAACGCGCCTTGCGACTAGGCGCCGGCAACTCACAGCTTTTGCGCTCCATGAGCGCGCTAATCGCAATTCATCAAACCAGAATGGGGCCAGCAGCAAAGCCGTGCCGCACTTCAGAAAGCAGGGGGATCGATGACCGATCAAGTAACGCAAAGCCAAGTGAACAACACGGCCTGGGCCGCCTGCGACACCTTCAGGGGCGTCGTCGATGCTGCGCAGTACAAGGACTACATCCTTGTGATGCTGTTCCTGAAATACATCTCGGATCAGTGGAATGCCCATGTCGAGGAGTACAGAAAGCAGTTCGGAGGCGACGAAACACGTATTCGCCGGCGCCTGGAGCGCGAGCGTTTCATCCTCCCCAAGGGATCGAGTTTCTATGACCTCTACGAGGCTCGTAACGAAGCCAATATCGGCGAGTTGATCAACATCGCTCTTGAGAAAATCGAGGACGCGAACCGCTCCAAGCTCGAAGGCGTCTTCCGCAACATCGACTTCAACTCGGAAGCCAATCTCGGAAAAACCAAGGATCGCAATCGCCGTCTCAAGAACCTGCTCGAAGACTTCGCCAAGCCGGCCCTTGATCTGCGCCCCTCGCGCGTAACTGAGGACATCATCGGCGAGTGTTACATCTACCTGATCTCAAAATTCGCATCCGACGCGGGCAAGAAGGCGGGCGAGTTCTATACGCCGACAGCCGTCTCACGGCTTCTCGCAAAGCTGGCGGGCGCGCAGCCCGGGAACACCATCTGCGATCCTGCTTGCGGTTCAGGCTCGCTGCTCATTCGTGCAGCTGAAGAGGTCGGGTCCGACAACTTCTCTTTGTACGGGCAGGAGGTGAACGGTGCGACCTGGGCGCTCGCCCGCATGAACATGTTCCTGCACGCCAAGGACGCCGCGCGCATCGAGTGGTGCGACACGCTTAACAGTCCTGCCCTTATCGAGGGCGACCAGCTGATGCGCTTCGACGTAGTCGTGGCAAACCCCCCATTCTCCCTCGACAAATGGGGCGCGGAGCACGCCGGCGAGGATCCCTACAAGCGCTTCTGGCGTGGTGTCCCGCCGAAGTCCAAGGGCGACTACGCCTTCATTACGCACATGATCGAGATTGCAAAGCGGCAGTCGGGCCGCGTGGCTGTAATCGTGCCGCACGGAGTGCTGTTCCGCGGCGGATCGGAAGGAGAAATCCGCAAGCGGCTCATCGAGGAGAACTTGCTCGATGCCGTGATTGGCTTGCCGTCCAATCTGTTTACGACGACAGGCATTCCTGTAGCCATCCTCGTCTTCGATCGCTCGCGCGAACAGGGCGGCGCGAATGAAAAGCGAAAGGACGTCCTCTTCATCGATGCCAGCCGTGAGTACACAAGCGCCAAGACGCAGAACGTGCTCGAAGACAAGCATATCGAGAAGATTCTCGACACCTACCGCAAGCGGAAGGAGATCGAGAAATACTCGCACAAGGCGACCGCAACGGAGATCGCCGAAAACGACTTCAACCTCAACATCCCTCGCTACGTCGATACGTTCGAGCCCGAAGCCGAGATTGATGTTGCAGCCGTGCAAAGGGAGATCGTTGCGATCGAGGCCGAGCTCGCCGATGTGCGCAAGCGCATGGCCAAGCACTTGAAGGAGCTGGGCGTCGATGTTTGAGGGGGAATTCGTACTTAATAACACGCGGGGCGATCTGGAACACGTGGAGCGCCTCGCCAACGCTGCAGTGGGAAAGCGCCGGATCAAGGGGGGCGGGCATGCTTAACGGCCACAAGCGTCGTGCGATTGGCGAACTCTGTGAGTTCACCAACGGCAACGGCTTTCGACCACCAGATTGGAAGCCGACGGGCCTCCCTATAATTCGCATCCAGAATTTGAACGGATCCAAATGCTTTAATTATTTCGATGGAGTGCCGAAGCCGAAGTGGATTGTAGAGCCAGGTGACTTGCTATTCGCTTGGGCTGGCGTAAAGGGTGTCTCATTCGGTCCGACAATATGGTCAGGTCCTAGAGGCGTTCTGAACCAGCACATCTTCCGCGTTACTCCACACAAAGGCATTGACAAGTATTGGCTTTACGCTGCCCTGCAAGCTATCACTCAGCGCATTGAGGCCAACGCACACGGTTTCAAGTCTTCTCTCGTGCACGTCCATAAGGACGACATTGTTCGGCAGCTCGTAGATGTGCCCGCGCTTAACGAGCAGAAAAAAATAGCCGACGTTTTGCGAACGTGGGACGACGCCATCGAGGCGTGCGAGCGGATGATCGTGACGTTGACCGCACGACAGCGCGCGCTTGCCCACCAGCTTGTGTTTGGTGATCGTAGGCTTGGAAATCACGCGCGAAACGCCGAAAAGCAGAAAGTTCGCTGGCTCACCGTTCCGGCTGACTGGTCTGTTGTTCCTATCGGTTCAGTCGCTGATGAACGAACCGACATCAACCGCAGTGGCATCGCTTTAGAAGTCCTTTCGTGCTCAAAGTACCACGGCTTCGTTCGCTCATTGCAGTACTTCAAGAAGCAGGTCTTCAGTTCCGACCTCTCTGGCTACAAGATCATCAGACGCGGCGACTTTGGCTTCCCGAGCAACCATGTCGAAGAGGGTTCGATTGGGCTCCAGAACCTCGTCGACGAAGGGCTTGTGAGCCCGATCTACACAGTCTTCCGCTTCAATGACGAACGCGTCGATAGTGGCTTCGCCTACTCCCTCCTGAAAACTGAACTTTACCGTCACATTTTCCAGGTGAGCACGAGCGCAAGCGTTGATCGGCGGGGGAGCCTGCGCTGGTCAGACTTCTCCACACTGCCATTTCCATTGCCGCCCATCGCCGAGCAACGCGAAATCCAAAAAGTCCTTGATGCTGGAGGATCTCAGATCGCGCAGCAACAACGGGAACGAGATGCTCTCATCAAACAGAAGAGTGGTCTTATGCAAAAGCTGCTAACAGGTCAGTGGCGGGTGAGGGTAAATGCTTAGCACCCTCGCCAAATGGCTACTGACGAGCACGGCGATCGCGCCGGTTGCTCTGACTTACGCGTGGGTGGCCTACCAGGCCGGCAACACTCAGCTTGCCGGATTGCTCGCCGGATTGTGCGTCGGTCTTCTTTTAATTTGCCTTGGTTTGCTCCGGTACTCCCGCAAGGTGATCGAACGCGTGGACTTCACCGCAAGATCAGTTGAGGCAGCGGACGGGGAGAACGTCGCGTTTCTGCTGCTCTACATGCTGCCGCTCTTCACTGGAAAAATCCATGAGCTGACCTGGCACATTTGGGTCCCGATGATTGCCATTTTCGCGATCATCACAGCGACCAGCTACAGCTACCACTTCAACCCGCTTCTCGGAATGTTGGGATGGCACTTCTACAAGGTCGAAAGTTCGGACGGCATCACGTACGTCCTTATTACCAGAAAACAATTGCGCAAAGCGGCTGAGCACATGCAGGTCGGACAGCTCACCGAGTACATCCTAATCGACCTCGGAGAGAAGACATGACCAAGAATCTTTTTGCAGCCTGCCGCACCGATAACGAAGGTCTCGTCGCCAAACGTGTGCGTGTGACCCAGCCCGTACAGGACGCCATTGAGCAGTTATTTGTGCAGCAGGAGACTGACTTTCTTAGCGGCATTACCGAGGAGGTTGATTTCGACGGGGCCTGGAAGCCTGACGACAATGAGATGTTGACGATCGCGCTTCCCGACGAAGCAAAAGTCTTCACGGACACCATCGCCGCGAATGCTTTGGGCTTGCCCGATCTGGACGCCGCGAACTTCGCCGACGAGAACGTCCGCGCTCTTTTTGTCGGGGATGCAAACCGCGTGCTCATTCAGCGCTTTGCGCCGCCGCAGGTGCTCTCTCGCCGGTTCTCGCTACTTCTTGACAACAATACGTTCAAGCGGCTCGACCAACCGGCGTTTGCGCTCGATGTGAGGCTCACCTGCCTTATCCAGGGTGGCAAGATCAAGTTCAAGAGCTTTCACGCCCTTCGCCAGATCATCGATCTCTTCGATTTCTATCAGGAGGCGACGGATCAAGGCGTTTTGGACTTTGCGGCAAAGCCCATCTTCGACGTGGCGGATGTTGAGCAATTCAAAGCCAACGCCGATCAAACCTGCCGTAAGCTCATTTACGCCATTGGTCGTAGCGGCGTTCTAGATCGCCACACCGCTGACGAGATTGCTGCAGCCGCGCAGGGTGTTGGTCTCGCGGTGAATGTAGACGACGGAAAAATTCAAGTTCCCACGGATCGAGCGGGTCTCAAGCAACTGCTGCGCTTCCTCGACGACGGTCTCTACGAAGCCTCGCTTTCTGGACAGCGCTACGTGACCAATTCAAAGAAGAAGGTGAAGGCAGCATGAACTCCACCCCCCAAGGCTTCGATTCGGCTGAAAAGTATCAATCGCAGATCCCTGCGATCCAGATGCTGGTAGCGTTGGGGTTCAAACCTCTCTCGCAGTTCGAAGCTGATAAGCTGCGGCTTCGGCCGCGCAATGTCACACTCGATACCGTCGTGGTGGAGCAATTACTCAAGATCAACAGCTTCAGCCACCGGGGCAAGGACTATCCATTCGATCTTCAAGACGCGCATGAGGCGCTGCGCCGGCTGAAGCCGACGCCTGATAAAATCAAGGGCCTCAAGGCTACCAATCAGGAAGTCTATGACCTGCTTGTTTTGGGGACGACTATCACCAAGGCCATCGAGGGGGACAGCAAGAGCTATTCTTTCAAGTACATTGATTGGGAGACACCGTCGAACAATGTCTTCCATGTGACGGCCGAAATGTCGGTTGAACGCTCTGGTAGCACTCAGACCAAGCGGTGCGACATCGTCTGCTTCGTCAACGGCATTCCATTCGTCGTCATCGAGAACAAGCGGCCAACCGAGAGCCTGAAGAAGGCCGGCAGCCAGCTCATCGGGTATCAGAACGAAGATAACATTCCTCATCTCTTTCACTTCGCCCAGCTGCTCATGACCATGAACAGAGGTGAAGGCCGCTACGCCACCGTTGGCACGCCGCAGAAATTCTGGGGCACGTGGCGCGACGACGAGGATCGGGACAGCGACATCGCTGATTTGGCTAACCGGCCACTCGCAGAGGCCGAGAAGAAGGCCATCTTCTCGGGCGACTTCGCCCCGGCGCGATCCTTTTTTGATGCCTTGGCGGGTGAGGGGGCGCGCGCGGTGTCCGCGCAAGACCGACTGATCTACGCTCTCTGCCGGCCCGAGCGACTTCTCGATCTGGTGCGCCGCTTCACTGTGTTCGACGGCGGCACCCGCAAGATCGCGCGACATCAGCAGTATTTCGGGATCAAAGCGGCTGTAACACGTCTAAAACAGCGTGATCCTTCAGATGTACGCAAGGGCGGCGTAATCTGGCACACGCAGGGGTCCGGCAAGTCTTTGACGATGGTGATGCTCGGCCGCTGCCTGGCTCTCGACAAGGAGATCGCCAATCCGCGCATTATCATCGTTACCGATCGCGATGATCTCGACAAGCAGATCAAGGGTACGTTCAAGTCGTGCGAACTCGAACCTGTTCGTGCCAAATCAGGCGCTCACCTGGCGGAGCTGATCGCATCACGCGCTCCACTGGTCACAACGATCATCAACAAGTTTTCGACGGCAGTTGGTAGCACCAGTTTCAAAGACGAAAGCTCCGATATTTTCGTCCTTGTCGATGAAAGCCACCGTACCCAGACGGGCCGTTATGGCGGCTATGGCGACTTCGCGAAGAAGATGCGGCGAATGCTGCCCAAGGCCTGCTATCTCGGGTTCACCGGCACGCCGCTGCTCAAGAGCGAGAAGAACACCCTTCACACCTTTGGCGGCCTGATCCACAAATACACAATCGACGAAGCCGTCGCAGATGAAGCGGTTGTGCCGCTGCTCTATGAAGGCCGAATGGTAGAGCAAGAGGTGACTGGCAAGGTTATCGATAAGTGGTTTGAGAAGATCACTGCGGGTCTTACTGCGGAGCAGATCGCCGACCTTAAGCGGAAATTCTCCCGGATGGACGCCTTGTCGAAGACAGGGCAGGCCATTCGCGCCAAGGCCTTCGATATCTCGGAACATTACCGGCAGCATTGGCAGGGTACCGGCTTCAAGGCGCAGCTGGTCGCCCCATCAAAGGCGGCGGCCGTCCGCTACAAGCAGGTACTCGACGAAATCGGACACGTCTCGAGCGAGATCATCATCTCGCCGCCGGACGACAACGAAGGCAACGAGGAAGTCGACAAAGAATCGAAGGATCTGGTTCGACAGTTCTGGGACCAGATGATGAAGCGGTTCAACAATTCGGAGGACGAGTATAACCGCCAAATCACCGAAGCCTTTAAAGGCAGCGGCGACCCTGAAATCCTCATCGTTGTATCGAAGCTGCTGACTGGCTTCGATGCGCCGCGCAACACCATTCTCTATGTCTGCAAAAAGCTCAAAGAGCACACATTGCTGCAGGCCATCGCCCGTGTAAATCGCCTGTTCGAGGAGGACGAACAGGAAAAGGAGTTTGGCTTCATCATCGACTACGAGGGATTGCTGGGCGAGCTCGATAAGGCACTGACCACCTATAGCGCATTTGAAGGCTATGACGCGGAAGACGTTGCCGGGGCGTTGACGGACATTCGCGAAGAGATCAAACGACTGCCGCAGCTTCATGAGCAGCTATGGGCAATCTTCAAGTCAGTCCAAAACAAGAAGGACATGGAGCAGTTCGAGCAGCTTCTTGCTGACGAAGATCTGCGCTATGAGTTTTACGAACGGCTAAGGGTGTTTAGCCGCTGCCTCCACATCTGCCTGTCATCGGACAAGCTTCATGAGGTCTTTACCGACGCCAAGGTGGGCGTCTTCAAGCGAGACTGGAAGCAGTTTTCTGAGCTCAAGCGCTCGGTCCAGATCCGGTATCAGGAAATCGTAGACATCAAGGAGTACGAACCCAAGGTTCAGAAGCTTCTCGACGATCATGTCATCGCAATGCCGGCAGAAGTAATTATCAAGCCGGTCAACATCAACAACCGCTTAGAGCTTCAGGCCGTCATCGAAGAGAAGGGGATTACGGTCGCCTCGAAGGCGGACCGCATTGCTAGCGCCACCAAGCGCACGATTACAGAAAAGATGGAGGAAGATCCCGCTTTTTATAAGCAGTTTTCCGAAATGCTCGAAGAGGCCATCAAGGCCTACCGGGAGCATCGCCTGTCTGAAACTGCCTATCTGGACAACGTGATCGACATCACCAGCCGTGTTGCAGCCAAGGACCATGGCAAGAAATTGCCTGCCTCAATCGCAGGCAACGACGATGCCGCCGCCTTTTATGGCATTCTTGAGCCCTTCATTGCGCCGAATGGCGCCGATATGGCGCGCAAGGACGACGCCGCCGAGATGTCGTTGGCAATCATCGATATCATCAAGAGCCATCTGATCGTCGATGCATGGTCCAATGATCTCGCCATCAACAAGATGCGAAATGCCATCGATGATTACTTCTTTGATGTGGTGCGCGATCAAAAGGGCATTGAGATCGATGATGAACAGCTAGATACCGTTCAAACGAAGCTCATGAATTTGGGCCGTGCGAGGTTCCCGGCGTGAGCGCATCTTCTCTTTCGGTAGCATACGGGGCTAAGACCATTGCTTGTCGTGTCGTGCGCCGAGAAAGGCGGACGCTCGCGATCTCAGTGCTTCCTGACATGTCTGTCGAAGTCATAGCGCCGTGCACTGCCAACGATGCTGACATCCGACAGCGTGTTACCCGCCGAGCCCGCTGGATCTTGCGGCAGATTGAATTCTTCCGGCAATTCCATCCCAGGACGCCAGCCCGCCGCTTTGTGCCGGGAGAGACACATCTCTATCTGGGCCGTAACTATCGCCTCAAGGCCTCCAAGGCCGACAAGGCATCCGTTAAGATCGCGGGCGGGCATATCGTGATCGGGCTGCCGTATCCGGCCGACCAGGACGCCGTTCGCACATTACTCAATGCATGGCAGAAGGCGCAGGCACGCATTTGGTTTGAGCGCAGGCTCTCAGTCTGCCTGGAACGTTTCAGCAATAAGAGCAAGATCGCGCCCAAGGCCCTTATTGTTCGTCAGCTAAAGCAGCGTTGGGGTTCGATGAGTCCGGCTGGTCGCCTTCTACTTAACCGCTCGCTGATCGGTGCGTCCAAGTCCGAGATCGACTACGTCATCACGCATGAGCTTTGTCACCGCGTGCATCATCACCACGGCCCAAAATTTTACGAGCTTTTGGATCGTGTCATGCCTGACTGGGAGAAGCGCAAGCAAAGCCTTGAGCGGCGTCTTGCGTAATCCCCCTACTCAGCCTCACCACATAATTTCCGTAAGTTATATTATCACGCTGTTATTATGGTAATGCCCAATACCGCTTGATAGCTCTCTCGAGGTCTCGCACAACGCGATTTAAATCGGCGTCCTGTTGGCGTGCATTCGCGATGGTGCGGCAGTGCATCTGCACGACCGTATGGTCTCTACCGCTAAAGGCGGCACCAATCTGATCTGGGGTGCCGGCGGCCATCTTATGACTCAGATACATCGCCATCTGCCTCGGACGGTGAAGCCGTTTGGTTCGCGCGAGAGACACCAGCTCATCGCGATCCAACTTGAATTGGGAACCGACGATCAACAGCACGTCTTCAAGTCTGTTCAGGTCGCTCGCCATCCGCTCCCTCCGTCGCACCAGCAGCCTGAGCCTCTGACCCGCTCGAATTGCGGCGTCTGGCTCAAGGCAAACCAGCACTTGCCCAATTGGGTTGATCCTCCGGTCACGTAACCTGCTCGTTAAGCTGCGCCGAAAGGTGTAGCCGCGCCTTTTTGGTGGCTGCCTATCAGGCGTCCGCGGCCTGTTCCGGAAACAGCCCGGGCATCCATCGACCGGCAAGTGCCGCGGGAAAGGCCAGCCGCAGCGGCCCGCGGGCACTATCCGATGCGAGAACGCCGCGCTCGAGCAATGCCGATGTGATCCGTCGCGCCTGACGGTCCACGACACCAAGCAGGCCCGCGACATCACCCCTCGGAAGCTCCCCGCGATACAGCAGCGCCTCGAATATCGCCGTAGACTTCTGGGGCAGCTTGCCTGCGCGGATTTCTTCTTCGGCCCACAGCCCGATCCGTGCCCTCAGGCGGTCGGGCTCGATCAGGTCTTTCATGAAGCGCACCTGGTCGATGCAGACCTCAAGGAAGAAGCGCGTGAAATCCGACAGCGCCTCCTCGCTTAAAGCCCCGCGGCCGTCGAGATCGTTACGCCTCGGCAGGTCGCAGGCCGCCAGATGCTGCTTGTACTCATTCACCCGGCGCGCAAGCCCCCGTGCAACCGACCAGACCGCGCCGGAATCCAGTGTCCTCAGCAGCATGGCGTGCGTCATTAGCCGCGCGACCCGTCCGTTACCATCCAGGAAGGGGTGAATCCACAGCAAGCGATGATGCGCGCTCGCTGCCGCAAGCACCGCATCGACCCGTCCAAGGCGGTTATACGCCCCCTCAAAACGCTCAAGAAATCGCGGAATGGCGCCGGGGCTCACGGCTACGTGCCGGCCGACCTGGACATCACGCAGGCGAAGCGCGCCAGGAACGACCCTGACACGCTCGCCCGTGTTTGGCTCTTCGACGAATAGCAGTTCATCGGGCAGCAACTCGCAGAAGCGGCGGTGCATGTCGCATAATGCCTGCGCGCTTGTGGGAGCGGTCTCGCCAAGACCGCCAGTGTCGATCCATTTCTGAACCTCGACATGCGCCTTTGCCTCAAGCTGCAGATTGCGCTTCGCGGCATCCGCGCTGTAGTCGTTGTTCATCGCCCGGTCGATATCAACCGGG
>Ga0180216_1004131_pt1 | contig 11140 bp, 7 predicted proteins | sample eDN3rd37CBELigMG_FD_128879 | JGI IMG/M metagenome (GOLD analysis project Ga0180216, IMG submission 128879) | Enriched Miracle-Growth compost microbial communities from Emeryville, California, USA - eDNA 3rd pass 37_C BE-Lig MG (version 2)... ...
ACGTCACCGGACAATATCCCGGCGCCAGCGCCGAAACGGTGGCCGAGACGGTGGTCGCGCCCATCGAGCAGCAGATCAACGGCGTCGAGGGGATGCTCTACATCTCCTCCAACTCCACCGCCGACGGCCGCTTCTCGATCGCGGTGACCTTCGACCTCGGCACCAATCTCGATACCGCGCAGGTGCAGGTGCAGAACCGCGTCGCCATCGCGCAGCCGCGCCTGCCGGGCGCTGTGCAGCAGGTCGGCGTCGTGGTGAACAAGTCTTCGCCCGACATTCTGATGCTGGTGAACCTCTATTCGCCGGACAAGTCCCGCGACACGCTGTTCGTGTCGAACTACGCCAACATCCAGATCAAGGACGTGCTGACGCGCGTCGACGGCGTCGGTTCGATCACCGTGTTCGGCAGCCGCGACTACGCGATGCAGATCTGGATCGATCCCGACCGCCTGCAGTCGCTCAATCTGACCGCGACCGACGTCACCCAGGCGTTGGCGGCGCAGAACGTGCAGGTCGCTTCGGGCGTGCTCAACCAGCCGCCGGTGCCGAACCAGCTCGCATTCCAGATCGCGGTGCGCACCCTCGGGCGTCTGAGCGATCCCGCCGAGTTTTCCAACATCGTCATCAAGCAGACGCCGACCGCGGTGGTGCGCGTCAAGGACATCGGCCGCGTCGAGCTGATCGCGCAGGACTATTCCTCGAACTCCTACCTCGACAAGAACGAGTCGGTGGCGCTCGCGGTGTTCCAGCGGCCGGGGTCCAACGCGCTGACGACGGGCGACAACATCGTCAAGACGATGCAGCAGATGTCGAAGGAGTTCCCGTCGGGGATCACCTACGGCATATATTACAACCCGACCCAGTTCATCCAGGAATCGGTCACCAACGTCATCCACACGATCTTCGAAGCCGTCGTGCTCGTCGTCATCGTGGTCGTGCTGTTCCTGCAGACCTGGCGGGCGGCGGTCATTCCGCTGCTGGCGATCCCGATCTCGCTGATCGGCACCTTCTTCGCGATGACGTTGTTCGGCTTCTCGCTGAACAACCTGTCGCTGTTCGGGCTCGTGCTCGCCATCGGCATCGTGGTCGACGACGCCATCGTCGTGGTGGAGAACGTCGAACGCAACATCGCGGCGGGCCTGAGCCCGCGCGAAGCGGCGCGGCGCACCATGGACGAGGTGGGCACGGCGCTCGTGTCCATCGCGCTCGTGCTGTGCGCGGTGTTCGTGCCGACGACCTTCATTACCGGCATCTCAGGCCAGTTCTACAGGCAGTTCGCGCTCACCATCACCGCGGCGACGCTCATTTCGCTGCTGGTGTCGCTGACCTTGTCGCCGGCCATGTGCGCGCTGCTGCTCAAGCCGCACGAGGAGCATGCCCGCGTGCCGATCTGGGCAAGGCCGATCCGCGGCTTCTTCGGGCTGTTCAACCGCGGCTTCGACGCGTTCGCGCGCGGCTACGGCGCGGTCGTCAAGCGCGTCGTGCGCTTTGCGGTGCTGATGCTGGTGGTCTACGCCGGCATTCTCGTGCTCGGCCTCAACGAATTCCGCCGCACGCCGCAGGGCTTCATTCCGCAGATCGACCGCGGCATCCTGATCATCTCCGCGCAATTGCCGCCGGGCTCCTCGCTCCAGCGCACCGACGAGGTGATGCGCCGCGCCGCCGACCAGGTGCTGGCGACGCCGGGCGTCGCCCACGCGGTCGTCGTGGTCGGCTTCTCGGGCGCGACCTTCACCAACGCGCCGAACGCCGGCGCCATGTTCGTGGTGCTCGATCCGTTCGAGCAGCGCGCGGGCAATCCGAACATGTCGTCGGGCGCCATCCAGCGGGCGTTGTTCGCCAAGGTGGGCGCGATCCAGGAAGCGTTCATGGTCGTGGTGCAGCCGCCGCCGGTGTCCGGCATCGGCAATGCCGGCGGCTTCCGCATGATGGTCGAGGATCGCTCGGGCGCGGGCCTCGGGGCGCTGCAAGGCGCGGTCTACGCCATGATGGGCCGCGCGGCGCAGACGCCGGGCTTGCAGCAGGTGTTCTCGCTGTTCGAGATCTCGACGCCGCAGCTCTATCTCGACATCGACCGCGTCAAGGCGCAGCTCCTCGGCATCAATATCGCCGACGTGTTCTCGACCCTGCAGGTGCAGATCGGCTCGCTCTATGTGAACGACTTCAACCTGTTCGGCCGCACCTTCCGCGTGCAGGCGCAGGCCGAAGCGGGCCACCGGCTCGAGCCGAAGGACGTTCTGGCGCTGCGCGTGCGCAACAACTCCGGCGGCACGGTGCCGATCGGCTCGTTCGCCACGGTACAGGACATTTCCGGCCCTTACCGCGTGCCGCGCTACAACCTCTATCCCGCGGCCGAGCTCGACGGTTCGGCGGCGCCCGGCTACAGCCAGGGGCAGGCGATCGAGATGATGCAGAAGCTGGCGGCCGAGACGCTGCCGCCCGGCTTCAGCTTCGAGTGGACGACGCTCGCCTTCCAGCAGATCCGCGCCGGCAACACGGCGATGTTCGCCTTCATCCTGGGCGTCGCCTTCGTCTTCCTGGTGCTGGCGGCACAGTATGAAAGCCTCTTGCTACCCATGTCGGTCATTATGATCGTGCCGATGTGTCTGGTGGCGGCGATCGTCGGCGTGCAGTTGCGAGGGCTGGACAACAACATCCTCACGCAAGTCGGCTTCATCGTGCTGATAGCGCTCGCGGCCAAGAACGCCATTCTGATCGTCGAGTTCGCCAAACAGCTCGAGGACGAGGGGCGCGACCGGTTCGAGGCGGCGATCGAGGCGGCGCGCCTGCGCCTGCGGCCGATCCTGATGACGTCGCTCGCCTTCATCCTGGGCGTTGCGCCGCTGGTCTGGGCCATCGGCGCCGGCGCCGAGCTGCGCCAGTCGCTCGGCACGGCGGTGTTCTACGGCATGATCGGCGTCACGGCGTTCGGTCTGATCTTCACGCCGGTGTTCTACGTGCTGTCGCGGTGGATCGCGCTGCGCCGCCAGCGCGGCCGCGTGCAATCGGAGCCGGCTGCGGAAACCTAACGAGGGAGAGCCCCCGTCATGGCGTCGGCGAAGTTCGGTTTCGGTCAGCCGGTCACCCGAAAAGAGGACGATGCCTTGGTGCGCGGCGGCGGCCGTTACGTCGCCGACCTCGCGCCGGAGGGCGTCCTTCACGCCGTCGCGCTGCGCTCGCCGCACGCGCACGCGCGCTTCACCATCCAGGATGTCGCCCGCGCGCGCGGCCTCAAGGGCGTGCGGCTGGTGCTGACTGCCGCCGACATCCCCGACCTCAATCCGATGCCGACGCCGGGCATTTTTCCCGGCGGCGATATCGACGTGCCGCCTTATCCGGTGCTGGCCAAGGACGTGGTGCGCCATGTCGGCGACATGGTCGCCTTTGTCGTCGCCGACACGCTCGAGACCGCCAAGGATGCCGCGGAGGCGATCGTGATCGATTGGGAGCCGCTGCCGCACGTGATCGGCGCGCTCGATGCGCTGGCGCCCAGCGCGCCGAAGGTGTGGCCGGACCGCTCCAATCTCGTCTTCGAAGCCGAGATGGGCGACGCCGCGGCGACCAAGGCGGCCTTCGCCAAGGCGGCGCGCACGGTCAAGACCACGATCGTGAACCAGCGCCTCGTCACCAACTACACGGAGACGCGCGGCGTCGTCGCCGAGTATGACGGCGATCGCTACACGCTGACGCTGACCAGCCAGGGGTCGCATCTCATCCGTGACATCATCGGCGGTGACGTCATGAAGCTGCCGCCGGAGAAGATGCGCGTGATCACGCCCGCCGATGTCGGCGGCGGTTTCGGCACCAAGGCGTTCCCCTATCGCGAATACGCGCTGGCGGCGGTGGCCGCCGAGCGCACGCGCAAGCCGGTCAAATGGGTGGCCGATCGTGCCGATCACTTCCTCGGCGACAGCCACGGGCGCGACAACATCTCGACCGCGACTTTGGCCTTCGACGACAAGGGCCGCATGCTGGCGCTCGAACTCGACATCATTGCCGACATGGGCGCCTATCTGTCGTGCTACGCGCCTTACATTCCGTGGCTCGGAATGGGCATGGCGACCGGCGTCTACGACATTCCGGCCGCTCATGCGCGGCTGCGCGGCACCTATACGAACACCGTGCCGGTCGATGCCTATCGCGGCGCCGGGCGTCCCGAGGCGTCCTATCTCATCGAGCGCGCGGTCGATCACGCCGCGCGCGAACTCGGCATCGCGCCGGACGTGCTGCGCAAGCGCAACGTGATCAAGCCGAAGGCGATGCCGTACAAGACGCCGACCGGCAAGGTCTACGACTCGGGAGACTTCGCCGGCACGCTCGCGCGTGCGCAGGAACTCATCGACTGGGCCGGCTTCAACAAGCGCGCGACGGCGGCCAAACGCGCCGGCAGGCTGCGCGGTATCGGCATCGCGACCTATGTCGAAGCTTGCGGCAATAGCGGTCCCGAGACCGCGACGCTGCAGCTCGACCGCGACGGCGGCGTGACGCTGCTGATCGGCTCGCAGGCGTCGGGGCAGGGGCATCAGACCTCCTACGCCCAGATCATCGCCGACCGGCTCGACCTGCCGCCGGATAAAGTGCGCCTGATCCAGGGCGACACCGATCGCATCGCGACCGGCGCCGGCACCGGCGGCTCCAGCTCGATTCCGGTCGGCGGCGTTGCGGTGGACCGCGCCGGCAAGACGCTCGGCGAGCAGCTCAAGCAGCTCGCGGCCGACGCGCTCGAAGCGAGCGCCGGCGACATGGAGATCGTCGATGGCAGCGTGCGCGTTGCCGGTACGGACCGCGCCATCACCTTTGCCGAGCTCGCGGCGCATCCGGCCGCGACGCCGGACAAGCTGGTGGCCGCCGAAGAGTTCGGCGTCGAGCCGTCGACGTTCCCCAACGGCACGCATATCGTCGAGGTCGAGATCGACCCCGACACCGGCGCGACGGCGATCGTCGCTTACGTTATCGTCGACGACTTCGGCGCCACGCTCAATCCGCTGCTGCTCGAAGGCCAGGTGCACGGCGGCACGGTGCAAGGTATCGGCCAGGCGCTCTTGGAAGACACCGTCTACGACAAGGCGTCGGGCCAGCTGATGAGCGCGTCGTTCATGGATTACGCCATGCCGCACGCGCACGACGCGCCGGACTTCGTGTTCGAGACGCGCAACGTGCCGTGCAAGACCAATCCGCTCGGCGTCAAGGGCGCGGGCGAGGCGGGCGCCATCGGCTCGTGCCCGGCGGTGATCAACGCCGTCATCGATGCCCTCGACCGCGCTTACGGCATCCGCGCCATCGACATGCCGGCAACGCCGTTGAAGATCTGGACCGCGATCCAGCAGGCGAAGCAAAAGGCGGCATGAACGTAAGGCTCCGCGACACGTTCTAATCATGTCATGGCCGGACAAGCCCGGCCATGACAACGGAGAGGATTACTTCGCCGACTTCTTCACCGTCGTCGGCTGCGGCGGCAGCGCTTTCAAGTAGGCCGCGACCGCCTCGCGGTCCTGCGCGGTCAGATGGCTGGTGCTGTTGCGCACGACCTCGCCCATTTCGGCGCCGACCGTGCCGCCTTCCGGCAGGTCGCCGCTCTCGAGCAGCGTGGCAATGTCGGCGGCCGTCCAGTCGGCGAGGCCGCTCTTGTCCGGCGTCAGATTGCCGGCGACGAGGTCGCCGACCGGCATGCGCGCGCCGGTGAGCCAGTTGTCGCGCTGGATCGCGCCGAAGAAATTGCGCGGCGTATGGCACTCGCCGCAATGCGCGAGCGCTTCGACGATATAGGCGCCGCGATTCCAGACCACTTCTTTATGGCGCGCGGGCTTGTAGACGCCCGGCGTGAAGTAGAGCCATTTCCACGGCCCGAGCGCCGCGCGGATCGAGAACGGGAAGCGCAGTTCGTGCGCGCGGCTCGGCTTGTTCGAGGGCGGCACCGTCTTGAGATAAGCGCGCAGGTCCGCGACGTCCCGCGGACCCATCTTGGTGTAGGCCGTGTAGGGAAACACCGGATAGAGATTGTCGCCTGTCGGCGATACGCCCTCGCGCAAGGCGCGCGCGAAGTCCTCGTCCGACCAGTGGCCGATGCCGTGCTCCGGATCGGGGGTGATGTTCGGCGCGTAGAACGTGCCGAAGGCCGTCTTGAGGGCAGGGCCGCCGGCCAGCGGCGCGCCGCCGGCCTCCGTGTGACAGCCATAACAGCCGGCGGCATCGAAGATGTACTTGCCGCGCTCGGCCGAGGGCGGCTCTTGCGCCTGCGCCGCGGTGGCCAGACCCGCCACGGCGCAGATGATGCGGAAGAAACGGCCCATTGCGGCGCGTCCGCCGGTCATTCCTCGAAACGGAACTTGCCGCCGGCCTTCTTCGCGCCGCCGTGGCAGGCGCCGCAGGTCTCGGCCACCTTCGGCCATGCCGCCTTGACCGCTTCGAGATTGCCGCTCTTGGCGGCGTCGCCGATGGCGGCCGTGGCGGCGATGAGGTCGTTGTTGGCCTTGTCGAAGGCGGCGCGGTCCGTCCAGGCGTCCGGCTTGGTCCGCGTCGTCGGCACGGCGTCACGGCCGGTTCCCGGCGGGAAAAGGGTGGCGAACTTTTTCAGCGCGTCGACGGCACCGGCCGCCTTGGTCGCCACCACGGCGATATCCGTGCTGTTGCCGCGCGCGACCTGCGAGATGTCACGGTAATAGTTCGGCCAGAGCTGGCCCATGAGCTCCTGACGCGCCTTGACCGTGTCGGCCGGGGTCTGGGCCCAGGATAGCGCGCCGGACAGGGCAGCCACGGTTCCGGCAAGCGCCAGCGCTGAGACAATACGGATCATCAAACGAACCTCCCGGTTTCAATCGGATTATAGGTGAATGCGAACACATGCGGCCGCGCGAGCAGAATAGGCGTGCAACTCCTTCATGTCCGCATCGGATCGCGCCGGCTCCGTGTTTTCCGCAGCATAGCCGCAAGGCCAAGCCGGCGGGCAAGCCCGTTGCGGCACAAAATCGCGTGAGGGAAATGGCAAAGCGCGGGCGGAGCGCGCGCACCTCCCATGCGCAGGCAATAACACCGCAGACACGGGCATTATTCGCGGGTACTTAGGGGGACTTTCGCGGCCGGGATTCGAGGCGAATGTTTCTGTTCAAGGCCATCGGCCTCAAGCTGCTTTCCGCGCTTCTGTTCGCCATGATGTCGGCCCTGGTGCGGCAGCTCGGCGATGTGGCGCCTGTCGGGCAGCTCGTCTTTTTCCGCTCCGCCTGCGCCATCCCGCCCGTGCTGCTGATCTACGCGCTGCGCGGCGAGTTGATGGCGACGCTCTACACCAAGCGGCCGATGGGGCAGCTCGGCCGGGGCCTGCTCAGCATCGGCGGCATGTTCTCCAATTTCTCGTCGCTGACGCGCCTGCCGCTCGCGGACGCGACCGCGCTCAGCTTCGCGTCGCCCCTGATCACGGTGGCGCTCGCCGCCGTGATCCTCAAGGAGAAGGTGCGCGTCTTCCGCTGGGGCGCGGTGGTGATCGGCTTCGTCGGCGTGATCGTCATGCTCGTGCCGCATCTCGACGTCGGCCATTACGCGGGCGCCGCGGGCGCCACAGCGGCGGCCGGCGTCGCCTTCGCCCTGTTCGCCGCGTGCTGTAACGCCGGCACCGTCATCCAGACGCGCCGTCTCACGCAGAGCGAGACCACGTCCTCGATCGTCTTTTATTTCTCGCTTGCCACCACCTGCGCCGGCGCGGTGACTTTGCCGTTCGCGTGGTACACGCCGACCTGGCCCGAACTCGCGATGCTGATTTCGCTGGGCGTGCTTGGCGGTCTCGCCCACATCTTCCTCACCGAGAGCTATCGCTACGCGCCCGCATCGGTGATCGCGCCGTTCGACTATTCGTCGCTTCTGTGGGCGGTGCTGCTCGGTTACTGGATGTTCGGCGAGCTACCGCAGACTTTGGTCTATGTCGGCTCGGCCATCGTCGTCTGCGCCGGGCTTTTCGTGATCTTCCGCGAGCGCCAGCTCGAGCGGCAGCGACGCGCCCAAGCAGGGCTGGAGCCGTAGGGGGCAAAGGCGCGGCCTTAAAGCGCCGTACCACCGCTGACGGATTCACGCATGGGAGAATTCGCTGGTGGGCGCGGCGCTTCGCCGCCTTAGCCCACCCTGCAAACAGACCGCTAGCGGAACGCCTTGAAGGTGATGATGGTGTGGGTGTCCTTGATGCCGGGGATCAACTGCACCTTCTCATTGACGAAATGCCCGATGTCGGTACCGGGCTCGACATAGAACTTCACCAGCAGATCGTAGTCGCCGGCGGTGGAGTAGATCTCGGAGGCGATCTCGGCTTCGGCGAGCGCGTTGGCGACCTGGTAGGCCTTGCCGAGGTCGCATTTGATCTGAACGAAGAAGGGGGTCATCCAAAGCCTCCGAATGCCGCAAAGCGCGTGGCCGCAATCCAGCAAAAACGCGCAGGTCTGGCAAGGCGCGCGGCCTTTATATTGCGGCGTACCTGCCTTCGGCAGGCCGCGCGGAGCAGCGGGCCGCGAGGGCTTGCCTTGGCGCCCGCTCGGGAATAGGTAACCCGCCAGCAATCTCGTGGGGTGTCCGGCTCGCCGGACTGAGAGGCTCATCGGCCAACCCAACGAACCTGATCCGGGTCATGCCGGCGGAGGGATGTGAGATGCGCCTGCCCGAAGCGACGATGCGCGATGCCTTGCCTGAAATGGCGGGCAGCCTGCTGGCGCAACTGCGCGCCCGCGCGCCCCGCGTGCATTGCATCACCAACGCGGTCGCGCAGAACTTCACCGCCAACGCGCTGCTCGCCGCCGGCTGCGTGCCGTCGATGACCATGTCGGTCGACGAGATCGGCGGCTTTGTGGCCTCGGCGCATGGCCTCCTCGTCAATCTCGGCACCTTGGATCCCGAGCGCCGGGAGGCGACGTCCGTCGCGCTCGACGCCGCGCATCAGCACAAGGTGCCGTGGATACTGGATCCGGTGTTCGTCGACCGCAGCCCGGGCCGGCTCGCCTTCGCCCGCGCGCTGATCGCCCGCGGCCCGCGGGTGGTGCGGCTCAATCATCGCGAGTTCGAGGCGCTCGCCGAAACGACGGCGCAGCGCGAGCACGTGATGGCCTATGCCCGCGAGACGCGCACCATCATCGCCATGTCGGGCGCGACCGATCTCGTCACCGACGGCACGCGCGCGGTCGGCATCGGCAACGGACATGCGCTGATGGCCAAGGTCACCGCCATGGGCTGTGCCGGTTCGGCCCTGGTCGGCGGCTTCCTTGCCGTCGAGCCGGACGCGCTGCGCGCCGCTGCGGCGGCGCTTCTGATGCTCGGCGTCGCCGGCGAAGTCGCGGCGCGCCAGGCGCAAGGGCCGGGCAGCTTCGCGGTGGCGATCCTCGACGCGCTCAACACGCTCGATGCGCCGACCCTCATCGCTCATGCAAAGGTTGCCTGAATGACCACAGCGATCGCGCTCACCATCGCCGGCTCCGACTCCGGCGGCGGTGCCGGCATCCAGGCGGACCTGAAGACTTTCGCCGCGCTCGGCGTCTATGGCGCTTCCGTCATCGCCGCGCTCACCGCGCAGAACACCAAGGGCGTGACGGGCATCCACGATGTGCCGTCGAGCTTCATCACCGCGCAGATCGACGCCGTGTTCGCCGACCTGGATGTACGCGCCGTGAAGATCGGCATGCTGTCGCAAGTGGCCGCCATCGAGGCGGTTGCCGCCGGTCTCGACCGACACGCGGCGCCGAACATCGTGCTCGATCCGGTGATGGTGGCGACCTCGGGCGACCGGCTGCTCGCCGCCAATGCGGTCGCGGCGATGCGCAAGCTGCTCATTCCGCGCGCGCTGGTGATCACGCCCAATCTGCCGGAGGCAGCGGCGCTGCTCGATGAACCGATCGCGCATGACGAAGCCGGGATGGCAGCGCAGGGCCGGGCGCTGCTGGCGCTCGGCACGCAGGCCGTGCTGATCAAGGGCGGTCACGGCAACGCGCCGGAAAGCGTCGACCTTCTCGTCACGGCGCAAGGCGTCACGCGGCTTGCCGCGGCGCGCATTCAAACGCAGAACACCCACGGCACGGGCTGTACGCTCTCGTCCGCCATCGCCGCGGGTCTCGCCAAGGGCGGCGATCTCGTCACCGCCGTGCGCGAGGCCAAGGATTACGTCACGGGCGCCATCGCCGCCGCCGACACCTTGCACGTCGGCCATGGCCACGGCCCGCTGCATCACTTCTACGCCTTCTGGGCGAGATGACATTGCCCTGAAGCGGATGAAGCGACAGCCGGGCTAGCCGCGAAAGCGTCTACGCAGCGCTGCCCGCACCATATTGTCGTCGCTCCCGCATGTGGTACCGTTTGCAACCACAGGGCGCGGAACCGCCCGGCATCCAAGCCATTCCTCCATGAGGAGACTTCATGGGCACGATGGTTCTGCTCGATCTGATGGGCGGCGTGGCGCTGCTGCTCTGGGGCCTGCACATGGTCCAGAGCGGCATTCTGCGTGCCTTTGGCGCCGATCTGCGGCGCCTGCTCGCGAAGACTTTCTCCAACCGCTTCACCTCGTTCGGCGCCGGCCTTGTGCTGACCGCGCTGCTGCAGAGTTCCACGGCCACGGGCCTGATGACCGCGTCCTTCGCCGCCGAAGGCATGGTGGCGCTCGTACCGGCAATGGCCATCATGCTCGGCGCCAATGTCGGCACGACGCTGATCGTGCAGTTGCTCTCGTTCAACGTCGCGGCAGTGGCGCCCGTGCTGTTCGTGCTCGGCCTCGTGGCCTTCCGCAGCGGCGGCCGCACCAAGCTCAAGGACATCGGCCGCGTCGCGATCGGCCTCGGGCTCATGCTGCTTGCGCTGCACATCCTGCTCAACAGCCTCGCCCCGGCCGAGAGCGCGCCGGCCGCGCGCGTGCTGCTCAAGGCGATCACCGACGATCCGGTGCTCTGCGTGCTGGTGGCGGCGGCGCTCACCTGGGCCGCGCATTCCAGCGTCGCGACCGTGCTGCTGATCATGTCGCTGGCCTATTCGCAGTTCATCACGCCGGCTGCGGCGCTGGCGCTGGTGCTCGGCGCCAATCTCGGCAGCGCCATCAACCCGCTGGTCGAAGGCGGCCAGCGCAACAATCCGGCGAGCTATCGTCTGCCGCTCGGCAACTTCCTCAACCGTTTCGTCGGCGTGGCCG
>Ga0180216_1004132_pt1 | contig 11138 bp, 7 predicted proteins | sample eDN3rd37CBELigMG_FD_128879 | JGI IMG/M metagenome (GOLD analysis project Ga0180216, IMG submission 128879) | Enriched Miracle-Growth compost microbial communities from Emeryville, California, USA - eDNA 3rd pass 37_C BE-Lig MG (version 2)... ...
CCGCCCCATCACGCTGATCGTCCCCTATCCGCCGGGCGGGGGCAGTGACATCACTGCCCGCGCCCTGGCGCCGGAGCTGGAACGCGCGCTGGGTACGCCCGTCGTCGTGGTGAACCGCCCCGGGGCAAGCTCGCAGATCGGCATGGCCGAACTCGCCCGCGCGCGGCCGGATGGCTACACCTTGGCTTACGGGCTCTGGCCCTCGATCTTCACCCTCTATCTCGACCCGTCGCGGCATGCCTCGTTCAACCGGGACAGCTTCGTGCCGCTGGCGCTGCACGTCATCGACCCGGGCACGATCATGGTGCCGGCGAACAGCCCGATCCGTAGTTTCGCGGATCTCGTCGCCGCGGCGCGCGCGCGGCCCGGAGCCGTATCCATGGCCGATCCGGGCATCCTCGGCTGGGAGCACATCTCCTCACTTCAGTTACAGCAGGCGCTGGGCATCGAACTCAATCAGGTGCATTTCCAGGGCGCGGGGCCGGCGATGACGACACTGATCTCCGGCCAGGTGGATGCGGCCATGGCATCGACCAGCACCGCGCTATCGCAGGCCCGCTCGGGCCTGGTGCGGATCCTCGCCGTGCTGTCGCCGCAGCCGAACGAGTTCCTGCCTGGTGTGCCGACGCTCGCCTCTCTCGGCACGCCACTCTCGGCCGGTTCGGCACGCGGTTTTGTCGCGCCCGCCGGTACGCCGGAGCCGATCGTGCGGCGGCTTGCTGCGGCGCTGGAAAGCGCGATCACGAGTCCGGCGCATCGCGAGCAGCTTCGGCGCCTGGGGCTCGACATCACCTTCATGGGGCCGGCCGATTTCGCGACCTATTGGGCCCGGGAGGAGGCATCGCTGCGCCCGGTGGTTGACGAGATCGTCCGTCAGGGACAGAACAACTGAGCCTTGGAACCTGCTTCTGTAGTCGGGTCGGTCGATGACCGGCACTGGGTGCCACGGCAGGTTCCTCGCTTCTGTTCGTGGTCGGCGTGCGACCGCCACAGGCCACGGCCAGGCAGGGCGGACCAATCCAGCAAGCGGGCCCGGCGAATACCGGCACTGGCGCTGTTGTGGCCTCACCCTGCCGCGCTCCTGCGACGGGACGCCGAATGCTTCTGCGGCTTTGGGTGGAGCGCCGAACCGGGGCGCATCGGAGAGGCCCTCCACCCCTTCGGCGAGATAGCTCGCCGTTGACCGGCCCGTCCAGGATCAAGGGCGCGGTCATGCCGCTGTTGCGCAAGCCTGCGATGGAGGTCGTGGTCTTCCCGTGCCCATGCGGGATAGCTGCCCGCAGTCGCTGCCGCAGGGTGCCCGTCCGCGGGTACGGGCCATGTTGGTCCAAGCGCAGGTTCTATCGGTAAACACCAAGGGGCCCGATCAAGTCAGGGCACCTTGGTCGTTTGGTGGGCGTGGCATTGCTGATCAGAGGCGTCGTCCTGATCCGGCGCTGAGGCTGGTTGCCCGGCTCCGTCTGGCGGGGCAGCCACCGGTCCAACGCCCGAGTCTGGTCGGCCGCGAAGAGACAGGCTCAAGTCGGCGCCGAGTCTGGTGATACCGCCACGGATAACCTGAAGCCGCGCAGGACGCTCGCGTCCTGGTCCGGCGCATCGGCTGGCATCAGCACGACGGGAGAGATCTCCCCCATCTGCGACAGCATCTCGGGCAGGCTGATGGCGGTGACCAGACCTCTCACGTAGTGGGTCTCCTTGTCCTCCTCCTGCGCGCCCGTACCGAACGGCACCGTCGCAGTCCCCTCCGGCTCGGGCATTGCCCCATGACCAAAGGCAATGCTGAAGCCCCGGACGGCGAGGCCGCCTCGCTTCTTCTCCACGACCCACCCGCTGATCCCACGGGCACCGGATCCGTCTTCCCGTTGCGCTTCGAGCCAGAACAGTGGCGGCAGGGCGTCCAGCACGGCGGGCGAGCGCGACACCTCGGAGAAGGCCAGCCCGCGTGCCAGGCCAGCAATATCGTCGTCGATCGCCAAGGCGGGTGCGCCCTCCGCACGCAAGCGCCGCGCCGCGCGTCGGACGTCTATTGGGGCGTGCTCACCGAGCATGGCGGCCAGCAGGCTGCCCTCAGGGAATCTCGACCTCGGCATTTCCCGCATCCTGCGCCTCCTTCGTGTTGCCCAGTGATGCCTGAAGGCGATGGGCAGCGGCAACGGGCTGCTGCGATTAGGGTCGGCGAGAAGAGCTGGTGCGGGGAGTTCAGCCACCCTCTGAGGCGGATCTCACGATGCGAGCCAGGAGGCTATCCTCGTCCTCGTCGGGCGACACTTGCGCCAGGATGGCAGCATGGCTGCTGTTGAACGCGAGATGCCTTGTGGCAGTGGACAAGAAGGTACCCGCCGGTCCCGTCCGCCGCTGCGGAAAGATCGTTCCCGAACCTCAGGACCTGCGCGATATCATCGCGCGCTGGCATGATCTTGCCTGGCTCGGGCTCGATGATGCCGTGGACCCAGAGCGTGACGCGCTCATGCTCCCCGTAAGTGCCAAACGCGTCGATCTCGGGGGTTCCGGGATCAAGCAATGACAGCACGTAAGTCAGGTTCCGTGCTTGGTGTACGGGCAGTTCGGCGATGCCGCAGATCGTGAGCATAGAAACGTTGAGGGGTCTCATGTTCCGCCCGTTTCAGTAGGTACGACAGCCTTCAGGCTTCATCCCCCGGCCAAGTGGTATGTCTTCAACACTGCTATAAGTGCCGTCCGCGTGATGACTGAGGCTGCCGTGAAAAGCAGGATGGCCTGCGCGATCGTCCTGACGTCCACGTGGTGGTGGTCGGCGGGCACGGCGGCGGATCTGATCGCCCAAACCCGAGTGACGGATCAGCCAGGGGGGGGTGCGTCCTGCCACGACGCGCCCCCGGCCGTTTTGGCGAAGTCGTCTGGCAACGGGCCGCCAGCACTGGCCACCAGGATGTCCGGCTACGGGCAGAGCGAGCATGCCCGCCTCGTCGGCGGTGATGTCCGGCGCCAGGGGCCGGTGGCCGCTTTCTGGCAGGGAGCCGAGCATGGCTCGTGACCGCCCTGCTCCATGCGTTTGGCCGAGGCAGTGATGCCGACCCTCCAGCCTGCCTGCCGCTCGCCGGCGGCGACCCGGGTCATGCGTCGGAGACGGCTCACTATCGAGGATCCGGGGCTGACCCAGGACCGCCGAGGCAACCAGCGCAACCGGTGCGGGCCTACAAAGTATGTGGAGGCGACCTGGTGTTGTGCGGAGTATGGCCGTCAGGGCCTAGAGCGAGCTGACCTCCCCCAGGAGGCGCCGCACCTCCTCCCGCCCGCTCTCACTCAGCGGCGCCTGGGGCGGCAGAGGGGCGCCGACAGGAAAGTCCTGGATTTCCAGCGCGCCCTTGATGCAGGCCGCCAGCGAATGCTTGGAAAAGGCCTGGTTCACCGCCCAGAGCTTCCGCTGCAGGGCCATCGCGGCTTCCCATTGGCCCGCGCGACACAGGTCGTAGAGCTTCACACTTTGGCGCGGTATGATGCAGCCGGGCCCCGCCATCCAACCGACGCCGCCGATCATCATGACGCAGGCGGGGATGTGCGCTGAGGCGGCGAACACGCCCATGCGGCCCTCCGTCTCGTTGATGATGGAGAGCAGGCGCCCGGTGTTGGTCGAGGCGTCCTTGATGTAACGGATGTTGGGAACGGTCGAGAGGCGGCGGATCACCGGCAGCGACAGGTCCGAGCGCTGGAACTGCGGGTTGGTGTAGAGCACCACCGGCCCGTCCGTTGCCTCGGCTACCGCGCGGAAGTAGCCCTCCACCCCCTGCTCGGCGATCGGGAAATAGGCTTCGAGGATCGCCAGGACGCCATCGGCGCCCCGGGCCATGACCTCGCGCGCCAGCATGGCGCCGTCGCGGATGGTGGTGGCGGCCACCCCAGCGATCACCGGCACCCGCCCGCGCGCGGCCTGTACCACCACCTCGACGATCTCCAGCCGCTGGGCGGTGTTCAGGTAGGCGAACTCCCCCGTGCTGCCGAGCGGCGTGAGCCCGTGCACCCCCGCCTCGATCAGGTGCTCGACCAGGCGGGCGAGCACGTCGCGCATCACGCGCCCCTCCGCGTCGACGGGCGAGACGAGATAGGGATAGACCCCATGCAGTCCGGTCGGCTCCGACATCATGGATCTCCAGCTGGGTTGAGAGGTGACCGAAGGCGGGTGGAGCTGGCGCCCGTGGCGTCAGCCGACGCTTTCCCCCACGCGCAGCTTGGCATAAGCACGCCGGGATTGCTCCCCATCGAACTCGCCACAGATCTTCGCCGTCACCACCGTGGTGATGCTGTTGCCGATGACGTTGTGGTCGCAATGGCGATGGACATGAAGCGATAGACGCCGAACAGATGGCCAAGCCTTCCACCGGAAGGACACCAGTGGCCGTCACCGTGGCCGCGAAGGCGACGAAGCTGCCACCGGAGACCGTCGCGGTGCCTTTGGAGGTCAGCAGCATGATGCCCAGGATGCCGAGTTGCTGCCCGAGGTCCAGCGGCACGCCATTGGCGTGGGCCAGGAAGATCACGCCCATCGACATGCAGATGGAGGTCCCAGCCGCCTGCCCTCGGCGAGGCTGAGCCAAATCAGGCCGTGGTGTATCCGCGCAGGACGGACTTTGCTGACGCGGTGGCTTGTGTCGCCTGATCCGGCAACGCCAAACTGCGGTGTGAAGGATCGGAATGGGCGCCATGAATGAGCTTCGCTTCCTGACAGCCTTGCACCGGCCCGGCAGCCTGGTAGATGTCGGCGCGCATGACGGCCTTCTTGCCCTGCCGCTGAGCCGCCTTCCCGGCGCGTATGTCCTGGCCTTCGAGCCGCTGCCCGCCGCCTTTGCCCGGTTTTCCGCCACCTGTGCGGGCATCGCGTCGATCCAGCCGATCCCGCTGGCTCTGGGCGATGCGCCGGGCCAGCTGACGCTGTCCATGCCGGTGGTGGAGGGCGTCCGGCAGGAGCAATGGGCTTCCCTGGTCAAGACCTTCGAGGGCTATGGCCCGCACGTCGGCGCCGAGCAGGTCCAGGTGCCGGTCGTTACGCTGGACAGCTTCGGCCTGCGTGACCTGACCGCGATGAAGATCGATGTGGAAGGCGCGGAATACGAGGTCCTGCGAGGCGCGCGCGACACCCTGCGGCGCTGTCGCCCGGTCCTGACGCTGGAACTGGAGGAACGGCACAGGGAAGGCTCCACCTGGGCGGTGCCCGCCTTCCTGGATGCGCTGGACTATATCACCTGCTTCGCCCTGGATGGGCAGTGGTGGCCCGCCTCGGCCCTGGACCGCGCGACCATGCAACGGGCCAGCCCGGATCCCTCCGACTATGCGGCTTCCGACCCCTATGTCTTCAATTTCTTTGCCTGGCCGCGGGAGCGGGATGCCGAGGTCCGGCAGCGTCTGCCGGAGATCCGGGCGAGGGCCTGACAGCCTCCGCGCTCCCTCAGCCGGCGCGTTTAGTGCTCCTTCCGGGAAGTCACGCGGCGCCCGACAGGAGCACGGCGTAACGCCTGTGAACTGTCAACCGCCGCGCGTGGTCAGGCGCAGGTGATGGCCATGCCGCCGCCCTCCGCTGATCGGATGGCTCAGGCCAGGTAGAAGTCGCTGGCGGCGAGGTGGAAGGCACCGACCAGGTCGATCTCACCCAAGGTCGGCAGGAATCATGTCTCGTCCACGGTGCTGCGGAATTGCACGATGGTGTGCCCGTCCACGATGTCGTAGCGCACCTGGAGGTCGCTGCTGTTGCCGAATTCAGAGTAGATCCCGGTCCGACGAGATCATCAGAACGGGCGAAGAAATCGCCGAAGCAGGCGGCTAGAGCTTTTTCCGTTCGCTCCGTTTCACGGAAAAAGCTCTAGCCGCTTGGCCGCGCTGCTCGTCAAGCCGAAATTCGGCCCCTCATAGGGTGCAGTTGCTCGTCAGAGGCATCGCGCCGCAGCTGGCCGGGCCATTCGAACAGGCCAGCGATGGCGCGGCTTTGGACGCACCAGCTTGCAATGCGCCACCGGCGAGGGAAGCCATGCCTTGTCACTTTCAACGCGGGGGGCGGCCGGGCGGTGGCGGTGAACTCCCGTGCCCTTCTCACCAGAGTTCCGGCTTGGCGACCATCAGCCAGAAGATCGCCAGCACGCCGATGAAAGCGGGCCAGCCGAGGATGAACCAGTATCTGGCGTAGCGGTGAAAGAGCGGCGGCAGGGGCTCGTCCCTGGCCAGGGCCTCCGCGGCCAGTCGGTGCATCCGGATTTGCAGCCAGACCACGGGGAGCCAGCAGGCGCCGACGAGGGCGTAGAGGACGAGGGCCGCAACGACCCAGGGCGTCGTCAGCGGAATGCCCGTCATCCACATCATGGCGAAGCCGGTAAGCGGCTGCACAACAACGGACGGCGCGGTGAAAAGCCAGTCGGCGAGGACCACGCTGCGGCCGACCGCCACCGTGGCACGGACATCCCCACTGCGGTGGGACATCCATCCGTGGAACGCGGTGCCGAGCCCGGTGCCGAACAGCAGCGTCGAACTGATGATGTGCACCCACTTGAGCAGAAAATAGGTGTCCATAAGTCACTCCCGGGCGGCAAGCAGGGCGAGCACCGCCCCGACGATCGCCGCATTCTTGAGCAAGGGGCCGAACGGGTCCGCCCAGGCGCCGGGGAAGGCCGCGGTGGCGAGCACCGTGAGGAGCAGCGTAACGGCGAGCTGGACTATGCACACCAGCGCGGTCTGGCGCGGCAGGGCGAGTACCGCCACGCCCACGGCGAGATCAAGCGCGACGCCGCCCCACAGCGCCATGGATGAGGCCAGGCCATGCAGGCCAAGCCCGGCCGTCAGGGCGTCGCTGACCGCACGCGGCGTGACGAAGGCCGAGACATAGGCGGTCCCGATCCAGATGCTGGCGAGGAGAAGCCGGAGCACCGGGCGGATCGCGGCCATCCGGGCATGGGTGCGGTCGGCGGCGACGGACGGCTCCGCCGCGAGGGCCTCGGCCAGTGGCCTCGGCGACCATCCCAGGGCCGCCCTGATCGGGGCCGGGTCGGCGGTGTTGCCCCGCGCGAGCATGTCGAGCGTCTCTGGCGCCACGGGAGAGCCGGGGACCAGGCGCCCGATGCGCGCGCTAGCACGGAGCAGGCCTTCGGGGATGCTGACCGGGCGCCGCTCCGGCAAGCCGAGCCAGCCCCGGAGGATCGCGGTCAGCCGATCGGTGCCCATAGCCTCCGGCCCGACGAGATCGAGCAGCGGCGGCGCCTCGCCCGCCTCGACGATATCGGCGACAGCGCGAGCGAGGTCGGCGACATGGACCGGCTGGACCTGCCAGTCGCCCCGGCCCAGCCCGGCGGGCCGCGGCAGCACGGCTAGCGCGCAGAAGAGCCCGGTGCTGTAGCCGCCCCGGCCGATAACGAGGGACGGCCGCAGCACGGTCCACCCCCGGCGCCCGCCTTCACGTCGGAGCCGGAGCAGATGTTCGTCCGCCACCCGCTTGGTGGCCAGGAAGCGCGTTGTCCCGTCCGCCGCACCGAGTGCGGAGACCTGCACTACGCAGGGAATGCCCGCCTCCGCGCAGGCATCGAACAAGGCGGCGGGGCCGGAGCCCTGCAGGACCTCGAGCTTTCCTTCGAGCGCTCCTACGACGTTGACCACGGCATCGACCTTGCCGAGGCGTCCTTGCCAGTCCGAGGCCTTGTCCCGAGCAAGGTCCGCGCGCACCACGTGGCTGCCCGGAAACCGGAGGCGGAGCGCCGTCGTGTTGCGGCCGCAAGGCAGGACTTCATGGCCGCGGACGCGGAGACATGCCGCCACGTATGCGCCGATGAAGCCACTCGCACCCAGCACAAGGATTCGCAAAGGCCTGTACTCCGACCGACGTGATGCATGTCCGGCTCATTAGGCAGCATCGGCGGTGCCGAGGCGCCGTGCCTTCACGAGCGGCGAGGCCCGCCACGTGGCTGGCGAGGCTGAATGCCCTGTCGGACGGATCGCGCAGCCATTCCGCAACCACCGCCCACAGGATCAGGACGGGAGCGCGGTTGATGCGAATGAGTGTTCCGGCGGAGCGCATGGAGGCATGCCATAGGATGTTGCCTCTCACGGAACAGTCTATGTGGGCCTAAGTTGTGTGGAATGCCTCCCATGCTCCGGGCGGGCCATCTGCGGTCCGTCCTCCGTTTCGCCAGCGGGCGGCCTTTGAGACAATCCGGGACCGCGCGCTACCCGGGGCAGGCTTGGGAGTGCCATTTGAGGGCCTCTTCACCTTTCCGTGTGCTAAATACCCCTCAGCTCCATGCCTAGAGACGGAGCTGACCCAAGTGGGGGGATGGACCTGTGCAGCGGATGCCTGCCTGCTCGCCCGCATCCCTCCCCGCTGCGAGGGAGGGTCCGACCAGAGGCATATGGGGAGGCAGGGGAGCATCCCCGCGCCTCAGTTCACGGCGAGCTTCACCTCCTGGATGATCTTCAACCATTTCGCGGCCTCTGCCTGCATGAGATCGCGCAGGTCCTCGGGCCGGTTGCGGGCCGGCAGGATATGGCCCTGGGAGTGGAGCTCCCGCTTCAGCTGCGGCTGGGTGAGGGCGTCCTTCAGCTCGTCGTTCAAGCGCTCCACAATGGGCTGCGGCGTGCCTGCGGGAGCGAGCAACCCGTTCCAGCCCGTCGACTCGAAGTCCTTGATGCCCGCCTCCATCATCGTGGGTAGGGAGGAAAGGGCGGGAACGCGGTTATCCGAGGTCACGGCCAGGGCACGCAGCCTCCCGTCCTCGATCTGCGGCGCCGCCGGGAGGATGGTGCTGAACATCATCCCGACCCGGCCTGCCACCACGTCCACCAGGGCGGGCGCGGTGCCGCTATAGGGAACGTGCTCGATCTGGATTCCCGCGACGCGCGCGAAGAGCTCACCGGTCAGATGCGCGGGACTTCCCATGCCATAGGAGGCGAAGTTCAATTTTCCCGGGTGCTGCTTCGCGTAGGCGATCAGTTCCGACACGCTCCTGACCGGCAGGTTGGGGTTGACCACCAGCACGAAGGGGATCCGCGCGAACAGGCCAATCGGCGCGAAGTCCTGGGTGAAGTCATAGGACACGTTGGGCATGAAAAACTGGTTGATCACCAGCGATCCGGTGCCGACCAGCAGCGAGTAGCCGTCTGGCGCGGCGCGGGCGACGAGGCCGGAACCGATCGTGGTGCCGCCGCCCGGCCGGTTCTCTACCACGATCGATTGGCCAAGCTTCTTGGTCATCGGCTGCGCGACCATGCGGGCAAGGGTGTCGGCGCCGCCACCGGGCGTGAAGGGCACCACCAACTGGATCGGGCGGTCCGGATAGGCGGCGGCCCGCGCAGGCCTCGCGACGAGAGGAAGGGCGCCCGCGACGGCGCTCTGGAGCAGGGTGCGCTTGGTGATCATTGGTTATTTCCTCCGGAGTGGGTTGGCGCCTCAGGCCGGTCCTGGTCGGTCGCGGGCCGGGGTGCGCAGGGCAGCAAGAGCGCGGGCGGAGGGCAGCGCCTCCAGATGGCACAGCCTCTCGTAAAGCTGCGCCGCCTCGGTTTCTGCGCCCGCTGAGGCCAGGCAGTCCGCGAACTTGGCGCGAAGCTCGCCTTCCCGCAGCGGCGCCTCGGCGTGGCCGCGCGGACGGCGGACCGGCGCGCTCTCAAAGCGGCGGCCGTCCTGCATGACCAGGCTGACGCTGTCGGCGCGCGCGTAGCCGGGCAGCACCGGGTCGAGATCGTCGCTCGGCAGCACGGCCACGCGACGCATCAGGTCCTGGATGTCCGGGCGCTGAACGTAGGAATCCGTCAGCTCCCGCAAACCGATCCAGCCGCTCGCCACGGCCGCGGCCATGGCGAACTGCGCGCTGAACTTTGCCTCCAGCGCGGTCTGCGGCAGGGCGTTGCGCAATACCGCCGCTTGCGGGCGCCCGATGCGGACCTCGATCCGCGCGACCGCCTTCGGGTCCGGCCGTTCGGCCCGGACCAGATCGATCATGGCGTCCGCCGCGCGATGGGCGAAGTAGCAGATCGGGTACTTTTTGATGCTCAGGCGGCCGGTCACGATGCGCCAGTCCCGGCCGAAGCCCGAGCCCGGTGTCAGGTCGTCCAGCCTGCCCTGGGGCGAGATGGCCTGCAGGAAGCCGCGCGGATGCTCGATGGCATCCGCCGAGGCGGTCATCCCGGCCCGCGCCAGCCGCACCGCGAGGAGGCCCGCATGCGCCGCGCGACCGGCGTGGAACGGCTTGGCCATGCTGCCGAAGTTGGCGACCAGGCCACCCGCCTGGGAGGCCGCGAGGGCGATGGCCATGGCTGCCCGTTCGGCATCCAGCCCGTGCAGGCTGGCGCAGGCCGCCGCGGCGCCGATGGCGCCGAAGATACCCGTCGGGTGCCAGCCCTTCTCGTGGTGGTAGTCGGCATCATGCCGCACCAGCTCGGCCCAGACCTCGTAGCCCGCGACATAGGCGGCGAGCAGCCGGGCGCCGTCGGCGCCCAGCGCCTCGCCCTCCGCCAGCACGGCAGGAACCAGGACGGTGCTGGGGTGGCCGCGCTGCGCGACGTCGTCATAGTCCAGCGCATGCGCCGCGGTGCCGTTGATCCAGGCCGCGTGGGCCGCAGCTGCACGGTCGGGGCCGAGCAGGAGCGAGGCATCCGCCCCGCCGCCGTCCCCGATCACCCCCCGGAGGATGGCGACGACCGGCTCCGACGCCCCGGCCCGCATCACGCCAATGCAGTCGATGAAGCCGGTGCGCGCGACTGCCCGTGCCTCCTCCGGGACCGCGTCGGGCCGCAGCCCGGCGACGAACGCACCGAGCGCCTGTGTGAGCGAGGAGACCATCCTGCCTTCTCCCCGCTCAGTAGGAGCGCGGCAGCCCCAGCGTGTGCTGGGCTACGTGGGAGAGGATGAGATTGGTGGAGATCGGCGCCGTGCGGGACAGCCGTGCCTCCCGCCACTTGCGCTCGACATCGTATTCCCGCGCGAAGCCAAAGCCGCCATAGGTCGTCATACAGGCCTCGGCCGCGTTCCAGGCGCATTCGGCGGCCAGGTAGCGCGCCATGTTCGCCTCCGCGCCGCAGGGCTGTCCGGCTTCGAAGAGCGCGGCGGCCCGGCGCACCATCATGTCGGCCGCTTCCGACTGAACATAGGCCTGGGCGATCGGGAATTGGACCGCCTGGTTCTGTCCGATCGGCCG
>Ga0180216_1004133_pt1 | contig 11136 bp, 16 predicted proteins | sample eDN3rd37CBELigMG_FD_128879 | JGI IMG/M metagenome (GOLD analysis project Ga0180216, IMG submission 128879) | Enriched Miracle-Growth compost microbial communities from Emeryville, California, USA - eDNA 3rd pass 37_C BE-Lig MG (version 2)... ...
AACAATGGATCGACGCCTTTTTTCTGGCAGATCTCTTTCAGAATTTCTTCATAGCCGCCTGAAGCCATATTCTTCAAGGCTTTATCAATATTGTTTTTCGCATAGGATTCCCCGTCACGAATGTAAGACAGCAGTGTCTCATCGTATACATTATCGAATGCATCTTGATTTCGCTGAATCATTTCTGCAGTTGCTCCCATACCTTCAAGGCTAGTGTAGTATCCATTGTCAGCATATAAATGCTCGATGTTCTTATAGTTACTTGGCAATGTCTTAGACTTACTGCCATCTTCATAGTTAACGTGGAACATCTGCTCCTCAACGGGAACAAGATTCCAGTCCATTACAAAGCCTTCATCCCAGGCATCTTTAAAGTCCTGTTCTTTTTCATTACGCTTATCAAGATTCTTTGTGTCTAATAAGACGCGTTCGGATTGATCAATTGATTCTTCTGCACGAGCGAACTTGATATAGTCCTGCATCGTAGAGTAAGACATCTGATTGTCGTCTAAGATAACTTCGAGACTTTGCCCTGATTCATCCAGGATGTCATATACCTGACCAATAATTGGTTCATAACGTGTGCATGCTAAGCACTGGTCCAATGTTACTAATTGACCATCAGCAATTCGGTCGTGGTGTAAACAACGAATTGTGTGGTACTTGCGGTAGTTAGACTGGCCGCCGTAATAGACACAGTTGATATGCATTCGTGAACCAACTCGGAATAAGTTTCTCATAACGGTAGCCAGAATGTTTTCCAGCTGTACGATTCGCTTCTCCGCTTTGTCAGATAAGTCCATTACCTGTTTCGCCAGTTCGATGACAGCAGGGTCAGCGCCTTCGAATTCCATCCGATGAATCTTCATAAACGGAATATGTTGCTCCAGCTCCTCGATCTTTTCATCTGTCGGATATGGATCATTATTGTTGAAGGGCTTGCCTTCGTTTGGCTCTTTGACTTCATGACGATGCTTTACAATATCAAAAGACTTTTGACGCTTGATATAGTCATCGATATTGAATGTAATCTTCGTCATGTCGATTCCCTTTTTGATTAACTCTTCAAAGGTGAATGTCATGGAAGAGCCTTTCTTTTCATTCTTCAATCGTTCCTCTTCGTCGATGTCTCCAATGATTTCGACGTCTTCAGGAGCTTCGATAAAGATCTCCAGCAGGTCCGGATAGATCGGCTGCGCCGGAGTCTGTTTTAAAGGTTCTTTTTCTATAACAGTACGAGAACCTTCCATGGTGACTTGGAAGCTCATTAGTAAACCTCCTCATGCGCTACTTTGCGTTCAAATAATGTTTGAGTTAAGAATTGTCTTTCGTACTCTTTCAATGCCTGTTGATACTCCAGTTGTGATTCAGCTTTCTCAAGCTTCTCATAGTTAAACTCGTTCAACCGTTTCTCTTCTTGCATTGCTTTATAAACAGTAGCTTTGACGATTAGGCCGTCTTCATCATCTTCGTAATAGAAGTCACCGTAGGAGATGATGTCTCCCGAAATTTTGCAACGAATAAAATCGTTAAAATGTAAAACCCTCTTAAGATGTAGCATTAGTTCTTCACTCCTTGATAGACTATTTCTTGTTTCCTTAAATCCCACAAAAGCACATACCGTTGATTATCAATAGTGGTAAGTACCATGACTGTATCCTGGTCTTTTAAATGAACGCTTATGGAGCTACATAAGTTGTTCGATAATAACTCGGATCTAGCCTTTGAGAAAGCTGTCCTGTAGTTATGACGGTTCAGCTTGCATAAGTGAGATTGTAAGGTTTTAAGAATTAAATTAATGGAATACCGTTTGACAAGATTCACATTAATAGCCCCCTCTCTGCGTCTATATACTGTATTACTTGTTAAATGAATAGAATTAACTTTTTTACAGTAAGAAGAAGTGAAATATTTTAGAGAAGGTTGAACTGGAGGAGCAGCATGAACTGCTCCCGTCCGGGCTTCACGGACATCCCTTAGCCCTTCTCTGGGCGATGGTAAGTTAAGTATTTTGAATGATTGTAATAGCTTTATCGAGTGGCAACTTTTTTAAGTAGCACTGATAGCCAAGCTCTAGTGTGTAAACAGTTCCTTCACTTAGAGCATATTCAGATTGAATTTCTTCAAGCGATTGGCCAGCGTCTCTCTTTTTTAAGTAAACCTCGATGGTCATAAGGCTTCATCCTTTCTGTTTTAAGATAAGTAAACAGGATAAGTTATGGCCAATAAAACAATAGAGACAAGACAATCTATTACCCATACAGCACGACGAGGTGCTCTGATCTTGTCGAGACCGCTCTTAATAAACATAAGAGCAATGATTGCTAGGCCAACGAACCATGCTTGCGTGAAGAACAATACGACAGCGAATATCATATAGCACATCTCAACAACGAGCGTTACTATATGATTCTTACTTTTAGCGGCCTTGTTGGAGAGCAGCCGTTTTTCTGTCTTGTTCTTTGTTGCACTCATTCGTTCTAGTTCGCCGAGAACATCCATCTGTCTCGACATAAAAACGAGTTTATAAATCTCATAGATAATAAATATCGTAGCAAGTATAACAACGCCTGGCATTATTCGTTCTCCTCCTGGAGCGAGCTTTCTTGTTCTTCTAGTTCTTTATAAATCTCTTTGATTTTCTCCTTGTTTACAGAAGATCCTCTAGTAGAGTAGACATAAGCATCGTCGCCTGCTATCTTGCGAAGCTCGCTAAGATCTACGCCCTCAGTGTCTCTGTCTACGATTAGAATCTCCATGCCTTCATCAGACATGACTTCTTGAACAGCTCCGCCTTCTATAAAAACAATTGCTCTCATTAGCTGCACCCCTCTTAATTTGCTTTGAAATTGTAGATTGGTTTGATGATTTGATGGATCTCTACAGACTCACCAATGTTGTTGACGATCTCGTCTAAAGACTTGTAAGCCATTGGAGACTCGTCTAATGTAGATTCATTTACAGATGAAGTCCAAACGTTGCTCATCGTCTCTTTGAATTCGTCTATGCTTAACAACTGTTTTGCTTTGGAACGGCTTAACACACGGCCGGCGCCATGAGGACCGGAGAAGTTCCAGTCTGCATTGCCTTTACCAAAAGCAATAATGGATCCGTCACGCATATTGATTGGAATAATTACACGTTCTCCTGCTTGTGCAGAGATCGCTCCTTTGCGTAGAATCATATTTTCCATATCGATGTAGTTATGAATCGTTGTAAAGTTATCTGCGATTTCCCAGCCCATACGAGTAACGATTTCATCCGCCATTGCTTTACGATTAAGTAGTGCATAGTGCTGCGCAATCTTCATGTCGTTCATGTAGTCGTCGAATCCTTGGCCTTGCAGGTATGCTAGTTCCTTTTGAATCTTCGGCTTCTTAATACCACGAAGCGCTTCATGAATTTCGCTTTCACGGCCTTCGGCTTTTAATCGTGCAATGATTTCTTCCTTCTCGTCTTTGACTTCTATCAGCTCTTCGTATGCACGTTTCTGATAGAACTCTGCGATTTGCTTTCCTAGATTACGAGATCCGGAGTGGATAACTAAAACAATCTTGTCTCCTAATTCGTTCAATTCCACGAAATGATTGCCTCCACCAAGCGTACCGATGCTGTCTTTTGCACGGTCCAAGTTAAAAGGCGCACGAACGTTTCGGAAATCTACTAACTTAGAAAACTTATGACGGCCGCTTCTGGAACGAACGCCGAATCCATGTGGTACATGCTTACGGATAATTTCGTCTAGCTGGTCAAAGTTTACTTCGTCTTTGTGCTTATCGATGATGGCCACTTCCATGCCGCAGCCAATATCAACACCGACAAGATTAGGAACAATCTTATCTTGAATGGTCATAGTCGTACCGATTGTACAACCCGCTCCTGCATGAGTATCTGGCATAATGCGGATCTGGCTATCCTTCACGAACTCCTGGTTGCATAATTCAATGATCTGACCCATAGCTGTTTCTTCCACGTTGTCTGTGAAAATCTTAGCAGAGTTGTATTTACCGTTAACTTCTATCATGTTATGTCACGCTCCTATATAATCTTTTAATGATTTGGATTCACCGATCAACTGGAATTGATTCAAAATAAAATCATCCACTTGATCTCGTGTGTAGCCATGGCTTTCATTTACATCTGCATAAAAGTACATCTCTTGGAGCGCTGGAAAAATATCAGGGTATTTATTCTCAACAATCTCCATTACTTTTACCCAGTGTCCAACAAAGGCACAGTCATAAAATGTATTGTCTGATTTATCTAGTACGCCTAGACCGGTGAGTCCATAACCGGCTTTCTTGAATTTTGTTTCTAGATCCTTGTATCGTTCAAGTTCGGAAATGATATCCCAAATAATCCTGGCATCATTTTCCCAATCCTTAAACGTTATTTCTTCAAGATTCTCTTGCTTAATGAACTGACGAAGAATGCTTTCTAATTCCTCATCTGTCATTGAATCAAGAAACTCATAGCAGGCAAATTGTTTTGCTTTATAGTATTGTCCCTGGATCTTCTCTTCAACATATCGTGTCATCACGAATCTTGTTATCGCTAAAGGATCGTAGGTGAATTGTACTTGTGGCATTATTACACCGCCAATCCAGCACGGTTGATTTCCATCAACAGCTTATTGATTTTCTTATAGTCCGGAGTTGCCGGAAGTGCTGATTTCAATACAGCTACTTTAAGCTGCTCATCATATTCTTCGATCATCTGCATTGCTTCTGTGAAAGTGTAACGCCCATTACGACAGTCTAATAGCAACTCTCTATTGGAGCGGTACGTGCTATAGTCTCCTGTCTCCAGGATTTCAATCGCACTAGTAAGAAGTCTTACGCTGTGCATAAAGAACTTCGTATCGTAACCAAAGGCATTGATTAAGTCTTGGCGGCCCGTGCCGTTAGAGACCTTGTTCTTCAGCTTCTGGATTTGAGAATAAGCATATCCACCAAATCGTTTCTGGATTAACTTAGATAAAAACAAATGACGATTGTCGATAAGCATTTGACCTAGCTCTGTTACCTTCAGGTAGTCTTCAGGTCTCACAAATAAGATCTCGATATTATTCGGCACGCCAGACATCGCATCCTTTACGAACTTGTTGACATGGATGATGTTAATATCGATATCGTCTTTCGTGTTTTTAAAGTTCTTACCACCGCTCGTGTTGTACTCATTAAAGGATTCAAGTCCTAAATAATATTCAATCGGCGGGATGCAGACGCCTTTAAAATCACGGTCAGATGTTTCTGTGTTTGTTCCGTAAGCATAACTTCCGGTTGGCGATAAGATGATAGTACGATCATCTAGCCAGTTCAGACCAGAGTCTTGTGTGCTGATTTCTGTCATGATTGCTCACGTCCTTCGTAAATGATTGATTGAACTTCTTGCATGTTGAGAGACGGGTTATTCTTTTCGATCCGCTCAATGAAGTTCATTGAAGTCAAATTGTATTTTGCCACGGTCCGAACGTTCATAGTGCCTTTCAATTCTTTTCCTTCTAGTTGCTCTAACCTGCTTTGATTGTGGCGTTTAAATAAATTCCACATTCTTTCGTAGATTATTTTTGATTGGTATTCTTTGTTTCGCTTAACAAGTTTGATGTTGATATAAATAGAGCCTGCTAAAATTAAGGCGATAACGGAATCAAATGCATTGGTTTGAAGTTCGCCGTAAACAATAAGTTCATAGATGTACCAAGGAATAGCTATTAAACAGATGATAGCTGAAAGCAGTGCTACATCTTTTATATAATCGATTATAAATTTGATATATCGTTTCATTCTCTGCCCTCCATTAACATGCCCCAGCTGTCTATGTACCCTTCTCGCTTTTCGTGAGTGACAACATTCATTAGTTTATAATCTGCTCGTCCGCTGTACATAGGGGATAATGTGTCGACCATCACTAGCTTCCAGGAATCATCGACATCTTCTTGCTTCTGTGCGGCTCTTTCAATAAAGCCCCAGAAGTCTCTCTTGTTATTTAAGGTATGTTCATATTGAAAAGCTTTCTTGAATTCTTTGGCCGACTTTAGGAGTCGTCTTGCAAGCTCTCTCAAGTTGGCCTTATTGTTATAAGTGTCTTCTAACAGCGCCTCTTGCACTTCATCATCCGACATATTCATCAGCTTGAGTGGATCGTGAATCATGTGCATCCTCCTTGTCAAATTCTGTTCTGTATACTGATTTGATTGATAGCTACAACCAATTCTCTTTCGAGTGCAGAGTCAATTTCAAACGCAACTCCATATATGATTTCGTTACGACCTGCATACTCGGTTCTTCTAACCAACAGTCCTTCGACAACAAAGGTTTGTTTTGCAAGCTCTAAGATGAACTGAAGTCGGATGTCTCCTTTACGAATAGGAATATCTAATTCAGAACTAAAGCTTAATCCACCAGCGCTTATGTTGCTTACATATACAATGGTTGTCTTGTCTTGATTGATTACTTTATCGTTAAGACGAGAGACTCTCATGATTGCCGGCAATGGTATTGCAAAACGATGGCGATAAAAATCCCTCTTCTGCACAAAGTCAATAGAGCGTTGTGTCATGATAATCTCTCCTGTCTATATAGTGTTAGGGTGCGGCCGCCCTCTTAGTAGAGGTTGGCCACATGCTGTTTCTTATCGAACAGATCTTTCATCATGCGATGCGTATCTGTAACGACCGGTTTCTTCTTGCTCTTCTTCTTGCCGGTTGGAGCATAAACAGTAAACATCGTGTACTTGCTCTTCGGCTTCTCGATAACAACTCCCGCTTTTGCTTCTACTACTTCTTCAGTATCAGCTGTCTCTTGTAAATCGTCATCATAAAGGATATCCATGATTTGATCTTCTTCGTTTTCGCTCTTACGAGGAGTTCCGAAGACATTGACATCAACAGTATGCTTGATACCTTGAACAACGCTATTAGCGATTTGAGTAAGCAAGTCTTCGTTGTTACTCATTGCATGCAATCCTTCTTCAGAGAACTTACCTTCAATAGCTTGAGAGGCTTGTAGCTTTGTAGCCATCAGAGACAGAGCCTGTTCCTGGATTGTGTTCTCATAGAACATGAAGTAGACTTCGATATCTTTTGTTTGAGACAATCTCCAAGAACGTCTGGACGCTTGTCGCATTGTAAAGATGTTGTAGCCTAATTGATAGAATATGATTGTCGTAAAGTCGAGTAAGTCTAATCCAGTCTCAACAAGTGTTGGGTTACAGATTAAGACATCGATACCTTGTTCGACTTTCTTCTTGATCCATTCTTCACGGTTCTTTGAGCTAGTTGTGCTGGAAGTTAAAACTGCTGCATTGATACCTTCCTCTTCTAGAATTGCAGGAAGTCTCTCAGCAAGGTCTGTGCGGTTGGTCCAGTGATAGTATACTAATACCTTCTCTCCCGCTTCCACTTTCTCTTTCACAAGCTCTACGAAACGCTCTTCTTTGCGACGGCTTCCCTTAGCGAGTTGAGGTGGTCTTACGATAACCTCACCTGTGTCAGGGTGAACAACTGGCGGTTGGTCATACGCTTGATCCGGAAATACAGATAAGCTTTGTACCAATGCACCCATTGCTTTGAATCCGCCTGCGCCGTTGAATCCAACAGAGCTACGCAAGTCGTTCTCGAATCTTGTGTAAGCATCCAGCAATTCTGAATCCATTTCGATTGGCACTGGAATCTCTTGATATCCAGGTAGTCCATCGGAGATATCCGATAAGGAAATGAATGACGCGTTTTCTAGCAAGAACTTCGTGAACACCAATGGAGATACACCTGGTAGGATCTTCTCCTTGGTTGAACCGATACGGTTGCTTTGTCTACCGTTTTGCATAGCAAAGCGACTGGTATGACGAACTACTCCAAACTGTCTTGCAAATTCAGCTTCGTCATTGTAATCGAATCCTTCCTTCTTCATGATGTTGGAGAAGGTGCGGTACAGGATATAGAATAAACCATTTGCATATCCGTTCAATAACGTACCAGTCAAACCGATTGTTTTCTTTGAAGCGTTGATTAAATCACCAAACGCAGCTCCTTGGTCGGAGTCCCCGCCTTTATATAAATGCAATTCATCAGCAATCAAGTAATCGATTTTACCTTTGTAATACTTCTTGATGAACTTCGCAATTGGATATTTGCGAGGAGCTCGATTTGGTTTTGACTCGCCCATTTGAGCTGCAGCAATTGCATCGCTTAGTGCTACTAGGAACTGAGAGTCTTTGCGATCTAATTTATCCTTCGCTGTTAATTCGTTGAAGACAGTATTGATGTGACGAGTTTGAATCCATCCTTGCTTGTTGCCTAGTTTAATCCAGTCTGTGCCGTCCTCTTTGATAAGAGGCGCCCAAAGCTTTGCTTCACAAGCAACTTCTTTCCAAGTGTGGTTGTCTTCATCCCATACAACTTTTTCGTTAGGGCAGACTTTATTATAAGCATATTGCTTCGTAAAGTCACGCTCTGTTAAGTTAACTTTTTTCTCTGTCTTCCAACGACCTTGGCCTTCGTATTCGATTCGATACAAGCGGCCACCACACTCTGGGCAAGTGTAGCAATGCTTAGATGAAGACCATACTGCAGATGGTCGTTCTTCATATCCAAACTTTGCAGTCTCTTTAGACATGATCAAGAACAAATGACGACGACGTTTTGGGTTGTCGATCTCATGCTTGATTGCCATGAAGTGTTCGAAGTTATCGACAATCACAGCGGTAGAAAGTGGCATATATTTTTCTAGCTCCGCTTTCCACTTTTCAACTAAGTGACCAGGGCAAAGAATAATATTCGTTGTGCCTTCTTTCTTTGCATTGGCGTAGACAGTGGCCATACCTTGGATGGTTTTACCTGAACCCATCTCACCAATGATGAAGCTAACATTGTTCTTATCTAAATTGTTAGAAGCAGATTGAATAACAGCTTTCTGAGCTTCGTACAATTTCAATCCTCGATACGCTGCATAGTCATCAAAGACCTGCAGGTTCTCGTTGTACGCATCTACACCTGGCGTAAACTTCGGTGTGAATGAGCGTTGGATTTGGTCAGCCAGAATTCCAGTGAAGCTATTAAGATATGAATCTAGCCCGCTTATATCCGCCATTTCTGGAGACGCTTGGTTTGTTCCATTAACGTTGATCGCTTGGTTCTGTAATCCTTGCGAAACGATTTGAAACATCGTGCTGAATCGAACGTTCAGTTTGTATACTTTGAAGTTCGTATCTTCTGGCTTGAAGCAGCGAAGCTCACGAATGGATCCGTTGTTCACCAATGCTCGTGTGATGTAGCTCATCCAGTCACGGATAAGTGGCACTGGTGTATGAGCATATAGTTTATCATAAACGGCATCCAGCAATTCTTGAGGTAAATCAGCGTTGCTGTGGATCGCGTCGGCAATGTTGAATCGGTCTGGTAATTTCGTATATAAGTAAGCATTCAATGATTCATTTCCGGAACGGTCTGTTGTTACCTCATCTTTTTTATAAATAACAGCATGAGCGTAATCAGACTCTTGGTCTTTCGTCTTCACAATTTCATAGGATTTATAGCTAGTTCCGAAGTTTCCGATGCGTTCTACATAGACACTGTTTCGTCTATTGATTTCTTTCGTAATGGCTTTGATTGTTCCATCGTAACTGATTAAAGATAAGAATACGATTTGGCTAGTGCTTGGGTCATGACAAGCAATGTTTGCATTGGCATATGGCCCATTACCCACATTGACTTTTCGTAGTTGCAATGGAGATACCTCCTTTATATTTTTTGTTCCAGTAGATCGCATAGAAGCAATAGGTCTTCATCGATGTAAGCTCCTTGTCTCACATCGTTTCTGACCGTATTGATCAGCTCCTGTTCATCTACTTCTTTGTACCCCATATGTCTCAATTCATAATGTCTTAGCGACCACTCTAAGACGGTCTCTTTACTACCGTCTGAATGTCTAAGCGTGACCTTCTTTGTCATCTGTCGTATCTCCTCCTAGATTCTTTTCGTCTAGGAGTCCGATGTTATAAGCAGCTTTTGCTGTTTTATGGTCTACTAGACTTCCACCTACTGTATTGGCATATGGAGATATCTTTTGTTTTTCAGGTTCATAAAAACCGGTCTCCAGTTCTTTCTCGGAAAAAGGATGTCCATGCTTAAGCTTAGGTTCTAATTCGTTCAAAAATTGATTTGGCCCTGCAGGATCAGTATTGTACCAGTCATAGAGCTCAGGCCCAATCTCGCTCGCACCACAGGCGTAACAATGATATGGTCCGCATTGCACCATGCCTACTCCTACATCTACCCAATCGGCTTCCATTTTTTCTTTACAATAAGGACATTCTTTTGACGGTGTGTCATATGCTCCCATCGAGTCACTTCCTTTCAAACCGTTTAGAATCGGCTTCAAAATCTTCTAAAGTGTAATAATACATTACCTCGCCTTCATTATTCAGGAAGTTAAATAATGACTTAACAACTTCAAATTGTTCTTTTGCTAGTTTAAAATTGCCATGGCTTAGGTACATCCGCATTAATTGCGAATGCTTACTTAATAACTCTCGCCTAAGAGCTATATCTTTTTTATTCGGAAATTGATTTCCTGGTGTCGATGCCATACCTAGCTCTCCCTTATTAATTCACGAAGATCGTAAATATCTTTTGCCGATACCATTTGAGTATAATCTTCTCGATCAGACTTGCTGCCGCCGGTGTAGTTTTTCTCGACGAACTTTTTGACACCATCTTCTAATTCTTTGCATCGTCTCTTCAATAGCTTCAAGAGCAATGCATCATTCTCAGGAATTTGTGGTAAAGACATTTATTTAGCCTCCTCTGCTACGTTTCGTCTGAAGTCATAGATGAATGACTCCATCTTACGTTTATTAAACTGATAGAGTCTTACGTGTTCTGAAGTTGGCCTGGAAATAAACAAGCCATTCTTTCGGAAAGAAATGTAGCCATTGTTATCCAGCTCCTTATCGTAATACTCATAGTAATCAGCTCCGAAGCTATTCGCTTCTTTGGGTTCAATGTTTGCCCATGACTTATTCGAAATTTCTTCGATGTATTCCAGCAGTTCCTTAAATCCTTCAGGAGTGAATGTCATCAGGAAGTCATAATTACCCTTGTCCTGACTCTTATCGATTTCAAAGATCACCGCGGAT
>Ga0180216_1004135_pt1 | contig 11127 bp, 8 predicted proteins | sample eDN3rd37CBELigMG_FD_128879 | JGI IMG/M metagenome (GOLD analysis project Ga0180216, IMG submission 128879) | Enriched Miracle-Growth compost microbial communities from Emeryville, California, USA - eDNA 3rd pass 37_C BE-Lig MG (version 2)... ...
CGTCGACGAGCTGTTCGACGCGGTGGCGCAGGACATTCCCTACCAGTCCGGCGACCGCGTCGCGCTGATGGTCAACGGCCTGGGCGGCACGCCGATCAGCGAGCTGTATGTGCTCTATGCCCGCGCCCACGAGCGCTGCGAGCAGGCCGGCTACACGGTGGTGCGCAACTATGTCGGCGAATATTGCACCTCGCTCGAAATGGCGGGCGCCTCGCTGACGCTGCTCAAGCTGGACAGCGAGCTGGAAGGCTATCTGGCGGCGCCGGCCGAGGTTGCCGTCCGCATCTTCTGATCCACGAACCCATGATCGGGGCCGGGCGCATCCGGCCCCGATCGCTTTTCCGGCGACGACGGCGCCGGAGCAATTTTTGAGGCCGGGAGCGGCTTGACAGGCGGGGCGTCTCTCGCCAAAGCGCTCCCTCCCGCGACACGTCGCCGGGCGCGTAGCTCAGTGGTAGAGCACACCCTTCACACGGGTGGGGTCGTAGGTTCAATCCCTACCGCGCCCACCATGCTTCCAACGGTCTGGTTGGAACATGGCGTCTCCATGAAACGAACATGCAAACGCCCCCCTGAAGTCCGTTCCGCGCCATATGGCCGTGCGCCGGTCGCCTGTGGCCGACCCTTCGGCGCGGGCGGTCCCGTCCCGGGCTTTCCCTCGAAGGTGGGGGATGTAATCATTTCATAATCAAGTTATTGAATAATAAGTATATAATCTCAATCCTTAGGAAAATTCTTCTACCGATATGTAAATCTTGCATTCCTTCGACCGCTGGGCTAGCCGGGAGGGGAATGGAGAGTGCGATGCCTGAAGTCCTGCCGCCAAACCTTGCGGCACCCGCTTTTTCCAGGGCGCTGGCCGCCTTTGCCGGAGTGGTCGGCGCCAAATGGGTGCTGGCGACCGATGAGGACCGCGCCACCTATATCGACCCCTATGCTCTGGGCGATGGATCGAACCATGCCGCCTCGGCGGCGGTCGCACCGGCCACTGTCGAGGAAGTGCAGGCGATCGTGCGGCTGGCCAACGAGCATCGCGTGCCGCTATGGCCGACCGCCCGGGGCAAGAATCTGGGCTATGGCTGGGCGGCGCCGGCGATGCCGGGCACGGTCGTGCTCGACCTGGGCCGGATGAACCGCATCCTGGACGTCGACACCAAATATGGCCACTGCCTGCTGGAACCCGGCGTGGGCTTCTACGACCTCTACAACTATTTGCAGGACAACAAGATTCCGCTGTGGATGTCCATTCCGGGCAATGCCTGGGGCAGCGTGATGGGCAATGCGCTGGAACGCGGCCTCGGTTACACCCCTTATGGCGACCACGCGTCCAAGATCTGCGGCATGGAGGTCGTCTCACCGACTGGCGAGCTGTTCCGCACCGGCATGGGCGCGATGAGCGGCAACAAGGCGTGGCAGGCCTATCAGCACGGGTTCGGGCCGTCCTGGGACCAGTTTCTCGTCCAGTCCAACTTCGGCGTCGTCACCAAGATGGGCCTCTGGCTGATGCCGGAGCCGGAGATGACGATGCAGGTCAAGGTCGAGCTGCCGCAGGCGGACGACATTGCCTGGGCGATCGACGAGTTGCACCGGCTCCGGCTGCACAATGTGGTCGACCATAATTTCGTGTTCGGCAATTTCATGCACGATGCGGCGGTCGTCTCGCAGCGTCACGAATGGTATGACGGCAAGGGCGCGCTGCCCGACAGCGTGGCCCAGAAGATGATGGACCATTTCGGCATCGGCTGGTGGCGCTTCACGCTGAGCCTGTTCGGCCATGAGGGAATCGTCAAGGCGAAGGAAAAGCTGGTGCGCCAGGCGCTGGAACCGCATCTGGGCAAGCCGCTCGAATTCGTCGAATGGCGGCGCGGGGAGCCGCTCGACACCTCCGCCGCCCGGCGCCCGAGCGCGGTTGCCCTCCAGATCGTCAACTGGCGCGGCGGACGCGGCGGCCATATGGGCTTCTCGCCCGTCATGCCGCCCGACGGCCAGCTTGCCCACAAGCAGTTCCGCGCGATGAAGGCGCGGTTCGAGGAGCATGGGCTGGATTATTACACCTCCTTCACCATGGGGCACCGTCACATCAACAATGTGAACCTGCTGCTCTACGACCGTGACGACGCGGACATGGTGGGCCGCGCCCGCGCGCTGTTCAGCGCGCTGATCGCGGATGCCAAGGCCTCCGGCTATGGCGAGTATCGCACCCATCTGGACTTCATGGACCCGGTCGCGGCCAGCTTCGATTTCAACGGCGGCGTGCTCGCGCGCCTCAACGAGACGGTGAAGAACGCGCTCGACCCCAACGGGGTGATCGCGCCGGGCAAGAACGGGATCTGGCCGCGCGCCTACAAGGCCGCCGCGAAGGGAGAGGGCGCGTGAAATCGAACGGGATTGGCATCGCGGCCGGGCTGGCGGCGGTTCTGGGTTTCGTGGGCCTCGCGACCGCGCAGACAGCGCCGCCGGCACGCAATGCCGCCGGGCCGGCGCTCGACGGGGAAGCGCTGTTCAAGGCCCGGTGCGGCTATTGCCATCTGGAAGGCGGCACCGGCACGATGATGCTGGAGCGCCGGCTGGGCAAGGACAAGGCGCTGCTCGGCCAGCGCACCGACCTGCCGGCCGATTATGTGAAAGCGGTCGCGCGCCACGGACTGAACAGCATGCCCACCATCACGCGCGTGGAGGTGCCGGACGAGGAGCTGGAGCGGATCGCCGCGTTCATCGCGTCTCCCCGGAAAAAGGCCGTCCGGAAATGATGCGGCGCGAGGTGCTCAAACTGGGCGGCGTGGCTGCGGCGGGCCTGATGATGCCCGGCATCGTGTCGGCGGCGGGCCCGCGCCGGGAGCCGGGGCTGGTGCTGATCGACGACCGGTTCGCTGAAGGCCGCGCGTTCGGCGCGGCGGCGGCGCAAGGCGGGGCGCGGGTGGTTGCCACGGGGCAGGACATGCTCTCCCTGTGGCACGGCTCCCTGCGCGGCGCTTCCCTGGCTGGGCTGTGCGGGCTTACGACCTATTCCGACATGGTGGTGATCGCCGGGCTGGCCGCCGAGGCGCGGCGCTCTTTCGCGCTGCGGATCGAACATCGGGCCGGGGCGGGCGGCACGGTCCATCGGCTGGTCGACGGACCGCCCGCCAGCCTCTCGATCCTTGCCGCTGCGGCCGACCGGTGGCCGGCGGGGCTATGGTCGGTCGTCGCGGGCGCCGGAAACCCTCCCGCCGCGCGGCGGGTCGACGGCAGCCCCCGGCCCGCCGGGCGCGGTGGAATGCTCTGGTCCTGGGGCATTGCTTAAGTGGACGCAAACGCTCAATCTGGCACGCGAGCGGACGATGCCGAGGGGGGCGATGAACGAATGACGCAAGCGCGCAAGCGTGGAGACGGCACCCGCCGCCGGGCGGGCGCGACCCTGACCGATGTCGCCAACGCCGCGCGCGTCTCGACGGCGACTGTCTCGCGCGCGCTCAATACGCCCAACCTGCTCACCAAGGAAACGCTGGGCCGCGTCCATGAAGCCATCGCGGCGACCGGCTATATCCCGGCGCTGACGACCGGCACGGTCATCACCAACCGCAGCCGCCTCGTCGCCATCATGGCGCCGCCGACGCCGCTGGAACTGTTCGACGCAACGGTGCGCTCGGCGGTCGCCGCGCTGGACGAGGGCGGCTACCAGACGCTGCTCGGCATCTACAGCCGCGACGCGACGCGCGACAAGATCGTCACCCAGATATTGAGCCGGCGGCCCGGCGGCCTGATCCTCATCGGCCTGCCGGTCTCGCCGGACGTGCGGGACCTGCTGGTCGAATCGCGGCTGCCAATCGTCGAGACATGGGAAATGCCGCTGGCCCCGATCGACATGGTGGCGGGCATCTCCCACCACGATATCGGCATCACGATCGGCCGGTTCCTGCTGCGCAAGGGCTATCGCCGGCCGATGATCTTCTCCACTGACAGCAGCCGGGGGCATATCCGGCGCTACGGCATCTCCCGCGTGCTGATGGAGGCGGGGCAGCCCGAGCCGAGAAGCATCGACCAGGGATTGCCGGGCACGGTCGGGGAGGGGCGCCGCTCCTTCGCGAGGATATGGGATGAGGGCGAGCGGCCCGATATCGTCGTTTGCGCCTCCGACTGGCTGGCGCAGGGCGTGATGATCGAGGCGGCGGCGCGCGGCGTGCGCGTGCCCGAGGACCTGGCCGTGATCGGCTTCGGCGATTTCGATTTCGCGCGCGAACTGGAGCCGGCGCTGACCACCGTGCGGATCGACGGCGCGGCCATGGGCAAGCAGGCGGCCGCGCTCATGCTGGAGGCGATGAAGGACGACCGCCGCGACCGGAGCAAGGCGGCGCGGGTGGATGTCGGCTTCTCGCTGGTCGAGCGGGGCTCGACATGAGCGATACGCTGCCGGTCCCCGAGAAGGTCCGGGCGGTTTTTGCCCGCACGCACGGGTTGCTCATCGATGGCGCGTGGCGCGCGGCCGCGAGCGGAGAGGCGCTCGCCACCGAGGACCCCGCGAGCGGGGCGGTGATCGGCCATATCGCGGCGGGCGGGAGCGCGGATGTCGACGCGGCGGTGCGCGCGGCGGATCGAGCGATACGCGAGCGCGGCTGGCGCGCCATGCCGCCGTCCGAGCGGACGCGGCTGCTCTGGACGCTCGCGGACCTCATCGAGCGCGATGCCGAGGAGCTGGCTTTTCTGGAGAGCCTCGACAACGGCATGCCGCTGGCGCTCGCGCGTTTCAGCGTGGCGGGCGCGGCTTCCGGCCTACGCTACAATGCCGGCTGGGCGGGGCGAATCTCCGGCGAAGCGCCCACGCTCTCAGCGCCGGATCATCATGCCTACACGGTTTACGAGCCGGTGGGCGTGGTCGGCGCAATCATCCCGTGGAACCTGCCGTTGACGATGGCGGCCAACAAGATCGGGCCGGCGATTGCAGCCGGATGCGCGCTGGTGCTCAAGCCGGCCGAACTCACTTCGCTGACGGCGGTCTGGCTGGGCGAGCTGGTCGTCGAAGCGGGCTTTCCGCGCGGCATCGTCAACATCGTCACGGGATTGGGCGAGGAAGCCGGGGCGGCCCTGGCGGCGCATCCGATGGTGGCCAAGATCAGCTTCACCGGCTCCACGGCGACCGGGCAGGCGATCGCGGCGGCGGCAGTGCCGACGCTCAAGCGGGTGACGCTGGAACTGGGCGGTAAGTCGCCCGTGTTCATTTTTCCCGATGCGGATCTGGATGCGGCGGCCATCGGCGCGGCCAACGGCATCTTCCTCAATTCGGGGCAGGTTTGCGTCGCCGGATCGCGGCTTTACGCGCACCGGCGGGTGTTCGACCGGATCGTGGACGCGGTCGCCGGCCGCGCCGACGCGCTGAACGTGGGGCCGGGGACGGCGGTGGAAACGCAGATCGGCCCGCTGGTGTCGGCGGGACAGAAGCAGCGGGTGGAGGGCTTCCTCGCCGACGGTGCCCGCGACGGCTGCACGCGCGTGACCGCTAATGTCGCACCGGAGGGGCCGGGGCATTTCGTCCGCCCCACCGTGCTGGCCGGCGCGCGGCCGGATATGAGCGTCTATCGCGAGGAGATTTTCGGTCCGGTGCTGACGGTGATGCCGTTCGAGGAGGACGATCTGGAGGCGCTCGCCGCGCGGGCCAACGATACGCGTTACGGCCTCGCCGCCAATATCTGGACGCGGGATATTTCGCGCGCGCATCGGCTGGCGCGGCTGATCGACGCCGGCACGATCCGGGTGAACGGGGCCGGGATCGACCATGCCTTGCCATTCGGCGGGTTCAAGCAATCCGGCTGGGGGCGGGAGAATGGCCGTGAAGGCGTGCTCGCGCATATGGAGCTGAAGTCCATCGCCATCCGGCTCTGATCCGCCTGCGGCCCGGCGCCGATCAGACCATGTCCCGGCGCAGGGTACGCGCGGCGTTCCAGTAATGGAAGGCGGCCCAGAGCGCGACCAGCGCGCAGCTTGTCATGGCGTAGCGGATGCCGGCCGAGCCGGCGGCTGCGCAGGCTTCGATGCCCTGCGCGGCGGCGCCGGCACAGGTGGCGGCATAGTCGCCCGCGAACATCCGCTCCGCGAACGTGTCGCTCAAGACGCCGACGAACAGCGGCCCCAGCCCCATGCCGACCAGATTCTGGAAGAAGATGATGATCGCCGAGGCGGAGGCGCGCATGCGCGGCTCCACCATGTTCTGCACCGCGCCGAAGGTCGGGCCGTAGAAGGTGAAGGCGAGCGTGGCGGCGATGGTGACGACCGGCAGGGCCAGGTGCCAGTTGGGCAGCGACAGGCCGACCATGTAGAGCGGTGCGGCAAGGGTGAGCGTGGCGGCCGGCAGCCAGGCATACCAGCGCTCGTCCCGCTTGCCGGCCCAATCCGCCCCGAAGCCGCCGAGCAAGGTGCCCGCGCCGTTGGAGAGGCTGGTGACGATGCCGAACAGCAGGCCGGCCTGCGTCATGTTGAGATCGTAGGAGCGGCCGAAATAGATCGGCAGGAACAGCAGGATGCCGAAATTGCAGAAGCTGGTCAGGCCGCAGGCGAAGGCCATGTTGAGAAAGGCCGGCTTGCCGCGCAGCACGCGGATCATCGCCATGAAACTGGGTGTCTCGCCCCTGATCGTCTCCGGCTTGTCGAAGCGGCCGCGCGGCTGCTCCTTGAGCGTCAGCAGTAGGAGCAGGGCCAGCACCAGGCCGGGCGCCCCGACGATGACGAACGCGGCGCGCCAGCCGACATGCTCGCCCAGCCATCCGCCGGCCGCGCCGCCGACCAGCGAACCGACCGAAGCGCCCATCGCCACGACCGCCAGCGCCGAGGCCCGCTTGTGGCGGGGGAAGCGGTCCGACACCATGGAGATGGTGCAGGGGTTGGCGGCGGATTCGCCGATGCCGACGCCGAGACGCAGCAGCAGTAGTTGCACGAAATTGGCCGCCGCGCCGCTCAGCATGGTCATGATCGACCAGATGGTGGTGGCGAGCGCCAGCAGCCGCACGCGATTATAGCGGTCCGCTAGGCGCGCCACCGGGATGCCGGCGGAGGTATAGAGCAGCGCGAAGGCCAGGCCGGTGAGGAGGCCGAACTGCGTGTCGCTGATGCCGAGATCGGCCTTGATGGCGGGGCCGAGGGTGGCGACGATGACACGGTCGATGAAGCTCGACAGCGCGACGAGCATCAGCATCGCCATCATCCAGACCGGATAGCCCTCCATCCGGCGGCTGCCGTTGCCGTGTCCGTTCATCCTCAGCCCCTCCCGTTTCATGATCGTATCGTTCCGGTTGCCGGCCGGTCAGTCGCGCGTGCCGGGCATGCCGGGACCGCGATCGACCAGCGCCGTGCCCGCGCCCAGCGCCGTGTCGGTCCACATGCGCACGTCGAGGTCCGCGATGCGCCAGTCGTCCTCTTCCAGCCGGAACAGGGCATGCCATGTCCCCATCCGCCAGGAAGGGCTGCGCGGCCAATATTGCCGGTGGAACTCGTGGCGAAAGATCATGCAGTAGGCGGCGACCCGGACAGCCTCGCCCTCGCGTGTCAGGCGCGGCGCGTTGAACTGGTGCTGGTGCCCGTAGGTCTGGGTGGCGCGCTGGCTCATGCTGCCGCCGATGAAGCTCTCGATACCCTCATGGCCGGTGAAAATTCCGGGGCTGCCGTCGCGCAGCGGGTGCCGCAGCACCGCGTCGCGGGTGAAGCAATCGAGATAGGCGGGCAGGTCGCCCGAATCGATCGCCCAGGAATAGCGGGCCATGCGGTCCGCAATGCGCAGCCGGTCGCGAATCCCGATCTCATCGAACGCGCTGCTCATGCGACGGCCCACCCGTGCGGATGGAGTTGCGTTTGATATTCTTTCATTGGATGGCGCACCTGCCGTCCCCTCCTTCCATCGACTTGAGAGCAATTTTTCAGGGGCGAAGCCACCTTTTTCGCTGTTGAAGCAGACAAAGGGGTTTTTGTAAAGTTTTCATTATAATGTTGCGATGGGGCGACTATCATGTGTATGTCATACATCAGAAGGCCCTTCGAAAGGGTCGAAACGCGCGGGAAACGCGCCTCAACGCAGGCAGGGAGGAGCTGAAATGGCCTATCACCATATTCTCAGGAAATGTGCGCTCGGCGGTGCCTCGCTTCTGGCGCTCGGCGCGCTGGCAAGCGGCGCCCATGCGCAGGAAGCGGCGCCGGCGGACGGCGCCGGCAATGCGGACGGCGTGCAGGACATCGTCGTCACCGCCCAGTTCCGCTCGGCCAACTTGCAGGATACGCCGCTGGCGATCACCGCCATCTCGGGCGAGCAGCTTGCCGACCGCAGCTTCAGCAATATCGCCGATGTCGGCAAGGCGGCGCCCAGCGTGACGCTGCGGCTCGGCAGCTCGGGCTACGGCAAATCGACGCAGGCCTATATCCGCGGCATCGGCCAGACCGATTTCAACTTCGCGCTCGAGCCGGCCGTGGGCTTCTACGTGGACGACGTTTATCATGCCTCGCTGTTCGGCACGTCGTTCGACCTGCTCGACCTGGAACGGGTGGAAATCCTGCGCGGTCCGCAGGGCACGCTGTTCGGCAAGAACTCGATCGGTGGCGCCGTCCGCCTGATCTCCAGGCGGCCGGCGGACAATTTCGAGGCGTCGGTCGAGGGCACCTACGGCAGCTACGACCGCCTCGACCTGCGCGGCATGGTCAATATTCCGCTGGTCGCGGACCAGTTGGCGCTGCGCCTCTCCGTCGCCTCCAAGCAGCGCGACGGCTATGTCGACCGGGTGGACTTCGCCTGCGCCTACCCCGCGCTGGCCGGCAATCTCCAGCCCACCGTCTCGACGAACGGCAATAGCTGCAAAGTGGGCACGCTGGGCGGCGAGAGCGTCCGCGCGGGCCGCGCCGCGCTGCGCTGGACCCCGGCCTCGAATGTCGAGATCAATCTCGTCGCCGAGGTGATCCGAGACAATTCGGAAGGGGCGGCGGACTCGCTCATCTATGTGAACGAGGCCGCGGCGTCGCTCGTCAACTACAACAACAATCGGCTGATCCCGACCTACGGCATTCCGTTCGACAACCGGTTCGTCGTGGACCCCTATGTGACTTTCGCGACCTATGACAGCGCCTTCCTGGGCCGCAAGGTGCCGGCGGTGAACACCGTCCATTCGGAGAGCTATTCGGGCGAGATCAACTGGAACCTCACGGACGACGTCCAGTTCAAGTCGATCACGGCCTATCAGAAATTCAACGGCCGCTTCACCCAGAACGCCAACAATGCGCCGCTGCCGGTCGCGCTGACCGACAATATCGCGGGCTTCGAGCAGTTCACGCAGGAGTTCCGCCTTGTCGGCACCAGCTTCGACGGCCTGCTCGACTGGGCGGCCGGCGTTTTCTATTTCGACGGGGACAGCACGCTCGGCGGCGGCGCCTATCTGGCGGCCTCCAACATCGCCTTCGATCAGGACGAGAGCACGGACAGCTCGAACCGCTCGGCCTTCGTCCACGGCGTGTTCCACCTGACCGATCAGTTCTCCCTCACGGCGGGCGTGCGCTACTCGAAGGAATCCAAGACCTATACCTTCAACCGCACCAATGTGCCCGCCGGCACGCCGTTCTTCCCCGGCGGCGCCTTCACCTCGCCGGCCTCCAAGTTCGACCGGTTCGACTACAAGATCGGCCTGGACTACAAGGTGACGGACAATGTCATGCTCTACGGCCAGTTCTCGACCGGCTTCAAGGGCGGCGGCATCAATCCGCGCCCGTTCACGCCGGCGGCCGCCGTGCCGTTCGGCCCCGAGACGCTGGAAGCCTATGAAATCGGTATCAAGAGCGACCTGTTCGACCGGCTGGTCCGATTCAACCTGGCGGCCTATCACAGCGACTATTCGAACCTGCAACTCAGCGCCAACGGCTTCGACAACAACGGCTCGCCGAGCATCGTCATCGCCAATGCCGGCAAGGCGCGGATCAACGGCCTGGAAGCCGAGATGCAGATCCGCCCGACGCACGGCCTGCAGATCGACATGTCGGCCAGCTACACCGACTTCAAGATCAAGGACCTGGGGCCGGCCGCCGGCGTATCGGGTGGCCCGACGCTGGCCAGCAAGCCGCAGGGCACGCCGGAGTGGAAGTATAATGCCGGCATCCAGTATGAAGCCGACCTGGGCAATGCCGGGACGCTGACGCCGCGCTTCGACGTCTATTACCAGTCCAAGGTGTTCAACGAGTGGACCAACAATCCGCGTGCCATGCAGGAAGGCTACGCCATCGCCAATGGCCGCCTGACCTACTCGGCACCGGAGGACGAATGGTATGCGGCGCTGTCGGTGACCAACATCTTCGACAAATTCTATTATGTGAACAAGTTCATTCAGGCGGGTTCCTATATCTTCACGGGCCAGCCTTCCCGGCCGCGCGAATGGGCCATCACGGTCGGCCGCCGTTTTTGACCGGGACGAAAATGGGAAGGGAGCGCCGGCAATGCGGCGCTCCCTTCTTGCGTTGACGCGGGTTCGCGGTCACGCTTCCATGCGAAGCCCGCAGGCAATGAGGTGAGAGGATGTCGGACGGAGAGGCGCTGCGCGCGCTGAGCGAGGAAGTGGCCGCGCTGCGGCATCGGCTGGGCGTGATGGAGGATATCCAGGCCGTCCGCACGCTCCAGTTCAAATATGGCTATTATATGGACAAGGGGCTGTATGAGGAGGTCGTCGACCTGTTCGCCGAGGATGGCGTGCTCCACTTCATGGGCGGCATCTTCCGGGGCAAGGCCGGCCTCTCGCGCCTCTATTGCGGCCGGCTGCGCAACGGCTTCACCGATGGCAACAACGGCCCGGTCTACGGGATGCTGGCCGAGCATCTCCAGCTTCAGGACATCGTCGACATCGCGCCGGACCGGCAGAGCGCGACGGGGCGGTTCCGCGCCTTCATGCAGGGCGGCAGCCACGTCACCAAGGAGAAGCGGAACGAGCGCCTGCCGCTCCAGTGGTGGGAGGCCGGTGTCTATGAGAACAGCTATGTGAAGGAGGACGGCGTCTGGAAGATCGCCGAGCTGGATTATCACATGTTCTGGCAGGCCGACTATGAGACCGGCTGGGCCCACAGCAAGCCTTATGAGGGGCATTTCTTCCAGAGGACCTTCCCGGACGACCCCGGCGGCCCGGACGAATTGACCGACCGCGA
>Ga0180216_1004136_pt1 | contig 11125 bp, 10 predicted proteins | sample eDN3rd37CBELigMG_FD_128879 | JGI IMG/M metagenome (GOLD analysis project Ga0180216, IMG submission 128879) | Enriched Miracle-Growth compost microbial communities from Emeryville, California, USA - eDNA 3rd pass 37_C BE-Lig MG (version 2)... ...
AGGGTGAGCTCCGTCCGTCGGCTCAGGCGGATCTCCTGCTCCCCGACGAGGCGGTGGTTCACGCCTCCCCGGCGCGATCCGCCTCCTCCGTAGAAGAGGCCGTCCGGGAGGTAGACGAGGTCCGCCCTCGCCGTGGGCGCGAGGAGCCTCGCGCCGATTCCGGGGCGCACCAGGGAGGAGACGTCGCCTCCGTCGTCGAGCAGGTTCTCGTCCCATCGGCCCTCCAGGTCGAGGCGGAGGATCGGCTCGATCCGCGCGGCCGCTCGCGCAGGTTCGGCGAGGAGGCTCGCCCAGACGAGGACGAGCGGGATCGTCCAGATACGCAAGGTCGGCCTCCGATCAGGGCACGTAGATGGTGTCCCCCGGCAGGATCACGGGGATGGAGGCCGAGGAGGAGGAGACGAAGCGCGAATAATTCAAGACATGCCTTTGCTCGCCCTCCTTCGTCTTCCGGATCAGGACGATGCGCCGCGGATTCGCGAAGTCTCCCAACCCCCCGGCCAGGGCGATCGCCTGCAGGAGGTCGAGTCGGCCGCGGACGGGATAGGCGCCAGGCCTCGCGACCTCCCCGAGGACGTAGACACGCGGGGCGTGGATCTCCTGGACGATGACCGTCACCCGAGGATCCTGCACGTAGGCGCCGAGCCTTCGTTCCAGCTCCGCACCGAGTTCGCGCGCGGTCAGCCCGGAGGCCATCACCTCGCCCACGAGGGGAAGCGAGATCCGCCCGTCGGGCCGGACCGGGAGGGTCCGGGAGAGGTCGGGGGACTGAAAAATCGATACCTCGATCACGTCCTCGGCGCCCAGAACGTATTCGGCGTCTTCGAGCGAGAGCTGCTCGACCTTGGGCGCCGTGACGCATGCGAAGAGGACCAAGACCGCAATCGGCACGAGTCGTTTCGCCATCACCCCTCCTCTCGTGCTGCAGGCGTTTCGCATGGGTGGCTGCAGCCCTCGTGCCAGCACTCGATGGGATCGCAGGGAGTCGATGACGCAGTCGGTGGAGGAAGGATTTTCCCGTCGTGGAAAGGCGCTTCTCCGGCCGACGAATCCTTTTCCATGGACCGGCGGGCGCTCGCTCGTCCGCCTGCCGAGGAGCCATCGCTCGCTTGCCCGCCACTGGTGTGTTCGCTTCTCGCTTTGCTACGGTCCGCCGATGGAATGCGAAGGATTCGATCGATGAGCCACCACGCCGCACACCTCCTCCTCGTCGTCGGCCTCGTCACCTTCGGTGCCGAGCGCGCCCACGCGGGAAATCACCCCAGCGTCCTCTTCGACGCCGAAGACATCCCCGCGATCCGGGCTCGCCTCGACGGCCCCTTGCGCAAGATTCGTGACGCGCTGGAAGGCGCCGTTCACTTCCCCTTCGCCGGCGGGAACTTCCCCAAGACCCCGGACCTGAACTACGAGTACTTTCAGGACCGGCGGGGACCGCCCGACTCCCTGCTCACCTTCGCCTTCGGTGCGACCTTCCTCGATCCGCAGACGCCGATCGGCCAGGAGGCGCGGCAGCTCGCGCGCAACTACCTCATCGGAATCTGCAAGTACCGCGACTGGGTCTTCGCCGAGACGCAGGACGGACCCGATCCCGATCTCAACTCCGCCCATTACCTCTTCGCGGTCTCGCTCGCCTACGACTGGATGTACCACGACCTCAGCGAGAGCGAGCGCGAGCTTTGCCGCAACAAGGTCGCTGTGGAGGGAGACAAGGTCCATCGCGCGATGCTGCGCAACGTCTGGTGGATGATCGACTCCACCCAGAACCACAACTGGATCAACACCGCCTCCCTGGGCATCGCCGCCCTCACCTTCGAGGGCGAGCTTCCGGGCGTGGACACGGACGCTTGGCTGGAGGCCGTCAACGAGAACCTCGACAAGGTCCACTACATCGCCGACCTGGTCGAGGGAGGCGCCTGGCACGAGGGCCCGGGCTACCTGAACTACGGCTTCGACTCGCTCATCCCCTACTCCGTGGCGCTCGTCCGGAAGAAGGGCGGACCCGACTACGCCGACAACCACGCGGTGCGCGACTTCCCCACGCTCCGGCGCTTCACGATGCTCCCGTCCTGGGAGCACCGCCGCGACTTCGGGCCGATCTGGGGAAATTTCTCGGGGATGAACAACGACAACACGCTGCTCTCCACCTTCTACGTAGTGCGCACCTACCGCGACGCGCACGCCGCCTGGTACGCCAAGCACTTCCTCGAGGGGGCGCTGGCCGGACGCGCCGACATCTCTTCCTGGGCGCCGGGCCTGCGCGGGGTCCTCATCGCGACCCTCCTCTACGACGATCGCGTGGAGCCCGTGCCCCCGCCGAGGAAGGGAGCCGCCTGGGAGCTCGACTACTTCGCCAAGGATCTCTCCCTCTTCGTCTCGCGGACGAGCTGGCGGGACGAGGGAGGCGTGCTCGCGCTGAAGACCGGCGTCTTCGGCGGGCACGGAAACTTCAATCGGCTCGCCAAGGGTGACGAGTGGCCAGGTGGCTACATCAATTTCGGCCACGACCACGCCGACGACAATGGTTTGTATTTCTTCGCCGATGGGGAGTGGATCACCACCGCCGTCCCCGGCTACTGGATCGGGAGACCGAACGGCGCCCCGGAGGCGAACCGGACCAAGTACGCGAACTCGCTCCTCATCGACGGCGACGGGCAGCTCGGGGAAGGCGTTCGCACCTGCCACATGCGGAGCTGCCCCTGGTTCTTCGAGCGCATCGGCACGATCCCCATCCGCGGCTCCACCGCCAACTTCTCCTTTGCGCTCGGCGCGGGAAGCCGGCTCTACCCGAAGGAAAAGGGCCTTCGGACCTTCGGCCGCTCCGTGCTCTTCGTGGATCGGGAGTTCCCCGTGGTCCGGGACGTGGTGCGTGCCGATGGCCTCCGGCGCTTCGAACTCGTCTACCACGGCATGGACGGGGTGAGCCGCGACGGCGACTGGCTCCGCCTCCAGTCGAAGAACGACCGGGCCGGGGCGCTCAAGGTCGTCTCCCCGCCGAACTTCGCGCTGCGCACCGAGAACCAGAGCCTGGTCCACACCGACAAATTCGACCCCGACGGCTCGATGACCGCCGCGATGATCCGGCCCCAGCAGGACGCCGCCGAGGTCGTCTTCCTGACCGCACTCGCGCCGGTCCGCTCCTCCGCCTGGGATCGCAAGCCCACCATCGAGGCCCTCGATCCGGCCCACCCCCACCGCGGCCTCACCATCACCGATCACCGTCCGGGCGAGCGAATCGACGTCCTCTTCAACGAGGCGCCCGACCACGCGGACGACGCGCCCCAGCTCGGGGTCACCGGCATGGCGGGCGTGAAGAAGACGCGGGATGGAGAGATCGTCCGCCTACTCGTGGCGGCGGGGTCCGAACTCCGCATCGGTGAGGAGGTGTGGATCGAGGTTCGCGAGGGCGAGCCCCGGAGCCTGGAAGCCGATTATTCCGCGGAGGAACTCCGCCTCTCGGGCGACGCCCTCTCCTTCCGCGTCCGCGCTCCCGGCGTCCACCGCGTCACCTACAACGGCGAGGCGATCGACTTTTCCCGCTCGGGTGACTTCGTCGAGGTTCCGGCGAAGAGCGGCGGAGGAGATCCCGGCGAGGGCGGCGCGGGCGGAGGCGACGGCGGCCCGATCCCCGGTTGCGGGGGCATGGGTGAGCCCGGCTCGGGCGGAGTGGAGGAGCCGGGGAACGGCGGGACCGACGACCCGGGCTCCGGAGGCGCGGACGATCCGGGCGCCGGCGGCGTGGGCGGTCAATCGGGCCCCCTGCCCGAGAAGCCCCGAGAGCCCGGGAAGCTCCCCAAGCGCGTGGACCCGCGGCCCTCGAAGAAGAAGTCCAGCCAGTGCTCGACCTCGGGCGGCTTCGTCCACGCCTCTCCGCTCGCCCTCGCCTGGCTCGCCCTCCTCGGCGATCGCCGGCGTCCGGCGGGTTCCCGACGCACGCGGAGTCATCGAGCGGCAGCGGCCGGTCGCGTCGAGTAGGGAGGCCGCAGACAGCGGCGGAGGAGTCCCTCCAGCCGCTCGGCGACCATCGACCACCTCCAGCGGGTCGCCACCCGCTGCCTGCCCGCGGCGCCCATGGCTCGGGCCCGATCCGGGTCGTCGAGGAGCCTTTCGATGGCGTCGGCCAGCGAGGCGTCGTCGCCCGGTCGCACCAGATGCCCGGTGACCCCCTCCTCCACGATCTCGGGGACCGCCCCGACCCGGGTCCCCACGCAGGGCAGGCCGCAGGCCATGGCGTCGAGGAAGGCCAGGCCGAAGGCCTCCCGGATCGTGGGGAGGACGAAGAGGGTCGAGCGCGCGAAGATCTCGGGCAGGCGTGAGGCCGGAACGTAGCCCAGGTTCTCCACACCCTTGGGAAGGTGGAGGCGCTCCGTCGTGCCCACCACGAGGAGCCGAAGGTCGGGCCTGCGCCGCCTGAGCCGCAGGAAGGCCCGGAGGAGGACGGGCCCTCCCTTGATGTCGAAGCGGGTCCCCACGAAGAGGAGGGTCTTGCCATCGTCCTCTCGACGGATGGTCTCCGGGAAGACGTTGGCGCCCGCACCGACGGCCTCGGCCACCCCGGGGCGCACCCCGTAGTCGGCGCAGAGCGAGCGCACCACCCGCTGCGAGAAGGTGCCGATGCCGGCGGCCTCCCGGTAGAGCGTCGTCTCCCGCTTCCTCCAGCTGCTTCCGTAGTCCGCCGGAGGCGGGAGCCGCGAGCCGGGATCGTTGGGAACGTCCATCGAGAGCTTCTGCGTATGGTCGAGGAGGAGGACGTAGGGCAAGGAAGGCGGGAGGCCGGGGGAGAAGAGCGCGCCCGCCTGGAGGATGGCGTCGGGTCTCCGCGGGAGGGCGTCGAGGAGCCTCCCCGCATGGCGCGAATGGAAGTCGTAGGCGTAGGTCGTGGCCCACCGGAGGTGGAGGGCGCGCTTGCCGTAGCGCGCCGTCGCGATGAGGAGGTGGAGGAGGACGGGCGTCGTGAGCCGATAGGCGCCGGTGCTGCGATCCCGGTACTCGAGGGGACCGGTGGCATCCAGCAGGGTCACGGAGTGTCCCCGCTCTTCCAGCGCCCGGCGCACCTGCTCGGTCACCCCGCTCTGGAAACCATAGTTGACGTATACGATTTCCATCCCCCCACCCCCTTCTCAGCCGGCCTTTCCCCCCTCCGGGGCGATGCTCGCAGCCCGTCTCGGATCCTCGATCCCCGCGTCGCGAATCTTGTACAGCAGGGCCTTGTAACTGATGCGCAGCCGCTCGGCGGCGCGCCGCTTGTTCCACCCGGTTTGCCGGAGGGTCGCGAGGATCGCCTCCCGCTCCGCGGCGATCGCCGCACGCTTGGCGATCTGCTTGAGCCCCTCCGGTCCGACCTCGTTGGCGGGTCGTTCCGGGAGCGGTCCGCCGAGGGCCTCCAGCTTGCGCGCGTCCATCTCCTCGAAGATGGTCCTCTCGTCGCCCAGCACGACCCACCTGCGCACCATGTTCTCGAGCTCGCGCACGTTCCCCGGCCAGTCGTAGGCGCGGAAGCGCTCGAGGAGCCATGGCTCGATTTCACGGCTTTCGCCGCTCCTCGAAGCGTGGCGGGCGACGAAGTGGCGCACGAGGGGCTCGATGTCTTCCTTTCGCTCCCGAAGGGGCGGGACGCGGAGACTGACGACGTTGAGACGGTAGTAGAGATCCTCGCGAAAGCGTCCTCTGGCGATCGCCTCCTCCAGGTTGCAATTCGTCGCGGCGATCACGCGTGCATCCACGCGAACCGGCCGCTTCCCTCCCACTCGATAGTATTCTCCGTCCTGGAGGACCTGCAGGAGCTTGGCCTGTAGGGAGACCTGCATCTCGCCCATCTCGTCCAGGAAGATGGTCCCCCCGTGGGCGAGCTCGAATTTGCCGGGCTTCTCCGCGTGCGCCCCCGTGAAGGCGCCGCGCTCGTGGCCGAAGAGCTCGCTTTCCAGGAGCTCCGAAGGGAGGGCGGCGCAGTTGATCTTGACGAAGGGCATCCCCCGCCGTCGGCTCCGCGTGTGGAGCGCCCGCGCCACGATCTCCTTGCCCACCCCCGATTCGCCTCGGACGAGGACCGGGACGTCGGCATCCGCCACCCGGTCGACCATCCGGAAGACGTGCTGCATGGCCTGCGAGGTGCATACGAACTCGACGGTGTTTTCGATCCTGCTTGCGTCCATGCGGCTGCCCCCTTCTCCGACGACGAAAATCGATACAGCCCCGTCCGGTGCAAACCCTGTCATTCTTTCCGAATGTGCGAATTTTTCGCTGCTCCACGGGGGGATGGGAGCAACGCGCGTGCCACCGGTCCGGCCGCGTTGGGGCCCCCACGAGGGGCGACGGCTCAACCGCAGAGTTCGGTGAGCGCCCGCACCGCGCGGACGAAGCTGGGCTGCAGGTCCGGATGGCGCTCGCTCGCCTCGAGGCAGTCGAGGGCCTCCTCCGCCGCCTCGCGGATCGCGGCGGCACCCGCCGGGGAGAGCCGGCCGGCGACCAGGTCGGCCCCGGCCTGGAGGAGGATGCGCGTGATCTCCGCCCGGGAAGGAAGGGGGGCGTCCAGCTCGGGATGGGGGAGACCGACGAGGCGTCCACGCCGATGCCCCGTACCGGCGCCCTCCCCTTGGATGATCCGGAGCGCCGGCGGCTGGCGCAGCGGAAGGGCGAGCTGCTCGGCTTTCGTCCGGCGGGGACGCTGGGAGGGGCGGGAGGGAGCCGGGGAGTTCGGCTCTTTCGTCGCGTCGAAGAGGGTGAGCTGACGAGGGTGGAGATCGCGCATGGACGAGCCGATCTACGCCCGCTCCGGGCCCGCCCGCAACTTTCGTACCCTTTCGGGACTCAAGACCAAAATAGTCGAAGGTAGATGAGGAGCCAGGCCGCCCCGAGGAAGTGCCAGAAGCGACCGACCAGGCGCACCGCCACCGCCGACCGGCCGTGGAAGCGCTGCTTCCGCGCCCCTCGAAGGAGCCAGATCAGCAGGCCGAGCGCCGTGAGGAGGTGGGCGCCGTGCACCGCCGTGATCACGTAGAAGAGCCTCGACCGGGGGCCCGAGGCCCCGTGGCCCCCAGAGGTCCATTCGAACCAGAGCCAGAGCACGAGGGCCAGGAAGATCACGCCCATCGCCAGCGTGCTTCCCACCCAGGTGGGGAGCCGGTCGAGACGCGCCCCCCGGACGCTGCGCGTCGCGAACTCCATGGTGAGCGAACTCGCGAGGAGAATCCCGGTCGCCAGGGTCGCCACGCCTCGCGGGAGCGGAGGACCTCCCGGCCATCCGGCGCCGTCCCGTCGGAGGAGGAAGTGGAGCAAGAGGAGCGCGCCGAACATCATCGCCGAGGCGACGAGCATGAGGCTCGTGCCGAGCGATCGCGTGCCGTCCGGGTCCCCGTCCGGAAGGCGCGTGGGCGCGGGGCTCATCCGACCAGCGCGGGCAGGTGGTAGAGCATGAGGTAGACCACCACGCCGGTGACCGAGACGTAGGCCCAGATCGGGAAGGTGAGGCGCGCGAGGCGCCGGTGTTTGTCGAAGCGTCCCTTCCACGGCAGCCAGAGGGTGCGCAGCGCCATGGGAAGGAGCACCGCCGCCAAGAGCGAGTGGCTGCCGAGGATGAGCAGGTAGAGGGTGCGAAGGCCGCCGTCGATCGGGAAGCGGTGGGTGCCCGAGATCGCGTAGCGGATCAGATAGGAGACGAGGAAGAGGCCGGAGACCCCGAAGGCCGCGAGCATCATCCTCTTGTGGCGCTCCACCTCTCCGCGGCGGATCGCGCGGAAGCCCGCGAAGAGCAGCGCGGCCGAGGTGGCGTTGAGGCAGGCGTTGAGGAAGGGGTGAAGCTCCATCATCCCTCCTTCGCCAATCGCTTCGCGTCCTCGACCAGCCGCTTCAGCGAGGGATCGGCGTTCGGATAGTAGCCGCGGATCGTGCCCTTCCGGTCGATCAGCACGAAGTGCTCGCCGTGGACGATGTCGAAGGGCGTGGCATCCGGGTCGTCGGCGCCGGTGACCCCGATGCGGAACCCCTCCTCCACCGCCTTCATCACGGCCCCGAGCTCGCCCGTGAGGAAGGTCCAACGCGCGGGATCCTGGTCGTACTTCTCCCCGTAGGCCCGAAGCACCTCCGGCGTGTCGTGCTTGGGATCCACCGAGAAGCTCACGAATCGCACGGGGAGATCCTTGGGAACCTCGGTCTGGATCCGGGCCATCCTGGCGGTCAGCGCGGGACAGACGGTGGGGCAGCGCGTGAAGATGAAATTCGCGACGACCACGTGGCCGAGGAGATCCTCACTCCGCAACGACTCGCCCTGCTCGCTCGTCAGCTCGAACTCCGGCATGGGAAAGAGTTCGGGGAGCGGGGCCGCCGGGGTGAAGAAGGTCATGACCACCCAAGCGGCGAGGGAGGCGACGATCGTCGCGCCGATCCCGGCGGTTACGATTCTCGAGCCACTCGTCATAGCGCCGCGTCCAGGAGAAGAGCCGAGAAGACCACACCGAGGTAGAGGACCGAGCCCAGCATCAACCTGCGCGCCTCCGCCGTCCCCGCCTCCTCGGGCAGCCACCTCCAGGCCTCGCGCGCGTAAAGCAATCCGGCGGCGATCGCCACGAGGCCGTAGAGCCAGCTCGCCACGCCCATGAGCACGAGGAGGAGGGAGACCGGAAGCTGCACCACCGTCCAGAAGAAGGCCCAGCGCTTGGTGGAGCGATCCCCGTAGACGACCGAGTGCACGCGGAAGCCCGCGCGCGCGTAGTCCTCCTTGCAGAGGTAGGCGATGGCCAGGAAGTGCGAGAGCTGCCAGACGAAGAGGACGGCGAAGAGCGCCACGCCCGCGAGGTCCATTCGGCCGGTCACCGCGGTCCAGGCGATGATCGTCGGTGCGGCGCCGGGGAAGGCTCCGACCAAGAGCGAGTCCGGCGAGAGCCGCTTCATCGGCGTGTAGACCCAGACGTAGCTCACCAGCGCGATGAAGCCCAACAGGCCCGAGAGCGGATGGAAGACGAAGGCGAGGACCGGGAGCGCGAGCGCGCAGAGCGCACTGCCCCAGGCCAGCGCGAGTCCCGGCGCCAGGCGGCCCGAAGGGATCGGGCGGTTCCGCGTACGGCGCATCAACGCGTCCACGTGCCGCTCGTACCAGCAGTTGAGGGCGCTCGCGCCGCTGACGAGCACGCCCACTGCGAGGACGGCGAGCAGACTCATCGGCCAGGAGAGGGCTTGCTCCGGGAAGGTCCGATTGGCGAGCCAGACGCCGGACGCCGCCGTCAGCACCACGGTGGACGTGATGCGGGGCTTGGTCACCGCGACCAGCTCACGAACGAGGTTGGACGACGCGTCGGTCGCGGCGACTGCCGTGTTCACTGCCACACCTCCGACGAAGCGCAAGCCCGCCTGCCCGGACGGGTTCTCAAGGTCGGGATGGGGATGGGCCTCGTCAAGACGGGTGTTGGGCTAACGCGAGCCGCGGTCTTTGTCAAACGCTACACGCCCGGCCGCCGGATGCCGAATCGCGAGCAGGCAGGGAGTCGCCGACTATGCTAAGCGGAGTCCCTGCGAGGAGCCCATGTCGTCCCGTCGCCCTCTCATCGTCGTCCTCTTCACGATCTTTCTCGATCTCCTCGGCTTCGGCCTGGTGATCCCCCTCCTCCCCTTCTTCGCCAAGGACCTGGGGGCCAACGGCTTCGAGATCGGCCTGCTGATGACGGCGTACTCGGGGATGCAGTTCCTCTTTTCCCCGATCTGGGGCCGGCTCTCCGATCGCGTCGGACGGCGCCCGGTCCTCCTGATCTCGATCGCCGCCAACGCGATCGCGATGCTGCTCTTCGCGGCCTCCACCTCCCTCACCCTCGTCTTCCTGGCGCGCGCCTTCGCGGGCATGGCCAACGCCAACATCGGCACCGCGCAGGCCTACGTCGCCGACGTGCTCCGCGGCGAGGAACGGGCCAAGGGGATGGGGCTGGTGGGTGCGGCGATCGGGATGGGCTTCGTGCTCGGTCCGGCGATCGGAGGCGCGCTGGCCCCGCTCGGCCGCGCCGCGCCCGCCCTGGCCGCCGCCGGCCTCTCCGCCCTCAACTTCGTCCTGGCGAGCCTCTTCCTGCCGGAATCCCTCACGGCCGAGGCACGGGAGGAGGCGAAGAGGCGGCGGAGCTCCCGGCTGCGCACCTTCCGCGCCTCGCTGGGTCATCCTCTCCTCCCCCTCCTCTTCCTCCTCTTCTTCCTGCTGACCACGGCCTTCGCGCAGATGGAGGCGACCTTCGCCCTCTTCACGAACGCCCGCTTCGATTACGGAACCGCCGAGAACGGATACCTCATGGCCTTCATCGGCGTGGCCCTCGCCATGGCGCAAGGGGGATTGGTCGGTCCTCTGCGCAAGCACATGGGAGAGGCGGCGATGCTCCTCGCCGGGACGGTGCTCCTGGCCCTCGGCCTCGTCTTCCTCGCGAGCGTGCAGACCATCCCCGCCCTCCTGGCCGCCTGCGTCGTCCTGGCGGTGGGTCACGGGATCAGCAGCCCGGCGCTGAGCACCCTCGTGTCACGGCAGGCGGCGGAGCACGCGCAGGGGCAGGTCCTCGGCGTCAACCAGAGCATGGCCAGCCTGGCGCGGGTGGTCGGCCCGTTCCTGGGTGGGCTCGCGTTCGACAAGGGCAGCGAGGTGGCCCCTTTCCTCTCCGCGGCCGCGATCGTCGTCCTGGGCTGCCTGGTCGCCCTGCAAATCTTCCGCCGCAGGAACGTCGCACGGCAACCGGCCGCCCTCTGAGGAAGGCGGCCGGAAGCTTCGTCGGGGGTGGGCCGATCAGCGGCGCGACGGGGAGGCGCTCCTCGCCGGGCCGCGGGAGGGAGCCGCGGACCGCCCCGAGGACACCCGGGGCGAGGGCGAGAGCTTCGGAGCCGCTCGCGACGGAGAGGCGCTCCGGATCGAGGTCGGCTTGGCGGCCGGCGAAGGCGGCCTCGGAGCCACCGAAGACCGGGGCGGCTCCTTCGGAGAGACGGAAGGCCGGGACGGCGGCTTCGGAGCGACGGAAGGACGCGACGGCGCCTTCGGTGAGACCGACGGCCGGCTCTCTCGGCTCGGAGCGACGGGGGACCGGGAGGGATTCGGCGCGACGGAGGGCCGCGACGGCGCATTGGGGGAGACGGCGGGCCGGCTCTCGCGGTTCGGCGCGCGCACCGAGTGCGG
>Ga0180216_1004137_pt1 | contig 11123 bp, 8 predicted proteins | sample eDN3rd37CBELigMG_FD_128879 | JGI IMG/M metagenome (GOLD analysis project Ga0180216, IMG submission 128879) | Enriched Miracle-Growth compost microbial communities from Emeryville, California, USA - eDNA 3rd pass 37_C BE-Lig MG (version 2)... ...
CGTCGGGGCTCGTCTTGTTGAACAGCTCGGCGAAGAACCGGGGTCCGGGCGAGTTTATCGAGTCGCAGCAGGGCATCCGGAAGGCGACGGGCTTGTTGCCCGGGATGCGGTTCATCAGGTCGACGCAGTCGTGATAGTCCGCCTGGGCGGCCGCGAAATCGCCGTTGTGGAGGAAGGGGCAGGGGTGGCTGATCGTGTGGATTTCGAGCGAAAGCCCCTCCTTCAGGAACTCCTGAAGCCGCGGGTCGTCGGGCTTGACCTGGTTGGTCATGATGCTGATCGGCGCCCGGCCGTCGATCGCCTTGAGCCGGTCGATGATGGGGCGGAGGTAGGCTTCGTATTTCTCGGGTTCCCGCATGTCGTCGATCGCCAGGACGACGACGGCGTCGACCCCCTCCTCGCCGACCCATTGGGGCGTGATGAGCTTGGGGTAGTCCTTGTGCGGGTAGTACGGGTTCGCCTCCAGGGCGTGGGACGAGCGGGGGGGCTCGGCCGCCGGGGCCGCCGCGGCGAGGACCGCGAGCAGGCAGAGCGGGACAAGCTGCGCTGGGGGACGACCGAGCCTCGACATCGTTGCGATCTCCAGGGGCGGGTGTGTTGGGCGGGCTTCTTCTCAACAGGGTGGCGAGTTTCCGGCTTGTGGGCAAGGGGGCGGTCCCCTTACGATCGGCCCTCGACCCAAACGAGACCACCGTCCCCCGTTGGACCATCGAGCTTTCCGCCGTGATGATGAAGACCACTTTGGTTCTGGCCAGCGCGTCGCCGCGCCGGCGTCAACTGCTCGCCGACGCCGGATATGTGTTCGAGGTTGATCCGTCGGACGTCATTGAGCCCGACCCCGCGCCGGGTGTTTCGCCGGCCGACTACGCCGTCGGCCTCTCCTGGCGGAAGGCGTCCGCCGTGGCCGCCCGCCGCGGTTCGGGGCTGATCCTGGCCGCCGACACCGTGTGCGCCGTGGGGGGCGAGATCCTCAACAAGCCCTTGGATCGGGCCGACGCCGAGCGAATGATCCGGCTTCAGGAGGGACGCGACACCGAGGTCCTCACCGGGCTCTGTCTGTACCGGGCCGACCGCCGCGAGTGGGTGGGCGCGGTGGAGGTCAGCGTCGTCCGGTTCCGGCCGCTGACCGACGCCGAGCGGCTCGCCCATCTCGATTCGGGCCGCTGGGAGGGCAAGTCGGGCGCCTACGGCGTTCAGGATAACGACCCGTTTGTCCACGTGGCCCGCGGCAGCGTCTCCAACGTCGTCGGCCTGCCGATGGAGCGGCTGGCGGAACTGCTCGCGAATCACCCGAGCCTGTGGGAATAAGCCGCCGGAAGAGGGGGGCCATTGGGGGAGGAAAGCCACCTCAGGGACTCGAACCCTGGACTTCAGCTTTACGAAAGCTGCGCTCTACCAACTGAGCTAAGGTGGCCGCGCCCGGCTCGTCAGCCGGACGGGTCCAAGATTAGCGGGCGGAGGGCGGTCCTGTCAAGCCGGACGGATGAACAAAGGCGAAGACCGATCATTCGAGGGGTTCGCGCCGTCGATGCGCGGGGTCAGCGGGGGCCGAGGTCGATGGCCCGGCGGTAGACGTCGAGGTAGCGGTCGACATTGCGGCTCATGGCGAAATGCTCCTCGGCGACGGGCTTCGCCGCGGCGGCGAGGCCCGCGGCCAGGTCGGGCTCGTTGAGGACGCGAAGAATCCCGTCGGCGAGGGGCTCGGGGGCGATCGCCGTGAGGAGGCCCGCGCCCGACTCGCCCAGCAGGCGCTTGTAGTCGCCGAAATCGGTCGCCACGATCGGCCGGCCGGCGGCCAGGTAGACGGCGATCTTGCTTTGGACCGAGTAGTTCTCGCGGCAGGCCAGGCGGGGATGAACCAGGACGTCGGCCCGACGGCTCAGCGCCACGACCTGCTCGGGCGTTTGGCCGGTTAGGACGGTCAGGCGGTCGCCGTATTCGCCGAGCCGCGAGCGGTAGGCTTCGCCCGCCTCGGCCGGTCCGCCGACGAGCACGCAGCGGGCGTCGGCCCGCGCGGCGAAGATCCGGGGGAGGGCGTCGATCAGGATCGGCACCCCCTGGTTCGGATGCACGATGCTGCCTATGTACATGATCACCTTATGCTCGGGGCCGATTCCCGGGATGCTCGCCGGTTCGCCGGGTTGGTCGTACTCGGCCAGGTCGATGCCGGGGTAGATGACGCTCACGCGGTCGGTGGGAACGCCCTTCTCGTCGACCACCACCTGCTTGACGGGTTCGCCCAGGGCGATGACCCAGGCGGCGTGTTCGACCACCCGACGCTCCAGCGCCTGATACGCGCGGAAGACCGGCCCCCGGCCGAGGCGGTCGCGCTCGACCTCGTCTCCCAGGAGCGAGTGAATCTCATAGACCATCGGCCAATGGTTCTTGCGGCAGGCGAAGTAGGCTCGGGTGGCGCCGCCGTAGTGTTGGGCGTGGACGACGTCAAAGGGGCATCGTTTGGCGATCCGCTTCAGGCCGCTTCCGGTCATCCACGAGGCCGGCGGCAACGTGAAGACGGGGGTTCCCTCGAAGTCCTCTTCGGTGACGGCGAGGCCCGCGGGGGGGCGAAGCCGTAGGTGGGCCACCACGACATCCACCCCGCGCGGCTTCAGGGCGCGGAGGATCTTGATCGGCAGCATCGCCGTGCCGTCGTACTCGCCGGGGATGGGAAACGAGGTGACCATCAACACGCGCATCGCGATTGGCTCCTTGCCCTGGTGTTCACGCGGAGAGGGCCTCAAGGATAGTGCCTGATCGCGGGGGCGCATACCCGGATTTCGGAGGGGCGGCGAAGGGATCAGCCGCCGTTGCCGCCCGGCGGCGGCTGGACGACGCGGACGGGCTCGCGGCGATGGCGCTGGGCTTCGCAGAGAACGCCGCCGGTTCGGCGGTCGAGGGCGTCAATGGCGGCGTCGAGGACGCCGCGGGCGGTGTCAAGGTGATGGGGACGCAGGGCGTAGGGGTCGCGGGGCAGCCCGGTTCGGGGGAAATGGAGCGACTCGGGCCGCACGGTCGGCCGCAGCGAGGCGGGGATCTGATGCGGCTCCAGCGGCTCGTATTCACCGTCCCGGCGCGACGAGCGGTAGTAGGCGCGACGGGCGGACGGAGGGCCGGGATAAACCCATGAGGTTTCGAGCATCAATAGCTCGGTGAACTGGGGCCAAGGGGGCGATTCGGGGTCGAACGGCCGCGTCGGCGCGCCGGGCTCGGCGATGATCGAGGGGAGCAGCCGGCATGCTTCGGCCAGCGGGAGCGGTCGACTCGGATCGGCCAAGAGCCCGCGCAGCTCCGGTCGGCCCAGTTCCGAGGCCGCCTGGCGGACCAAGGCGCCGGCCGAAGCGATGTAGAGCATGAACGCGGCGCGGGCCAGTCGGGCGGCGTCGGCCTCGGACCGGGCGAGTCGGCTCTGGGTGTGGAAATGGAGGGCGTCTTGGTAGAGGCAGTGGAACGGGCTGACCACCGTTTCGACGACCCAGCCCGAGGAGGCTTCGCCGTTTTCGTCGCCGGGGGCCAGCGAGACCCCCGCGCCCCCGACGGGAGCGCGCCCGGGGGCGCGCCGCGACCGCGACGATTCCGAGACGGTCGGATCAAACTCGGCGAATTCATCCGGCATGATTTCCACCCGACGCCCGTGACGGGAGGGCGCGACTCGAGCCGCGCGCCTCTCCCAGGAGCATAACACTCGAATTCATCATACGCGATTCGCCACGCGGAAACCTCCCGTTATTTCTTGATTTCCGCATTCGTCGTCGCGTCGGGCTCAGTCCTCGGACGCGGCGGCCGGCTCCGATTCCGTCGCTGGTTCCGGCGCCGACGTGGACGCCGAGGCCGGGGCGGCGAGGCGGGTGAACTCCTTGGGGGCGGGGGGGAGCGGGTCGGGGACGGCCGCGCTGGGATCCTTCCAGACAAGCTCGCGGGCCCGCAGCAGGTTGCCGTGATGCTGCATTGTCGGATCGGCTTGCGTGTAGTGCGCGATCGCGCGCCGGGAGTCTCCCATGGCTTCGTAGATCCGGCCGAGGTTGGAGTGGGCGCCCCAGCGGAACATGAAATAGAAGGGCTGGCCGGGGCCGGGCTCGGGAAGCATCTCCAGGGTTTTGCGGAACATCAGCTCGGCCTGGTCCAGGTTCTCCCGCTCCAGGTGGGCCAGCGCCAGGTAATAGGTGGCGTAGACGTCGAGCCCTTCTTGAACCTGCCTGGGGATCAGGGCGTCTTTGTCCGTCACGAGAGTCGCCGCCTCGGAGAAGCGGAACGAGACGTAGTCGGAGACCGCCTCGGCCAACTCGCCGCGCAGGTGTTTGACGCGGGCGTAGAGCAGGGGCATCTCGCCGCGGAAGAAGAAGAGGGATTGCTGGGTCGCGGTGACGAACTGGGGATCGGTGAAGAGGCGGGTCTCGACCTCAAGCGGCAGGGTCCATAGCTCGACCTCGCCGAGCCGGTCGCCCAGCGCCTTGGCGAATCGGTCTCGCTCCTCGACCGGGTCGCGATAGAGGATCGTCCGGTTGTTTCCGGAGAGTTCCGCCTGGAGCATCTTCATCTTGGGGGTGAAGTAGCCCTGGCTTGAATCCAGCAGCACGCCGATCTTCGTCGGGCTGGCCAAAAGCGAGGCGCGGCTGGTCTCGTAGGCGGAGAGGCCGGGAAGGTTCATCCGCTCAAGGATGGCGGGGTCGCTCATCGCCTGCTTCAGCGTCGCCACCCCCTCGCCGCCGGGACCGGGGATCGGCAGGCCGACGCGGGCGTCGAACAAGTACGCCTCGTCACCGATCAGGGCCGCGCAGATCCAGATGATCGGCGGGCGATTGGCCGCGCCGCCGAGCGCCGGCGGCATGGCCCCCGCCACGCCGGCCGCCTTCGGAATCAGGGGCTCGACGACGTTCCCCTTGGAATAGGTCAACAGCCCCACGTCGATTCCAAGCTGGCGGCAGAAGGCCATGAACATCCAGGAGCGCTCGGCCCAGTAGCCCTGGGATTCCGTGCCCATCCCGCGCAAAAGCAGGTCGAAGGGGCGGGCGTAGACCTGGCTGGCCTGGTTCGAGCCCAGGCTGCCGGGGGGAACAAGCTGGATCTGTTCGACGATCCATTCAAAGACCCGGCGCGCCCGCGTCAGATCGTCGCCGACGCCGCCAACCCGGTTGGCGATGCCGTAGTACATCATGCAGTCTTCAAGGTGCCGGGCGTCGCGGCGCTCCGACCAGTGGGGGCTTTGCAGGTCCTCGATCATCTCCGGGGGCAGCCAGCGGGCGAGGAACGTTCGCACCTCGGGCGAGAGGTGGTATTCCGAGGCCGGGGTCCCCTCGAAATACTGGTTGAGCTTCTGGGTGGCCAGGCGGAAGTTGTCGCCCCCCGGCTTCAGCGCCGCGCTTTGGATCAGGTTGATCGAGCTGTCGAGGATCGCCGCCCGTTCGGCCTCGTCGCGGCGCGCGGCGCCGGCCGTCGTCGCCTTGCCTCCAAGCGTCGGAGTCACGCCGGGGCGAAACGTCCCTTTGGGCAACTCGACTCGGTTGGGCGACTCGTAATTGCAACCCGAGACCGCGACCAGCAGCAGGCCGGCCAGGGCGGCGCCGGCGCATCGTATGGACCCCATCAAAGCTGAACACTCCTGGTGAAAATTCGGGTCGCAAAATGAATGAATAAATAAGGCCGGGGCCGACACCCCCCGCTCGCCCGTCTTGGCGTAATCTCCATTGTGTTGCCGGCGAGCCGGTTCGGCGAGCCCTTTCCGCGAGCGCCCTTGCTGAATACGCTCCGACCGGCCCGCCGGTTCAGGACCGTCGGGCGGGCGACCGGCGATTAGCCGAGAATCGCCTCGCGGATCCGCAGGCAGGCGGTCAGAAGTTCGGGGAGATCGTCCAACCGCAACGAGTTGGGGCCGTCGGAGAGGGCCTTGTCGGGGTCGGGATGCACCTCCAGGAAGAGGGCGTCGCAGCCGGCGGCGACGGCCGCGCGGGCGAGGGTGGGGATCATGTCGCGCTGGCCGGCGGTGGTCTTGCCCCCCTCGCCGGCGCTGGGAAGCTGGACCGAGTGGGTGGCGTCAAAGACGACCGGCGCGCCAGAGGCCTGCATCTGGGGGATGGCCCGGAAGTCGTTGACGAGCCGTCCGTAGCCGAAGGTCGTCCCCCGCTCGGTTAGGATCGTCCCGGCCGCGCCGAAGGATTGGAGCTTGGCGACGACGTTGCTCATGTCCCAGGGGGCCATGAACTGCCCCTTCTTGACGTTGACGGGTCGACGGGTCGCCGCGGCGGCCTCCAGCAGGTCGGTCTGGCGGGCCAGGAACGCCGGGATTTGGAGCAGGTCGACCACCTCGGCGATCGGCGCGGCTTGCGACGACTCGTGAACGTCGGTGGTGACGGGGAGGCCGGTTTCGGCCTTGACCCGCTGGAACACCTTCAGCCCCTCCTCCATCCCGGGGCCTCGATAGCTTGTCCCGGAGGTGCGGTTGGCCTTGTCGAACGACGCCTTGAAGATCAAGGGAACGCCCAACTCGCCGGTTATCTCGACCAGGCGCGCGGCGATTCGCGTGGTCATGTCGCCCGGCTCCATGACGCAGGGACCCGCGATCAGCGCCAGGGGATGGCCGGTCCCGATTCGGACGGGGCCGACCGAGACCGGGTTGGGAATTACGTCCATCGCGTTCGACTCCAATTTCCGCCGCGTCTTTTGAGGGTTCCGGACGCGCCGCTGGATGGGGCGTCCCGATGGATCGCGATCTTACCGAATGCGCTCGTCGGCCGCGAGCGCGACGCTCTGGATGCTGGGCTCCCACGAGGCGTCGACCACGACCTGAACGGCCCTTGGCGCGACCTCGATCTCCCAGCGGTCTCGGGTGGTCGGGGCCGGTTCTCCGGCGGCGGAAGGAGCGGCGGCTCTCGAAGGGAGCAGATGGCCGGCGGGATCGCCGTCGATCTGAACGGGCACCACCTCGTCAGACTCAAGGCTGAGCCGCCGCGCGCGGCGGTGGAAGACGCCGGGGTCGTCAAGGTGGGCGCCCAGGACCACCCGCCACAGGTAGTAGAGCGCCTGGAAGGGGCCGGGGTCGCGAAAGACGATCAGGTCGAGGAGCCCGTCGTCCTGACGCGCCTCGGGGACGAAGTGGATCCCCAGGGCGTACCGAGGCAAATTGAAGACGAAGATCGTGGTGCCGACGAGCGTTTCCTCGCGTCCGGGGTCTTCGATCCGGACCCGGATTTCGGGGAAGCGGTACGAGAAGCTGGAGCGGAGGATCGGCTCGACGTAGGCCGCGCGATGCGTCGGCTTGACCGCGCCCGATCGGGTGGTGCGGGAGTCGTGATGGCGGGTGACGACGTCGCCGTCAAAGCCGAAGCCGGCCATTAGGAGGAACCGGCGGCCGTTGGCCAGCCCCGCGTCGGTCCAGACCGCCTTGCCCGTGGCGATGGTCCGGGCCAGTTTCTCGGGGTCTCCTCCCAGCCGGAAATGGCGGGTGACGAGGTTTTCGGTCCCGCATCGAAGGACGGTGATCGGAACTTTCGGGTTCTCATCCACCAGGGCCGAGACGGTGCCGTCTCCACCGGCGGCGACCAGGCAGCGACAGCGCGGATCGCGGCCGGCTCTGGCGACGAGGGCCGACCGCTCGGCGACGGTCCAGGCGACCTCCGCAGCCAATCCACGGTCGCGCAGAGCCTCGACCAGCCGGGCCACCTTCCGAGCGCCCGCGCCCGTGCCCGAGCTTCGATTGACGACGATTCCGACCCATCCGGGCGCGTTCTCGACGCGCGCGGAATCCTCCATCGTCCCGCGCGGCCGCGAATCTCCGTCCTCATCGTGGTTGCACATCATGGGCGCGCTGCTTGGCCTTCGCCGACGCACTCACTTCTTCTCGGCGCTGGCCACCATGTCGACGTTGGACTCGAAGGTCTTCTTGAACTCCTGGCGGAGCGATTCGAGGTGCTGGGTCAGCTTGTCGCTCTCGGCCATCAGTTCCTGGACCTCGGCGCGGGCGTCGGCCAGGGCCTTCTCCTCGTCCTGCTTCTCGGCGACGCGCTGGTCGCGCAGCCGTTCGCCATCCTTGACGGTGTTTTGCACGGACTCGAGCTGGTACTGAACTCGGTTGGCCAACTCCGTCAACCGAGAGTTGTTCCCCTCGACGTCGTAGAGCCGGCTGCGGATCGTGGTGAGCTGGGCGTCGACGCCTTCCTGGAAAACCGTCGTCTCGTCGATGATCTTGACGATGTCCGCCCGAGCCTTGGCCAGATTCTCCTGGGCCGAAGCGTACTCGTTGGCCAGCTTCGCCAACGCGGCGTTGCCGTTGCGGTTCAATTGGGCGACTCCCGCCGCCAGGCCGATCCAGGCCAGCGACACCACGAGAATCAGGCCAAGGAGTATTTTGCCCGCGGTTGACATTGAATTTCTCCCGCCAGATGGACTTCTAGGGAAAATCGCCGGTCTGGGAAGCGGAACGAGCGTTCCAGTCGGCCGCGACGGTCGCCTCGACCGCCACGCGCCTTCAACCGCATCCGGGCGCGATCAATCAAGAGGATCGGCAATGCATTTCAATATACCCCGCGATCCGGGCTGTCGCCAATCCGCCGAATGGGTTTCTTCGGAAGCCGCCCCCCAGCCCCCGCCGTCGACCCGCGTCGGACCCGCCGCGATTGGGTTCGTTTGGCCATTTTTTCTTGCGTGCTCTCTCCCGCGATCCTCCCCGCCCGGCGTGCCGGAGGAGCCTGGGCTCGAACGGCGAACGAGTCGTTGCGCGCGGGTTTGATGGGAGGGCGAGGCGCCCGCCGAGTCGATGCTTGGCTTGTGGCTCGGCGGGAGGGTATGGCCCTCCCGAATCCGATCCTCCGGAGCGTGCCCCATGCAACCGTTCGCCGCTCTAGCGTGTAAAGCCCCTGAGGCCATGGATTATGGGAAAGACGGATTCGCGGTTCTCCTCGGCGACTGAAAATTCCGGCTTTATCGAAGCCCCGAAATTTGGGTTCGTTTGGCGAAGAATCGCGATTGCCGCCGCTCGTTCGTTCCATCCGGCGTCTGGCGGAGGGGCGTCGGGTTTACGGAGGGACATCGAGACGGGGCCGGGAGGGTATTGCCCTCTCAAAATCCGCCGCGCCGTCGGATCGGTCCGCGACGCAACGTCCCTCCTTATTAGTAAGGGTCCACAGATTGCGATCCAAGACAAAAAATCGGCGAATTGGCCGGCTGAAAAATTCGCGCGGGTCGCATGATTCGCGTTATCGGCGCGACGCGCCGAAAATCGGGCCGAACCTGCCGATTGCGCCGGTATCGGCGGGAGCGGTTGGGGGTTGGGCGGGGGCGTCCGCGAAGAGGACGCGGTCTCCTTCGGCGAGACCCTCGACCACCTCCACCAGCTCGGGCGTGGAGTGTCGGATCACTATGGGGCGGGATTCGACGCGATCGCCGGGGCCGAGGACGCGGCAGGAGGGGCGGCCCTGGACCAGCGACATCGCCTCGACCGGGATCACCAGGGCGTCGTCGACCCGTCCGGTGTCGATCTCGACGACGGCCGACATCATGGGCAGGACCCTCGGCGGCGTCACGTCGAGTCGCGCCCGAGCGACGTAGTGCTTCAGGCGCTCGTCCCATTCCATGTCGTTCTGGACCGGGTACAGGTCCATTTTGACGATCCGCGCGGGGAGTTGTTGATCGGGGATCGAGGCGATTCGCACCTTGACCGGCATGCCGACCCGGACGCGCGGGCCCATCGTCTCGTGGATCGACAGCTCAACCTCCATGTTCGTGAGGTCGGGGAGCATGAAGAGTTTTTGCTGCTGATAAACGCGGACCCCCGCCTCCAGCGGCGGAGACCACCAGCCGCCGTGGTTGGCGTGGATGACGACGCCGTCGCTCGGAGCGCGGATGACGCAGTTGTCGATCTGCTTGCGGCAATGGGCGAGGCGGTCCTCCTCGAACTTCAGGCGGTCGGTTTCGACCTTCAGGTTCGCTTCGGCGACCCGGATCTCCTTGCGAAATTCCGCAGTCTCCTTGGGGATTGTCTGCCGCCGAAACAGGTCGAGCTCGCCCCGAGTCTTTCGAAGGTCGTGGCGCGACTGCTCAAGGACCTGCCGATCGCTCAAGACCTGCCCCCGGGAGACATAGCCCTTGTCGTACATCGCCTCGGTCCAGACGAGCCGATCCGCCTGGCGATTGCAGTCCGACTCCGACAGGGCGATCTTTCCCTCGTACTCCTTGGTCTTCGTGATGACCTGGCCTTCCGCGTACTCCCGAAGCGCCGTTTGGGCGACCTCAAGGGCCAGCCGGGCCTGGTTCCAGGCGGATCGGGCCTCGATGACCTGAATCTCCTGCGCGCGGGCCACCTCCTCAAGCGCCGAGGAGTCGAACCGGCACAGCTCGTCTCCCTTCTTGACCAGGGTCCCGTTGTCGATCATCCAGACGATCAGCGCGCCCCCTTCTCGGGCCAGGTCCTCCACCTCGCAGGCGATGGAAGCCTCCTTGGCGGCCCGAAGCTCGCCCCCCGCGACCAGTTTGGTTTCCAAATTGGTCCGGCGAACGGTCGTCCAGTCCGCCTGTTTGATCGACGCGGCCCTCCGCCAGCCTCCGCGATTGTTCGCCAGGAGCAAGCAGGCGGCGATTCCGGCCGCCGCCAACGCCAACCAGGTTCCAAACAGCCGCCAAGGCCTTCCGCGCGCTTCGCCGGTCATGGAGCTCCTCCGATCGAAACGTCTCTCTCCTCGCCGCCCACGGAGTCCCTCATTCTGTGGTACCACAATTGTAGGAACCGCGCGGCCGGCGCACAAGCCGAATCGGCGGGTGTATGGGAATTGGCGTCCGGGCGGTCGCGGGCGACGGCGCGGAGTTGTTAGAATGCCTGATGGGGAATTCGCGTCGCAGGCCTCGTTATTTTGGGAGTGGGAGCCGATGAATCGCCCGTCGTATCGCGTCACGGAGCTGCTTGGAGACGGCATCGGGGCCGAGCTTTCCGAGGCGATCCACCGTTTGGCGGATCGTCTTCCCGTTCGGATGGAGTTCCTCCCGGTCGACCTGCGGGTGGAGAGCCGTCGAGCGCGGGGCGGGGCGGTTTATGACGAGGCGGTCGAGTCGATCAGCGAGACCGGGGTGGCGCTGAAGCATCCGACGGCGACCACCGAGGACAGCCCCAACGCGGTTTTGCGGCGTCGACTGAACCTCTC
>Ga0180216_1004138_pt1 | contig 11122 bp, 8 predicted proteins | sample eDN3rd37CBELigMG_FD_128879 | JGI IMG/M metagenome (GOLD analysis project Ga0180216, IMG submission 128879) | Enriched Miracle-Growth compost microbial communities from Emeryville, California, USA - eDNA 3rd pass 37_C BE-Lig MG (version 2)... ...
CGCGGCAAATGCACGAAGTGCATCGCTGGGATGAGACCGACATCGATCTCGGGGTATCCGATCGAGGCCGTGTCGCTCGCCACGATCATGTCGCACGAAACGGCGAGCGTGACGCCCGCCGCGCGCGCCGGGCCAGTCAGCGCGGCAATCGTCGGCTTGCCGAGACGGTACTGCGCGTCGTGCATGCCGAAATAAAGCTTCTCGAGATATCGCCTCAGATCGATGCCGCGGCCGGAGCGGATCATTGCGAGGTCCATGCCCGCCGAGAAGGCTTTGTCGAAGGCGCTCGTCAGGATGACCGCGCGCACGCCCGAGTCGGCTTTTGCCTTCGCATAGGCATTGAGCAGGTCGTCGATCAGTTCGTGGTTGATGGCGTTGACCGGTGCACGGCGCATGGTGATTTCGGCAACGCGATCCTGCACAAGGTAGTCGATATGGACGAAGCTCAACGCAATATCTCCACTCAACGGGCACCGGGGCATTGCGATGCCGCCGATGCTTTCCACTGGAGCTTGCAAGTCGAGCCGGTTCCGTGTCGACGCGCAAGCGTCAAGAGAGACCACGGGGCGAGCATATCTCCGTGGACGCGTCGAGGGCACGGTTCGTCAGCGTGCAATTGAAGCGTGCCGCCCTGCGTCGGCACATGGTTTCAGCGGGACGCATTCACGGTCTCGTTCGGCGACCGCCTCGGGCGGCTCAGCTCGCGAGTAAGCCGTTGAGTTCCGTGGGCACCGGCGGAATCTCCGGACGCTCGACCCCGGCCGTAGGGTCGTCCATGCGCCGCGACTTGCCTTCGAAGAATGCCCCTTGCTCGATGGCGAGCTGGCTGTGGAAGATGTCGCCTTCCACCCGGCTCGACGACTGCAACACCACCCGTTTGCCGCGTATGCAGCCCATGACGGTGCCGCGCACGATGACTTCCTGGGCGACGATGCTTCCCGTGATGCGAGCTGTTTCGCCGATGATGATATTGGCACCGTGAAGATCGCCCTGTACCTCGCCGTCGATCTGGATCTCGCCGCTGGAGACAAGATTGCCGACAATGACGAGGTCCGACCCGATGTGAGACTCGCCGCCACGCGCGCTGCCGTTACGAGCCAAGGTCGGGGTGGCGCCGGGCATCGGTCCGCTGGGCGGAGTTGGTGGCGTCGTACGCCCAAGATCGAATGCTGCTACCTCCTTGTCGGGCTTCTTCGTGAACATCACTTGAACTCCCCTCACAGCCGTCTCGTCGCAATCCCGGAACCCACATTATAGCGTTGTGCGTTACGCGGCGAGCCGGCGCGGACCCTTGGGCGCAACGCAGTGCCCGCGCCGAGGTAGAGCTATACCCGCGGCATATATCTCCTGCATAGGTATATCTCCGCCGCGTAGCCTGAATAAGGCGGTTTGAGGTGGGAGAGGTCATTGGCGCCAGCGTGATCTCGCACACTCGCACAAGGCACGGTTTGGCGGCTCAGCTCAGGAGAACCGTCCGACGCCGACCAGCGGCTTGTAGAAGCCGGGTGTCAGGCCGGCCTCGGCACGCGCCCGGTCGTTGAATGGCGGCTTGATCGGCCCGCGGAAGTGGCGCCGGACCAGAGTATGGAACAGCGGCTCGGGCGCGGCGCCCCGGCGTTCGGCGAGGAACCGGAACCACTTCGCCCCGCAGCCGACATGCCCGAGCTCATCGCGGTAGATGACTTCGAGGACCGCCGCAGAGGCGTGGTCGCCTGCCGCCTCCAGGCTTGCGATCATGGCGGGGCTGACATCGAGACCGCGCGCCTCGAGCACGAGCGGCACGACCGCGATACGGGCCGTCAGGTCGTGACCGGTCGCTTGGGCAGCCTGCCAGAGGCCATCGTGCGCCGGAAGGTCGCCATATGCTGCTCCAAGCTCCGCAAGCCGGCGTGAGACGAGCGCGAAGTGCCCGGCTTCCTCGCTGCCGACCTCGACCCAGTCGTCGAAGAACGATCGTGGCACGGCTTCATGAGCGAAGCGGCCGATGAGATCCCATGTCATGTCGATCGCGTTAAGTTCGATGTGCGCCAGCGAGTGAAGCAGCGCGATGCGGCCGCGCTCACCGTGCGGCGAGCGGCGCGGCATGTCGCGCGGCGACTTGAGCTCCGGCCGGGCCGGACGTCCCGGGCGGTCCGGCATCGGCGCCGCGGCCGATAGGGTGCCAAGGGAAAGCGTCCGCGCACGCCAGGCCTCTGCCGTCGCCCGGGCAATGGCCACCTTTTCCATGGGATCGCTCGCCACGACGACGGCGCGCGCACCCGCGACGAGATCGGAAGGCCTGCATGCGGACACCTGGCTTTCGCTTTCGTCCGGCGGTTTATTGCTTTCGCTCACGAGCCGAGCCCCTTCACGGCCTCGAGCACTTCCTCGGCATGGCCCGGCACCTTCACCCTGCGCCATACGCGCGCAATTTTGCCTTTCGAATCGATCAGAAACGTCGAGCGATCGACGCCCATGTACTTGCGGCCGTACATCGATTTCTCGATCCACACGCCGTAGGCGTCAATCGCCTTGCGATCCGGATCGGCAGCGAGATCAACTGCAAGGTCGTACTTGGCGCGAAACTTGGCGTGGCTTTCCGTGCCGTCAGGAGAAATGCCTATAACGCGTGCGCCGAGTGTCTCGAATTGCTTGGCAAGCGCCGAAAAGGATTGTGCCTCCTTGGTGCAGCCGGAGGTGCTGTCCTTCGGATAGAAGTAAACGACCACGGGGCTGCCTTTAAGCTTCGAAAGTCTGACCTTGCCGCCCGAGTCGGTCGGCAGGTCGAAATCGGGAGCCTTTTGCCCTGCCTCGAGCATGGCTGCCTTCCTTTCGTCTCTTTTGGGATTGAGATCGACGGTTCTTGACGTAAGCGCGGTACGGGTCATTTGCCAAGGGGAGAGGCGGCCCGGGCGGGTGGCGTCGGAGCCTCCGAAAGCGGGGCACGGCGGAGCTGGCGGATTTCCAGCTCGTGGATACGGGCCGTGCCGGTGCGTGGCGAGACCTGCTTCATCGGCGGTCCGGCTGATTGGTTGGGGCTGCTGCGTCATTGGGGGGATGAGTGGCTTCGGCGCGAGACGGCGACAATACGGGAGGCCGGCACGGGACCGTGCCTGCGGCGCCGCGACGTCAAGTCGGCGACCGCACGACGCCTGCCGGCCAGCCGCGCACAGCACCTCCGACCTATCGTACCCATCCGACAGGGCGTCCCGAACCGACAGGTGTGCAGAACAATCTCGCCGCTCGTCGCGCTCCATATCGTCCCTCGCGCTGGCGGATCGTCACGGTTCCGCTGCGATGGCTGGTGCTGACGCTTGCTGTCGTCCTGCCGCTCACGGCGCTGGGCGTCGGCCTCGTCTACGTCAAATTGCTGTTCGGCTCCATTCCGTTGCACTTCATGGTCGAACCGGTGCGCAATGCGCTTCTGGCCGAGCTCGACGATGTCGACGTAACGATTGGCGATGCTGCATTGCACCGGAGTCCGGCAGGCGGGTTCGAGGTTCGACTGACCGACGTATCCCTCTCGGCACGACACGGCGATACGGCTGTGAGGGCGTCGGAGGCGGTTGTCGGCCTCGATCTGGCGGCGTTGCGGTCGGGGCAGATATCGGCGGATCGCATTGTGCTGGTGGGGCCGAGATTCAACCTGTCCCAGGAGGTTGCGCGCCTCGCCGCCTTTTCTCCATCCGGAGACGAGAGCGGCGGCCGGCAGGCCGGTCGCCCGTCCCAGTCGCCGGGATCCGACACCCTGTCCGACCGGCAGCCTGCCGATCTCGCGCGTGCCGTCGCGGAGGCTGTTGCCCACTTGCGTCAGGGCCGCAAGGCAGCGTCGCGGTTGCGGACATTCGGCCTGCGCGATGCGGCTCTCGAGATCGACGACCACGGCCGTCGCACCGTCTGGCACGTGGGCGAGATGGAAATTGCTGTCGATCATCATCGCCGGCATAGCGTCATCAACGGCACCGGGCGCGTTTCGGCAGGTGGCATTCCGTTCGGCGTGTCATTCACCATCGACCAGTCCGAGAAATCCCAGACGCTCAAGGTCGCAACGACGGTCGAAGGGCTGAGCCTGCCGGCGCTTGCTCGCAACGTGCCGCATCTCGGTCTGTTGGCGGCTCTGGATGCTCCGATATCGGCGCGCGGCGAAATGGAGCTGACGACCGACGGCACGCTCATAAACGGCCGCTTCGACGTCGACCTGGGGCGCGGCAGCGTTCTGCCGGAGGCGCTGGGCGGGCTTGCGATCGGTATCGATGGCGGCAAGCTCATGTTTCTCTTCGACGGGGCCCGGCGGCGCCTCGAGCTGGCGCCGAGCAAGGTCCAGCTCGATGGGAGCTGGGTGCGGGTGAAGGGCGATCTGACGCCGGTGTCGGCTGCTGCCGATGGGGCCACGGGCTGGGAGCTCAATCTCGCCTCGATCGAGGGCGCGCTGGCGGAGGTCGCCGAACGCCCGACGATGCCGATCGACCGGCTCGCGCTTCGTGCCCGCCTGTGGCCTGCGAGTGGGGCCTCCGAGCTTTTGTCCTTCGAATTCAAAGCCGGAGGAGCGGATCTCCAGGCTCACGGAACGATGATTGGCGGGGAAAATCGCAGCGCACGCCTGGAGGGACGGATCGGCCCGATGGACGCTGAAACGTTCAAGGCCTTCTGGCCGACCGGCATCTCGTCGGCGCTGCGCGGTGCGGTCGTTCAGCGTCTTGTCCAAGGGCATCTCAAGGAGGGCACCTTCCAGATCAGCTCGGGTCGCGCCCAGACGGAGAACAGCGGACTGTCCTTATCGCTCGAGGCCGAGAATCTGGCCATTCTGCCGACGCCCGATCTTCCTCCTCTCACCATTCCGAACGCGGTTCTGACGCGCAAGGGCAATCGCCTCGAGCTGGTCGTGCCGGAGGCGCAACTCGCGACCGCCCCGAACCGCCGCATGGCGGTCAAGGGCGTTTCGGTCGTCGTTACGGACCTCGACAACGCCCGGCCCGAAGCGGAAATCTCGGGACGCATCCAATCGAACCTCGCCTTGGTGGCGGACATTCTCGGACGCGATTCGATCGGGCTCCTTCACGCCAGCCAAGTGCCGGCCGGAACCGATGGCAAGGTCGAGGGCCAGGTGCGCGTCGTCCTGCCCGTGGTCGAAGATTTGTCGCTGGCCGATGCGAAGATCGACGCGAAGGTACGTATTTCGGATGGCCGCATTCCAAACGTCTTCGGCACCCACGACGTTTCGGGCGCAGCCTTTACCATCGGGGCGACGGAACGCGCGATCGACGTCAAGGGCGAACTGCTGCTCGCCGGCGTTCCTGCCAAGGTCAACGGTCAGTGGATGGTGGGAGCGAGCGCGGATCGCCAGTCGCCGATGGTGATCTCCGCTCGGCTCGACAATGCTGATAGACGACGGCTGGGGCTTACGATCGATGATTTCATCCAGGGTGAGGTCCCCCTGGAAGTGCAGCTGACACCGGGTGCGGACGATCAAAGCAAAGTCATCGTCAACGCGGATCTGACGCCGGCGGAGCTCAGCTTCGAGGCGCTGTCGTGGCGGAAGCCGTCGGGACGTACGGCGCGGCTGTCATTCGAGGTGGTCCGGCCGCAAGGCAGCAAAACGATGGAGCTTCAAGGCTTCCGGCTTTCCGGCGATACGATCACGATCAACGGCACCGTGACGCTTGGTTCCGATGGAAAGCCGATCTCCTATCGATTCCCGGGTTTCTCCCTGGACGTCGTGAGCAATCTGGAGGTCGAAGGTGCACGACGGTCCGACAAGGTGTGGGACGTAAAGGCGCGCGGCAAGACGTTCGACGGCACGGCCGTGATGCGATCGCTTTATGCGGTCGAGACGAGGACCAAATCTGCAAGCAACGACGAGCCGATGGATCTCGATGTGCAGCTCGACACAGTCATCGGCCACAACGATACGACCGTCCGGCAGCTTCGGCTCAAGCTTAAGCGGCGCAACGGTCACGTGACGTCGATCGACATGACCGCGATGCTCGACACTAACCAGCCGATCAGGGCACGGATGCAGCCGGGCGGCGAGGGATTGATGCACGTCGAGACGCCGGACGCGGGCCAGGCGCTCAGAACCATCGGCTTCTATTCCAGCATGCTCGGCGGCAAAGGCGACCTGTGGGTCGACATCGACGGCAGCAAAGGCGTCGAGCGCTCAGGTCGGATACGCATCAATACGTTCCGCATTCTCGGCGACCCCGTGGTCAGCGAGCTGGTGCAGGGTGCGGACGAGTCGCGTCCGGCGATCGCGAACGGCAAAGCGCGGCCTTCGCGCCGTGTCGTCCGACAGGAGATCGCGTTCGATACGCTGCGCGGCAGTTTTGCGACCGGGAACGGACAGGTCGCGATCGAAAGTCTTACGGCTGCCGGTCCGCTGATCGGTGCGAATGTCCGGGGCAAGATGGATTTCCGCACGCGCTCCGTGTCGTTGGGAGGCACGTACGTGCCGCTTTCCGGTCTCAACCGGGTCTTCGCCGGCATCCCGATCTTTGGCGAGTTGCTTACGGGGCCGCGCAAGGACGGTGTCATTGGCATCACATTTGCCGTCGATGGCCCGATGGCGAAGCCGAATGTCATCATCAATCCGCTTTCGATGGTCGCGCCAGGCGTGCTTCGCGAGATTTTCCAGATGGTGCCGGAAAATCCGCGCGTCACGCCGTCCGACGGAGATGGATCGTTCGGAGGCGGAGCACAGAACGGCTTCGGCGAAACGCCAGCGCAACCGTCACGCAAACGCCGTACGCCCGACAACTCGAAGGTTCTCGACGGATGGTCGTCGCAGTCCTCGACGGTGCAGCGGCGTTAGAGAGCTAGCGGTACATCGAGAGGGCTGCGCTGTACGTCCTCCACCTGCGTCCCCGGGCGAAGTCGGCGCATCAGCGACGCGGAGACCCGGGGGCGCTTGGGTTCGGATGTTTGCAAACCAAATCAACCCCGCAATTCCGGATCGTCGTGCTTTGCACGTCGTCCGGGAACGCAGGCTTGAGGCGGATTGGCTTTCTCACGATTGCGCCTGTCTGATGTGAACGCGCTTGGTGAGCATCGATGGGAGGTCACGTCCGTCTTCAAAAGCGATGTCCAACATTGTGCCGCGGGTGGGTCCGCCGCCGATGAAGCGCGCCACCCAGGGCGAGGTGTGATGATCTGAACGATGATCACGTATTGTTGCTTGCTGTACGGCGATTGTCATGCGGGGCTCTGCCGCCATATAAGGACGCATGTCACGATCGACCGCAATGCTCGGCGCGACGACGGCTGCGTCGAACGCCACCGAAATCGTCCTCCACAAGATGAGCGGGCTCGGCAACGAGATCGTCGTCGCTGATTTGCGCGGCGCTAAACATGCGCTCGGCGAGGACGAAGTGCGGCAGATCGCCGGCGAGCCCCGCTGGCATTTCGATCAGTTGATGGCTCTGCATGATCCCCGTTCGCAGGGGACCGAAGCCTTCGTCCGGATCTACAACGCGGACGGCTCCGAAGCCGGCGCTTGCGGCAATGGCATGCGCTGCGTTGGGCTCCATGTTGCGACGCAGGACGGTCGCCTTGCCCAGCGTTTCGAGACGGCGGCGTCGGGTGTCCTGACGGTCGATGTCGAGAGCGCGGAGCGTATTACGGTCGACATGGGACGCCCGCGCTTCGGATGGGAGGACATCCCTCTGGCGGAGCCGTTTCACGACACGCGCCGTATCGAGCTGCAGATCGGGCCGATCGATGCTCCCGTCCTCCATTCTCCGTCCGCGGTGAACATGGGCAATCCGCACGCCATTTTCTGGGTGGAGGATGTGGATGCGTACGATCTCGCGCGGCTCGGCTCGTTGCTCGAGCACCATCCGATTTTTCCGGATCGCGCCAATATCTCGCTGGCTCACGTCCAGTCCCGCATCGCTATCAGGCTTCGGACCTGGGAGCGCGGCGCCGGCCTGACGCGCGCCTGCGGCTCGGCGGCCTGCGCGGCGGCCGTTGCGGCAGCGCGTCTCAATCTGACTGAGCGCCGGGCGACGGTGACGGTGCCGGGTGGTCCGCTCGAGATCGACTGGGGGCGCGACGATCACGTGCGCATGACCGGTCCGGCCGAATTCGAATATCGCGGATTGTTTCGCCTGGGCGCCGCGCCGGGCATCGGCGAAGCCGGGTAAGCGCAAACATGACGAAGGCGCGTGTCATCACGCTCGGCTGTCGTTTGAACGGCTATGAGTCCGAGGTCATGGCGGAGCAGGCGGCCGCTGCGGACCTTGGCGAGACGGTCATCGTAAACACCTGCGCCGTCACTGCGGAGGCCGTTCGACAGGCGCGGCAAACGATTCGACGCGCACGGCGCGATCAGCCCGGGGCCCGCATCGTGGTGACAGGCTGCGCCGCCCAGATCGAGCCTGAGACTTTCGCTCAAATGCTCGAGGTCGATCACATCGTCGGCAATGCGGCGAAGACCGCTTCCGCCACCTGGGCCGAGCTTGCGTCCGGGCGTCTCGAACGGGTCAAGGTCGACGACATCATGTCGGTGCGTGAAACCGCGGGCCATCTGATTGAAGGGTTCGGTACGCGGGCGCGCGCTTATGTCCAGGTCCAGAATGGCTGCGATCATCGATGTACGTTCTGCATCATCCCGTATGGGCGGGGGCCCTCGCGCTCCGTCCCGGCGGGGGACGTGGTGACCGAGGTGCGCGGGCTGGTCGAGCGCGGCTGCAACGAGATCGTACTGACCGGCGTCGACATTACGTCATGGGGGGCCGACCTGCCGGGACAGCCGAGCCTCGGCCGCCTCGTGCGGCAGATCCTGAAGCTGGTGCCCGAGCTCAAGCGTCTGCGTCTTTCCTCGATCGATCAGATCGAAGCCGATCGCGATCTGATGGCAGCGCTTGCCGAGGAAGATCGTCTGATGCCGCATCTGCACCTGTCGCTGCAGGCCGGAGACGACATGATCCTGAAGCGCATGAAGCGACGCCATCTGCGCAACGATGCGATCCGCTTCTGTGTCGAGGCCCGGCGTCTGAGGCCGGACGTTGCATTCGGAGCAGATCTGATTGCCGGATTCCCTACCGAGACGAGCGACATGTTTACGCGCTCGCTCGATCTGGTGCATGAGTGCGGTCTCTCTTATCTCCATGTCTTCCCTTACTCGCCTCGAAAGGGGACGCCGGCCGCCCGCATGCCGCAAGTTCCGCGGGAGATCGTGAAGGAGCGCGCGGCCCGACTGCGCGAGAAGGGCGACGATGCTCTGGCTCGCCATCTTTCGACCCAGGTCGGACGATCTTTCGACGTACTCATGGAGCGTAATGGCTTCGGTCGGGCGCCGGATTTCGCCGAGGTGGCAATAGCGGGCGCCACGTCCGGGCATATCGTATCGGCGCGGATCGGCGGGCACGACGGCCGCCGTTTGATTGGAGAGGTTATGGCGTGAGCGAGCCTCGGGAAAAAAAGCGAGGTCTGTTCGGCCGTCTATTCGGCGGGCGCGACGTTGCGCCTGAGGAAACCTCCAAAACCACGCCGGAAGAGGATACCGCGCACGATCCTGCGGCTCCGGCGCCGCCGGTGGCGGAGACGGTTTCGACGTCACCACCGGCTCCGGCCGATACGGCGGCAGCGGCTGGCGAGGAGCGGCTGGAGAACGTGTCTGCGCCAGCCGTGACGGTCGAGGACGCAGCCTCGCCGCCAGCCGGGGCGCCAAAAGCAAGCTGGTTTCAGCGGCTGCGAACCGGCCTTTCGAAAACATCGTCGCGCCTGTCCGACGGCATCACCTCCATTTTCAGCAAGCGCAAGCTCGACGCTGCAACGCTCGACGATCTCGAGGACCTGCTGATCCAAGCCGATCTCGGCGTGGAGACGGCGACGGCGATTACGGACGCGATCGGAAAAGGGCGCTTCGAGAAGGGTATTTCGGCGGAGGATGTGAAGGAAATTCTCGCTGAGGAGGTCGAAAAGGTTCTTGCTCCGGTCGCGAAGCCGCTCGATGTCGCCTCAGGCCGGCGTCCCCATGTCGTGCTGGTTGTGGGCGTGAATGGCACCGGCAAGACAACGACGATCGGCAAGCTCGCCGAGCGCATGCGTCGAGATGGCTTGAAAGTCATGCTCGCCGCGGGTGACACGTTTCGCGCTGCGGCCATCGATCAGCTCAAGATCTGGGGCGAGCGCACCGGCGCGCCGGTGATTGCGCGTGCCGTCGGCGCCGATGCGTCCGGACTGGTCTTCGATGCGTTGAAGGAGGCCAAGGACAAAGGCATGGACGTACTGCTGCTCGACACGGCGGGCCGCCTGCAGAACAAGCAAGGACTGATGGACGAGCTCGAGAAGGTGATCCGCGTTCTGCGCAAGCTCGATCCGACCGCCCCTCATGATTGTGTCCTCGTGCTCGACGCAACGACGGGCCAGAACGCCCTGTCGCAGGTCGAGGTGTTCCGGGAGAAGGCCGGCGTGACAGGATTGGTGATGACCAAGCTCGATGGCACGGCGCGTGGCGGCATTCTGGTGGCGATTGCGGCGAAGCACCGTATCCCGGTGCATGCAGTCGGTGTCGGCGAAGGGGTGGACGATCTACAACCATTCGATCCAAAAGAATTTGCCCGTGCAATCGCGGCCAGTTAACAGATGAGGACTAAAGAGTGGGACATGTCGGGCGATCCGGGAGCGCAGCTGAGCGTCGTTATATGAGTGCCAAGCGTCACTGGTTTCCATTCAATGCCGAACAGACCTTGAACATCTCGAGCGAGATCGGCCCGATCTTCGCGATGTTCGTCGTCAACTTCGCTTTCGGCGTCAAAGCCGGCGTGTGGTCGCTCATCATTACGACGGCGATGGCGCTCGTCGCATCGCTGATCGTGTTGAAGCGCCCGCCGGTCATGCCGTTCATCGCTGGCGGTGTGACGGTCTCGTTCGGAGCGCTGACCCTGGTGACCGGCGATCCGAAGTGGGTCCAGATCAAGGTGACGATCTTCAATTCGCTCGTCTCGCTGCTGCTGTTGGCCGGCCTCGTCCAGCGGAAGTATTTCTTCGAGTTCGTGTTCGGCAAGACATTCCATTATGCCGAGCCGGGCTGGCGCCTCCTGACCCGCAATGCCGGTATCTTTTTCCTGATAACGGCCATTGCCAACGAGGCCGTGAGGCAGGGTTTCGAGACTGCCCATATCGCGCGCCCCGAGCATTGGGA
>Ga0180216_1004141_pt1 | contig 11116 bp, 9 predicted proteins | sample eDN3rd37CBELigMG_FD_128879 | JGI IMG/M metagenome (GOLD analysis project Ga0180216, IMG submission 128879) | Enriched Miracle-Growth compost microbial communities from Emeryville, California, USA - eDNA 3rd pass 37_C BE-Lig MG (version 2)... ...
AGGGCGCCATTGGTATCGAGGGCGATGAACAGGCCATTCTCCCCGGCGATGGATGTGCCGGTGAACCGGTGTTCGGCATCGGCGAGCGGGGTGGCCGCGGCATCAGCGTAGGCGCTCCCGAAGGCATCCGGGTGATCGTGCAGGGCACGCAGGCGCAGTGCCCACCATGCGGTGAAATCGGATGCGACGGCCTGGCGAATAACGAACATGGTTGGTCCCCGGTGCAAGTACAAACCTGGTGCGGCGATACCCGGATGCAGAGTGTACCGCGCCGGGGCATGATCCATGCGTATCAAAACGCTGGCAAGTGCGGTAAAATAGCTGGTGGATCGTGAACACAGCCATGGGCGATCGACGTTTTCTTTCCGCATCTGTGGTGACAAGCGTGTTCACGACAACACATGAAATGAGGGGATGACTCTTTGGTAAAAAAAACACAAGCACGAAAGCCGGTTCGTGGTGCAGGGAATGCACCGACTCCTGCGGCACCTCCTGCAGAGAGTGGACCGCGCCGGACAAATCCGGACGCAATCGCTGTCGAGGGGCGCGTGATCGATGCGCTGCCGAATGCGATGTTCACGGTGGAACTCGAAAACGGGCACCAGGTGCTCGGGCATCTTGGCGGACGCATGCGGAAGAACTACATTCGTGTGCTGCCGGGTGACCGGGTTGTGGTGGAACTTTCTCCCTATGATCTGACCCGGGGCCGGATCACCTTCCGGCATCGTTAATTGGATTTCACCGGGCAAACGAGGGAGCGATGCCCCCGGGTGTCGCGGGGATTGCATCGGACCGGACACGAATAATGCGATCACGAAGGGCGCTCATCGGTTTTGCGATCAGTGCCGCCTTTCTTTACTTTGCGTTTCGCGGGCAGCACTTCGGTGACATCCTCGACGCCCTCCAGCAGGCAAATCTGTGGTGGTTGATCCCGGCCCTGGCACTCTATTTCGCCGGGGTCTGGGTTCGTGCTGTCCGCTGGCGCATCCTTTTGCTGCCGCTGGCTCCGGCCGCATCGAGTCGCCAGTTGTTTCCCATCGTGGTTATTGGGTACATGGCGAACAATGTGTTGCCCCTGCGCACGGGGGAACTCGTGCGTTCCTATGTGCTGCAGCGCCAGTACGGAGTACGCAAGACATCCGCCCTGGCCACCATTGCGGTCGAGCGACTGTTCGATGGCCTGGTTATGCTCGGATTCATGCTGGCCGCAACCGCGTTCGTTTCCTTTACCAGCCAGTTGCGCCACCTGACCATTGTGGCGGCCATCCTGTTCAGCGGTGTCCTGCTCGGGTTGTTCATGCTGACCCTTGGCGGCAGCCTGATTGACCGGCTCCTGCAGATTGTGCTGGGACCCTTGCCGGCATCCGTGGCCGACCGGGTGGAACGGTTGGCGATGTCGTTCCTGAGCGGGTTGGCGATTTTCCGCCGGCGTGGTGACCTGGCGATGGTGGCGGCAACATCATTGCTGGCCTGGACGCTGGAAGCATCAATGTATTTTGTGCTTGCCCGGGGATTCGGCGGCGAAGTGCAAGAAAAAATGACTGCTGGCGTCACCCTGCTCACCACCGGAGTCGCAAATATGGCGACCCTGATTCCATCATCGCCAGGGTATATCGGGCAATTCGAATATGGGGTGAAACTGGTGCTGAACGGCGCCATGGGAATGACAGAAAGCAACGCCCTGGCGTATGCGCTGCTGGTGCATGCGGCATTGTATTTCCCGGTAACCATCCTTGGCATCATCGAATGGTCACGACGCCAGCTTTCCCTCGGCAGGATCCGGGAAACTGAGACAGATGGCCTGGCCGGTGGTGCAAACCTGACAACCGGTGCGACAGAGCGAGGAATCTGATGGAAATCTGGCAGGCTATCGTTCTCGGCATCGTGCAGGGATTGACGGAATTCCTGCCAGTGTCATCATCCGGGCACCTGGTGATTTTTCCCTGGTTGTTCGATTGGGAATCAGGGGGACTGGCCTTCGATGCGGCCCTGCACCTGGGCACGCTGGTGGCCGTTATTGCCTACTTTTCCAGGGATATCCTGCGAATGCTGGCCGCCATTCCCTACGCGCTGGTGAATGCCCGATCCCTCCTCTCGCGATCCGCGGAGGATGACGAGCACCCGCAATCGGAAGCACGTCTCGGTCTGCTGATCGTGATTGCCACCATTCCGGGGCTGGTCGCCGGGTTGCTGCTCGAGGGCCCGATTGACGATTTCTTCCATGCCGATGAAGTGAGCGACCGGGCGATTGCCGTGGTTGCGACCATGCTGATTGTGGTGGGGATCGTGCTCTGGCTGGCAGAACGTGCCGGGGAACGACGGATGCGGATTGCCGGTATGCGCTGGCCCGATGCGTTCACCATCGGGTGCGCACAGGCACTGGCATTGATTCCCGGTACCTCCCGCAGTGGTGCGACGATTACGGCGGGATTGTTTCGCGGGTTGAAGCGGGCAGATGCAGCCCGGTTTTCGTTCCTGGCAGGTATGCCCCTGATTCTCGGCGCGGGGCTGAAATCGGTCTACGATGCGGTGCAGGAAGGGATGAGCCGCCAGGAACTGGACCTGTTCCTGGCTGGCGGTATCAGCGCGGCGATTGTCGGGTTCCTGACGATTTTTGGTCTGCTTCGCTTCCTGCAAACCAACAGCACGACCGTGTTCGTGATCTACCGGATCCTGTTTGGGCTGTTCCTGTTTGCCATGATCGTGTTCCGGTAATCATTTCACGCGGGGGAGCATACCGGGCCCACCGGCGGCGAGATAATCGTCCCAGATATCGGTGGACTTGCCGGTCGCACTCATGTTGAAGGTGATGCCACTGCGGACGGTGGCATTTTCCCCGGTGGGTTGCCAGCTAAACGAATCGCGATCGTAATGCGTGAGCGGGAATGAACGGCGATCAGGTCCGAGGATGAGCACCAGGGCGTCGCCATCCAGGGCAACTTCCACATCGCCATAATAATCATTGTGATACACGCCGATGTAGGCGTCGTTGTCCAGCGGATCGCTCGCATTTTCTGGCGGCGTGGACCATTCGATCCCCTTGTCGTACGGGGAACGCAGAAGTGCGGCGAATGCCGGGGCGATCCGCTCCAGCCAATCGCCGGACACTTCCCCGGTTTGCACCAGGTCAACCACACTCTGGCACAGGGCTTCGGGAACACCGACCGGCATGCCATTGGTCAGGGCAAGGACGCCGAATCCGGAGGCAGGCAGCATGGTGAAGGCGGTGGCAGCACCAAGGGCAAACGCTCCGGAATGTCCCCAGCGCACGGCTCCGAACTGATCGTAACTGACATTGATACCGAGACCGTAGAATCCGGCATGATCGGTGGCCGGATCAGCCGGGAGATTGCTGACCGATTGCGGTGTGTGCATGGGCACAAGAGCCGCGGCGCCAACGAGTTCCTCACCTTCGAACTGGCCATCCAGCAGTTGCAGGCGCATCCACTGCGCAAGATCGTTCGCGGTGGAACTGACGCCCCCGGCCGGAGTCTGGGCATCCGGATTTCGCTGTTGCGGGGTGATGGTCCAGGTGTCGCCATTCCGGACGTGCGGTGTGGCACGGTTGCGCTGGGCCATGAAATCGTCGAATCGGGAACTGGTCGCGGTCATGCCGAGTGGTTGGTACAGGCGTTGTTCGGAGAAATCTTCCCAGGAGGAACCGGTGGTGCTGGCTGCGGCGACAGCGGCCGCGGTCAACCCGAAGTTGGTGTAGAGGTGCTTGCTGCGAAAACTTGCCTGCAGTTCGGCAAACCGGAGACGCCGGAGCACTTCGTCGCGGTCAAATCCAAGATCTTCGAGGATATCACCGGCGTGATCCGGTAACCCGCTGCGATGGGTGAACAGGTCGGCGAGGGTGACTTCGCGGGTGACCCACGGATCGGACAGCGCAAAACCGGGATCGAGATCGGACATCCGGCTGTCCCAGGTGACACTGCCATCGCTGACCATCATGGAAACCACGGTGGCGGCAATGGATTTTGAGACAGAGGCAAGCTGGAAGACGGTGGTTTCCGTGACCGGTGCATCATTGCCCAGTTCGCGTACGCCGAATCCGCCAGACCACGCGATGGCGTCGTCATAAACCACGGCGATTGACATGCCAGGCACCCCGCTGCGATCCAGCAGGTCCTGCGCGATTTCCGGGATACGTTCGATGGCGTCCTGGACACGTTCCGCCGTTGCCTGACCGGTGGGAACGATGGGCGGGGATTCCTGGGCACTGGCGGTGCGGCGGGCAAGCATACCGGCTCCGGCGGCCGCAATACCGGCCTGGGTGAGGGTACGGCGACTGATTGCGTTGCCGGAGGCAGGAACGGCCGGATCGGTCATGGCAGGTTGCTCCTTGGGGCGAAATGCGTAGGAACCGGAAACATGGGAGTGTTGGTGTCCAGTCTGGTCTTGACACGAGAGGATGTCAACAAGAGTCGACAATGTTGGAGAAGACCGCACAAGCCTGTTCCGGGCGACCACTTCAGGATTGCCCCTGCTATACAAGCGGATTTTCATCAGGGGTGACCTGGCCGCCGCGTATTGTCGCCCCTGCTGCCGTGGTTCAGTCCAGGGGACACTTTCTCATGTGCTTGTGCGTGCACATGATTGCGCGTATACTTCCAGCTTGAACACGTGCATGGAGGCACACATGATTGAAACGTCGTCTCCACAACCGAATGTCAGGATGCTGAACGAGATCGATCCCGCCGACATGTGCGATTGCATCCACCCGGCAGCGGTGATGGGTGCTCGCCGCACCCTCAGTGAGGCACCACCAGCTGAAGCGATGGCGTCCCTGTTTTCCATCCTCGGTGATCCGACCCGCATGCGTGTCCTGGTGGCACTCAGCAGCGGTGAACTCTGCGTGAACGATCTTGCCGCAGCCACCGGCGTGAATCGCACCACCGTTTCCCACCAGCTCCGGGTGTTGCGAAATCACCGGCTGGTCCGGCGACGCCGTGATGGCAAGGTTTCCTACTACCAGCTCGATGATGAACATGTCTCGGCACTGCTGCACATGGCCATCGATCATGCGGCCGAACAGGCAGAGGCACAGGAGGCAATGGCATGAGCAGTGTTCCTGCAACAAGCAGCAAACCCCTGGTGTTCGATGTCTCCGGTATGGACTGTGGCGACTGCGCGCGCAGTGTCGAACGCATTGTCGGGGCGTTGCCTGATGTTGGAACGGCTGCCGTGAGTTTCGCCACGGGAACGCTGACCGTCGAACCGAAGCAGACTGCGGACGATGGGTTCGTGCGGGCGATTGGCGGTGCGGTGGAGCGGGCCGGCTATTCGGCGATGCTCCGCGTGAATGGGGCCAGTCGGGTACCGGAACAGGTGGCGTGGTGGAAGAACCGCAAGCTGCTGCACGCCATTCCAAGCATTCTCCTCTGGCTGGTGGCTTTTGCGCTTGAACATGGTTTCGATCAGCGCCCGGTCGCCATTGCGATTTTCCTGGCGGTGATCGTCGTGGCCGGATACCCGATTGCTCGCGCGGCCTGGGCAGCGCTGCGGGCACGCCGGCTCGACATGAACACCTTGATGACCATTTCGGTTATTGGGGCGGCACTCCTGGGCGAATGGTCGGAAGGTGCACTGGTGGTCGTGCTGTTCACCCTGGGTACGACGCTGCAGGGGATGACGTTCGATCACACACGGCGGGCGATCCGGGGCTTGCTCGATCTCAGCCCGGATGAAGCAACTGTCCTGCGCGATGGTGTCGAGGTGGTTACGGCCACGTCATCACTGGTGGTTGGTGACCTGGTGCGCATCCGCCCCGGTGACCGGATTCCCGCGGATGGCGTGGTGGAAAGCGGGTATTCCGCCATCAACCAGAGTGCGATCACCGGTGAATCGATTCCGGTCCAGAAAGAGCCCGGTGATGACGTGTTCAGTGGCACGGTGAACGGGGCCGGATCACTCGTTGTGCGGGTGGTTCGCACGTCCAGCGAATCGACGCTTTCCACCATTGTGCGCATGGTGGAAGAGGCCCAGGCACGAAAGGCACCATCGCAATTGCTGGTGGACCGGTTCGCTGCAATCTACACCCCGGCGGTGGTTGTGCTGGCAGCCCTGATTGCCCTGGGTGGGGCGCTCCTGCTCGGTGATAGCGAAACTTGGACGTACCGGGCGCTGGTGCTGCTGGTGGTGGCTTGTCCATGCGCCCTAGTGATTTCGACCCCGGTGTCGATCGTGTCGGCGATTGGCGCGGCAACCCGATCCGGTGTGCTGGTGAAGGGCGGCGCGGCGCTGGAAACCATTGGTCGTGTATCGGCGATTGCCTTCGACAAGACGGGAACCCTTACCTTTGGGCGCCCGGCCGTGGTGGATGTGGTTTCGCTGGACGGAACACCGGCGCCTGAAATCCTCGCACTGGCGGCAGCGGTGGAGCAGCAATCAGAACACCCACTGGCGCGGGCCATCATTGCTCGGGCGCTGCACGATGACCTGGCGGTGCCACCGGAACAGGATTTCGCCTCGATCACCGGGCAGGGAGCCGCGGCAACCATCGGGGATCGACGCATCCTGGTCGGCAGTGACCGTTTGCTCAGGGAATCCGGCGCGAATGCCGATGCGATGGCGGCCATTGATGCGGTCGCTGTGGAACACGCGGCGCACGGTCGTTCGACGGTTGTGGTGGCGGAGCAACTCGATGGTGCGGTGCAGGTTCTTGGTGTGATCGCGATTGCCGACCGCGTGCGACCGGGAGCGGCGGAAGTGCTCGAATCACTGCGCCGGAGCGGGGTGAAGCGCCTGGTGATGCTGACCGGGGATCGCGATATTGTGGCGCAGTCCATCGGCCGGGAAACCGGGGTTGATGAGATCCATGCCGATCTGCTGCCGCAGGACAAGACGGCGGCGATTGCGGCGGTGCAGGAGAAATGGGGCCGGGTCGCGATGATCGGCGATGGGGTGAACGATGCCCCGGCTCTGGCGGCGGCGGATGCCGGTATTGCCATGGGTATTGCCGGGGCGGATGCAGCGCTGGAAAGTGCCGACCTGGCCCTGATGAATGATGATCTGGGGGCGTTGGAACGATTGCTCCAGTTGTCGCAGCAGACCCTGTCCGTCATCCGGCAGAATGTGGTGCTTTCGATGGTGACGAAGGCGCTGGCCCTGGTTCTTGGCGCATTCGGATTTGTCACCTTGTGGGTGGCGGTGCTGATCGATGTCGGCACGTCGCTGCTCGTGACGATGAATGGCATGCGCCTGGCGAAGGATATGCCGCAGGCGATCCGGGAGCAGGCGATGGCGGCGCATGAAGACGAAGCATGCGGATGTGGCGGGGACCACGAACATCACCACGATCACGGGCAGGATCACGTTCACGCGGCGTGACGACGATTGATGTGCCAGCAAAACGGGAGATCACACGCTCGCCTGGCGGTTCACTGGATCTCCCCTACGGCTTAAATCTCGATGCTCATGAATCGGGGAAGAGTTCTTTCAGGCGATTGTGGACGCCGTCCGCATCACCGATGGCAGAGACGGTGATATCACCGGAGACAATCTTTTCCCGGGTTTCCTGTACCTGCGCCCAGTTTTCCTCGCTCACGTCGATTTCTGGTTCGAGCAGGCGCACACCATTGTTTTCCACATTCATCGTCACCACCGAACCGAATGTTCCCTGTTCGAGATCGTCGATCAGTTGCAGGTACGTGGCGGTGTAATCGAACAGGACCGAAGTGAGCAGGAAATCCTTTGCTTCGGAATCCGATTTGTCGCCAATCACATCGATAAACTTCGCCGGGGCATCGGCATGTTGCTCGTTGTGATCGCGAATCGCCTGGATCATGCCCCAGGCTGCACCATCTCCCTGACCAAAGACGATATCGGCCCCGGCCGCGAGGACGGTTTCCGTCACCCGTTTGGCACCGGCGGCATCATCGTAACTCCCCTCACCGATGGAGTTGTAGAGCAGTTTGGCATCCGGTTTCACGGAATGCAGACCCTCGGCAAAGCCAACGGTCATGTAATTCCAGGTCGGTGGTTCACCGGTGACAACAATCGCCACCGTACCGGTTTTGGTTTCCAGCCCGGCCAGCACTCCGGCGAGATAGGCAGCTTCCTGGGCCTGGGTTTCGATATCCGCAACCAGGCCTTCCTGCACGGCGCCGGGATTTTCGATGACCACCACCGGGACACCGGAGGATTCGGCGAATTCCGGGCAGACCGTCTGGTATCCGGAGGCGTGGCAGACCAGCAAATCGGAACCGTCATCGACGAGGTCCTGCAGGATTGGGGTAATGTCCTCGTATCCGGCATTCTCGGCGACCTCGACATCGATCCCGAGTTCTTCCCCGGCGGCGGTGAGATTGTCGACCCCCTGCTGGTCCCACGCCTGGTTGGTGCGACTGGCCGGGGTAATGATGGCCACCCGGTCGATATCCGCCTGGGCCATGGCGATATGCAGTGACGGGAATGCCAGCAAGACAATCATGAGGACGGTGGAGACACATCGTTTCACGGGTGAATCACTCCTGTGTGGCGGAACCGGTGGCGGGGCGCCTCCTGCGGCGTTGCGCGTAGGTTTGCCCCAGTGCTGAAGGCATCCTCAACCCTTTGCCAGTAAGAATCAAGGCCACGATAACACCAACGTAGGGCAGGAGTTGAAGGAGATCTGGGGAAACATCCCATCGGGTCAGTTGCAGACCGCTGCCAAGTCCTCGCAGCAAGCCGAACATGATGGCAATGACGGCGATGCGCCACGGTGTCCAGCGTCCGAGCATGGCCAGGGCAATCGCGATGAAACCGAGACCGAGGGTGACATTGGGCTGGAAGAAGCCAAGTTCCATCACACTCAGCCCGGCTCCGCCCAGCCCGGCCAGGCACCCCGCGATGGTGGCAGCAAGACACTGGGTGCGGGTGACACTGATTCCCACGGCATCGACGGCCTGCGGCGATTCCCCGACTGCCCGGATGCGCAACCCGAAGGTGGTGCGCCGCATGACCAGTTCGGCGCCAAACACAATGAGCCAGGCGACATAGAAGAACCACTTTTGTCCGAATACGCCCGGTCCGATGACTGGCAGGTGTTCGGCCAGGGTATTGAAGGGTCTCCCGGCGGATGTTGGCAACAGGGGTTGGGATGAACCGAACAGTTCCCGGAAGAGAAAGGCGGTGAGGCCACCGCCAGCCAGGGTTAATCCCAACCCGAGCAGCACCTGGTCCGCGCCGATGACCACACAACCGATACCGAACAGGGCCCCGGCGAGGCATCCCGCCGCCGCGCCCCCTAGCAACCCGAGGGCAAGTGATTCAGTGCGCAATGACACCCAGAATCCACTGAATGCCCCAACCAGCATGATGCCTTCCGTCCCTAGATTGAGGAGTCCGGCACGTTCGCCGATGGCCTCCCCGGTGCTTGCCAGCACGAGGGGCACGGCACTGAGCAGGGCAGCCGAGAGGATGGCGGTCATCACCGCTTCGATATTCATCGCTTGCCTCGCTGGTGACGAATCCAGACGGTGACGGCGAGGGTGATGAGCAGCGCGCCTTCGATGGTGGGGAAAAAGGCCGGGGCGATCCCGGCGGCCCGTGGCATCACATCGGCGGCATAGGAGAGTTGCCCGAAAAAGAGCGCGGCAGGAAAGAGTCCAATGATGCTGCGTTGTCCGAGGAAGACCAGGGCAAAGGCAACCAGCCCATATTCCGGATTCCATTCGCCCTGGAATACGCCCTTGGTGGAAAGCACATCGTTGACTCCGGCCAGGGCGGCGATGGCCCCGCTGCCAATGAGGGCACCGGTGATGTATTTCCCGGTCGGGATTTGCCCGTGACGTGCCGCGCGCGGACTTGCACCAGTGGCGGTCAGTTCGAATCCGGCCACAGTCCGGTTGAGGAACAATCCTCCCACCAGGACCAGGGCGATCGCCATGATCAGCCCGATGTGGACCCGGGTGTCGCCCAGGGTGATGAGGCGAAGATCGCGCGGGATGAGCCGGGTTTGGGGCAGCACCACATCGGGATCGCCAAGCGGGCCCTTGACCAGCCAGGCGGTGACAAACATGGCAATGTAATTGAACATGATGGTGGTGACGATTTCATTGATACCGTATCGTCCCCGGAGCAAGGCCGGAATGATGGCCCACAGTGCCCCGGTCACCAGCCCGGCTACAGCGGCAATGATCCAGAGTGGCACCCGGTGATCTCCCCCGAACCAGTCAGCCGCAATGGCCGCTGCCAGTGCCCCGGTGAGGACTTGGCCGTCGATTCCGATATTCCAGGCGCCCGCTCGCATTGCCAGCAGTACGGCCAGACCGGCGAACAGCAGCGGCGTGGCGCGAACCAGTGTTTCCTGCCAGCCAGCGGGACGAAGAATCGCCCGCTCCACCCATTCCCGGTAGGCAAGTACCGGATCATGCCCGGTGACAATCAGGAGCAGGGCGCCACACAGCAGGGCGATCAGCACCGCACCGAACGAATCGAGCAGGGCAGGGGCAGGGAATCGCTGGGGAAGACGCAGCGGCCGGATCTGACGCAGGGTCACCATCCGTTCACCATCATTTGTTCGAGGTGGCTGCGAACCGCTCCGGGAACAGGAAACCAGGGGGAAAGCCGACCATCGAACATGACTGCGATCTGGTCAGCGACAGTGAGGGCTTCGTCGATATCGGTCAGGAAGACCAGTGCAGTGCCACCCTGGGCGGTGCAACGATCCATTGCCTGCCAGACGAGTGCCTGCGTGCGCACATCCAGTCCCTGGGTGGGATTGTTGGCGATGATGAACCGGGAGGCGATGGCCATTTCCCGGGCCAGCATCACTTTTTGCACATTGCCACCGCTGAGGGCAGAAATGCTTGCCGCCGGATCGCCCGGATGTACATTCCATGTATCGATGGCGGTGCGGGCGTATTGGCGAATGGCGCGGGTTTTCAGCAAGCCGCGCTGACTGAAGGCAGGTTCCCGCTGGCGTTTCAGGATCAGATTCTGGGCAATGGAGAAACCGGGAATGGTTCCTTCAGCGGTGCGATCGCCGGTGAGATAGGCGATTCCGGCGTGACGGAAGGCCGTGGCGCTTCCGGTGGGAAAGTTCTCGCCATCGAGGGCAAAGGTGCCTTCTGCCTTTCGATAACCACCGCAAATTTCGGCCAGTTCACGTTGTCCCTGCCCGTCGATTCCG
>Ga0180216_1004145_pt1 | contig 11107 bp, 9 predicted proteins | sample eDN3rd37CBELigMG_FD_128879 | JGI IMG/M metagenome (GOLD analysis project Ga0180216, IMG submission 128879) | Enriched Miracle-Growth compost microbial communities from Emeryville, California, USA - eDNA 3rd pass 37_C BE-Lig MG (version 2)... ...
ACAAGGCCGCGCGGCTCGATCCCAAGGTCGAGCTGATGCGCCGGATGACCGGCTACGGATACGCCCGGCGCGACATCGACGCCCTGGCGCGGCTGGTCGACTGGATCATCCGCCTGCCCGAGCGGCTCGAGCCGGACTACATGCGGGCATTGGAGACCCTGGAACAGGAGCATGCCGTGACATATATCACCACACCCGAGCGCGTCGGTCTGCGGCGTGGGCGCATCGAAGGCCAGGCCGACCTGCTGCTGCGGCAACTGGCCCGCCGATTTGGCGAGGTGCCCGAGGTCGTGACGGAGCGTGTGCGTTCGGCCACCGCCGAGCAGTTGGAGACCTGGTCGCTGAACATTCTTGATGCGGCCACCCTGGACGAGGTGTTCGGCGATTGATTCCGCCTGGGATTGTCCTCTGGCACTCGCGCGACCGCACCAAACCAACCAGCCCCGCCATAACCCGCCCCGCCATTCCGCATCACGCTGGACCCCGTGCCGCGGAACCGCCGCCGGTCCGCCTCCGGGGCGACGTCGCCTCGCCCCACTGGCCGGTGAGCCCCAGGCCATCACCGTGGCCGCCTGCGGGGATACCGCAACCAACCTCGATCCCCCGATCCGCGCGTCGGCACCGCCCCAGGACGCCGCGCCGGATTCCGTCAGGACCCGCCAAGGTTGATTGGAGGCCGTTGCCGGGGCCATGCGGCAGCATATCAAGATGTACCCTGGATTGACCCGCAAACTCATTCCGCAACACCGGCGCGGACCACACCAAGGGCACGCCTCGACCTGAACCCGCAAGCAGACCGCTATTCACCCAGGCGCGCAGCCGCCAGGTAATGATAGAAATTGCGGATCAGGACGGCCGTGGCGCCCCAGATGAAATAGGACTGCCAGGTGATGGAAAAATAGCAGCGCACGCCGCCGCCGGGCAGGCGCACCTCGTGCAGGCGATGCTGCGCCGGATCCATCAGCACCCTCAGCGGCACCTCGAACACCTCGGCGACCTCCCGCCCGTCGGACTGGATCGTGAAACCCGGCAGCAGCTCGCCGATGATCGGCGTCATCACGAACCGGGTCGAGGTGAGGAAGCTCGGCTGCACGCCGATGACCCGCACGAATTGTCCATCGATGCCGATCTCCTCCCGCGTCTCGCGCAGTGCGGCGGCGATGGGGTCGCGGTCGCCGGCCTCGATGCGCCCGCCCGGAAAACTGATCTGGCCGGCATGATCGTGCAGGTGCTCCGCGCGCCGCGTAAAGACCACGTGCAGGCCCTGCTCGCGCTGCACCAGCGGCATCAGCACCGCCGCCTGCCGCGCGCCCAGGAGGCTGGGCCCGCTCGAAAGATCGAGCGTGCTGGACGAGCCGGGGGCACCGACGGCTGCCGTGCCGAGCGAGCCAGGGGTGCCCCGGATGCCGAAAGCTGCGGAGGAACCAGGGGCGTCGGACAGGCCTGAAGTGCCCGACGGGCCCGAGGTGCCGGACAGGCCTGAGGTAGCTGAGGAGCCGGGGAAACCCGATACACCGGATGCGCCGAAGGAACCGGGGACACTGGACGGGCCTGGGGCGCCGGATGGGCCGGAGCCACCCGAGAAGCCGGGGGCGCCGGGACCGCCCGAGAGGGCTGTTGCGCTGGACGAACCGGCACCCCCAGGTACGCCGGATGAACCGGCACCGCCGGAGAGGCCGGGTGCGCCGGATGAACCCGGACCGCCCGGGAGGTCAGGCGCGCCGGACAAGCCGGAGAGGTCGAACACCCTCGGCGAAAACGAGTCGGTGAACAAGGGCTCGACCTGCCAGCGCACGGGCCGTTGGAACGCGTCGCGGATGTAGTCCAGCCGCAGGCATTCCCCGGGCAGGCCGGGCAGTGGCGCGCACTGGATCACGGGTTGCGCTGCGGGATCGAAACCGGCGGCGCGCACAACAGCCGAGGATGATATCCGGTCAGACATGGAATCCTAATGCCGCGCCCCGACGGTCGGCCGCGGCGATGAAAACGGCGTGCCTGCAAGGCTTGCGAGGCCGCATCGCGCGTGAAGGCACATTTTCATGGCGACGAATCGAAGAAGCACGGCACTAAACGACGAAGGCACCCGAACGGGTGCCCTCGATGGAACTGGCGGCGGCGCGATCAGTTGGCGGCCTTGCGAACCAGCTTTTCCTTGATGCGGGCGGCCTTACCCGTACGGCTGCGCAGGTAATACAGTTTAGCACGGCGCACATCGCCCCGGCGCTTGACCTCGATGGAGGCGATTTGCGGGGAATAGAGCTGGAAAGTCCGCTCGACGGCCTCGCCGGAGGAGATCTTGCGCACAGTGAAGGCGGAGTTCAGCCCGCGATTGCGGCGCCCGATCACCACGCCCTCGTAAGCCTGGACGCGCTTGCGCGTGCCTTCGACGACGTTCACATTGACCACGACGGTATCGCTGGGGCCGAAATCGGGCAATTCGCGGCCGGCGGTCAGGCGCGCGATTTCTTCTTGTTCGAGAGTTTCGATGAGATTCACGGTAAAGCTCCGATGCATCATTCACGCGGCCATTGATCGGAATTGGCGTGCCGCGCCAGAGGATGAGTTGGTGAAACAGGGCATTATACAGGAAACGCGCTGCCCGGGCGGAGGCCTGATGCGACGGAGGCCTGACGCGACGGTAGCCTGATGCGACGGTAGCCTGACGTGACGGAAGCCTGACGTGACGGAAGCCTGACGTGACGGAGGCCTGGCGCGACGGAAGCCTGACGTGACGGAGGCCTGGCGCGACGGAAGCCTGACGTGACGGAGGCCTGGCGCGACGGAAGCCTGGCGCGGGCGGAGGCTTGGCTCGGGCAGAAGCTTGACGGGCGTAGGCAGGTTCGGACGAAAGCCTGGATCAGGCGAGTCGGCGAGAAAAAGTGGACCTTGACGAGCCACCCGAGACAGAAGCTGACGAACCTGGAAGGAGGCCGACCGCCAAGAAACTGGCTGGCAAGAGGCCGATCGGCAGAAGGCTGGCCGGCAGACGGCCGGCCACCTGCCAATGGAGGAATGAAGGGATGGTCGATAGACGCACAAGCGATGGGCAGCAAGCCGAAAAACAGCGCCGGTAGGCCGCCTCAGCCGATCCTCAGAACCCAGACGCCGCCCCCAGCCACATCAGACCCGGGATCATCGCCGCCCAGGCGAGCACCATGCAGGTGTCGCACGCCATCATGGCCACGCGGCGCAGGCGGGCCGCCCGCCGGGCCCGCGCAAAGCCGGCGCCCGCCACCGAAGCGGCCCTCGCCACCGACATCCCTGTCGCCGACATCCCTGCGGCCGACATCCTTGCCGCCGACATTCCTGTCGCCGACATTCCTGCGGCCGACATCCCTACCGCCGGCATCCTTGCCGCCGGCATCCTTGCCGCCCACGCGCCCGTTGCCGATGTACCCATCATCGATGCGCCCATCGCCGATACGTGCGCCATCGGCGCATCCGCAGCCGACGAACCTGCCATCGATGCGCCCAGCGTCTGCGTACCCGCCGACCTGCCCGCCCTCACCGTCGCGGCACGCGCGTGATCCACGCGGCGGACTCGCAGGGGGCGACCGGCCACGGGCTGCGAGACGCGGACCGATGCACCGCTGCGGCGCGCCGCGGGCGCCAGGGGGACCTGCCATTGGGAATAAACCGTTGCCGTCATGCCGTCACCTCGCCTCGTCGATCCGGGCGGCCAGGATGGCCAGGCCGGAATACTGTTGTTTCATACAGTTTTCGATACTGTACGAAAAAACAGTTATTCGTGCAAGCCCTCGAGACACCGAGACACCGAGACACCGAGACACCGAGACACCGAGACGCCGGGACACCGAGATACCGGAAACCTCGAGACGCCAGACGCACAAAGGCCCGGGCATCGAGCTCGGGCCTTTGGCGAATGCGGCCGACAGGACATCGGCCAAGGGAAAAGCAACAGTCAGTTCGGGATCATCGGTCGACCTGGGGTCGACCGTGCGGGGATCAGCGGTCCGGCTGGGGGGTGATCCGCAGGTAGGGACGGATCTCCTTGTAGCCCTTGGGGAATTTTTCCTTCAGGACGGCGGGATCCTTGATCGAGGGCGCGATGATGACGTCCTCGCCCTGCTTCCAGTTGACCGGCGTGGCGACGCTGTACTTGTCGGTGAGCTGCAGGGAATCCAGGGCGCGCAGGATCTCGTCGAAATTGCGGCCGGTGCTGGCGGGGTACGTGAGGATCAGGCGGATCTTCTTGGCCGGGTCGATCACGTACACCGAACGCACGGTCGCGGTGGTGCTGGCGTTGGGGTGGATCATGTCGTAGAGGGTCGCGACCTTGCGGTCCTCGTCGGCCAGAATCGGATACTGGACGCTGGTGTTCTGCGTGTCGTCGATGTCCTTGATCCAGTCGAGGTGGGATTGCTTGCCGTCCACCGAGACCGCGATCACCTTGGCGCCGCGCTTGGCGAATTCGCCCGAGAGGATGGCGGTGTAGCCCAGCTCGGTGGTGCACACCGGGGTGAAGTCGGCCGGGTGCGAGAACAGCACGCCCCACCCGTCGCCCAGGAATTCATGGAATTTGATCTTGCCGAGCGAGGAATCCTGCTCGAAGTCGGGGGCGATGTCGCCCAGACGCAGTGTGGCCATCGAATGCTCCTGTTTTGCAAACTGGAAGTGTCCGCCGCCCGGACCAGTCCGGCGGCGATGAAAGTTGACACTTCATATTTTGACAAAATATAGAATCGGGCCCAAATAGTTTTTGTTCATATTCATATCCAGCGCCGCTCGCCAGCCTGGTCCAGCGCTGCTCGCGGGGCTGGAGCCAGCACCACGCGGCCGACCCCGCGCCCGGCAAACTGGCGCGTTTCCGCAAAGCCGGCGCGATCACTGGCGAGCCCGGCGTCGGATCCGCAGATCCGGCCGCTGCCCCCCCCAAGGCCCGCCGCAAAACCACCGCGAAATCGCTTGCAAATCCGGAGGACCCGCTACGCGCCGCGCCAGGCCCGGTTTGCATGCCGGTCGGCCAGCACGCCGGCCGAGATCGCGTCGGCCAGCGCGCCCGCGCGCGGCAGCACGTGCGCCGCATAGGCCACGGCGGTGTCGATCTTGGCGGGATGGAAGCCGTCGGAGGACCCCTCCCGGATCGCGCGGAGCGAGGCCAGCGCCGAACGCCCGAGCTGCCAGCCGGCATGCACGGTGCCGGCCAGCATCAGGCACGGAACGCTGCCCATGAAGACGCCGCGCAGGTCCGTGCCGGCCCGCGCGAGGATCCAGTCGATCGAATCGCCGTAGGCCCGAGCGGCGGCCTCCAGCCGGTCGGCGATCAGGCCCATGCCCGCGGCCTCGGGCCCGTCGTCCGCGCGCAGCGCGGAGACCGTCTCGAGCATGCCGGCGATCTGCGCCCTGGCGACGGCGCCGCCGTCGCGCAGGAGCTTGCGGCCGATGAAATCATTGGCCTGGATGGCCGTGGTGCCCTCGTAGATCGGCAGGATGCGCGCATCCCGGTAATGCTGGGCCGCGCCGGTTTCCTCGATGAAGCCCATGCCGCCATGCACCTGCACGCCCAGGGACGCCACCTCGACCGAGGACTCGGTCGAGAATCCCTTGACGATAGGCACGAAATATTCGTAGACGGCCTTGTGCCGGGCTCGCGCCTGCGGATCGGGCTCGTGCGCCGCCTTGTCGCGATGCGAGGCGGCGACGTAGGCCACCGCGCGCGCGCCCTCGGTGAGGCCGCGCATGATGCCCAGCATGCGCTGCACGTCCGGGTGGCGCACGATCGGCACCGGCCCGTCCGAGCCTTCCAGGGCCTGGCCCTGGACGCGTTCGCCGGCATAGGCCGTGGCCTGCTGCAAGGCGCGTTCGGACACCGCGATGCCCTGCAGTCCCACCGCGTAGCGCGCGGCGTTCATCATGATGAACATGTATTCCAGGCCGCGGTTCTCCTCGCCGATCAGGTAGCCCACGGCGCCGCCCTCGCCCACCTCGCCCTTGCCCGAGCCGTACAGCAGGACGGCGGTGGGGCTGCCGTGGATGCCGAGCTTGTGCTCGAGCGAGGCGCAATAGACATCGTTGCGCGGGCCCAGGGCGCCGTTTTCGGCGGCCAGGAATTTGGGGACGAGGAACAGCGAGATCCCCTTGACGCCCTTGGGTGCCTGGGGCGTGCGCGCCAGGACGAGATGGATGATGTTCTCGGCCATGTCATGATCCCCATAGGTGATGAAGATCTTTTGGCCGGTGACGCGGTAGCTGCCGTCGTCCTGGCGCACGGCGCGGGATTTCAGCAAAGCCAGGTCCGAGCCCGCCTGGGGCTCGGTGAGATTCATGGTGCCCGTCCATCGCCCGTCGAGCAAGGGGGGGATGTAGAGGGCCCGCTGCTCGGGCGTTCCCACCAGCGACAGGGCCTCGATCACCCCGTCGGTCAGCAGCGGGCACAGCGAGAACGCCAGGCTGGCGGCATTCAGGTTTTCGGTGACGGGGGCGCCGACGAGCCGCGGCAGGCCCTGGCCGCCGATCTCCGCCTCGTGCTGCAGGCCCTGCCACCCCCCTTGCGCAAAGGCCTGGAAAGCGGCCTTGAAGCCCGGCGAGCTGCGGACCTCGCCATCGTGCCAACTGGCGGGCTTGCGATCGCCCTCGACGTTCAGCGGGGCGATCTCCTGCTCGACGAAGCGCGCATTTTCCTCGAGGACGGCATCGACGAGATCCTCGGACACCTCCTCGAAACCGGGCAGCGCCAGCACGCCTTCCAGGTCGGCGAGCTCGCGCAGGATGAAGCGGATGTCCTGGGTGGGGGCCTGATAAGTCATGATCGTTCCTGTCGCATGGATGGGATGGCGGGCCCCGCCGGAGCCCGCCGTGTCGGGCGCGCGATGCGCCCGGGATGCCGGAGGCCTAGAGGGCCTTGACCAGTTCCGGCACTGCCTCGAACAGGTCGGCCACCAGGCCGTAGTCGGCCACCCCGAAGATCGGCGCCTCGGCGTCCTTGTTGATCGCCACGATGACCTTGGAGTCCTTCATCCCCGCCAGGTGCTGGATGGCGCCCGAGATCCCGACCGCGACGTAGAGCTGGGGCGCGACGATCTTGCCCGTCTGGCCGACCTGCCAGTCATTGGGCGCGTAGCCCGCGTCCACCGCGGCGCGCGAGGCCCCCAGGGCCGCGCCGAGCTTGTCGGCGAGCGCGTCGAGGATCTTGAAGTTCTCGGCGCTGCCCAGCCCGCGTCCGCCCGAGACCACCACCGAGGCCGAGGCCAGGTCGGGGCGGTCGCTCTTGGCGAGGGCGCGGCCGACGAAGGAGGATTTCCCCGAATCGCCCACCGCCTCGACCTCGGCGATGGGGGCGCCGCCGCCCTGCGCCGCCACCGGATCGAAGCCCGTGGTCCGTACGGTGATGACCTTGACCGGATCGACGGATTGCACGGTCGCCATGGCGTTGCCGGCGTAGATCGGGCGCACGAAGGTGTCGGGGGACTCGACCGCGATGATGTCCGAGACCTGGGCCACGTCCAGCCTGGCCGCCACGCGCGGCGCGACGTTCTTGCCCGAGGCGGTCGCGGCAAACAGGATGTGCCCGTAGTCGCCGGCCAGGGCCAGGACCTGCCTGGACAGGTTTTCGGCCAGACCATTGGCCAGCGCCGGCCCGTCGGCCAGCAGCACCTTGGCGACGGACTGGACCTGCGCGGCCTGCTCGGCCACGGCGCGCGCCCCCGCGCCCGCCACCAGCACGTGGATGTCGCCGCCCAGCGCGGCCGCCGCCGCCACCACGTTCAGGGTCGCGGCATTGAGTTGGACGTTGTCGTGTTCCGCAATGACGAGAATGCTCATTTACACCACCTTCGCTTCGTTCTTGAGTTTGTCCACCAGCGTGGCCACATCGGGCACCACGACCCCGGCCGCGCGCGCGGGCGGCTCGGAGACCTTGAGGGTCTTCAGCCGCGGCGCCGCGTCCACGCCCAGGTCCGCGGGCGAGAAGGTGTCCAGCGTCTTTTTCTTGGCCTTCATGATGTTGGGCAGCGTCACGTAGCGCGGCTCGTTCAGGCGCAGGTCCGTGGTGATCACGGCCGGCAGCGCCAGGCTCAGGGTCTCGAGGCCGCCGTCGACCTCGCGGGTGACCTGCACCCGATCGCCCTCGAGCTCGACCTTGCTGGCGTTGGTCGCCTGCGGCCAGTCGAGCAGGGCGGCAAGCATCTGGCCCGTCTGGCTGGCGTCGTCGTCGATGGCCTGCTTGCCCAGGATGATCAGCGAAGGCTGCTCTTTGGCGGCCAGCGCGGCCAGCAGCTTGGCGACCGCCAGCGGCTGCAGCTCGACATCGGTCTGCACCAGAATGCCCCGGTCCGCACCGATCGCCATGGCCGTGCGCAGGGTCTCCTGGCACTGGGCCACGCCGCAGGACACGGCCACGATCTCCTGGACCACGCCCTTTTCCTTGAGGCGGGTCGCCTCCTCGACGGCGATTTCGTCGAACGGGTTCATGGACATCTTGACATTGGCGATGTCCACGCCACTTTGATCGGACTTCACGCGCACCTTGACGTTGTAGTCAACGACGCGCTTGACGGGTACCAGGACCTTCATCGAGCTATCTCCAAATGGAAAAAAATGACCCGCGCGCAGCCTTGCCTGCCGTGCGCCGGATGTTTTCGAGCCATGCATCGAATGCGTGTGTTCATAATCCGCCCAGCGCCCGGATATGCGCGGCGGCGCTGCGTCCCAGGGCGGAGAGGTCGTACCCCCCTTCCAGGAAACTCACGATCCGCCCCTGGGCCGACTCGTGCGCAACCTCGACCAGTTGCCGCGTGATCCAGGCGTAATCGGCCTCGGTCAGCTTGAGCTGCCCCATCTCGTCCTCGCGATGGGCATCGAAGCCCGCCGAGACCAGGATGAGGCGGGGCCGGAACGCCCGCAACGCCGGCAACCAGCGATCCGTCACGATATCACGACAGACGGATGCTTCGGCGTACGGAGGCACCGGAACATTGATCATATTGGGCCCGGGATCGCGGGCCCACATGTCGGGGAACAGGGGATGCTGGTAGAAACTGCACATCAGGACGCGCTCGTCGCGCAGGAAGGCCTCCTCGGTGCCGTTGCCGTGATGCACGTCGAAATCGACGATCGCGACGCGCTCGAGGCCATGGTGCTCCAGCGCATGGGCGGCGGCGATGGCGATGTTGTTGAAGAAACAGAACCCCATCGCCTGGGCGGGGCGCGCATGGTGGCCGGGCGGGCGCACCGCGCAAAACGCCGTGCAGGCCTCGCCCTCGAGGATGGCATCGACCGCCGTGAGCCCCGCCCCCGCCGCCGCGAGCGCCGCCTCGAGCGTGTGCGGGTTCATCACGGTATCGGGGTCGATGGGGAAATGGCCCCGCGCCGGCGCCCACCGGCGCAAGTCCGCCAGATACTCGGCCCGGTGCACCCGCAGCACGTCCTCGTCCCCCGCCGGCCGCGCCGTGCGCTGCACCAGGAAGTCCATCAGGCCATTGGCCAGGAGCCGGTCGGAAATCGCATCCAGACGTTCCGGACACTCGGGATGCCAGGGACCCATCTCGTGCAGCCAGCATTCGGGATGGGTAATATAGAGAGTATCCATAAAGGCGATTATGTTCAGACCCGTCCGCATTTTACAAGTTGCCGTTGCGTCACTTCTGCTGTCTGGCTGCGCCACGAGCGGCACCGCGGACCAAAGCGCCTCCGGCGCCGCACATTCAAACACAAACGCCGTGTCCGTGTCGACCGGGCCTGCGGATCGCGGGCCGGCCGCCCCGGCGCGGGGCGATTTCGCCACGGCCGGCGGCGAGCTCCAGCCCGAGGTCGCGGCCTTCGCCCGCGACGTGTCCGCGGCCCATGGCATCGCGCTGCCCCGGGTCGAGGCGCTGCTGCTCGAGGCCCGATACGACGCCGATGCCGCCCGCCTCATGACCCCGTCGGGCAAGCGCATCCGCCGCGCCTGGCTGAGCTACAGGCAGCGGCACGTGGACCCGATCCGCATCCGCGAGGGCGTCGCCTTCTGGAACGCCAACCGCGCCGATCTCGACCGCGCGAGCCGGCGCTACGGCGTGCCGCCCTCCATCATCGTCGCCATCATCGGGATCGAGACCGTCTACGGCCGCCACACCGGCAACCACCGGGTGCTGGATACGCTGGCGACGCTGGGATTCCGCTATCCGGACCCCGGCCGCCCCGAACGCGCACGGATGTTCCGCCAGCAGCTCGAGGACCTGATCGTGCTGGACCACCAGGGCCTGATCGACGCGCGCCAGGCCGAGGGTTCGTTCGCGGGCGCCTTCGGCCTGCCCCAGTTCATGCCGGGCAGCCTCATGCGCTACGCGGCCGATGGCGACGGCGACGGCCGCGTGGACCTGAGCGGCAGCACGGCCGACGCCATCGCTTCGGTCGGCAGCTTCCTCCAGCAGCACGGCTGGATGCCGGGGATCCCCGTCTTTGCCCCGGTGGCCTTGCCGGCGCGGCCCGAGGCCCTGGTGCAGGATGGCTTGACGCCGACCACCGACTGGCAGCGCCTGCGCGCCGAGGGCGCCCGGGCGCTGCCGGGCGGCGGCAAGGCCTGGCAGGCGGCGCCGCTGGGGGTGATCGACCTGCGCGACGAGGTGCGCGGGGTGAACGAATACCGCTGCGCGACCCCGAATTTCTTTGCGCTGACCCAGTACAACCGCAGCTATTTCTATGCCGCCTCGGTGGCGGACCTGGCGCACGAGATCGCCGACCGGATCGGCTACGGCGATCCCAATCGGATGGATTCCTGAGGCCCGTCCACGACGGGACCCACGGCGGAGGGCCCGCTCGCGGCCGGGTCGGGAAGCCCCGGAGTGGCAGCCCCCCAGGCGGCCGCCTTCAGCCGAACACGCCGGTCGAGAGGTAGCGGTCGCCGCGGTCGCAGACGATGAACACGATGGTCGCGTCGCGCACCGAGGCGGCCACCCGCATCGCGGCCACCGCGGCGCCCGCGGACGAGATGCCGCCGAAGATCCCCTCCTCGGCCGCCAGGCGGCGCGCCATGGCCTCGGCCTCGTCCTGCGAGATGGGCTCGAAGGCGTCGACGCACGAGGCGTCGTAGATCGAGGGCTGGTAGGCCTCGGGCCATTTGCGGATGCCGGGGATGTGCGCGCCCTCGGCCGGCTGGGCGCCGATCACG
>Ga0180216_1004150_pt1 | contig 11098 bp, 7 predicted proteins | sample eDN3rd37CBELigMG_FD_128879 | JGI IMG/M metagenome (GOLD analysis project Ga0180216, IMG submission 128879) | Enriched Miracle-Growth compost microbial communities from Emeryville, California, USA - eDNA 3rd pass 37_C BE-Lig MG (version 2)... ...
AAGAGGACCGACGAGCCCAGCGAGCGCGGGTCGGTCATCGGCGTCTCGCCCAGGCGATGATTATCTCGGGTGGTCATCGGCGGACTCCGGGTCGAGGAACTCGGGAACGGAATCGGAAGCGATCTCGGCGTCGTTCGTCTTCCGACGGCGGCGCGGCGGCTGGCCGGAAAGGCTCCGCCGAGCCAAAAGCGCGGCGATGGCCGCCAGGGCCACCAGCAGCGCCAGGGTTCCGCCCAGGTTGGTCCAGGGTTGAGCGGGACCCGCGGGAGGTTTGGCTCCGCCTCCCCTCCCCTCGCCGGTTGGGGCCGGCTTTTCAATCCTTGGCGGTTCGGCGCCGACGATCAAGGGGGCGAGCCTCGACCCGCCGCCGGCCTCGTACCGAACCCGCCTCAGATAAACGCCGGTGAAGGCGACGAGCCGGCCGACCTCGACGTTCTCATCGGGCCGAGGCTCGAAGACCGCGCAGAAGAGGTTGCCCGGCGGCTCCTCGATCCAGGCCTCGACCAGCGCGGGGAAGTCGCCCACGGCGTCCTGGCGGAAGATCCGCACGATCCGGCCGGAGACGATCACGCGACGGCCGCGATGCTCGCCGGGATGGTCCCAAAGATCACGAAACGTGGTCGGCCGGGGGGGCTCGTCGTCCTCGAACCTCCCCGAAAGGGCCGCGCGCTCGGCGGCCAGATCGGCCAACCCCAGCGGGGCGTCGTCCTCCATCGGCTCCTGGGCGAAGGCCTGGAATGGGAGGAGCGAGAGCAAGGCCGCCAGAACCATCAGCCAGCCAAACGGAGGCCGACGCCAAGCATCCTTCTCCCTTTGGGAGAAGATGGCCCGAAGAGCCGGATGAGGGTCGTCGGGTCCGCGGAAACGCCATGAGAGGGGGGCGGGAGGGCGAGGCTCCCGCCGAGCCGGCGCTGGGCGTGGGGCTCGGCGGGAGCCTCGCCCTCCCGGGAAAGCCGCGCGCCACCCCCCAGGGGGAGAGGGAATGGATATGGATGGCGCGCTGGTCCGGCGCGCTGGTCCCCGGATCATGGCGACGCCCCGGGGTGGGCGAGGCGGATCGTGGCGACTCCGGAGGCGGAGCAGACGGCGATGATCCGGGCGGCGGGCTCGTAGAGAAGGCGGTCGTCGGCGATCAGGCGGACGCGCAGGGGGCGATTGCCCAGCAACTCAATGTAGCGCTTGAGGCGCGCGCCCAGGGCGTCGAGGCCGGGGACTTCGGCTTCGCCGAGCCGGAGCGATTTCAGGTCGCCGAGGTCGTCGGCCTCGGCCCGGACGATCAGGTCGTTATCCAGGTCGGTGTCGACGAGCGGCGAGGAAGTCGGCCGGGCCAGGCCCCGGGTGGCGGCCGGCAGGGCGGCGGGGGTGGTCGGCAGCAGCAGGTCCAGGTGGGTTTCGGCGGTCGGGACCCTGAAGGTCAGAACGAAGAAGGCCAGAAGCTGAAACGCCATGTCGAGCATCGGCGCGGCGGGGAAGTAGATGTCCTCCGGCGGGGCGGGACGGTAGCCGCGCGTGAAGCCGTCGTCGACGTCCTGGTCGTCGACCGCGGCGGCGATTCCCGCGGGGAAGAACATCTGGTCGGGTCCGAGGCTCACGGCTCCTCCCTCTTGAGCACGACGAGGCTGAAGTGGGCGAAGCCCCGCGACTGCGCCTCGGCCAGAGTTTGGCGAACGACGCCGTAGGTGGCCGCGCGGTCGGCCCGCAAGACGACCACGGTGGGCAGGTCGGCCGACTCGGCGAAAGCGGGGGTCGGCGCGTCCGGCTCCTCAAGCAGCTCCAGCCCGGCCCGGCGGGCGTCGGCCTGTTGCTTCCACCAGGCGGCGGCGGCCTGGGGGTCGAGCGTCTCGTCGCCAACCAAGAGGTTCCCCCGCGCGTCGAGCCCCGCGGAAAGCTGGTCGACCGTCAGGCTCGCTCCCGGCAAGGCCGCCGGCGCCACCGGCAGCCGGACGCCCCGGTTGGCCCCCTCAAGCCGACTGCCGAAATGCACCAGCATCATGAAGAACGTGATGAGCTGCAGAACCATGTCCAGCATCGGCGTCAGGTTCGGCGTCAACACCTTCGAGTGCGAGGACGATGAACGGGGCATGGGAGAAACCTCGGCCTCGCGGGCGGGGGACGGGATGAGAGGGCGTTGAATCTACTCGTTTTCCGCCGGCGGAAGGGCCTGTCGCGGAGGCGTCGCTCCTCCGGTCGCGGCCAGCGCGGCGCTCAGGGCGAACGGGTGGGGGCGGGGCGTCGCCGCGGGGGACGTCGGGGTCGGCGGAGTCGCGGCGGGCGGCGCCTCGGGCTTCACCCCCGGGGCGAACTGCTCCAAAAGCGGGTCGGCGGCCATCTCGACCTCAAGCGACATCCGGGCGATCCGGTTGCGGAAGAACGAGTAGAAATAAATGGCCGGGATCGAGATGGCGATCCCCTCCAGCGTGGCGAAGAGGGCGGTGGAGATCCCCTCGGCGAGCCGGTCGGCGCGGGGGGTCGAGCCCTCGTCGGCGATCACCCGGAAGGCCAGGATCATGCCGTAAACCGTTCCCACCAGGCCGATCATCGGGCCGAGCGTGCCGACGGTGGCCAGATAGGTTGTGCGGTGCTCCATCTCCATCGTCGCGTCTTCATTGGCGACCGCCATCGCCCGACGCCCCGCCGGCAGCCCCGCGGAGAGCTTCCGCACCCCCGCGCCCAGAACCCGGGCGAACAACGACCGATCCGAAGCCAGGCGTTGATAGGCGTCGCCAAACCGCTTTTGCTCGACCAGCTCGCGGACCTCGCGCGCCAGGGCCCGGGGCACCGCCTTTTGGATCCGGAAGTTCAGGGCCATCCAGGCCACCAACGCAATCAGGTAAAACGACATCAGGGCGAGCACCACGCCGATCCAGCCCGACGCCCGGAACATCCAGTGCAGGAACGACTCGGCGCCGGCCTCGTCGGCCGATTCGGAGGTCGAGGACGAAGCGGAGTCGTCGATGGACGCGGACGCCGCGGACGCCCCTTCTCCCGCCGCCTCCTGGGCCAGGGCCAAATTCCAGTCAAGGGCCGTCGCCCCGAGCGTCAGGCCGATCGTCAGCGCGACCGCCGCCGCGATTCCGCGGCCGCTTCCAAAATCCATCTTCGCCGGCCCTCCCCCGCCCCGTCGTACCCGATCCGACATGATCCCTTCACCTTACTCGATCCCCGCCCCGCCGACAAACGCAATGCGGGAACAAGCGGACGCCGAGCGCGGAGACTCAATCAAGTAAGAGCGCTTTCCAGTTGGGGACCGGACGTTGATTACGCATATTTGAGAGCGGGCCGGGCGGTCGGCGTCGCGCGCGGGGAGGAAACCGATTCGCGGCGGGGCGAGCAAGCCAATCAGGCTTTCGGCCCTGTTCGCTCGGCCTCGGCGAACCAGTCGGCCAGGGAGAGGCGGAAGCCGGGAAGGACGTCGCCGCCGTCGAGTTCGTCGGTCTCGGTCAGTTCGCGGACGCCGCCGGCCGCGTCGTAAACCTTCGCCGAGCGAGCCTTGGGATCGACGTACCAGACCAGGCGAACCCCGGCGCGGAGATACTCGTCGAGCTTCCGCTCCATCTCCTTGCGGGTGTTCGACTTGCTCAAAACCTCAACGGCCAGGTCGGGGGCGACGCCGGGGATCCGGGCCTTGTCCTGAGGGTACCGTTCCCAGGAGACGAAGGAGACGTCGGGGACGCGGACCAAACCGGGGAATAGCCGCATCGCCGCGTCGGCCCCGAGGACCGCGCCCAAGTCGTGATCGCGGAGGAAAAGGCCGATGTAGAACGTGAGCAAGAGCGCATGGCGAGACTCGTGAAACCCCATCGCCTTCTCCACCAGGGCGCCGTCCACCAGTTCGCAGATGCGGTGTCCATGGTCGTTGACGGCGATCAAATCCTCTTCGGTCGCGGTCCCGGGAGTCGGCGTCATCAAGACGCGCGCGGGGGGAATGTCGCCCAACCGCTCAAGGAGATCGGCGACGGTTTGAATCTGGGTTCCGGTCGCGATGGCCATGATTACGATCCCCGAGACGATGACGGAGAAGTCGGCGCCGCGCCTTCATCTTACGCGACGGTAGCCGAAACCGGAAACGCGCGACGCGGGGGGCGGGACGCCTCAAAAAAGAAAGGCCCCCCGCCCCGACGAAGCGGAGCGGAGGGGACCTTCGGATTGCCGGGAGAGCCGGGCTTCAGGAGCCGGAGCCGACGGATTCGAGGGCCTGGTCGGCGCCGCCGCTGGCGAAGGCGGCCTCCATCTCGCGGAGTTCCTTGCTCTCGGTCTTGGACCGCCAGACGGCCCAGAAGACGCCCAAAAGACAGAGCAGGCCGACGGCGTAGAGGGCCCAGGCGTAGTCGCGCTGGCCGACCGCCAGGATGGTCGGGATGGCCAGCAGGCTGACCATGTTCATGACCTTGATAAGCGGGTTGAGCGCCGGGCCGGCGGTGTCCTTCAAGGGGTCGCCGACGGTGTCGCCGGTGACGGCCGCCTTGTGCTTCTCGGAGCCCTTGCCGGTCCACTCGGTCCGAGGTTCGTCCTCGATGGCCTTCTTGGCGTTGTCCCACGCGCCGCCGGCGTTGGACATAAACACCGCCAGAAGCTGGCCGACGATGATCATGCCGGCCAGGAACCCGCCCAAAGCCTGCGCCCCCAGGAAGATCCCCACCAGAATCGGCACCAGGATCGCCAGAAGCGCCGGGCCGATCAGCTCGGACTGGGCGGCGGAGGTGCAGATGTTGACCACCCGGCCGTAGTCGGGCTTCTTGGTCCCGGCCCAGATCTCGCGGTCGCGGAACTGGACCCGGCATTCCTTGACGATCAGGAAGGCGGCCCGCCCCACCGCGCGGATCAGCATCGAGCTAAACAAGAGCGGCACCACGCCGCCGATCAAGGCGCCGACGAAGACCTTCGGCGCGGCGATCGAAAGCCTGCCCGACTCATTCATGTAATCGCTCAAGGCCATCGTGGCGACCTTGTCCTCGCTGCCGACGGCCACCACGGCGATGAAGCTGGCGAAGAGGCTCACCGCGGCGATGACGGCCGAGCCGATGGCGATCCCCTTGGTCTCGGCCTTGGTCGTGTTGCCCACCGCGTCGAGGTCGGCCAAAATCTGCCGGGCCCGGGCGTGATTGGTCTCGCCCATCTCGTCGCGGTCGTAGCCCATCTCGCCGATGCCGTTGGCGTTGTCGGCCACCGGGCCGAAGACGTCCATCGAGATCGTGTTGCCCGTTAGGGTCAACATGCCGATGCCGCACATCGCCACCCCGTAGGCGACGAACAGCGGGCTCGCCCCCTCGTAAATCAAGACCGACAGCGAGATCGCCCCGGCGATCACCAGCGTGCCCACCACCGCCGACTCGTAACCAACGGCGATCCCCTGAATGATGTTGGTCGCGTGCCCGGTCTGGCAGCTCTTGGCCAGACTCTTGACCGGCGCGTACAGCGTGTGCGTGTAGTAGCTGGTCACCTTGTTGAGCGTCACCGCCAGCAAGATGCCGATCAGGCAGGTCCAGGCCGGACGCATGTCGAGCCCGCCCCAAACGCCCAGGTTCGACCAGAACGACTGGTCGGCCCGCATGATCGGCTCCGTATAGCTCCGGGTGAACTCCTTGAGCGTCGCGCCGGAGGAGAGGGCCGCCTCGCGGGCCGCGGCGAACTCGGCGGTGACGTTGTAGCCGTAGCCGGCCTGGGGATAGGCGCGGATGTAGTCGTCGTCGATGTGCAGGTAGGCCAGCCCCAAGAGCATGAAGCCGGTGATGCTGATGACCGAGCCGATCATGAACCCGCGGTGAACCGAGTGCAGCGCCTCGTCGCTGGTGCTGTCGGCGCCGGCCCGGACGCTGTAGGTGCTGATGATCGAGCCGACCACGCCGATCGCCCGGACCAACAGCGGGAAGATCACGCCGATGTGGCCGAAGCTGGCGTAGCCCAGGATCATCGCCGCGACGATCGTCACCTCGTAGCTCTCAAAGATGTCGGCGGCCATCCCGGCGCAGTCGCCGACGTTGTCGCCCACGTTGTCGGCGATGGTCGCCGCGTTGCGGGGGTCGTCTTCGGGGATGCCGGCCTCGACCTTGCCCACCAGGTCGGCGCCGACGTCGGCCGCCTTGGTGTAGATGCCGCCGCCCACCCGCATGAAGAGCGCCAAAAGCGTGCCGCCGAAGCCGAAGCCGAGCAACACCTCATACGCCTTCTCGCCGTAGATGATGAAGATCGCCGTGCCGCCCAGAAGGCCCAGGCCGTCGGTCAGCATGCCGGTGATCGTGCCGGTTCGGTAGCCGATCCGGAGGGCGTCGCCATAACTGGTCCGCGCCGCGGCGGCCACCCGCAGGTTGCCCCGCACCGCGAGGTTCATCCCCACGAAGCCGACCAGCCATGAGAACAGGGCGCCGACGAAGAAGGCCGCGGCGCGGCCAAGTTGCACGGCGCCGGTGGCCTCGGCCGTGAAGTAGAGGATCAGCGTGAGGAGGAAGATCAGTGGAAAGAGCGCCGCGGCCTGGCGCATCAGGTAGGCCCATGCCCCCTCGCGCACGGCGTCAGCCACCTCGCGCATCTTCGCCGTCCCCTGATCGGCGCCCATCACCTGGCCAACGAGCATTCCCGCGTAGGCCAGCCCCGCCACGGCGACCAAAAGCGTCAGGATAAGCGCCACGCGCTCGGGCCAGGCGTACTGGGTCAACGGCTCGAACAGGACGACCGATCCCTCCTCAACATCGCCGGCCATGCCGGCCGGGGGAGCGGCCGGATCCACGACCGGCGGCGCTTCGGCCGCCCCGTCCATCTCGGCGGCCATGCCGGCCGGCGGCGGCGCGGCCGGATCAACTTGTCGCGCCCAGGCCGCCGAGCCCGCCCATGCGATCCCGGCGAGCAGGACCGCCTGCAAAACAATCCTCGGACGCATGATCCTCGTCTCCTTATTTGGTCAGTTTCAATCCACGCCCCCGAGGGGGCGAAACAGAACCGAGGCCGACGCCGAGGAATTCGAAATTTTTGTTTCAATCCACGGAGTCGCAACCGGAGAGTCGGCGGACCTGGGGCGGCCACTCGCAGCCCCTTGCGGGCTGGATTTTCCACAGAACGCGCACCGGAATGGCCACGCGAAAGTCCCCCTGGCTACATCCTCGACGGGGGGGACGCCCCGCGATTTTCTCCAATTAGACACCAGCCCGACCCCCGCGAAAAGAGGGACGCGGCGGAAACTTGAGAAAATTTCTGAAATTCCAGAATTTACAGAAACTTCTGTCGACCGCCGTGAGCGCGTCGGCGGGGTCGCGAGTTGAAAGCGGCGTTTCACCCCCTCTTCCGCCGGGCGGGGGGCGCCGGATTTCGTGGCGCGTTGGGTTCGCAAAGGACGACCGCGCGGGCGTTTCCGCAAACCCGATGATTCTCGTCCCGCCGCCCCTTGATCAACTCCGGGGCCGATACCAGCGGGAGAGGGCCGATTCAAGCTGGTCGGGGATGGCCATGTGGCGGGCGGTCAGTTCGCGGTGGGCTTCCTCGGGGCTGTTGGCCGTTGCCTGCTGGGCGCGGGGGGCGTCCCAGACGACCTGGCGCTGGACGCCTTTGAAGTCGAGGTGGGCGATCAGCAGACTGTTGTCGCGATAGACCCAGGCGGCGAGGATCGGCCGATTCTTCGAACCGCCGCCGCGGAGCGAGGGGGTGGACAGTTCAATCTGTTTGTTGGCCATCCCTTGAATGATGACCTGGCCGGAGGAGGCGGCGCGCACCGAGGCGACGACGACCAAACGGTACGGTCCCAGGGCCGCGCCGCGACGGGCGGCCGGCTGGACGGGAGCGCCGAGGCCGAGCTGAAGGCTGGCGAGCGACGCCTTCCAGAGCTCGCTCAACTCGCCCTGAAGGAACCGGATCGGCTCGGGGTCGGCCAGTTCGACCAGTTGGGTTTCAACCGTCTGAGGCTCGTCGGCGATCGCCTCCAGCCGTTCGGCGTCGGCGCCGCCGACGAGTCGGGCGACGGGGTCTTGGTCGTCGCCATCGCCGTTGCTGGCGCCGCTTGGCTCAACGCGCTTGAGGATCGCGTCAAGCTCCTCCGCCGAGTGATCGATCCGGGCCACGACCCTTGAGGGAACGTCGCGGGCCAGGAGGCGGTCAAGCTCCGCGCCGGGGTCGCGCCGGCCGGGCATCAGGCCGACGAAGAAATTCCGGAGCTTTCGCTCCAGGCTTGGGTTGCGCCGCTGGGCTCGCGCCATCTCGATCAGAGGATAAACGACCTCCGCCCAGAGCGCCGCGCCGCTGGGATCGCCGAGGGCCGCGCCCGAGGCGTACCGCAGTGCCGCCTCGCGCAGGTCGGGGTGCTCGCGCCAGGCGTCGGCCAGGCGGTTCCAGCGCTCGACCAAGTCGTCGCCCACCTCGGCCCGGGGGGCGATCTTCCGCAGGTCGTCGAGCGACCGGGGGATCAGGCCGGGGTTGAGCGTTCCCCGGGCGTCGGTCATCCGCTCTCGGGCGATGACGCTGGCGTCCTGAATCGCCTTGCGGGTCTTGCGCAGGAGCTTGCGGCGGTTGGGCGTTTCGCGCCAGCTTAGGAACTTGGCGACCACGACCGGGTTGAGCGCGGGGCGGACCTCGATCCCCTGATCGAGCAACGCGGCGGCCTCGCCGATGGCCTCGTCGGGGTCGGGGGAGGTGAGGGCGTAGGTGAGGCCCAGGATCAGCCGGGCCCGATCGGCGTTGATCCGCTCCAGCCGCCGCCGCTTCCAGAGCCCCGCGCGCCGCGAGCCGACCAAGAGATAAGCCAGATAATGGCCGATCAGGTAGCGATCCTCGGCGGAAAGCGAGACGGGCTCGGCCAGGACGGTTCGGAGCATCTTGCGGACCAGGGGCGAGGCGGCCAGGTCGGCCGCCTCGGCGGCCTCGACCCGCGAAACGGTTTTTGAGGGTCGTTCAACCTTGTGGCGGGCCGATTCGTCGGCCCTGGGAGCGACGACCGCCCTTCCCTCCCCCAGTTCGGCCAGCGCGCCCAGGTCGAGCGCCGGCTCGGCGGGGACGGCGACGGTGGCCGACTCTTCGACATCGGCCTCGCCAAGCTTCGCGGCCTCGTCCCGAAGAACCGCCGCGGCGGCCGCGCCGCTTGAGGGCCGACTCTCGGGTTCCTTGGCCAGCAAATCAAAGATCAACCGCTCCAATTCCGTCGAGACGTTCAATTCCCGCCTGGAGAACGTCGGCGGCGGCGAGCTGGTGTGCTGCATCATGACCGAGACCGGGGTGCCGGTGAACGGCACCGCGCCGGTGGTCGATTCGTAGAGCATCACCCCCAGCGAATACAGGTCGGTGCGGTACGTCAGCCGCTTCCCCTTGGCCTGCTCGGGGCTCATGTAGTGCGGAGTCCCCCGGACGACCCCCGCGGCCTCCTCCTGCTCGGCCAACAGCGAGAGCCCGAAATCCGAGAGCTTGGGAACGTCGGCCGTGGTCAAGAGCACGTTGCCCGGCTTCACGTCGCGGTGAATCACCCCCTGGCGGTGGGCGTAGTCCAAAGCTTCGGCGACCCCGGCCAAGATCCGCAGCCGGGCGCCCAGGGGAACCTCGCGCCAGCGACGGATGTAGCAACTGCCGTCAACCTGCTCCATGACCAGGAAGCTGACGCCGTCGGATTCACCAAAGTCGTAGATCCGCACGATGTTGTCGTGCAAGAGCCGGGCGGCGATCTGGGCCTCGACCCGAAGCCGCCGGGCGACCTCGGCCCCCGTCTTTTGCTGGTCCTTCAGGACCTTAATGGCGACGGATCGCTCCAAAACCTGATCGACGGCCGCGTAGACCGCGCCCATGCCGCCTCGGCCCAACTCCCTCTGAAGCAAGAACCGCCCGTTGAGCGTCGCGCCGATGCCGATCACCATGCTCCCCCCGTCGTCGACGCTCGCCCCGGTATCTCCCTCGCCGACAAAACGGGCGCGGACTCCCCCGCCATGATGCCCCCCCCGCCCCCCGCGCGTCAATCCGGCGGCGACCCCGGATCGCGACGCATCGACGCAATTTTTCCCCTTTGACATGCGGAATTGTTGGATCGGGACGCCGGCGTTTTCTCGCGGGACGCTCCGCCGGGGCGTCGTGTGGGACCGTGGCCCGTCGCCTCGGAACGGCTTCGGCGCCGCTCCGAGAGGGGTTCGACGCGCCCCGATGCTCTCGGCGTCGATCGGGGCGGCGAGACGGGTCCAGGTCCAACGCCGCGCGGGCCGGGGGGAGAACCGGGGCTCTCAAGCGGCCATCTTGCGGCATTCCTCGGCGCAGCGGCGACAGGCCTCGGCGCACCGCCGACAGTGGTCGGCCTGATGCTTGCCGCACTCCGCGGCGCAGCGCCCGCAGGCCTCGGCGCAAGCCCGACACACCGCGGCCGCCAACTCCGAGCCCCGGCTCATGTAGCCGGAACACGTCCAGCACAACTCCGAACAGTCGCGGCAAGTCCGAACACAACCCGCCATCTCCGACATGCCGATGCATGCGTCACCGCAATGTTCACAGGCCTGAGCACACGCCACGCAAGCGTCGATGCAGCTTTGAAAGGTCTCGTGAGCCACGCCAACTCCTCCCATCACATGAATGTTTGAAAGATTCGATGCCGCCAAGCCCAAGGGCCGGCGCATAAACTCCCATCTCTCGGGCATGCATCCCGGGCGCCGCGCGCGGGCGAAACTCGTCAATCCCGGCACGCCGCGGAATTTCGATGAGGTTTTACCTGACGCCCCCCGACTCCGATAAAACGGCTTCGGAGCTGTCCCATGTTCGGCAAAACACGCTAGGATCAAAGAATGATCCCTGTTTCTTCAGGAGGATTCGCCTGGGGTAAGAGACGGTGAAGCAAATACGTATAACCCTCGCTTGCCAGGTCATTTTCGCCGGCAATATCGTCGCCCGCGCTCTTTGGGGGGCGTCGGGTTGAGGCTCGGAGCGACGACTGGTTGTATCGGAGTTCCTGGAGTTCGTTTCCATGGCGGAGTCGGAGCAGGCCGGACGGGGTCGGGTGGTGATCGCCGGGGGGAGTGGGTTCCTGGGACCAGCCCTGTGTAGGTCGTTAAACAATTTGATAAGCTGTCGCTCTGCATGGAGTTGAGGAATCCCGGGCGGGGCGACAGCCATGATCCACAGCGAAGTCTTCCAGCGGTTCGTGGCGGATTCC
>Ga0180216_1004151_pt1 | contig 11097 bp, 10 predicted proteins | sample eDN3rd37CBELigMG_FD_128879 | JGI IMG/M metagenome (GOLD analysis project Ga0180216, IMG submission 128879) | Enriched Miracle-Growth compost microbial communities from Emeryville, California, USA - eDNA 3rd pass 37_C BE-Lig MG (version 2)... ...
CGAGACGCTGGTGTTCATGCGAGCCTGCGGCATCACCTCTGAGACGACGCCGCAGCTCCGAACGACCAATGTTTACACGAGCCACGAGGCCCTGCTGCTCGGCTTCGAGCAGTCCTTGACGAGGCTCGATTCCACGAGCGGCGAATGGTACGCAACGTCCGGCCATATGCTCTGGATCGGTGACCGGACGCGGCAGCCCGACCACGCTCATGTCGAGTTCTGCCGCGGCATCCGCAATCCGATTGGCCTCAAGTGCGGCCCCAGCCTTGAACCGGATGGCCTGCTACGGCTCATCGACATTCTCAATCCGAAGGATGAACCGGGACGATTGACGCTGATCTGCCGGTTCGGCGCCGATAAGATCGAATCCCATTTGCCGAAGCTCATCAGAGCCGTGCGCCGGGAGGGCCGGACAGTTGTGTGGTCCTGCGATCCCATGCACGGAAACACCATCACGGCGGCTTCCGGCTTCAAGACGCGCCCCTTCGAGCGGGTCCTGAAGGAGGTCGAGCTGTTCTTTGACGTGCATCGCGGCGAGGGCACGCATGCTGGTGGCATCCATGTCGAGATGACGGGGCAGAACGTCACTGAGTGCACCGGCGGTGCAACGGCGATCTCTGAAGCAGACCTCTCGGACCGCTATCACACGCACTGCGATCCTCGGCTCAACGCCGACCAGGCGCTCGAGCTGGCTTTCTTGATGGCCGAGCGCCTGAAGCAGGAGCGCGCGGCATCAATGGAACCGGTCGCCGCGACAGCGTGGGGATGAGAGGGGGAAGCGAATAGCGAGTGGCGAATAGCGAATAGGGAGTAGCGAGTAGAGATACGGGCTTAAACCCTGTCCACTATTCCGGTCTTATCTATTCGCCATTCGCTATTCGCCATTCGGCCCTTAAATACAAACGCATGACGAAAACCCTCAAGATCGCGCTGGCCCAGCTCAACCCGACCGTCGGCGACATCGACGGCAACATCGAGAAAGCCAAGAAGGCCCATGCGGAAGCGGCCCGGCTTGGTGCGGATGTTATCGCGTTTCCCGAGCTGTTCGTGACCGGATATCCGCCGGATGATCTCGTCTTGAAACCGGCGTTTGCGGCCGCCGCGCGCCGAGCTCTCGAGGGGTTGGCGCGCGAGACGAACGGCGGGCCAGCGTTGCTCGTCGGCACCGTGTGGGCCGAGGAGGGGAAGGCCTACAACGCGGTGGCCTATTTGGACGAGGGGGGCATCCAGGCGGTCCGCTACAAGGTCGACCTGCCGAACTACGGCGTGTTCGACGAAAAGCGTGTATTCCACGCCGGCCCATTGCCGGGGCCGATCAACGTTCGCGGCGTGCGCATCGGCGTGCCGATTTGTGAGGACATTTGGAAGGAAGAAGTTGTCGAGTGCCTGCAGGAATGCGGCGCCGAGATCATCTTGTCACCCAACGGCTCGCCATTCGAAAGGACAAAGCCCGATTTCCGGGCGAACGTCGCCGTCGCCCGTGTTACCGAGAGCGGATTGCCTCTGGCATACCTCAATCAGGTTGGGGGGCAGGACGAGCTGGTGTTCGACGGCGCGTCCTTCGTGCTGAATTCTGACTCCAGCCTCGCCGTGCAGCTGCCGGCCTGGGAGGAGGCTGTCGTCGTCACCGAATGGGAGTTGCGGGAGGGCGGATGGTATTGCAAGCCGGGTCTCAAGTCCCTGGTCGAAGAAAACGAGGCGGCTGCCTACCACGCCTGCGTTCTTGGGTTGCGGGATTATGTTCACAAGAACGGCTTTCCCGGCGTCGTGCTCGGGCTGTCCGGCGGTGTCGACTCCGCCCTCGTGGCTGCCATTGCCGTCGATGCGCTGGGGCCGGATCGCGTGTCCTGCTACATGCTGCCGTACCGGTATACCTCCAACCAGAGTCTGTCCGATGCGGCGGCCTGCGCGGAGGCGCTTGGCGTCCGTTATGAGATCCTGCCCATCGAGGCTCCGGTCGCGGGCTTCATGAGCGCGCTCGAGCGGCTGTTTGCAGGCAGCGAGCCGGGGACCACTGAGGAGAACATCCAGAGCCGTGTCCGTGGCTCGATGCTGATGGCCATTTCTAACAAGTCCGGCAGCATGCTGGTGACCACCGGCAACAAGTCCGAGATGTCGGTGGGTTACGCGACCCTTTATGGGGACATGAACGGGGGCTTCAACCCCATCAAGGATCTCTACAAGACGCAGGTCTACCGGATTGCCCGCTGGCGCAACGCGCATCTTCCCAAGGAAGGCAAGGGGCCGGCAGGTATTGTCATCCCCGAAAGCATTCTCACCCGCGCTCCGTCGGCGGAACTGCGCGAGAACCAAACCGATCAGGATTCGTTGCCACCCTACGACGTTCTGGACGACATTCTCGAATGTCTTGTCGAGCACGAAATGCCGCTGCCGGAAATTGTCGCCCGCGGGCATGAACCTGAGACGGTGAAACGCGTGGAGCGCATGCTCTATCTCGCCGAATACAAGCGCCGACAGGCGGCGCCCGGCGTCAAGATCACCTCGCGGAGCTTCGGCCGCGACCGCCGCTATCCGATCACGAACAAGTTTCGCGAGGACGTGAACTCTTCAGCCACTCAGGGAGGGGAGGGCGGCCCCCGGCTGATCGCGCCCCGTGCCGATGGGGGCGAGGTATCCTGAGGCGGTCACACGTCGTCACCATGCGAGGCAGGAATGCCCGAGCTGATCCTCCAGGCACGCGCACTGCAGCTCGCTGAACGCATCGATCTCAAGGGACTGGAGCGGGAGGATCAACTTTCCAGCAACCCGCTTGCATTCGGCATCGGGCGGGACGGCATGGTCGTGTTGTTCCGCTTCGGCGCGGTGGTATTCATCGGGCTCAATCCGCTGCAGGAAGAGGAGATCATCGCCAGCCTCAAGGGCCGGCTGATCGAGCCGCGGCAGGTGCGGGAGGACGAGACGGCCTCCATCCTGGTAAAGCCGGACGGCGACGACTCCATCGTTGCGGGGAACATCGAGCTGAAGAACATCGCGCCCGAGCGGCTTCTGCTCATCGCCGAGGCGCTCGCCGTCAGCGTGGCCCTGGCTCACGACGAGCAGCGGATCGCGCAAGCTTTCGATCGCATCGAGCCGGTGGCGACCAGCCTGAAGCGGCGGAAGCTGCTGCGCGGCAGCCGCGGTGATCTGCTGGAACAGATCGGCGAGGCGTTGCACATTCAGCAACGGCTTGCGGGTCGCCTCGAAATCGCGGACCGCCCCGACGTGCTATGGGACCATCCGGAGCTCGAACGCCTCTGGGTCAAGCTCGCGGACGAGTACGACCTTGCTCTGCGCGCTCGGGCGATTGGTCAAAAGCTCGAAGTCATCCGCGAGACAGCCGATACCATGGCCGACCTTCTCTCCACCCGGACGAGCCACCGGCTGGAGTGGTACATCATCATTCTGATTCTGGTTGAGATTCTGCTGGGCCTTTACGACCGCTTTCTGGCATGACCGGTCCCGCGCTTGGGCGCGTTGGCGCTCGGGCGGACGCCGTGTAGGGTGCCGGCAAACCAAACCCATCGAGCGCATTCATGACTGTAACCGTCCGTTTCGCCCCGAGCCCCACAGGCCGACTGCACATCGGCAATGTGCGCACCGCCGTGCTCAACTGGCTCTTTGCGCGCAAGCAAGGGGGCACCTTCATCCTGCGGCTTGACGATACGGACCGCCAGCGCTCGACCGAGGAGTTCGCCGAAGCCATCCGGGAGGATCTGACGTGGCTCGGACTCGTCTGGGGCCGGGAGGAACGGCAGTCGACGCGAACAGCGCGTTATGACGAGATGGCGGAAGCCCTGAAGCGGGCGGGCCGGCTCTATCCGTGCTACGAAACCGAAGAAGAGCTCGACCGCCGCCGCAAGCGACAGCTCGCGCGTGGTGAGCCGCCCATCTATGACCGGTCGGCCCTGCGGCTGACGGACGAGGACCGCCAGAAGCTCGAAGCGGAGGGCCGGCGCCCCTATTGGCGTTTCAGGCTCAACAACACCGAGCCGTCCAATCCGCTCAAGCCGCTGCCCACGTTAGTGGATTGGGTCGATCTCATTCGGCGGGACCAGTCGGTCGACGTCGGATCGCTCTCCGACCCGGTGATGATCCGTACCGACGGAACGTACCTCTACACGTTCACGAGCGTGGTTGATGACATCGATTTCGGCGTCACGCATGTGATCCGAGGGGAGGACCACGTCACCAACACCGGTGTGCAGATTCAACTCTTCGAGGCGTTGGGTGCCGAATCGCCAACGTTCGGTCACCACTCGCTGCTCGTCGGTGCCGATGGTCAGGCTTTGTCGAAGCGGCTGGGACACCTCTCGGTGGCGGCATTGCGCGAAGCCGGCTTCGAGCCGATGGCGGTGCTGAGCCTTGCCGCGCTCCTCGGGACGTCCGAGGCCGTCGAGCCGCATCAGAGCCTCGATGCACTCGCAGAGCTTATCGATTTCGAGCACATCTCGCGCGCGCCGGCCCGCTTCGATGAAACGGAACTTCGGTCCGTCAACGCGCGCCTGCTGCATCAGACGCCGTTCGAGATGGTGAAGGATCGCCTGGAGGGCATGGGGATCACAAGCGGCGAGGCTTTCTGGTCAGCGGTACGCGGCAACATCACTTTTCTCGCTGACACAAAGGAATGGTGGGAGGTGGTCTCCCAACCCCTCACGCCGACGATCGAGGATGAAGCCTTCTGCCGACGTGCTGCCGAGCTGCTGCCGCCGCCGCCGTGGGATGGGGACACCTGGTCCACGTGGACGGACGCCATCAAGGCTGACACGGGCCGCAAGGGCCGTGCGCTGTTCCATCCGCTTCGATTGGCCCTGACGGCTCGAGACCAGGGACCGGAGCTCAAAGCCCTGTTGCCGTTGATCGGTCCCGAGCGAGCGGCAGCAAGGCTCAAGGGCGAAGTGGCCTGACGTTCCGCACTGCCGCTGTTGAGCTAGCCCGGAAATGGCTTCAGGGGTGGTTCCACACCTTCCGGCAGCGGTGTGCGCGCCACATTGAGCACCATCGCCAGAGTCGAGTAGTGGCCGCATATGGCGCAGAGGTCGATCACCCCTTGCTCGCCGAACAGCGCGACCACCCGGGAATAAGTCCGATCGCTGACAGTGCCGTTTCCGTGTAGCTCGGTGCAGAAATTGTAGACCGCCTCCTCATCCTCGGCGAGCCGCTCGGGCCGCCGGCCTTCGGCGATGGCATCGGCGATCTCTGCGGCAAGGCCCGCGTGCATGGCGACCTGACGGTGCGTGTACCACTCGTACTGTTGCGTCCAGCGCCGGGCAGTGATCAGGATCGCGAGCTCCTTCAGCTTGGACGGAATGGGGCTGTCGAAGCGCAGGTAGCGGCCGAGATGATCGGCGGCCTTGAAGATCTCCGGGCTGCGGATCAGCGTCAGGAACGGGCCACTGATCTCGAAGCCGCGCTTTTCCTTGAATTCTTCCGCGACGGCGCGCTGCGCATCTGTCATCCGCTCCGGAGGAATGGGAGGCATGCGATCGTCTGGCGAGCTGCCGACTTGCGGCATGATCTTCATCTCGGGCGGAATGTCCTTATGGCTCATTTTCAAGTCTGCCTTTCTCGGGTCTCAGTTCGCGTCGCCTGCAAGGCGCACCGTGGCGGCGAGCCCGCCATCGACGACAAGCTCCGTACCGGTGATGTAGCGCGCCTCATCCGAGGCGAGGAAGAGGGCTGCGTGCGCCACGTCCCACGCTGTACCCATGCGCCCCATCGGCGGCTGCGCGTTGCGGCGGCGGCGCAGGGCTTCCACATCTCCACCGCCGCGCTCGCTGGCCAGCCGCATTTCGACCAGCGGCGTGTCCATCAACCCCGGCACGACGATGTTGCAGCGGACGTTGTCGCGCGCATACCGCACCGCCGTAACGCGCGTGAAGTGGATGAGCCCCGCTTTCGCCGCCGAATAGGCGACCACTTCGGGGCCGAAGTGGGCCAACGCAGCAATGGACGCGAGGTTGACGATCGCCCCGCCGCTCTGGGCGACCATGATGGGAATGACGTGCTTGCAGGTGAGGAAGACGTAACGGATATTCGTGTCGAACTGGCGATCCCAGACTTCGAGCGGCATGCTGACGACGTCACCGGGCGCTGAGCCGCCGACGTTGTTCACCAGCACGTCAATCCGGCCGTAGGTTTTCATGCAAGCCTCGACCATCGCTTCGATGGAGCGCGGGTCGGTGACATCAACCTCTCCGATGGTCGACGTGCCACCTTCCTCCACGATGAGGCGCTGCGTTTCGGCTGCTGCATTCCGATCCTTGTCCGCGCCAAACACCTTTGCACCTTCTCGCGCGAACAGCACCGAGATGGCGCGGCCATTGCCCCAGCCGGGTCCCACCGAACCTGCTCCCACGACCAGCGCAACCTTGCCTTCGAGGCGCCCCATTATTGCTCTCCCGAGTTCGTTTGCCGGGTGCATCCTAGGGTGCGATCGCAACATCTGGCCAGTCGTTAGCAGGCTTGTGACAGCAAAAAGAAAGGGCTCCCACAAGGGGAGCCCGCGCTCGATCATCTCAACTCGAGAGTGCTTGTTATTCAGATGTCGAAGTCACCGCCGCCCCAGTCACCCCAGTCGCCGGAGTCCGGCTCGTAGTCAGCATCCTGCAGGTTGGGGTCTGTATCGTGGTCAGTGTTTTCGTCAGCGGCTTGCTGCGCCTGTGGCTGATCCTGCTGGGGCTGGCTTGTCGTGTTCGGCGCTGCCTGGGCTGACGAGCCACCACCCAGCATGCTCGAGATGGTATTGGCGAGCAGCATGCCGCCAGCGACACCAGCTGCCGTGGCCATCGCCGACTGCAGGAAACCGCCGCCCGCAGGTTGCGGGCCCTGCTGTTGCTGGCCGAAGGGGCCGCGGGGCGCGCCGATGGGACCGCTTCCGCCCGACGGTGCTGCACCCAGCCTGCTCCCAGCCGAGGGAACGCTGCCGGAGGTCGCTCGTGGGGCCGGCGCTGCAGGACGCGCACCGCCGCCGAACAACCCGCTCAAGAAGCCGCCGTTCTGCGCTGGAGCCTGCGCTCCCTGCCGCTCCAGCTCGTTAACCCGCGCCTCGAGCTCACGAATGCGCTGATCGGCTTGCTGGAGGGCATGTTCCTGGACGAGGACCGACTGCACCAGCATGTAGGCTGCATCTGGGATCTGCTGCACGGACTCCCGGATCAGCGCCTCTGCCTCCGGGTCCTTCTGCGGGCTGCCAAACGAGCGCATGCGGTCGAATAAACCGGAAATAAGCTGTCGTTCCTCTGGGGTCATCGCGGTCTCCTGGCGATTGGACACGGGCCTGATGTAGGTCGAATGCGGCCCGCCGCAAGAGGTCGAGGTGAACTCTGTCAGAACACCGCTCCACGAGCAGCTACCGGCCAAACAGCCTCGACGTGCGCATCCGGAGTGTGGAGACCCCGAACGCAAACGTACCAGTCGTGTAGGTTCACGGTTGGGTCGCAATGGCCGGGGATCAAAAGCAGCTTGTCCCCCAGTTGAAGCCGGTGTTGGCAGTCCGTGAGGTCCAGGACGCCATGCTCGTCCGACGGGCGATGATATTTCGCGCCCGGCAGCGACGGCACGTCTGGGAATCCGGAATCGTTGCTCAGCGCCTTGTGGCCGGCATCGAGCACCGCCCGCTCCGGTACTGGCATGCTCATGACACTCGCCAGTAAGAAAAGTGCGTGCTCGAACTTGTCGAAACGGCTGCCGTCCGCCTTCTGATTGCGGGCGTAATCCGCATCCATGAAGATGTAGGAACCCGGCTGCAATTCGTTCCAGATGCCGCTTCCCGCTTCTAGCTCGCAGGTGCCGGTGCCAGCCCCGCTGATCAACGGGCACGCGAGACCTTCGCGGCCGAGCTCGGCAAGCGTTTCCTGCACGCGCTCGCCCGCGCTGGCAATGGCGGCCCGACGCTCGGCTTCCGTGCGAAAGTGTTGGGCCACGCCGTAGTAGGCCTGCAGTCCGCCGAAGGAGAGGTGCGATGAGGCGGCGATGGCGCGGGCGATTTCAGCCGCGGGTCGCCCGGGAGCTATGCCGCATCGCCGGCCTCCGCAGTCGATCTCGACGAGCACATCGAGGCGCACCTTGGCACGGGCGGCAGCGGTCGCGAGGTCCTGTACGTTCTGGATGCTGTCCGTGCACACGGCGACGTGCGCCTCGCGCGCCAAGAAGGCGAGGCGCTCGAGTTTCCGCGCACCGGCGATTTCGTTCGTAATCAGCACATTGTGGATGCCGCTGCGGACCATGATCTCCGCCTCGGAAACTTTCTGGCAGCAGACGCCGACGGCTCCATGCGCGATCTGTTTGTGCGCAATCAGCGGCGACTTGTGTGTTTTGGCATGCGGCCGGAGGCGGACGGCGTATCGCTGCGCCAAGTCCTGCATACGCTTGAGATTGCGCTCGAATGCATCAAGGTCGATGATGAGAGCCGGCGTGTCGATGTCGGCAAACGGCATGCCCGGTTCTGCGGGCGGAGGTATTGTCACTTCGCGTCGTCCTTCGGATCTCCCGGCTTGTCGCCGGCTTGCGGATAGCGGCCGGTATCGAGCAGCCGCAGCATGTATTCTTCATACGACAGACCAGCCGCTTCTGCGCGGCGCAGGCGGAACAGCAGGACATCGCGGGGCGGCGTTTTCCAAACTTCGGCATGCGCCGTTTTCCAGGCATGCCGAACGAGCAACACCTTGCCCGGCGGTTCGTCGTCATCCAGCGGCGGGCCGCCGTTGTGACCGATGCCGAAGGTCGGCCACTCCTTAGGTCGAACCCAATACCGCTCGTTAATCACGGGCAGCTCCTGCCACAGCTGATCACTTAGCCTGCTGACGAGCTACCTGGGGTCGTGATCGAAGGCAACACGGAAAGGATAGTCATCGCCTCGGCGAGAAGCGGTGCGGACGTCAGTACAACTCGTGGTGGGCGCGCGTGCCGAATTAAGAAGTCTCGCTCGCGCCCGCACCGCTGTCATCGACGTCCGCCGGAACGACCGTTCCACCGCCGACCGCCTCTGCGAACTTGGCGAAGAAGGCGTCCGCGTTCTTCTTGGCAACGCTGCTGATGAGGCGCGAGCCGAGCTGGGCGATCTTGCCGCCGACGTTGGCCTCGACGTCGTAGACGAGGCGCGTGCCGCCTTCTTCTGTGGGCTCAAGACGCACTGCAGCTCCTCCTTTGGCGAAGCCGGCGACGCCGCCTTCACCTTCGCCACTGATCCTGTAGCTGTTCGGAGCATCGATGTCGGTCAGGTTGACCTTGCCTTTGAAGCGAGCATTGACCGGACCGATCTTGACCTTCGCCACGGCCCGGAAGGCGTTCTCGCCGTCCTGCTCGAACGTCTCGCAGCCGGGAATGCAGATCTTGAGCACCTCGGGGTCGTTGAGCATTGCCCAGACGCGTTCCCGGTCGGCTGCGAGGACAACCTCGCCACTCATGTTGACGGCCATGATGAAGTGATCCGATCTGCAATTCCCGGTCTGGCGAAGGTCAGGCGGCAGCGGCTGCGACGGCACGCCGTGCCATTACCGCCACGAGATGGGCGCGGTAGTTGGCATCGGCGTGGATGTCGGAGCTCATGAGCGAAGGATCGACGCTGATGCCTTTGAGGGCATCCGGCGTGAATGCGTTTGCCAGCGCCGCCTCCATGTCCGTCGCGCGGAAGACGCCGTTCTGTCCCGCGCCCGTTACGGCGACGCGCACACCTTGTGGCCCCTTGGCGACCGCGACGCCCACCATGGCGTAACGCGAGGCCGGGTTCGGGAACTTGGCGTAGGCAAACCGCTCAGGGATCGGGAATGACACCCGAGTGAGGATCTCATCTTCCTCGAGCGCCGTCGTGAACAGGCCTTGGAAGAAGTCGTCGGCGGAAAGCTCCCGCTTGTTCGTGTGGAGCGTCGCCCCGAGCGCCAACACCGCCGCCGGATAGTCGGCAGCCGGGTCGTTGTTCGCCAGCGACCCGCCGATGGTGCCGCGATTGCGGACATGCGGATCGCCGATATCTTCCGCCACCTGGCAGAGACCCGGGATCGCGGCGGCCACCACGGAGCTTTCGGCCACTTGCGCGTGCGTGGTCATCGCGCCGATCACCAGCCGGTCCCCAGTGCGATCTATGCCTCTGAGCTCTGCCACGCCGCGCAGATCGACGACGAGGGGAGGGCTCGCAAGACGCTGCTTCATGGTCGGAATCAGCGTCTGGCCACCCGCCAGCAGCTTGGCGCCGGAGCCGTCTGCGAGAAGGGCGGCCGCTTCGCTCACGGTGCTCGGCCGCTGATAGTCAAAAGCGTACATGTCGCGCCTCCCTTATTCCGCCGCCATTTTCCGCATCGAGGATTGCGCCGCCCGCCAGACGGTCTGCGGCGTCGCCGGCATGGCGATGTTCTCATGCCCCAGCGCATTGGTGATCGCATTGATGAGCGCAGCAGGCGCCGCAATGGCACCGGCCTCGCCGCATCCTTTGATGCCGAGCGGGTTGGACGGGCACGGCGTGTTCGTCATGGCGACGTTGAATGAGGGCAGGTCATCTGCCCGCGGCATGCAGTAGTCCATGAAGCTCGCCGTCAGGAGCTGGCCGGAAGAGTCGTAGACGGCACCTTCGAGCAGCGCCTGTCCGACCCCCTGGGCGATGCCGCCGTGGACTTGGCCCTCGACGATCATCGGATTGATGATGACGCCGAAATCGTCGACCGCCGTCCACCGGTCGATCCGCGTGACGCCAGTCTCGGGATCGATCTCCACCTCAGCGATATGCACGCCGGACGGGAAGGTGAAGTTCTGAGGATCGTAGAAGTAACTTTCCTTCAGGCCGGGCTCGATTTCCGAGCTGTCGAACTTGTGCGCGACGTAGGCCTGCAGGGCGACCTCGCCGAACGTCATCGACTTGTTGGTGCCGCGGGCCGAGAAGACGCCGTCGTTGAAGTCGACCGTTTCCTCCGGCACCTCCATGCAGCGGGCAGCGATCTTGGTCGCCTTGGTCACCACCTTGTCGAGCGCCTTGGAGATGGCCGACATACCGACCGCACCCGACCGCGAGCCGTAGGTGCCCATGCCCATCTGCACCTTGTCGGTATCGCCGTGGATGATCGAGATCTGATCTATCGGGATGCCGAGCCGGTGCGAGACGAGCTGGGC
>Ga0180216_1004152_pt1 | contig 11095 bp, 7 predicted proteins | sample eDN3rd37CBELigMG_FD_128879 | JGI IMG/M metagenome (GOLD analysis project Ga0180216, IMG submission 128879) | Enriched Miracle-Growth compost microbial communities from Emeryville, California, USA - eDNA 3rd pass 37_C BE-Lig MG (version 2)... ...
CCAATAGCGATTTTGGAGGGTTTGTTCATGTTTCTCCTCGTTTGAGCATGATGCTTGAAAGTGACCGCAGCGAACCCCCGCCGCATATCGATAAACGCTTCCAGTATAGCAATGTCCTGTTTGGATACTCAGAATTTGCGCTGGGTTTCATGCGTGTTAGCCGAAATCTTAAGGCATTTTTCCGCCGCGAGTTAAGTCATCTCGGGCATACGGGCCCAGATCGGGGGATTTCGCCGCCGGCGGCAGGATTGTTGTGGGGTTTTCGCAACGGCCCGGGGCCGGCGCCGGATCGGCGCGCCGGCGGGGCGCGCGGGGCGGCCGCCGAGGGGCGGGAGGGTGCGTCAATGCTAGAATTTACGATTGGCCCGTCATGGGTACTCATTTACGCCTCAAGGTCTCGGATACACCATGGACTCCTTTGCGAAAGAGACGCTGCCCGTCTCGCTCGAAGACGAAATGCGCCGCAGCTACCTCGATTACGCCATGAGCGTGATCGTGGGGCGGGCGCTGCCCGACGTGCGCGATGGCCTCAAGCCCGTCCACCGGCGGGTGCTGTTCGCGATGCACGAGCTCAACAACGACTGGAACCGTCCCTACAAGAAGTCCGCCCGCATCGTCGGGGACGTCATCGGTAAATATCACCCCCATGGCGACACGGCCGTCTATGACACCATCGTGCGCATGGCCCAGGATTTCTCCCTGCGCTACATGCTGGTCGACGGACAGGGCAACTTCGGCTCGATCGACGGCGACAATCCGGCGGCCATGCGCTATACCGAGATCCGCCTGTCCAAGATCGCCCACGAGCTGCTGGCCGACATCGACCAGGAAACCGTGGATTTCGGCCCCAACTACGATGGCAGCGAGCAGGAACCCCTGCTGCTGCCCTCGCGCCTGCCCAATCTGCTGGTCAACGGCAGCGCCGGGATCGCGGTGGGCATGGCGACCAACATCCCGCCGCACAATCTGTCCGAGGTGGTCGAGGGCTGCCTGTATTGCCTGCGCAACCCCGAGTGCTCGATCGACGAGCTGATCGAGCGCATCCCGGCGCCCGATTTCCCCACCGGCGGCATCATCTACGGGATGAGCGGGGTGCGGGAGGGATACCGCACCGGCCGCGGGCGGGTGGTGATGCGCGCCAAGGCGCACTTCGAGGACATGGAGCGCGGCAACCGCCAGGCCATCGTGGTCGACGCCATTCCCTACCAGGTCAACAAGAAATCCCTCCAGGAACGCATCGCCGAGCTGGTCAACGAAAAGAAGATCGAGGGGATTTCCGACATCCGCGACGAGTCCGACAAGGACGGCATGCGCCTGGTGATCGAGCTGAAGCGCGGCGAGGTCCCCGAGGTCATCCTGAACAACCTCTACAAGAACACCCAGTTGCAGGAAACCTTCGGCATGAACATGGTGGCGCTGGTCGATGGCCAGCCCCGCCTGCTGAACCTCAAGCAGATGGTCGAGCATTTCCTGCTGCACCGGCGCGAGGTGGTGACCCGGCGCACCATATTCCAGTTGCGCAAGGCGCGCGAGCGCGGCCACGTGCTGGAAGGCCTGGCGGTGGCGCTGGCCAACATCGACGATTTCATCGCCATCATCAAGGCGGCGCCCACGCCGCCGGTGGCCCGCCAGGCCCTGATGGACCGTAGCTGGGATTCCTCGCTGGTGCGCGAGATGCTGGCGCGCGCCGATGCCAACATCGCCTCGGGCGGGCGCGAGGCCTATCGGCCAGACGGACTGGAGCCGCGCTTCGGCCTGCAGGCCGACGGCCTGTACCGGCTGAGCGAGGTCCAGGCGCAGGAAATCCTCAACATGCGCCTGCAGCGCCTGACCGGGCTCGAGCAGGACAAGATCGTGGGCGAGTATCGCGAGGTCATGGAGGTGATCGCCGACCTGCTCGATGTGCTGGCGCGTCCCGATCGCGTCACCGCCATCATCGGCGACGAGCTGCAGGCGATCCGGGCCGAGTTCTCCACCGCGGCCCGCGACCAGCGCCGCTCGGAAATCGAATACAACGCCACCGAGCTCGAGACCGAGGACCTCATCACGCCGACCGACATGGTGGTGACCCTGTCGCGCAGCGGCTACATCAAGAGCCAGCCCCTGTCGGAATACCGTGCCCAGAAGCGCGGCGGCCGGGGCAAGCAGGCGGCCGCCACCAAGGAGGACGACTGGATCGACCAGTTGTTCATCGCCAACACGCACGACTACCTGCTGTGCTTCTCGGATCGGGGGCGGGTGTACTGGCTCAAGGTCTGGGAGGTGCCGCAGGGCTCGCGCAACTCGCGCGGGCGGCCCATCGTCAATATGTTCCCCCTGGTCGACGGCGAGACCATCACCGTGGTGCTCTCGGTCAAGGCCTTCAGCGAGGACCAGTACGTCTTCATGGCGACTTCGCGGGGTACCGTCAAGAAGACCCCCCTCTCGGATTTCTCGAATCCGCGCAAGGCGGGGATCATCGCCGTGGGACTGGACGAGGGCGACTACCTGATCGGCGCCGAACTCACCGACGGCCAGCACGACGTGATGCTGTTCTCGGACGCCGGCAAGGCGGTGCGCTTCGACGAGAACGACGTGCGGCCGATGGGCCGGGCCGCGCGGGGCGTGCGCGGCATGATGCTCGAGGACGGGCAGTCGGTGATCGCGCTGCTGGTCGCCGGCGACGAGACCCAGAGCGTGTTGACCGCGACCGAGAACGGCTACGGCAAGCGCACCCCGATCGCCGAATACACCCGCCATGGGCGGGGCACCAAGGGCATGATCGCCATCCAGACCTCCGCGCGCAACGGCAAGGTGGTCGGCGCGGTGCTGGTGCGCCCCGAGGACGAGATCATGCTCATCACCACGGCGGGCGTGCTGGTGCGCACGCGGGTCTCCGAGATCCGCGAGATGGGCCGGGCGACGCAGGGTGTCACCCTGATCAATGTGGATGAGGACAGCCTGCTCTCGGGCGTGCGCCGCGTCGTCGAAAGCGATGCCGACGAGGCCGAGGGCGAGGCTGATGGGGACGCGGGGCGCGAGCCCGGCGCCGATGGCGTGGACGATCCCGGCCGGCAGGCGCCGGATGGGGTCGCGGATGATGAGGATGATGCGTGATGCGTCCGTGGAATTTCGCGGCGGGTCCTTCGACCCTGCCCCTGGAGGTCCTGCAGCAGGCGGCCGCCGAGATGACCGACTGGCAGGGCAGCGGCATGTCGGTGATGGAAATGAGCCATCGCGGCCGGCACTACACCCGCATCCGCGATGAGGCCGAGGCCGACCTGCGGGCCCTGCTGGCGGTGCCCGATGATTTCGAGGTGCTGTTCATGCAGGGCGGGGGCTCGGCCCAGAACGCCATCGTGCCCCTGAACCTGATCGGCAGGAACGGCCTGGGCCGCGCCGACTACGTCCTGAGCGGGCACTGGGCGCGCAAGTCCTGGAACGAGGCGCGCCGCTATGGCGACATCGCGGTGGCCGCCACCGCCGAGGCCTCCGCCCGGATCGGCGGCCGGGACTACGATCCCTGGTGCTGGCTGCCGCCCGCCGAGCAATGGCGCGTGCGCCCGGACGCAGCCTATCTGCACGTCTGTGCCAACGAGACGATCGGCGGGGTCGAGCTGCCCGAGCTGCCGGACATGGCGGCGCTGGGGGCGCCGGACGTGCCCCTGGCCGTGGACATGTCCTCGGACATCCTGTCGCGTCCCATCGATTTCTCGCGGGTCGGCCTGATCTACGGCGGCGCCCAGAAGAACGCGGGCCCGGCCGGCGTCACCCTGACCTTCGTGCGCAAGGACCTGCTGGGCCAAGCCCTGCCGGTCTGTCCCTCGGTGTTCGACTATGCGAACGTGGCCGGCGCGCAATCGATGTTCAACACGCCGCCGACCTATGCGATCTACATCGCCGGCCTGGTGTTCAAGTGGCTGCTGCGCCAGGGCGGCGTGGCGGCGATGGACGCCGCGAGCGACCGCAAGTCCCGCGCGCTCTACGAATACCTCGATGGTTCCGAGTTCTACGGCAACCGCGTCCATCCCGCCTGGCGGTCGCGCATGAACGTGCCGTTCGTGCTGCGCGACGAGGGGCTGAACGCCACCTTCCTCGCGGAATCCGAGGCGGCGGGGCTGCTGTCGCTCAAGGGCCACAAGAGCGTGGGCGGCATGCGGGCCTCGATCTACAACGCCATGCCCTTCGAGGGCGTGCAGGCCCTGATCGATTTCATGCGTGATTTCGAGAGGCGCCATGGATAAGGCGCTGCTGGCCCGGCTCGAGCCCCTGCGCGCGCGCATCGACGCCCTCGACGAGCAGATCCTCGCCCTGCTCAACGAGCGGGCGCGCACGGCCCTGGAGGTCGGCGAGGTCAAGAAGGCCTTCGACGAGGACGGACCGGTCCTCAAGCCCGAGCGCGAGGCCCTGGTCGTGCGCCGCCTGCAGGAACTCAATCCCGGCCCGATTCCCGCAGAGGCGGTCCAGGCCGTCTGGAACCAGATCATCTCGACCTGTCGCGGGCTCGAGAGCACGCTGACGGTGGCGTACCTCGGGCCGCAGGGCTCGTTTTCCGAGCAGGCGGCCCTCGAGCATTTCGGCCACGCGATCAGCGGCCTGCGCTGCGAATCCTTCGACGAGGTCTTTCGCGCGGTCGAGGCCGGGCAGGCCGACGTGGGCATGGTGCCGGTGGAAAATTCCACCGAGGGCGCGGTCAACCGCAGCCTCGACCTGCTGCTGAATTCCTCGCTCAAGGTGCTGGGCGAGCGCACGATCCGCATCCACCACAACCTGCTCACGCTGACCGGCGGGCTCGAGGGCGTGCGCCAGGTGCTGGGCCATCCCCAGGCCCTGGCCCAGTGCCAGGCGTGGCTCAGCCGCAACCATCCCGGGCTCGAGCGCCTGCCGGTGGCCAGCAACGCCGAGGCGGCGCGCCTGGCGGCCGAGGATCCGGCGCGCGCGGCGATCGCCGGCGAGGCGGCGGCGGCCGCCTGGGGCCTGAGCGTCGTCGTCTCGGGCATCCAGGACGATCCGCAGAACCAGACGCGCTTCCTGGCGATCGGCGCCGCCGATGCCGGCCCCACCGGTCGCGACAAGACCAGCATCATCCTGGCCGTGCCCAACCGCGCCGGCGCGGTCTACGAGATGCTCGCGCCGCTGGCCGCGCACGGGGTGTCCATGACGCGCTTCGAGTCGCGCCCCGCGCGCACCGGTCAGTGGGAATACTATTTCTACGTCGACCTGCTGGGCCACCGCGAGGACGAGGCGGTCGGCCAGGCGCTCTCCGAGCTCAAGCAGCAGGCCGCTTTCTTCAAGATCCTCGGTTCCTATCCCAGGCAGTAAGGTCCCCATGTCCACACCACTCTCGCTCGCCCCGGCGCACGTGCAGGCCATCGCGCCGTACCAGGCGGGCAAGCCCATCGAGGAGCTGGCCCGCGAGTTCGGGCTGGATCCGGCCGGCATCGTCAAGCTCGCCTCCAACGAAAATCCCCTGGGCTGCTCCGAGCGCGTCCGCGAGGCGCTGCGCGAGGCGGCCGGCGCCCTGCATGGCCGCTACCCGGATCCCAACGGCTTCGAACTGAAGGCGGCGATCGCCGCCCGTCACGAGGTGCCTCCGCAGTGGATCACCCTGGGCAACGGATCCAACGACCTGCTGGAACTCGCCTCGCTGGCCTTCCTCGGCGAGGGCAGCTCCGCGGTCTACGCCCAGCACGCCTTCGTGGTGTATCGCCTCGCGACCCAGGCGCGCGGCGCGCGCCACCTGATGGTCCCGGCCCGCGACTACGGCCACGACCTGGAGGCGATGGCCGATGCGATCGCCGACGACACCCGCCTGGTATTCATCGCCAATCCCAACAATCCGACGGGCACGCACAATCCCCCCGACCGCGTCGAGGCCTTCCTCGAGCGCGTGCGGACCCGCCATGGCGGGCGCGTCGTGGTGCTGCTGGACGAGGCCTACGACGACTACCTGGATCCGGCCGAGCGCTACGATAGCGCCCGGTGGGTGCGCCGCTATCCGAACCTGATCGTGACCCGGACCCTGTCCAAGGCCTACGGCCTGGCGGCGCTGCGCGTGGGCTACGCTCTGGCGCAGCCCGAGCTGACTGACCTGCTCAATCGCGTGCGCCAGCCGTTCAACGTCAACACCCTGGCGCAGCTCGCGGCGCGCGTGGCCCTGGACGACCAGGAATTCCTGCAGCGGACCTACGCGCTCAACCGCGCCGGGCGCGAGCGGCTGTCGCAGGCGTTCACGACCCTGGGCCTGGAATTCGTTCCCAGCCATGCCAATTTCGTGCTGGTGCGGGTGGGCGACGCGGCGCGCATCAATCGCGCCCTGCTCGGGCGCGGCGTCATCGTGCGGCCCGTGGCCGGCGACGGCCTGCCCGAGCACCTGCGCGTGTCCGTGGGCCTGCCCGAGGAGAACGACCGCTTCATCCAGGCGCTCACGGAAATCCTCGCGGCATGAGCGCGCCGGGCCGCCCCAAGCGGGAGGAGGACCCTATGGAAGCGCCTGCCGCTCCGCTGGTGCCGGTCCTCGCGGTGGTGGGGATCGGGTTGATCGGCGGCTCCTTCGCCGCGGCGCTGCGCCGCGCGGGGCAGGTCGGCCGGGTGCTCGGCGTGGGCCGCCGCAAGGCCTCGCTCGACCGGGCGCTGGCGCTGGGCCTGATCGACGAGGCGGTGGATTATGCCGAGGCGGCGCGGCGGGCGGACCTGATCCTGCTCGCCACGCCGGTGGGCGCGATGCGCGGCGCCCTCGAGGCGCTGCGCGCCGGCCTGCGCCCGCAGGCCCTCGTCACCGATGCCGGCAGCACCAAGTCCGACGTCGTGGCGATCGCCCGCGCGGCGCTGGGCGACCGCCTGCACCAGTTCCTGCCCGGCCACCCCATCGCGGGCTCCGAGATGACCGGCCCCGAGGCCGCCGATCCCGAGCTCTACCGCGGACGCAAGGTGGTCCTGACGCCGCTGGAGGAAACCCCCACGCGCGCGCGCGACTGGCTGACCAGGATCTGGGAGGCCTGCGGCGCGCGCGTCCTGCTGATGGACGCCGAGCGCCACGACCGGGTGCTGGCCTCGATCAGCCACGTGCCGCATTTCCTGGCGGCGGCCTACATGGCCCAGGTCTCGCGCGAGGCCGACGCCGATCTGCGCCTGTCGCTCGCGGGCACCGGATTTCGTGATTTCACGCGGATCGCGGCGGGTTCCGCCGAGGTCTGGCGGGATATCTTCCTGTCCAACCGCGCCGCCGTGCTCGACGAGCTCGACGCCTTCAGCCAGGTGCTCGCCGAGCTGCGCCGGACGCTCGAAAACGATCCCGATCCCCGGGCGCTCGAGACCTTCCTCGAGCAGGCCGCGCTGGCGCGCCGCCTGTGGGACGGCAGGAGTGCAATGACATGAGCGCCACCGACGCGCTGCGCCTCGAACCCGCCGTGCGCGCCCAGGGCCGGGTGACGCTGCCGGGCTCCAAGAGCATTTCCAATCGTGTCCTGCTGCTGGCCGCGCTCGCCGAGGGCCGGACGCGGCTCGAGGGTCTGCTGGACTCGGACGACACGCGGGTGATGCTCGCGGCCCTGCGCGAGCTGGGTGTGGCGATCGACGCCGCGGACGCCGGCGGCGTCGAGGTGACGGGCGCCGCGCGCTGGCCGAGCGAGCGCGCCGACCTGTTCCTCGGCAACGCGGGGACGGCGTTCCGGCCGCTCACGGCGGCGCTGGCCCTGATGGGCGGCTCGTATCGCCTCTCGGGCGTGCCCCGGATGCACGAGCGCCCGATCGGCGATCTGGTCGACGCCTTGCGCGGCCTGGGCTGCGAGATCGCCTGCGAGGCCCGCGAGGGCTATCCGCCGCTGCGCATCGGCGCCGGCCGCCCGGATGCCGGGCGGGTGATCCGCGTGCGCGGCTCGGTGTCCAGCCAGTTCCTCACGGCCCTGCTGCTGGCCGCGCCGGTGCTGGCCGCCCGCCAGGGCCGCGAGGTCGTCATCGAGCTGGACGGCCCCCTGATCTCCAAGCCCTACATCCTCATCACCCTGAACCTGATGGCGCGGTTCGGCGTCGAGGTGGCGCGCGAGGACTGGCGCCGCTTCGTGATCCCGGCGGATGCCCGCTACCGCAGCCCGGGCCGCTACGCGATCGAGGGGGATGCGTCCTCGGCCTCCTATTTCATGGCGCTGGGCGCCATCGCCGGCGGCCCGGTCGAGGTGCGCGGGGCCGGGGCGCGCAGCATCCAGGGCGACATCGCCTTCGCCGACGTGCTCGAGGGCATGGGGGCGCGCATCGAGCGCGCCGACCACGCCATGACCGTCACCGGCCCGGTGGTCGCCCGGGGCGGCCGGCTCAAGGCCTTCGACCTGGATTTCAACCTGATTCCCGATGCCGCCATGACGGCGGCCGTGCTCGCGCTGTACGCCGACGGGCCCTGCCGGCTGCGCAACATCGGCAGTTGGCGCGTCAAGGAGACCGACCGCATCGAGGCCATGCACGCCGAGCTGGCGCGGCTGGGCGCGCGCGTCGAGTCGGACGCCGACAGCCTGCGGGTGCATCCCATGGCCGAGGGCCAGTGGCGCGCGGCCGAGATCCGCACCTACGACGACCATCGCATGGCGATGTGCTTTTCGCTGGCCGCCTTCGGGCCCGTGTCCGTCACCATCCTGGACCCGGGCTGCGTCAGCAAGACCTATCCGGGATATTTCGAGGATTTCCGCAAGTTGATCCAGCCATGAGCCCGTCCTCCATTCCCGTCATCACCATCGACGGCCCGACCGCCTCGGGCAAAGGCACGATCGCGGCGCGCGTGGCCAAGGCCCTGGGCTGGCACGCCCTGGACAGCGGCGCGCTGTATCGCCTGACGGCGCTGGCGGTGGCGCGGGCGGGCGGCGACGGCGGCGACGAGGCGCAGGCGGCGGCCGCGGCGCGCGGGCTGGATGTGGCGTTCCGGGACGGCGGCATCTGGATGGACGGCGTCGAGGTCGGCGGCGAGATCCGCCAGGAGGCCATCGGCAACCTGGCCTCCCGCGTGGCCGCCTATCCCTCGGTGCGCGAGGCCCTGCTCGAGCGCCAGCGGGCCTTCCGCACGGCCCCGGGCCTGGTGGCCGACGGCCGCGACATGGGCACCGTGGTCTTTCCGGATGCGCCGCTCAAGGTCTTCCTGGACGCCGACGTCGAGGAGAGGGCGCGCAGGCGCCATAAACAGTTGAAGGAAAAAGGGTTTTCTGCTAAGCTATCCGACCTTTTGGAGGATCTGCGGTTACGCGATGCGCGTGATCGCGAAAGGGCGCACGCGCCGCTTTTGGCGGCCGCGGATGCCGTGATCGTCGATTCGTCCCGCATGGGGATCGATGAGACGGTCCGCCAGGTGCTCGACCTCTGGTCGGCACGGGGACTCGCAGGGTAGGGGGCATCGACGTTCGTCCCCCCTTTGCGGGATTTTTTTCACTCCGCCGGGCATCGTGCCTGGCGTGTCATTGATCGCCCGATGGGCGAATGGATTATCGTTCATGTCCACCCTTTCAACCGAAGCCGCGCTGGGCGGCGAAAGTTTTGCCGATCTGTTTGCTGCCAGCATCAAGGATCAGAACATGCGCTCCGGCGAGGTCATCTCCGCCGAGGTCGTGCGCGTCGACCATAATTTCGTCGTGGTCAACGCGGGTCTCAAGTCCGAGGCCCTGATCCCCCTCGAGGAATTCCTCAACGACCAGGGCGAGCTCGAAGTCCAGGACGGCGATTTCGTTTCGGTCGCCATCGATTCCCTGGAAAACGGCTACGGCGACACCATCCTGTCTCGCGACCGCGCCAAGCGCCTGTCGGCCTGGCTGCAGCTCGAGCAGGCCCTCGAATCCGGCGAACTGGTCAACGGCACCATCACCGGCAAGGTCAAGGGCGGCCTGACGGTCATGACCAACGGCATCCGCGCCTTCCTGCCCGGCTCGCTGGTCGACCTGCGTCCCGTCAAGGACACCACCCCCTACGAGGGCAAGACGCTCGAATTCAAGGTCATCAAGCTCGACCGCAAGCGCAACAACGTCGTGTTGTCGCGCCGCGCCGTCCTCGAGGCCAGCATGGGCGAGGAACGCGAAAAGCTCCTCGAGACCCTGCACGAGGGCGCCATCGTCAAGGGCGTGGTCAAGAACATCACCGACTACGGCGCGTTCGTCGATCTGGGCGGCATCGACGGCCTGCTGCACATCACCGACATGGCCTGGCGCCGCGTCCGCCATCCCTCCGAGGTGCTGCAGGTCGGCCAGGAGATCGAGGCCAAGGTTCTCAAGTTCGACCAGGAAAAGTCCCGCGTGTCGCTGGGCGTCAAGCAACTGGGCGAGGATCCCTGGATCGGCCTGGGCCGCCGCTACCCGCAAGGCACCCGCCTGTTCGGCAAGGTCACCAACCTCACCGACTACGGCGCGTTCGTCGAGGTCGAGGCCGGCATCGAGGGGCTGGTGCACGTCTCGGAAATGGACTGGACCAACAAGAACGTCGATCCGCGCAAGGTCGTGACCCTGGGCGAGGAAGTCGAGGTCATGGTCCTCGAGATCGACGAGGACCGCCGCCGCATCTCGCTGGGCATGAAGCAATGCCGCCCGAATCCCTGGGAGGATTTCGCCGCCAACTTCAAGCGTGGCGACAAGGTCCATGGCGCGATCAAGTCGATCACCGACTTCGGCGTGTTCGTCGGCCTGCCCGGCGGCATCGACGGCCTGGTCCACCTGTCCGACATCTCGTGGACGGAATCGGGCGAGGAGGCCGTGCGCAACTTCAAGAAGGGCGACGAGATCGACGCCGTGGTGCTGGGCATCGACACCGAAAAGGAACGCATCTCTCTGGGCATCAAGCAGCTCGAGGGCGATCCGTTCAACAATTTCGTGGCCACCTACGACAAGGGCGCCGTGCTCTCGGGCACGGTCAAGTCGGTCGAGCCCAAGGGCGCGGTCGTGACCCTGTCGGTGGACGTCGAGGGCTACCTGCGCGCCTCCGAGATCTCCGCGGGCCGCGTCGAGGACGCCACCACGGTGCTGCATCCCGGCGACCAGGTCGAGGCCATGATCATCAACATCGACCGCAAGGCGCGTTCGATCCAGTTGTCGATCAAGGCGCGCGACAACGCCGAGACCGCCGAGACCATCCAGCGCATGACCGAAGCCAGCGC
>Ga0180216_1004153_pt1 | contig 11095 bp, 11 predicted proteins | sample eDN3rd37CBELigMG_FD_128879 | JGI IMG/M metagenome (GOLD analysis project Ga0180216, IMG submission 128879) | Enriched Miracle-Growth compost microbial communities from Emeryville, California, USA - eDNA 3rd pass 37_C BE-Lig MG (version 2)... ...
CGGCCACGTTGAGGGCGCCGCTGCTCAGGCTGGCGTTGACCACCAGGGCGCCGTTGGTCAGCTCGACGCTGACGCCCACGGCCACCGGCTGGGCAACGACCTCGCGCGATTCGGTGCTGCGCGCGGCCGTATATGGTTGGGCAGGGTGACGGCGCGGAAAGCGACGTTAGTGCCGGCGGCGCCGTTTCGGCCGCTGCTCTTTGGCGGCGTTTCGTACGCCGCCCGGATGTAGTAGGTGTTGAGGCCCGCCGCGGGCACGTCGGCCAGGAAGGTCAGAACGTACTCGCCGTCGCCGGCGTTGGGCACCGCCACGACCTGGCTCAGGACGGGGTTGCCGTCGCCGTCCAGTACCTGTGGCGCGCCCATGCCGTGGGTGTCACGAAGTTCCGGGCGTCGCCTTCAGCCACGCCCGCTCGCGTGCGCCAGGACGGTACCAGCGCGCGACGCACCTCGAGGTCGGGCCGGCGCACGACGACGTCGACCGGCGTCTGCTCGACGTTCCAGCCGAGGACGTTGGTGACGACGATGGGGACGGTGCTGCCGACGGGGAGGGTGTCGAGGACGGTGTTGTCGCTGGTCAAGCGGTCGGTGTGGCCCACGAGCTTGCCGAGCGCGGCCTCGACCAGCTGCTCGGCCTCCTCGCTGCCGGCCCACAAGTGGTCGCGGTACATCTGCGCAACGTACGCCTTGGAGGTGCCCGTCACGCCGTCGTGGTGCTGCGCCTCGGCGTTGGCCTGGCGCAGGCTCACCAGCAGGTTCTCGTCGAGCTCCTCGGCGGCGCCCTCGCGCGGCGACAGCGTCGCGGCCGCCTGCGAGAAGACCTCGGCGGTGCGCAGCAGGAGCGCGCGCGAGCGGATCAGGCCCTTGAGGTCGCTGTAGCTCGTGTAGAAGCCCGTCCAGTACGCTTCGGCGCCGTCGGCGTAGGGGAAAAAGTCCTCGGTGTAGACAGGCCACGTGACGTTCTCGTTGTTGACCGCGGTGAAGTAGTCCGAGAGGGTGGCGTAGCGGATGGACACGCCGTACTGCTCCGCGCGCTCGTTGATGTAGTCGATGAGCTTGTCCCAGTTGGTGAACTGGATCTCGGCGTTCTGCCAGCGGAAGTCGTCGCCGCCGGGCACGAGCAGGTGCGGCGTGCGGTACCACGCGCTGCGCTTGAGCAGCTCGGTCACGAGCGACTGGGCCTTGGAGGCGATGTTGGCCTCGGTGATCGGCGGGTCCCGCTCAAAGTTGAAGCCGGACGGGAACGAGTAGTGCGAGTCGAGGATGTGCGTGAACATCTCGGTCTCGCGGCCGAGGGTGGCCGAGCCGCGCCACACAAACTCGAGGTGCTGGCTGGCCTTCCAATCGTCCTTCTGCTGGTAGTGGATGCGGTTAATTACGTGCGCGTTGAAGCCCATCTTGGCGTACAGCGTCGGGTAGTACGACGACAGGCCAAACGGATCTGCGAGGCACTCCAGCGCGCCGCGGCGGCCACTACAAACTTAGCGAGGGCGAGGGCGCTGCGCGCGTCGCGCCCGCGCGCTGTCCCGCACCAATGTGCCAGCCGTAGCGCGGCATGACGCCAAAGGTGTTGTAGATCCACTTGTGGCCCTCGGCCATCTGGTTCGTCGACGCGCTGTACGTCGGGTCGGCGTCGTCGCTCATGCACCAGCCACCGAGCACAAACTCGATCTGCCCCGGTGGCGCGGCACGGCCGTGGGATGCAACGACGCGGATCAGCCGCTGCCCACTGCCCGTTGCACAAACGCCGAGCGGGACGCCATGGCCCCACCTGGCCGTTCGCCACAAAGTTGTGGACCGCCTGGCGCTGCTCGTCGGTGGCCTCGCGGTACCAGCGCGAGAAGTAGACCATCTCGACGATAATAAACTTGCGGTCCGCCCGCAGGGGCAGCTGTGCCACGACGGTGTCGTACACATGGCGGACCTCCTGCAGCGGCGGCGCAGCACCCCGGTCATGCGCGGCACGCGCGCGACGGTGGCCGTCGGCGTGAGATCCACTCCCGGCGGGTCGATTCGCGCCCGGCGTCCGCGGCCAGGCCGGACCTGCTCGTAGTACTCGTCGATGGTCTTGAGCCAGCCGGCGTCCTGGTGGCTGTGCGGAATCAGGTACGCGATGACGTTGGCGTGCGCCGCCGCGGCCGCGACGGCGGCGACCACCGCGGCCAGCAGCCACCACGCCGTGCGCGCCATCCCGGCGGTCCCTCGCTGCGGTGTCACCGCGGCGCTGCCTGCCACGGCGGATCCCGTGACCGCCACGCGGTGCAAAAAACACGGGCGATCCGCGTCAGCGCTTTCTATCGCTTCATGTCCTTGCCCCACCGTTTCCGTTGCACCGTCCCACGCAGTCTCGCACGCCCTGGCCGCCGGCTGCCGCCGCTGGCTGCCGCCACTGGCCCTGCCGTGCCCACGTCCACACCCTCCGCCGTCCGTCCACGCGTCCACCTACCGGGGCCACAGTGTCGTTCTGACAGCATTCTGACACAAGTCAGACCTGTGTCAGAAACGGTGTCAGACTAGTGGTCTCACCGCGTGGGACCCGGTCAGCTGCTTAGGCGCCACGGTCAGACGCGGGGCGGCCGTTCCGCCTAGTGCCTCCTCGCCAAGTGGCCGCTGGGGCGTATGCGGCCGCCGCTGGTCACTCGAAGACGCCCGTGCGCCCGCGAGATGCTGGTGGCAGCGCCCGCGAATGCTCTCGATTGCTACGAAGCGGCTGCAAGGCAATGGTAACACGGACGGGAACTAGGCATCGCAGGGACACTGGGACAGCGACGACTGCGCGACCGTCGGCGGCGGCCGTGCCTCGAGAGCTGACCGTCCGCGCTGCTACGACTGCAGAGGCAGACACAGCAGCGGAGGCCGCGCGGGACACAGCCGGCGGAAACTTGAACGCGGCGCGTGAAGAAACGTCGCAGCTCGCATGCGTGGTGTGGGCGCTCTGTAGTATTGCCGGCGGTGCGAGATTGATCGTGGCGCAATTAGTGCGCGGGGCGCGACGGGGCGCGACAAGTTTGGCGCGAACAGCGCCGCCGCGAGTGTGTGGCAGCGCGACGGACACGTTTGAAAGTGCGGCTCCACGCCAGGGCGTGGTATGTTGGGCCAGCCATGTCGTCCAGCCTGAGTCCGCAGGCCACGGCGACGGATGTGCCCTTCCGCTGCCAGCTCGGCGAGTGCACCACGCAGATCGAGCACTGGCGTACCTTCCGCAACCACACACAAGGCCACATCAAGAAGCTCCACCCACCCTGGAAGTGCAAGTGGCGCGGCTGGTACGGTGTCGTCGACACGCACGGCGCGCGCGGGTGCATGACCGCTACTGTCGCCACTGCTCACACTGCCGCCACTAATTCAGGCATGATGCCTGCGTGCAGCAAGGAAGCCCACGTCGTCGTGCACAGCAAGCCAGACATGGTCACGCACCTGGCGGCCCACGTGCGCCAGTACTTGAAGGTGCGCTCTCGTCGCACTGACCCGGTCGGCGGTCGGCGGTCACTGACGGCGCATGCTTACTCTAAGGTCGCTTAGCGTGCGTGCCTGGTGGGGGGCTGGCGGTCGCGCAGGAATGGGACGAAGCGTACGGCACCAGCTACGAGCAGGCGTACATGGTCGGCCGCCACGACGGCGGCGGCACAAAGCGCAAGTATGGGGGGCCCACCACCCCGAAGCGCGAGAGCGCGGAGCCGTCCCACATGGCGACGGACGACCTGGACGGAGAGGTGCCCGGCGACAGCGGCGGTGAAAACCAGGCCAACCGGCGCTTCACCCGCTCGGCGGCCACCAGCAAGTCTGCGCCACCGCTGACACCCAACCGCTTGCGGGCATCCAAGGTGCTGCTGGGCACGCGCGAGACCGATCCGCAGCCCGACGTCGTCCGGCGCCAGCCGCCCAGCTGGCGCTACGCCTTTGTCAGGCCGCGGCTGTCGCTGCGCGAGCGCGCGGCCCTGCATGCGCTCGGCCGGACTGAGGACGCCGTCGCGGTGCCGCCGGATCGCCCGCCCTGCCCCAAGAGCGTCGCAGCGACGTGGCGGGGGCCGGCCGACCCGCCCGAGTGCAGCGTCTGCACGGGCACGCTCTCGCGGCCGGCCAACCAGCTCGTCGTCTGTGACGGCTGCGGCGGCCTCTTCCACCAGGCATGCCATGCGCCGCCCATCGCCGCGGATGCCCTCCAGCAGCCGGCGTGGCACTGCGCCGCCTGCGTCGGCGACGCCGGCGGCGATTCCGCGGCCGGTGATGGCGCACCCAAGGTCTCCGCGCTGGCCGCAGCGGTGGTGGCGGCGGCGGCGAGCCTGACGGTCGAGACGTACGAGACGGGCGAGTCGATGTGGGTGACCGAGGACGATGACGGTAGCGGCTCGTCGGCACTTTCGAGCCTCCACAGCATGAGCATCGGCGACGGCTATGTCGCGCCGTCCGCCCTCACGAGCACTCCGTGCGGGGGCGCCGCCGAGCCGGCGGCCCACTCCGGCGACCTCGGGCGCACGCTGAACGGTGGCTGTGGCGGGCCGCTGCCCTTATGCGCGGGCCCGCCGCGCTGGCACTACGAACCGCTTTTCACCAACGTCGACACCTTCCGCCCGGGCGACCTGCTTGACGTGCACCACGAAGCATGCCGCGAGCTGCCGACGGCACTAGCCAAGGTGCCGGGCGCCGCCGTCAAGTGCGCGGGCGCGTTGGACCTGCTGCTTCCGGAAGTCGTCACCGTGCGATTCCATGAAAACCAGCTCATCTTCAGCGACGCCGTGCACTACGGCCGCATCGGCGCCCTGCAGTAGCGCCAGCAGTGCAGAAGCGGCGCGCCCTCAGCCGATGAGAGTTTTTGTACAATGTGCCTTGCGTGGCTGTAGCTGCTGTACAGACTCTGTGTGTGTCCACAAATCCTATCGACATGCTCTTCAATTAGTGGTACACGGCGTCCGCGGCGATCGCGTCGGCGATGCGGAGGTCCCGGCCCTGCTCGATGGCCAGCATGCGGTGCACGAGCGGACGCGAGTGGACCGACGGCTGCGGCGACACGAGGCGCAACAGCACCACGCGCTGATCCGGCTCCGGCAGGTACTCCTCGCCGCTCACTGTCACGGTGGCTCGCAACGCCACCAGCGAAAGGAACTCTCTTCAGCCGCCGCGAGAGAGACTGGCGCACGTATTCTGGCCACGTGATGCGTACCGCGCGAAACCAGCACGTCATAGCACGCATCCCGTTCGGCATCGTCCAGCGCCACGGCCTCCTGCTTCTCCAGCAGCCGCGTCACCAGCGCCGGTTGGTTGGGCACCTGGTCGGCCGCGATACACGTTCAGGCGACGTGGCTAAATGAGATCGGGCATTGCGAGTCCAGGCGGCCTTCACGCGGCGCCGCACCTTGCGCGATAACGACGCGCCCAGCGAGACGGCCAGCTCGGCCCGTCGGAAATCGCGCAGGACATGGTGGAACGCCGCGTCCGCTGCCCTGGCGGACCGACGTGCTTCCCAAGTACGTTGGCGTCGTCGACGTCAGGCATGAAACCCAGGGCGCACGTCCATCAGGGGTGCACCTACGGTGTGTGGTCCCAGTCAATCTTGGCGAGGCCGGCGGCTAGGCGATCCAGCTGCGCTTGCGCCGGCGGCAGGTTGAGCGCAGCGACGGGCGCGGCCACCGAGTCAAACGCAATCTGGAAGATGGTCGGCTGGAGCTGGCGCAGCATCGTGTCCGCCGAGATGGTCGTAAAGTAGTGCAGCACCTGGGTGCACCATGCGCGAAATGAAGGGCGGCAGCGGCGAACGGCTCAGCCCAGCCAGGACGTCCGCCGCGGCGACAGGAAATCGTTGCCACGCCCACCTTCTCGGCCTCGGCTTCCACTGGGAACAGCGGCTCCTGCTCGTCGGCCGGGACGGCCGCGGCGTCCTGTGCCAACGGCCAAAGCAGGACGCGGGGTGTGTGGACAAAGCGCGTAAGCACGCCACCCACAGTTCAAGCCTCGTGCGTCAGCTGCGGCCCGCCATGCCTCAAACAGGCGCTGCCACAGGTTGCCGGGCTCGCTCATGCGCGCGCTCAGGCGGCCGCCGCCGGGCGCGTCCGCGTCGGGCAGCCAGTCGTGCGGCGAGTGCCAGCGGACAAAGTCGACCAGCGTCGCGCCGGGGTTGGCCGCCTTGAACGCTTGCATGTCTGCCCAGCGGCAGCAGCGTGACGTGCCGCCAACCACATCGATTCGTGAGCCTTGTGAGACGCCCCATGTTAGCCTCGCCGGCCGCGCGGCGCCATACCCGAGAGGAGGGTCGCCGTCTGGAGCTTTTGCAGCGCTTGCGCGCCTTCGGCGGACGCGCCCAGCAGCTCCTGCAGCCGCAAGCGCTCTTCCATCACGTCTTCCGTCATCGGCGTCGGCTCTTGCGTGACGGGCTCGTAGACCGGCACCGTCGGCGCAGCCTGCAGGAAGACGTCGGGCAGCGGCCGCCGGCGACCGCGCGCGGCGCCAACGGTCGGTGGGGCTGGCGTCGGCGCCGGCTCGGGCGCGATGGGCGGCTCGGCTGGCGGCTCGCCGTGGGTCGGCGCGGACTGTTCGCTCTCGTCGTCCTCCTCTTCCAAGTCCAGGGTGACGTCCCAGCCGTCGATTGCGCCGGTCGCCGACGTCCCCAGCACGTCTGCCGAGCCGGCCGACTCGACGGTGTCAAAGAACTGCTCCGAGTCGGACTCGCCCGAGTCGGCGGCGCGCCGGGGCAGAGGCGGCGACGTGCGGGCCCGGCGAATGCACAGCTGCAGCATCTGCAGCTTTTGGTGGAACAGCGCTCGGTGCAGCTCGGGCCGGTCGTCCACCGACACCCGCTGCAGGGGCCGCCTGCAGCGCGGCCACACGTCGTCAGTGCCAAGAGCGCACATCAGAACAGCTGGGAAGGAGGTTGGGCGGCTTGTGCGTACGGCATGCGTACCGCTCCTCCCAATGGCGCCGCAGCTCGGTGACCACATCGTTCCAAAAGATGGCGGTGCGCTCCGTCCACTTAACGGCGATTCACAACGCTGCCGGTGGCAACCACGTCGTCAGCGACGCGCAAGGGAGCCTGGCCGCGAGCGGCCTCCCACCACCACCACGACGTACGCAGTTGGGGTAGATGACGAGCTCCCGCGCAATGTGCACCGCCAGGTGCCACATCAAACTGTCAAACGGCGCCGCCTACCGGTGTCGCGCGCCCCGCCGCATGCGAGCACGCGTCAGCGACAGCGCCGGCGCCAGCACCCACTTGTTCGGCGCACGTACCCGGCGGATCTTGCCCGCGGGCGGGGCACCGCCGGCGCCGCCCGCGGGCGGGCCAAACAGTGTTTGCAGGAACGCCGCGCGCTCCTCGCTGGTGGGCAGCGCATCCGCCCCGCCGAGCGCGCCACCGGCGACCGCCGACAGGCCCTGGGCCAGCGTCGCGGCAATGAACACCAGCCCGCTGCTGCTGTGCGCGCTCGGGCGGCGGCCGCGAGCGACCGCGCTGGTCCGGCCGAGCATGCTGCGCACGGCCGACGACACCATCGAGGCCAGCGGGCCCGCGCGCTCCGTCCGCGGCGGCAGCGCCGGCCGCCCGGCCCCGGCGCGTCGGTGGCGGCGGTCCCCGGCCGGCGGCGCCAGGTCGGCCGCGAGCGCGTACGCGTCAAACTGCCCGTCGGTGCCCCAGCCGTCGCCGTCGTCGTCGTCGTCGTCGCCGCCGCCGTCGGTGTCATCCAAACGGTCGCCGCCGCCGGCTGTGTCCGCAGCTGGTGCAGCCGGCCGCGGCTCTGGCACCGCTGCTGCCACCGCCGCTGTGTCAATGGCGTCGTCGTCCAGGTCCCAGCCGTCGACGCTGCTGCCGCTGCTGGCGGATACCGCTTGTTCAGGCGCCACCGCGTCGTCATGGGATGACTCGCGCTCTGGTTGGGTGGCTGGTGCCGCTGCGCGCGGGTCGTTCGTGCGGGAAGGCACCGCCGGCGGCGGGGAGCTGGACCGCGCCTGCGGCATGCTGTTCGCCTCGTCCTCCTCGTCGCCGGGGGCCAGCGTGGCCAGGACGTCCTGCAGCAGCGAGGACAGCGGGCACGCCATGCGCGGCCGCAGGCGGCACCGCACGTGCCAGTCCGGCGCCGCCGCCGGGTCCAGCTGTGCAGTCGCCAACGACGCGGAAGCTCCAGGCAGTGGTCGCTTGGTATGGGCGCAGAGCGAAGACCGTGCGGTGGTGTGCGCCTCGTACCTGCTCGTACGCGTCGTCGTCCGCAATGAGCTCGGGCGGGTAGTGGTGCCACGTGGGCGCGAGCTGGACCTCCAGAATCGGATCGGTGCGCGGGCCCCAACCAAAGAACGCCTCGCGCGGCTGGTCGCACGGCAGGCCACAACGAACCGGACGCCGTCGCGGTGAGCCCGCCGTGTGTCGTTGCGTGTCTCCGAGAAATCGGCGCCGGTCGGCATGGCGTACTTCGGCGGCGGGCGCGCTGGCACGCCAGTCCTCGTGAAACCAGTTGAAGCTGTACGTCATTTGTACGCTGCACGTCCAGTCCAGCGAGGCGAGGGTCCCCACCACTGCCGACGGCAGCTTGGCCACTGGCACAGTTGGCCGTAGCGCGCCTCGTGGCCGGGCTCGCGTCAGCCGGGCACGCCCAGCAGATCGCGTTTGCTCGCGGCATCGCCCGCCGCGTACCGAAGAGCTCGGCCAGCGCGCTGAGCGTGGTCCGCGCTGGGGGGATGTCGGCAAACGCCACGGTCGCCAGCTGGACGTCGGCGCCGTCGGCGCTCAGCGCGCCCACGTAGCGCTGCTGCGACGGCCAGTCGGCCTGCACAAAGACGGGCACGGCCCAGTCCACGTTGCCCGCCGCGACGCGCAATGCGCTGAGCAGCGTCCGCACGAGGCTGTCGTCCACCTCGTCCAGGGCGGCGGGGTCGGCGGGCTGCAAGAGCACAAACGTCCGCAGGCCAAACCACTGCGTGATCACATGGCCGTCCTGCATGCACCACCAACCACGCGTTGCCGCGCTTGGTTTGAGTGAGCGCCGCGCCCAAGGACCCTGTGCCGGGGCGGGTGGGCAGGGCATACCGCCACAAAGTCCGTCGCTAGGTCGCCCAAGTGTCGCAGCAGCAGTGGTGCCGTGGCGGCCTGGTGGCTCAGGAGCGCCGGTGGCCGGCGGCCGGCGCCGGCGACGTAGTCGAGCACGAACGCGCGCCCAGCGTAGGACACGGTGGTGCTGCGGAGGCGCGGGCCGCCGTCGTCCGTCGCCGGCGCCTCCCGCCACTTGTGGAACACGTCCTCGATCGCCGCGACGAGCCGCTCCCAGGCCGTGGCGGCGGTGTGATCGACCATCTCGAACGGCGTCTCGTGCTGCAGGCCATCATCCACGTCGTCCACGTCGGCGCCCGCCGCCGCCGGGGCCGGCTCGCGGGCCGCCATGTGTCCCTCCGTCCGGAGACGACGGTGCCGGCGGGGCCGCCGCCTGGCCCACGTCGCGTCCCGTGGCTCTACCGCGTCCCGGGGCTCTACCGCCGTACAGTTCCTGCCGTGTGCTTATCCCGGAGCCTCTGCCGTGTGCGCCTGCGCCCGTCCAGCTGCCAGCGTCCCTGTCCCGCCCGTCTCCGCCCGTCGCTCCCGCGCCGCGTCTGCTTCCAAACAAAACACCCGCCACGCCGCCCATAGGTGACGTCATCAAGGCTAAATGACGTCAAAGGACTATTCTTACAACGTCATAAAACTTACGTCATCAAATTAGAAGTGACACGTCACTGACTGGTGACGTCACAGGGTCGATCGCCGGATCTTTTGTGTTCTCATGTTCTGGAAAGTTCCACTCTGCCGATTTCGCGCCACTTTTTGGCTGTCGGCGGAAAGAAGAGAAGACGACGACAATGGCGGCCGCGCCCGCGGCCGAGGCGGCCGGCAACGGCGGCGGCAGCAGCAGCGGCGCCGCCCAGCGTCCCCGCGTCTTCTTCGATGTCGACATTGGCAGCGTCCGCGGTACGGCAGCCAGCGGGACAATGGGCGACCGCGGCCGCGGGGCTGAACGGGCCCGCGCGCGCGGGGCCGTGCGGGATGTTCCGCGGCCGCCCACCAGCGGGCCGCATCGTGATGGAGCTGTACAGCGACCTCGTCCCCAAGACCGCCGAGAACTTCCGCGCCCTCTGTACCGGTACGGCTTGCTGCGGCGCCCGTAGCCGGCGCGAGATCTCGGATGCCAACGGGCGGGTCGGCCCCCCCCCCCGGACGGGAGGCGCGTCTCATGCGCCCCAGGCGAGAAGGGCGTCGGCAAGTCGGGCAAGCCGCTGCACTACAAGAACTCGCAGTTCCACCGCGTGATCAAGGCCTTCATGTGCCAGGGCGGCGACTTCACCCGGGGCGACGGCACCGGTGCGTCCGCCACCGCGGCTGGCGGCAGATGCTCCGCTGCTCCGCTGACCCCCGTCGGCAATGTGCGGCACGCCCGGCTACGGGCGGCGCAGGGGGCGAGTCGATCTACGGCGAAAAGTTTGAGGACGAGGCCTTCCCCGTGAAGCACATCAAGGCCGGCCTGCTGTCCATGGCCAACGCGGGCCCCAACACCAACGGCTCGCAGTTCTTCATCACCGCGCGGGCGACGCCGCACTTGGACGGCAAGCACGTCGTGTTCGGCCACGTCATTAGCGGCATGAACGTCGTGCGCGCCATCGAGCACACGCCCACGGGCGCGAACGACCGGCCGACCCAGCCGGTACGGGCGAGAAGGAGACCGCGATGGCCGCCGCGGGGGCCCCGGCGTCGCTGACACTGAGGAGACTGTGCAACTCCGCCACTGCGGCCCCAGGTGGTGATTGTGGACTGCGGCGAGCTGCCGGCGGACGCCGACGTCAAGGCCCTGGCGGCGGCAGACCCCGCCGATCCCTACGCTGACTTCCCGGAGGACATGGAGGAGGAGAAGACGCAGATGCGGCTCATCCAGGTCGCTTCGGACATGCGCGCGCTGGGCAACAAGCTCTTCCAAGAGGGCAAGTTTGCCGAGGCGGCCGGCAAGTACAGCAAGGCACTCCGCTACCTGGAGGAGGTGCCCAGCGACGCCGACACCATCATGGAGGACAAGTACCTCCTGCTCATGATCCCGTGCCGGCTGAACCGCGCCGCCTGCAACCTCAAGCTGGGCAACAAGACCGCCGTCGTCGA
>Ga0180216_1004154_pt1 | contig 11094 bp, 9 predicted proteins | sample eDN3rd37CBELigMG_FD_128879 | JGI IMG/M metagenome (GOLD analysis project Ga0180216, IMG submission 128879) | Enriched Miracle-Growth compost microbial communities from Emeryville, California, USA - eDNA 3rd pass 37_C BE-Lig MG (version 2)... ...
CGTCTGCTGCGTTCCGGCTACATAAAGGTCGACGGCAAGGGGTGGTTCAGTTCCGACCGCTACATCGGTGTGCACCAGATCGCAGGTGTCGCATCGGACATTGTGCAACTCAACACCACGAAGGACGAACTTGTCAGCGCCTGATAATGCATGATGCGTTCGCGAACGTCGCATTTCCGGTAGGGTTTGATCCCGTGTCGACCCGGTCGTGGTGACGGGAAATTTACGCCACAGCATCAATCTCCAAGCGTTGAGTGCCGGACAATCGGGCGAAAACAGGGTTCGCCCTACGGTTATCGTCAACGTACGCGAAAACAAGAGTATCTATCACGTATAAGGGGCGTCTTCAGGCGCCCTTCTTTTTGGCATCGCCAGAACTGACCGGGCGTTCGCCTTCGCAGCGTTCCCAGCCCGGTGCAAACAGCGGCAGGAAGTTCGACGCTCGGGAATGGGTGGTCTGGATGGATCGTGCTGCTCGGCATGACGTCGCATCGTGAGCGATTGAGGCGGACACGATGTCCGCCTCAATCGCGCCTTCGCTCAGGCTCGCAGCTCTAGCGCTCTGCGTCGGCAACAACGATGATTCGGTCGCCGGACCATGCGAGGTGGGTGCCCGGAAGGACTGTCAGCGTCGTCCCAACCGGTACCAGCTGGCCTCGCGATCTCAGGTGGGGGACGTTACCGGGGTTCCCTCTGGTGACAAAGGCCTGGCATTTAAGGGTCGATATCTTGCAAATCACGACATGGCCGTCAGGAAGCATGCAATTGATTTCACCCTCCAGGGGTACAGTCGGATCACCGCCCAAGCCGATGCAGACGTCGCGAAGGATGCGTTCGGTCTCCTCTGCCTGGCCTGGGAGTGCGGCAGCAGGCGCTGTGAGGCTGGTCAGGAGGGCGGTCAGCATGGCAAGGGCGAGAACAGCCTGCACGAGACGCCGGGCCGGGAGACGGGACGAAAATGCGGTCGTGGCTTCCATCAATGACTCCTTCCGTTTGTATGGTGGTCCGTCCGATGTGACTGTCACCAGCGTACGAACCGGCCCGGCGCGAATCATCGGCAGGAGTACCTATTCCTTCGGGCTTCGCCTGCCGATCGGCTGGTTGCCAATATCACCGCTGACACCATCCTTCCTGAACCGCAAACGCCGGATCGAAATGCTCGATCCGGCGTTTGCCCTGTCTGGCAGGTTTCTTGGAGCAGAAAGATTCAGGCGCCCTTCTTTTCGGCATCGCCGGAACTGACCGGGCGTTCGCCTTCGCGGCGTTCCCAGCCCGGTGCAAACAGCGGCAGGAAGTTCGACGCATTGTACGGATGCTTCTCAAGTTCGGACCAGTTCAGGTCAACTCCCAAACCGGGGCGATCAGGAATCTGCAACCGCCCGTCGATCACCTCGGCATGGTGATCCAGCAGGTCCTTTTCCCAGGAAACATTGAAATCATCGAACAATTCCTGCGTCAGCAAGTTCGGGCAGGAGGCACTGATCTGGATACAGGTTGCGGTGGAAATCGGACCCTGCGCATTGTGCGGCGCCACCACCCCGTAGAAGGCATCGGCCATGGCAGCAACCTGTCGCGTGCGCCAGATTCCGCCCATGTTGCCTGGCTCAGGTTGCAGGATGTGTACCGCATTCTTTGAAAGCAGTTCGGCATGCTGGTGCACACTCGAATAACTCTCGCCTGTCGCCACCGGCACGGCAATCTTGCGTGCCACTTCCACCGTGGAATCGATATTCTGGTGCGGTGTTGGTTCCTCGAACCAGGTTGGTTCATATTCGGCAATCCGTTCGCCAATCCAGACCGCCTCGTGCACGCTGAACCGGCTGTGTCCTTCAATCATCAACTGGATATCGGGACCGCACTCCTCGCGCACCGCCGCGATGATATCGATGGATAACTGGCGATCCGCCGGCGTCATCGTGCGCCATGCCGCCCCAAAGGGGTCGAACTTCATGGCAGTGTACCCGCGATCGAGCACCATCCGCGCCCGTTCGGCGAAGGCTTCCGGTGTGCGCGGACCGGCGTACCAGCCATTGGCATAGGTTGGCAGCGATTCGTGATAACGGCCCCCGATCAGATCGTAAATGGGTCGCCCGGTCACCTTGCCGATGATGTCCCAGCAGGCCACCTCCACCGCGGCGACAGCATTCATGTGAATCTGCCCGCCTTCGGTATAGAAATCACGAGACATGCGCTGCAGGATGGTCTCGATCTGGAATGGATCGAACCCTTCGAAGCGGGAGGCCATTTCGTGGACGGCCGCCTCGGTGGTTTTGGCGAATCCATTGATCGTGCCTTCACCAATCCCGTACACCCCATCCTCATCGGTATCCAGGCGCAAAAACAGCCAGTTCTTCCAGGGATTCCCGACGATCCAGGTGGTGGCACGCGTGATCTTCACAGAACGATCCTCCAGTAAAAGCACACAGGGCACGACGTATTCCAGAAATCTATTGTCAATCTCCCCGCAGGGTTTGTACAGGGCAGCGCAACGTCGCCAGGGCATTTCTGTATCGCCCCGGCCTCGTCAGTTTCGACATCGAGTCACTGAATGGGTTGTACGTACACCACATTCAGTCCTATAATCGCTCGCGGCACACATTGCATCAGGTCACGGCCGGCATCGTGTCGCCAGGAGGGGAATTCTACCGGCGATGCAGGTCATCGCCGCGAGAGTACGGGGGAGAAATACATGGCACTCGATGCCAGGCAACCGGTCAGATCGCGCGCAAACCAGCACACTCCGGAATTTGCCCTGCCACAATTCGATGCCCATGGCCGTCCCCACTCCTGTGCCGGAGTTTGGCCGGGGGTCCGTGGCAACATTCTCTTCCGTGCCACGGTCGAACTGAGTGGGGGATTCCCCGGTTCGGTTCCACATGCTGGTATCTTCCGCCAGGCCCGTCTCGCCATTACCGAGGATTGGCTGATCGTGAACGAGGGGCGACCTGATGGATTCGCGCTCTCGCTTGACAGTGTCACGGCCTTCGCCATCGTGCCGGGAACGCTGCGCTCACGATATGCACTTCGCGTTAGCTATGATCAGCACGATGAGGCTCATTTCTTTTATGTCCGGTTTCCGGAACCGGTTTGGCCATTCCGCGCCGGGGATGATGCCCTGCGCATGGCCGATCTGCTGTTCCGGCTCGGAATCGACGATATCGATTCTGCCGCGTTGTCATCGATCGAGGAAAAACTCGCCGCCACCGATGTCACCACCCGCACAGCGGCCATGGAATCGATGGTCTGGTCCGGAGATGTCTCTGCCCCGGTGCAGGGACGCAAGGGGCAGGATCGGACCCGGTGCCAGGCATGGCTGACCACCGCATCCTTCATCTGGAAGGCCATCGATGGCAGCGGCATGCATCACCTGAACCTGCGCGACCTGGTGCGGGTCCATACTGGAGTCTGGGTGCAAAAGGAACCATATCCGGTCGCCATGTTCCAGATCCGGGGCAACAGCACCATCCATGAGGTCCCCTTCATTTTCAATGCGTTTGACCACATCGACGACAATCGTCGCGAATGTGCCGCCATGCTGGGTGGTTTACGCATGCGCGAGATTGCCGTCAGCGGACAACCCCGGCCATTGCGCCCCTGGCAGGATATGGCGTCCCTCATGATTGCCACCGATCTTGCCAGTGAACCGGCTCCGCTGCCGAAACCGGTTGCCGCCGGATCGAAACGGGTCAGCCCGGCGGAATTCGAAGCGCAATGCCTCGCGGAAATCGCCCGCCTGAATCGCGATATCCTGGGCACGTCCGGTGAAACGCACGTTGCCCCGGTCCACCGGATCAGCCAGGCAGTTGCGATGGAGGAAATCGAACGCCTCTATCGCAGCGGGGAAATCACCCGAACCGAACGCGACAAGCAACGCAATCGTGTCACGGCCCTGATCGAAGCGCGCGGCAAACTGGCAGCCATTGCCGATCAGCGGGCCAAGGGTCATCGACCGCGCGGCATCCTGCAGCACCAGCGTGAAGCGGTCATGGACCAGTTGAATGCCCGTCTCATCCCTGATGCCACTCCCGCAGCCCCACCCGAACCCGAGACTCCTCGCCTCCGTCTGCGCCTCGTGAAGTGAAATCCACCGCGTCAACCGGGAGGGTCTGACCTCGGGCCACAGGCGAATACGCAGCATTTTGAGCGCCGAGGGAGACCATTCCTTCGGCGCTCAACTCATTCGCGCACCGGCCCTGATTATCCGTGTGCGATATGGAATCCGCTTGAATGGCGTAAGTTCCCGGTGGACGGAGAGACGGCGCCGGAGCGCCTCATCCATGTCGGATTACGCCGTCTCCCCGGCGACCGGCGAGGCCACCGGGGAGGCTTCTCCCTGTCCTTGGGCATCGCCGGGGGCTGGCAGCGGTGTCTTGGAAAGCACCTTCCCGCGTGGCCGTTTTCCGGTCAGTTCGAAATAGGCTCGCAGCACTTCATCAGCCACCGGCACGGCAAAGGTCGAACCTTCGCCACCCTTTTCGATAATCACGGTCACGGCGATTTCCGGATTCTCCATCGGGGCGTAACAGGTGAACAACGCGTGCGTGTCACGTGCCCCAATATTGTCTGCCTGTCCGAATTCTGATGTACCGGTCTTGCCCGCAATCAGGATCTTTTCCGATGGATCCTGGTCTGGTGGATTCGTGAGTGGCCATTTGGTGACGGCCTCACCATTGCTGTTGCGGTTGTGATTCGCCGTTCCCATCTCCTCGTTGACCACCCGGCGCATGCCCTCGCGCACCACATCGAGATACTCGGGGGCGATGTGCAGTTCGCGCTCCACTTCGGGCTTCACCGTCTCCACATTCCCTTCACCATCGATCTTCTGGTAGACAAGGTGGGGGCGCTGGATTTTGCTGGTGGCCACTGCCGCGGTGTTCATTGCCAGTTGCAGCACTGTTGCCGTGAAATCGCCCTGCCCGATCGACACGTTGATCGAGTCACCGGCAGTCCACGATTCGCCGATTGCCTTGACCTTCCAGGCATTGTCCGGGAACAGGCCACCGACATCGTAGATCTCGATGTTCGTGTTCTCGCCGAACCAGAACTTGTTGTGCATGTCATCGGTCATTGCCTCGATGCCGAGACCACCGAAGTAATGCTTTTCGTCATTCACGAACTTGCCGGCGTTGAGATTCCAGTCGCGGTAGTAGAGCGGTTCGAAGGCACCCTCCGGTTCGATGCGCTCCACCGCCGTGTTGTAGAAGAACACATCGCATGAACGCTCGATGGCGTCATACACCGTGATTTCCCCGTGCGGGTTGTTTTCCTGCCAGGCCACCCAGCAGGCATAGGTCTGGCCATCGGTTTGCGACCAGGTGTTGATCACCTTGATCGCCCCGGCGCAGCTGTAGGTCTGGTCCGTGGTCAGGGATTTCCGGTTCAGGGCCGAGGCCGCCAGGAAGATCTTGAAGGTCGATCCGGGTGGGTAAAGTTCGTTCGTGCAGCGGTTCAGGAAGGCATTGCCCTTGTCCGGATTGGTGTATTCCTTCCATTTCCGGCTGGAAATCCCGGAAGCCAGCAACTGGTTGTCGTAATGCGGGTAACTGACCATGGCCAGCACCTCCCCGTTGCGGGGATCGAATGCCACCACGGCCCCGGCCTGCGGAATTTCCCAGGTAATCTGGCCCTTCCGCTTCCGCTCTTCGTTGACTTTCCGTTTGGCTTCGGCTGCCAGTTCGATCTGTTTTTTCAGGGCATTGCCGGCAGCCTGCTGCAATTCCAGATCGATGGTCAGGCGCACGTTGGTCCCGGGTTCGGGCGGTTTTGTCCCTTCCCGCAGCACGCGGACCTGCACCCCGGCCACATCCCGTTCGACAATCTGGCTCCCCTTCTTGCCGCGAAGGAGGGGCTCCAGTGCCGATTCCAGCCCCTCCCGACCGATGTAATCCGTGGGAGCGTAAATGGGTTGCCCGTTGTCATCGAGATTCCGCGGATCGTCCAGCGACACCCGATCGATGGCCTGCACGTAACCAACGACGTGCGACATGACCTCGCCGCCCTTGTAGTCGCGAACCAGGGCGTTGCCATCGAGTTGCACACCCGGCAGGTACATCAGGTTCGCTTCCAGGCGCAATGCCACCTCGCGCGGGACGTCCCGCTTGATCGAAACAGGTCGCTTTTCCGCCCAGATGTTGGTGACGAGATAATTCACCTCGTTCATGACCTGCACACCCGGCAATTCAGCCAGGGCAGACCGGAAGCGGGCGGCATCATCGATGGTGAGATTTGCGACCTTCACCAGCGTGTTGGTCGTCGCCTGCTGCTTCCAGACACGCACGTAGGAGTCCCAGTCTTCCTCGGGATACGACATCATGCGGGCAACCCGCTGGTACACCTGGTCGGTGGAATTTTCCGGAACCGCCCTCGGATAAATGACCAGCACATCCTCGAGTTGCAGTGCTGTGGCCAGGGAATCGAGCACCAGTTGTCGTTCGGCCGAACCGCGCGGGGGCAAATCGGCCGGGGTCACCAGCACTTCCCACGCCCGCCGGTTTTCCGCCAGCGAACGCCCCTTGCGATCCAGGATCAGACCGCGTGGCGCCAGCAATGTTTCCTGGAAGAGCACATTGTCCTTGGCTTTCGCCTTGAATGTCTCACCTTCTTCCAGTTGCATGATGCCGAGTTTCACGGCCAGCGCTGAGAACATGGCCACCACACCGGCCTTGGCGACGAACATGCGTCGGGAAAGGAAGCCCTGCTCGCCACGCCCGGCCAGAGGATCGCGCCGTCGTCGCTTGCGCTTGTTGGGTGGATCGTAGGGAATGCGTTTGTGTCGTGCCATGATCGGGAAAATCTGCCTGATGGGTTCAACTGCGACAGCGCGGCGAACTCATCGATCGAGGAAACGGATCAGGAGGTATGCTGGCGGAACGAGAATCGCATGCATCAGGGCCTGAACCACAAGAAACATGCCGGGCCGGAGATCGCGCAGCAAGTACAACACCAAACTGTAGGCAATGCTGGCAAAGATCACCAGTACCACAGAAAAGAATACGGACGAACGGAACATCCGGTTCTGGGCTGGTCCGGCCAGCAGCGCCACGGCCCCAAGAGCCAACCCGTTGGTTCCCAGTGGCGAAACCGTCACCACATCCAGCAGCAACCCGATGAAGAATGCCCAGATCAGCCCCTCGCGGGTGCCGTGCAATCCTGACCAGAGGAAGAGCAGCACGACCACGAAATTCGGTGAAACCTCCAGCGGGTTCAACTGCGGCACAATCGTGGATTGGGCAAAAACCATCGTTGCCAGCAGCAAACCGAAAAGAAGGCGCTTCATGCGTTGTGTTCTGACAGCTCCAGCGACGAGACCCGGCGACTTGTTGGCCCGAGGGACATGGCATCCCGTTCATACGTCATGGGAATGACGAAGACCAATGCCACCTGCACCGGTCAGCCAACCGCGAGTATCGAGTGTACCATGCGATCCCCTCAATGTACGGACACCCGGATAGCCTTCCATGTCATCCTGAGCGCACCTTGTCATCCTGAGCGCCAGCGAAGGATCGGGGAGGGACCACTCCGCGTGTCCGCTACCGCCATGCACCCGATTTCTGGATTCACCCGTAACGACAATCGTGAGTGGCAATAAGTGCTCTACTCTTGCAACCCTTCCTGAAAGCCTTCGCTCAAATCTCGCCATTCTGGATTGTGGCTTGTGACAAGTGCATCCTTCTTGGCTCTGGTCCAGCCTTTGATGCGTTTTTCCCAGGCAATTGCCTCGTTGACGTCACCGAATTCTTGCAAGTAGACAAGCTTGTTCACACTGTAGCGGCGGGCAAACGACGTTTTGGCGGAAGCCGTTTTATGTTCCCACAATCGCCGTTCCATATTGTTGGTAATTCCGGTGTAGTTCGTTCCGGAGTTGCTGACAAGAATGTAGACATACCAGGTGACGTTCCCCATTCTCGATTCTCCTGCATGGCAATTCGGAGCTTATGGAAGTGTACCGGCAAGAAGATGCCGATGGTCAAAGTGCCCAATGGAAAAGATCCCGCTACCCGATCCCTCGCAAGCTCGGGATGACAGTTGGTACCCGGGATAACAAGGTGGTGTTCAGCGTGGCAGATCCTTACCAATCCTTTCCGTCAGGAACGGTACAATCACCCCAGTGAATTGTTCGCTTTCCCGGAAAGGGTGTCCGCCACCATGGCTGCTATCGATCCCATCGTTTCTGTCGAATGGCTGGCTGAGCACCAGCACGATGCCAACCTCATCATCCTCGATACCCGCCCAGCCGAAATCTACCGCCAGGGGCACATCCCCGGCGCCGTCAATGTCGATGTCACCCCGGCCAAATTGCTGTCCTCTGAAGAATCCGCCGTTGCCCGCTGGCACTCGGCGGTCGAACGGTTCTTCCAGCAAGCCGGTGTGGCACAGGACAGCACCATCATTGCCTATGAAGATGTCAGCGGCACCAGCGCCGCGTATGCCGTCTGGCTCGGGGATGTCGCCGGTCTGCCCGGCAGCGCCATGCTCGATGGCGGATTCCGGGCCTGGATCACCGGCGGGCAACCGGTCGAACAACAGCCAAACACGCCATCGCCCTCGAACTTCAGCCTGACCGTCCACGAGAACGTCATCGCGACAGCGCAAAGTATCAACGCCGCTCTTGCCAGCGATCCCGCATCCCTGCAAATTGTCGATTCCCGGCTTGATCAGGAAAACCTCAACGGCACCATTCCCGGGAGCAGGCATCTCGATTGGCAAACCCAACTGAATCCGGATGGCACCTTCCGGCCCGTTGCCGAACTGCGTGCCGCCTACACCGCACAGGGTATCGATCTCGACGCCGATACACCGGTCGCCACCTTTTGCGCCAGCGGCATGCGAGCCGCCAATGCGTATGTGGTGCTGAAGCATATCGGCGTGAAGCAGCCGCAAAGTTATGGGCCATCCTGGACCGAATGGGGCAGCCAACCAACCTTGCCAAAGGAATATCCGGATCCTGACCTGGGGTAATTCCGTCCGGCTTGCCAGGATTGGGTATCATTTTCACGAATGTGCGGCGATGAACATCGCCGCATCACGCCATTGTCCGGGATCATCCATCATGAGGGATACGCCCTTGAGTGCTTCGTCAAGTCCAGTCACCGTGCAGCCAAAACGTGTTGTCGTCACCGGTATTGGCGCCATCAGTTCGCTTGCGCCCACTGCCACCGAAACCTGGCAACGCATTATCGCCGGTGAAACAGGCATCCGCCGGGCGGAGAATCTCGATCCTGCCCAGCATCCGTGCCTGCTTCGCGGCGATGTCGACGATTCCCGGGTGGCCCAGCGATTCCTGCAGAAAAAAGCCGCGCGCAACACCTCCCGCTTTTCCCTGTTCGCCGTCGAGGCTGCCGGTGATGCCCTTATCGATGCAGGATTGCTCGATGACGACTTCCAGACAGTGATGGATCTCGGCGCTGGCGGCACCGCCCTCGGCACGTGTGTCGGTGGCACCTACGACGACTTGCTGCCGGTGCATGAAACCTACCTGCAGCGTGGCACCTCCCGCGTGCCTCCACACCTGCATGTGATGTTCCCGCACAATCTCGCGTCATACACCATTCAGCAACGGTTCGGTCTCGGGGGGCCAAGTTCCACCGTGGCCACTGCCTGCGCCACCGGTTCGCAGGCAATCGGTAACGGATTCCACGCCATCAAGTTTGGGTATGCGCCGTTGATGATTGCCGGTGCCACCGAATCGACCCATCACCCGTTGTTCCAGGCCGGGTTCGAGGCCATGCGCGCCCTTGCTACCGATTCCAACGACAATCCCGATGGGGCCAGCCGTCCCTTCGATGCCACCCGCGCCGGATTCGTACTCGGCGAGGGTGCGGGAATGCTGGTGCTGGAGGAGCGGGAACACGCACTCCAGCGAGGTGCCCGCATTTATGCCGAAATCACGGGATTTGGCACATCGAATGATGCCTATCACCCGATCGCCCCGGAACCGGACGGCACCGGTGCCGCGCGCGCCATTTTCGCCGCCCTGGACGATGCCGGGCTCTCCCCGGATGTGATCGATCATGTGAATGCCCACGCGGCGTCCACTCCGGCCGGGGATCTGGCGGAAGCCAAGGCGATCCGCACCGTCTTCGGGGACCGCGCCGATGCCATTCCCGTCACCTCGATCAAGGGTGCCATCGGGCACTGCATGGCATCGGCTGGTGCGCTGGAAACCATCGCTGCCGTCAAGACCCTGCACGAGCAGGTGATTCCCCCAACCCGGAACCACCGGAATCCCGATCCGGAAATCGGTCTCGATATCGTCAGCATCGAATCGCGCCCGGCCAGTGTCACGGCCATCAGCAAGCATTCCTTCGGTTTGGGTGGCCAGAACGCATGCCTCATCCTGCAGCGACATGGATAGTCCTGCGCCGCCACGCCAGCCCATCGTCCTGGGTCTGGTCCGCTTTGCCATGGAGATTCTCGCTTTTGGCGGATTGTTCTGGTGGGGCTGGACCATCGGGGACGGCGGGATCACCGGTACCGTGCTCGGGATCCTGTTTTTCCTGGTTGCGGCCTGTCTCTGGGGCATCTTCGCCGTTCCCAACGATCCATCCCGGAATCCCAATCCCCCGGTTGGCGTGCCCGGATGGTTGCGCCTGATCATCGAACTTGGCATCTTCGGTGTCGCCGCCTGCGGCATCTGGTTGAGTGGATCACGTGCCCTGGCGGAAACCCTGCTTACGCTGGTGGGCATTACCTACATCCTCACCTACGACCGGGCACGCTGGCTGCTCAGCCAAACTGCGTTCACCGGATTCCGCCCGAAAGGCGATGCATGAACCTGACACATACCGGCAGGACGGCGCTGGTCACTGGCGCCACTCGCCTCATCGGAATCGGTGCCGCCACCTGCCTGGAACTCGCCCGGTCCGGCGCCAATGTCGTCTTCACCCACTGGACATCGTACGACAGTGACCAGTACGGCACTCCAGCCAGCGATCCGGAAGAACTGCTTGCCAGGTTGCGGGAATTCCCGGTGAAATCGGCAGCCATTGAGTGTGATCTCGCCAGTCCCGGGAGTGCCCCGGCGCTTTTCGATGCGGCAGAAGCGGTCATCGGCAACATCGATATCCTCATCAATAACGCCGCGCACTCCACGCA